>Ga0307374_10000678_pt1 | contig 64461 bp, 65 predicted proteins | sample OX3MG_FD_202532 | JGI IMG/M metagenome (GOLD analysis project Ga0307374, IMG submission 202532) | Soil microbial communities from Risofladan, Vaasa, Finland - OX-3 | ecosystem: Environmental > Terrestrial > Soil > Coastal area > Acid sulfate soil | place: Finland: Risofladan, Vaasa | collected... | reverse complement strand
ACATCGAATGTCGGAGGTGCTTTGCGCTCGAGCACCGACTTCTGGGTGCCGCGGCGGCGAGCCTCCTCGTCCGACAGCGTCACGCTCTGGATGCCGCCGAGCAGGTCGTTGAGGGTCGGGTTGACCAGCAGGTTCTCGAGCGTCTGGCCGTGCGCCGTCGCGATTAGCTGCACTCCGCGCTCCGCGATGGTGCGCGCGGCGGCGGCCTCGAGCTCGGTCCCGATCTCATCGATGACGATCACCTCGGGCATGTGGTTCTCGACGGCCTCGATCATCACCGCGTGCTGCAGCGGCGGAGTGCGGACCTGCATGCGCCGAGCGCGGCCGATGCCCGGATGCGGGATGTCGCCATCGCCGCCGATCTCGTTCGACGTGTCGACGATGACCACTCGCTTGCGCAGCTCGTCCGCGAGCAGCCTCGCGCACTCGCGGAGCATCGTGGTCTTGCCGATCCCCGGGCGGCCGAGCAGCAGGATGCTCTGGCCACTGACGACGATGTCCCGGATGATCTCGCCGGTCCCCGTCACCGAGCGGCCGACTCGCATCGTCAGCCCGGTGATGCGGCCCGAGCGGTTGCGAATGGCCGAGACGCGATGCAGCGTGCGTTCGATCCCCGCACGGTTGTCGTCGCCGAACTGGCCGACGTTGTTGGCGACGTGCTCGAGGTCCGACCCCGTGACCGGGTGGTCCGCCAGCAGGATCTCGTGTCCGGGCACGCGAGCCGACGGCTCCCGCCCTAGGTCGAGGACGATCTCGAGCAGCTCGGTCGGCTCGATGCGCTCGTGCAGGGCCCGCGCCAGGTCGGGCGGAAGCGCTCGAGCCAGAAGCTCGACCTCTTCGTCCCATTTGGGCGCCCGAGGCGTGGTGCGAGGTTCCGCGCTCATCCGAACGAGGGCACCAGTCCCTTTTCGCGCACCGGCACCCGGACCGCCAGTTCCTTGACCAGCAGCAGCTGCGTGAGCAGGACGCTGAACCCACGCCCGCGAAGGGCGTCGATCATGTGCGAATCATAGTGGCGCAGGCTCGACCAGGCCGGGGCTTCCGAGTCCCGGAGCAGCGACAGCCCGAAGTCGGCAAGCTCGCCAGGCAGCGGCTGCTCCGGCAGAGCCATGAACTCGAGCGTGTCGGGCCGCGTCCCCGAGCCCCGGTCCACCTTGACCCAGCCGACGATCTCCACGCGGTCGACCACCAGCTCCTGCTTGTCCGACCCCCGCGCGCTCAAGCGGCCGGTCCACTCGCCGCCGTGCATCGCCCTCCATTCCCGATAGGTCGGAGCCTCCAGCTGCGACACCCCCTGCGGGGTCACCTTCCGGTAGAGCTGGTACAGCATCCGGTTGTCGCCACGCTTAGCCGGGCGAAGACCCTCCGGGAACTGCTCCGCTCGCAGGACGGGCTTGTCCGCGTAGACGACCACCTCCGTGGCGTACTGGCGGAAACCGCGCAGCCGGAAGGCGGGCAGCAGCGGGTCGCGCTCGGGCAACCGCACGAACAGGCGCAGAGCGCCACGCTCGAGGGCCTGGTTGCAGAGATGCTCGACGAGCGCAGGCGCCACCTCGTCGGGATCGGACCCGTCCGCCACCTGCAGGTTCAGGACCTGGAGCACGCGGGCCCGCCGAAGGTCGAGACCCAGCGGCTCGCCGGAGGCCTGGATGAAGCCGACGACTTTGCCCCCGTCTTCGGCCACGTACATCAGCGTCTCCTGCGACAGCGGTAGAAGGGCGGAGAGCGTGGAGCTGAGCAGGGACCACAGGCGGGCCGCGGGCGGCGCCGCCTCGGTCAGCCGGATGTCCGACGATCGGTGCATCTCTTCGATGCGCGACAGGTCGAGCAAACCGGCGGCCCTCAGCTTCACCTGGATCCCGCCATGCGGACGAACTCACGGTGAAGACGCAGGTCGCCGGTGAGCTCTGGATGGAAGCACAGGGCGACGATCCGGCCCTGGCGCACCGCGACCGCGTGGCCGTGGTGGGTGGCGAGCACCTGCGTCGCTCCCGTCGACTCGACCAGCGGCGCGCGGATGAACACGCCGGGAAAAGGCCGGCCGTCGAGGCCCTCGATGTCGAGCGCAGCCTCGAAGCTGTCGACCTGGCGACCATAGCCATTGCGGCGCACCGCCACGTCGAGCAGGCCAATGCCTGTCTGTTCCGCCATTCCATCCGTGATGTCGCGGGCGAGCACGATCATCCCGGCGCAGGTGGCCAGAGTTGCCAGCCCGCCTCGGATCGCATCGCGAAGCGGCCCGAGCAGGCCGACGCGCTCCATGAGCATCGTCATGGTCGTGCTCTCACCTCCTGGGATCACAATCCCTTCCAGGCCGTCGAGGTCCTCGGCCGTGCGCACGAGTCGCGTCCTCGCCCCGGACGCCTCGAGCGCGCGGACATGCTCGGCAAAAGCGCCCTGCATCGCGAGGACTCCGATGAGAGGCTTGGGTGAGGGCCCGCGGCGCTTCGTCCGGGGAGCGCTACCAGCCTCTGGCAGCGAGCAGCTCGTCCTTGGGGATGGTCGGGATATCGAGACCTTGCATCGCCTTCCCCAAACCTGCGGAGACCTCGGCGAGGACCTCCGGCTTGTCGTAGTACGTGGTGGCCGCCACGATCGCCTTGGCGCGCTTCAAGGGGTCCTCGCTCTTGAAGATGCCGGAGCCGACGAACACACCGTCGACGCCGAGCTGCATCATCAGCGCCGCGTCCGCGGGAGTCGCGATGCCACCGGCCGCGAAGTTGACCACCGGCAGCCTGCCGAGCTTCTGGCATTCGACCAGCACCTCGACGGGAGCGCCGAGCAGCTTGGCTTCTCGCACCAGCTCGGCGTGGTTCATTCCATGGAGCTTGCGGATGCCCGAGCTGACCGCGCGGGCGTGACGCACAGCCTCGACGACGTTGCCGGTGCCGGCCTCGCCCTTGGTCCGGATCATCGCGGCGCCTTCGGCGATGCGCCGCGCCGCCTCGCCGAGGTCGCGGCAGCCGCAGACGAACGGCACCTGGAACGGGTGCTTGTCGATGTGGTTCTCCTCGTCGGCCGGCGTCAGCACCTCGGACTCGTCGATGTAGTCGATGCCGAGCTGCTGGAGGATCTGCGCCTCGACGAAGTGACCGATGCGGCACTTCGCCATGACCGGGATCGTGACGGCGGCCATGATCGAGCGGATGAGCTCGGGGTCGGACATGCGCGCGACTCCGCCTTCCTTGCGGATGTCGGCGGGCACCCGCTCGAGCGCCATCACCGCACAGGCACCCGCCTCCTGGGCGATCTTGGCGTGCTCGGCCGTGACGACGTCCATGATCACGCCGCCCTTGAGCATCTGCGCCAGGCCGGCCTTGACCTTGAAGGAGCCCTTCACCGACCCGTTTCCACTACGCGAACCGTTGCGTTCGGCCACGTCTGAAATTCTACGCCGGGGTCTGAGGTGCCCAGCGGAAAGTAATCGACAAGTGCCCAGTGGAGCCTCAGGCCGGATTTACTCCGGCCGTCACCAGACGTGCACCATCCAGGCGCCGCCGTGCCTGGCGGTGTGAGAGGAGGGGGTTCCGCGGGGGAGGACGCTGTCCTTCCCCGCGCTTTCTAGAGCCTTTCCAGGACCAGCGTGCGCTTGGACGAGTACTCCTGGTCGGACAGCAGCCCGTCCCGGTGAAGGCGGGTCAGCATGTCCATCTCCTCGAGCACGTCGAGCAGAGGAGCCATGGTGCGGCGAGCGAGATAGGCCTGCGACGCGGTGCCGGCGTCCTCGCCACGGGCATCGAACTCGCGGATGAAGAACAGCGCCTTGACGGCTGAAAACGGGATGCCGAGCTTGCGGATCGGGCTGTCGGTCTGCTCGGCATGGAGGTGGAGGACGACGCCGTAGCGATGTCTTTCCAGCGTGCCGTCGAGGTGACCACGAAGCACCTCCCCGTCGAGGAAGCGGATCGCCACCTTGCGGGTGGGCGTGTCGGCGAGGTCCTTGTCGCGCGGAAGCTCGACCCACTTGACCGCGGTGAGCGGGATCCAGGCCGTCTCGTTGTTTTCCAGGCCGCCGGCGTCGTCGACGTCGACCAGGAAGTCGGGCTCGTCGAAATCGAGGTCGCGCGCCAGCCCTTCGAGCGTCTCGTCGTCGAAGAAGCGCACGACTACCTTGGCCATTTCACACCTACTGTACTAACCCTCATTTCTCGTCTCTCCTGCGAGGATCCGGCGGATCCGGAGGCTTGCCCTTGATCTCGCCGGGACCCTTAGTCCGCCGCCGCCCGATCTTGCGGGCGCATTTGACGCAAACCGCGATGTGGTTCCGGACGGCCTCGGCCTGCGGCCGCCTGAGCTTGCCCGCGAGGTATGGGGCCAGCAGCGGAACCGCTTCCTCGTGCGTGATCTCGCCTTCGGACTCCGCGGCGAGGAACTCCTCCTTGAAGCGCAGCCGGGCCCGGTAAAGCAGGGTCTCGACGGCGCTCTCGGACATTTTGAGCGTCTGTGCGATCTGCCGGTAGCTCATGTCCTGGAGCTCACGAAGGGTCAGGACGAGCCGGTACTTCTCGGGCAGCCGCTGCGCCACCTGCCAGACCTGCCGGCGCATCTCGTTGGACTCCTGCACCTGCACCGGGTCAAATCCTCGCGCAGTGGACGGGAGACCCGCCATCAGCTCGGTCTCGTCCTCGTCGGTGCCGCCGTCCGCGCGCAGGTCGCGCTGGCGCCGCCGCAGCTCGTCGAAGCAGAGGTTGCGGGCCACCGTGTGCACCCAACCACCGAAGTTGAACGAGTCGTCGACCCGGTCCATCATCTTCAGCGCCTTCATGAAGGTCTCCTGCGCGATGTCCTCGGCCAGCAGGGCGTCACCCAGCTTGCGGCGGACGAGCCTGAAGATCGAGGCCACATAGCGCCGGTGCAGCTCTTCGAAGGCATGCGTGTCGCCGTTGCGGTACGCCCTGACCAGCTCGACGTCCGTCGGGTCGAGCCCGACCTTGACCTCCGGCTCCGTACCTTCTACGTCCATGGGTGCGACCGGCAGGCTACTACGGCGGCCCGGGTCAGCATGCGATCTGCCTCGAGCGGTGCGTCGTTTTGATCTTGACCTTCCTCCCTCAGCGTCACGACCGAGGTGACGCCCAGCTTGTTCAACGACTCCCAGCCCTCGCCCTTGCTGCCCGCCAGGAGCAGCACCGGGACCCCTTTCGCCTGCGCCCTCCTCGCCACCTCGCCAGGGGCCTTGCCGTAGGCGGTCTGCCCGTCCGCTCGACCCTCGCCGGTGATCACCAGAGAGGCGCCCTTCAGCTTCTCGTCGAACCCGGCCGCCTCGACCACGAGGGGCGCCCCGGGCACGAGCTCCGCGCCGAGGAACGCGATGAGGCCCGCCCCGGCCCCCCCGGCAGCCCCGGCGCCGGGCACGTCTGACACCCTCTTTCCAAGGTCTCGCTCGATCACCTCGGAGAGCCGGGCCAGCGCCGCGTCGAGCTCGCGGACCATTTCGGGCCCGGCGCCCTTCTGGGGCCCGTAGACGGCGCTCGCGCCGAGCGGGCCGGTGAGCGGGTTGGTCACATCGCACGCCACCCTGACGCCGACTGACCGCCACCCTCGGTCAAAGCCCGAAGCATCGATCGTCCAGAGCCGCGCCAGGGCAGCCCCACCGCGCTCGAGGTCGTGACCGCCGGCATCGAGCAGCCGGTAACCCAGCGCCTGGGCCATGCCCGCTCCGCCGTCGTTGGTGGCCGAGCCGCCGATGCCTGCGATCACCGCGGCGACACCGGCATCTTTGGCGGCGCAGAGCAGCTGGCCGAAGCCGTACGTGGTCGCATGCATGGGGTCGCGCCAAGCAGGGGGAATGAGCGCCAGCCCGCTGGCCGACGCCAGCTCGACGACCGCCGTCCGCCCGAAGTCGACGAGGCCGAACCTCGCCTCGACCGGATCGCCCAGCGGACCGTCGACCCGCACGGCCCGGAACTCGCCGTGGAGCGCGCTGACCAGGGCGTCGGCCGTGCCGTCGCCGCCATCCGCGACCGGGACCTCGATGATCTCGGCCCCGGGGAAGACCTCGCGCACGCCGCGCGAGATGGCGGCGGCGGCCTGCGGCGCCGTGAGGGTGCCTTTGAAGGCGTTGGGCGCGACGAGTATCTTCACCGCCGCCAATCATGCCGCCCCGGCGCTTTGATGCCGACGCCGCAGCGCTAGTAGACGGGGATCGACCAGTCCTTGTACTTCTGCACGTCGCCGCGCACGGCCCCGAAGTAGATGTTCTGGAGCTCCTGGGTGAACTCGCCTACCTTGCCGTCTCCGATCGTCCTTCGGTCGACCTCGATCACCGGCGAGACCTGCGCGCCGGTGCCGCACAGGAACAGCTCCTCGCACGTGTAGAGCTCGGTCCGATCGATGCTCCTCTCGATCATCGGGAGGCCCAGCTCGTCCTTGATGATCTTCATCATCAGGTTGCGCGTGACGCCCTCGAGGATGTCATCGGTCACCGGCGGCGTGACGAAGGCCCCGTCCTTGTACATGAATATGTTTTCAGCCGAGCCCTCCGAGACGGAACCATCGACCGTCAGCACGATGGCCTCGTCGAATCCGTTTTCGACCGCCTCGGACTTGGCCAGCGCCGACTGGGCGTAAGACCCCGTGATCTTGGCCCTTGCCGGCAGCGCCTGGTCCGGGACCCGGCGCCAGGAGCTGACCATGCAGCGGATGCCCGCTTCGACCTCGACATAGTTGCCGAACGGGATCGCATAGATGAAGAAGCTGTGCTCCAGGTTGTGCAGGCGCACGCCGATCTCCTCGCTCGAGGTGTACAGGAGCGGCCTTACGTAGACGTCCGACTTGAACTGGTTTCGCCGCAGCAGCTCGATCGTGAAGTTGACGAGCTCCTCGGTCGAGTAGGGAAGCTTCATGCGCATGACGCTGGCCGAGCGCCTCATGCGCTCGTAGTGCGCGACCGGCTCGAGGAGGAACAGCTGCTCCTGCTTGGGGTTCCAGTAAGCCCGGATGCCCTCAAACACACCCGTTCCGTAGTGGAGGGCGTGGGTCATCAGACCCAGCCTCGCGTCGTGGTATCGCGCGAACTCACCCTCGTAGAAAACCCACGTGTTCGGATGGACCGCAGGCTTTTTGGCGGCTATCTTCGGCTTCGTGTCCACACCCATCTCGATCTAAGTCTATGCCCTCGCGGGGGCCCGACCTCACCCCAATCGGCCCTTTGCTGTGCGTCTGCTCGGCCCTGCGCCAGCGGCGAGGGCTCGGCTTCTGTTATGAATCCGGAGGTGAGCGTTTACGGGATCATCGCCGACCTGCGGCGAGAGCATCCGACACCCGCAGCCATGCAGACCCTGGACATGGTTATGGCCGAGCTCGGCCGGACCAGGGACAACCTCAAGGAGGCTGTGGGAAAACTCCAGGCGCAGACCCTGCCGTCCGGCGGCAAGGCGGTGCTCGATGAGCTCGTCGAGCGGGCGCGCAAGGACGGTGTGTATGACGTCGACTACGGACCGGACCCATATGACCGGGCGGCGGTCGAGCCCTTGGACGAGGGGACGGCGGGGATCGGCGCCCTCCTGGCGGTGTCCTCGGTGGTCGGCATCGCCCTGGCGATCGCGGCCGTGGTCGTCGGGCTGAACGCGATCCTCAACCAGGCCAGTGGCTGAGTCCTCCTTCGACGTCGTCTCGGAGTTCGACGCCGCCGAGCTGACCAACTCGCTGGACCAGGCCAGGCGCGAGGTTGCGACCAGATACGACTTCAAGGACACGCAGACCGCGTACGACCACCGAGGCGATGTGATCGTGATCGAATCGGCCAGCGAAGAGCGCGCTCGCGCCGCTCTCCAGGTCCTTCGCGAGAAGGCGGCGCGCCGCCAGCTGTCTCCCAAGCTCTTCCAGGCCGGCGACCCGAAAACCATCGGCAAGGGCCGCGGTCAGATCGAGGTCCAGCTCAACGCCGGCATCACGGACGACATAGCCCGCGACCTGCGAAAGCGCATTCAGAACGTCAGCCCCAAGGTCCAGGTCCGCATCCAGGGCGACCAGCTGCGCGTCGTGGGCAAGGACAAGGACACGCTCCAGCTCGTGATCAAAGCGCTCCGCGAAGCCGACGACATCCCGGTGCCCCTGCAGTTCACCAACTATCGCTAGAGGCAGCCTGGGCGCGCGATGAGCAGCGCTGAGATCGTCCCGGCCATCGATATCCTCCAGGGCAGGTGCGTCCGCCTTCTGCGCGGGGACTACGAGAAGGTGACGGTCTACGCCGAGGATCCTCTCGAGGTGGCGGAAATCTTCGAAGCCGCCGGCGCTCAGCGTGCGCACGTCGTCGACCTCGATGCGGCCAGGGGTTCTGGCGACAACACAAGCGTCATCGCAACGATGCTGAGGCGGTCCGCGCTCAAGCTCCAGGTCGCTGGCGGCGTGCGCAGCGCGGAACGGGTCAGCGCGCTGGTCCAGGCCGGCGCACACGGCGTGGTGATGGGCACGGCGGCGGTGCGCGACCCCCGCCTCCTGGAACGGTGCGCGCGCGAGCACCCTGGCGTCGTCATCGCGGCGCTCGACGTGATCTACAACCAGCCCGCGGTGAGCGGCTGGACCGAGACCGAGCCGGTGATGATCGGCTCGCTGGTCGGACGCTGGGACCGGCTGCCGCTCGGCTCCGTCGTCCTCACCTGCATCGACCGCGATGGCACGATGGCCGGCCCGGATCTCGATACGCTGGCCAAAGTCCGCAGGATGACCGGCCTGGAGCTGCAGTATTCAGGCGGTGTTTCCTCGCTCGACGACATCGTCAAGATCACGGCCGCGGGAGCGCAAGCGGTGATCCTCGGCAAGGCGCTTTACGAGAATCGGTTCACGTTGGAGCAGGCGCTCGCCCTGTGAGGCTGGCCGCCCTGCTCGCGGCGACGTTGTTGCTGGTCGCTTGCGGCGGCCGCGATGTGCCGGACGACCAGGGCCTTCACCGGGCCATCGCCAACGATGCGAGCGGGGCCGAGGTGACCTTCGACGCCACCGTCATCAACGACCCGGTGGAGTCGGGTGGCCACGAGCGCTTCGAGGTCAAGGCACCGACTGGCGAAACCCTGGAGATCGACCACAACACAACGCTTGCCCAATCAGTGCCGCTGCGCTTGGGCGACCAGGTGATCATCCACGGCCAGCTCTACATCGACCCCGGGCCCCACGTAGGCGTGCACTGCACCCACGCGGCGACCTCGAGCGGCTGCCCCGACCCCGGCTGGATCGAGTTCGCGAACAACTACTACGAGTAGATTGACGGGCGACGATGCCGATCCTTCAGTTTCTGCGCAACCTGACCGCCGGGGACCACGCGCCCGTGCAGCGCATTCGCATGGTGATGGGCAATCTGGCGCGGCGCAATCCCGCCAACAAAGCCGGGTGCTGCGGGCATTACGGGGACCCTGGTTGTTGAATGACCAAAGCCGAGGCCCGTGCGGCCGGACTGATATGAGAGGAAACCGCTAGGGCTTTCCCTTCGTCTTGCGGGCGACCTTCCAGGCCGTCGCCTGGGCGATCGGCCGGACCACGATCTCGTCGATGTCGACGTGCGGAGGACGCGTGACGGCGAACAACACGCATTCTGCAACGTCTTCGGCGGTGAGCGGCTTCAGCCCCGCGTAAACGGACTTCGCGGCCTTGCGGTCGCCGTGGAAGCGGACCAGGCTGAACTCCGTCTCCACCAGGCCAGGCGCCACCTCGGTGACCCGGATCGGCTCGCCGTTCAGCTCCAGCCGCAGCGTGCGGGACATCGCGCGCACGGCGTGCTTGACCGCCGTGTAGCCAGCGCCGCCGACGTAAGTCTCGAAGCCGGCGATCGAGCCGATGTTGACGATGTGGCCGTGGCGAGACTTGCGGAGCAGCGGCAAGCACGCGCGCGTCATGAACATCAGGCCCAACACATTGACCTTCCACATGCCGATCCACTCTTCGTCGACGGCCTGGGCGATGGGATTGAGCCCCAGCGCTCCACCGGCGTTGTTGACGAGCACGTCGATGCGCCCGAATCGCTTCGCGACCGCGCTGACGAACTTCGCGACACTCTTCGGTTCGGTGACGTCCAGCTCGAGCGCGACGCCCTCCTCTCCGGCGACCCTTTGTAGCCGTTCAAGGCGGCGTGCCCCGACGACGACCTGATATCCATGGCGCCCCAAGGCGACCGCGGTGGCGGCTCCGATCCCTGACGACGCGCCGGTGATGACGGCGACCGGCGCGCCTTTGTTCGTGGCCAATATGCCAATCCCCCTTTATGACGATTTCGACGCCGTCAAAGCGTACCCTAGGAAAAAGTGCTCGAAGTCCTGGTCGCTGTCGTGGTCGGTCTTCTCGTGGTGGCCGGCGTCCTGGTGATCATCGGCCCCAATCTGCGGGTCGCGATCCGGCGGGTTCGATCGGTGGCGATCCCCACCAAGGTACCGTCCGTCTTCCAGTCCCAGCGCAGCGAGATGGTTCCCCCAGGCCTCAACCCGAAGACCCAGCGCGTGCTTGTCGCCGTGGCGCGACTTGCCGGTTGGATGCGAGCGCACGGACAGGAGGACCTGTCTCGCGAGCTGCGGAATGCCGCCGCGCGGATGGCAGGCAACGAGCCGGCCGGCCTCTACGCCCTGCAGACCACGCTGCGAAAACTGCGCGTGGTCAATGTCGAGGGGCGGGATGAACAGGAACGTTTGAAGGCGCTCGCCAACGAGCTCCGGGTCGCGGTGCAGGACCGCTTCGAGCAGCTCGAGCTGCTGCCTTTCAAGCGACCCTAGATTCTCAGAGGACCTCGCGAGACAGAGTCTCCGGGCTCATCTCCGTAGGCAGTTCGAGCTCGGAGCGGCTGGCAAGGCAGAATTCCGGCGGAGGACCGAGCACCATCATCCGGCGCCACAGGGTGACATCGGGCCTGACGGTCAGGCTCTTGAGGCGCTCGTAAAGCTCGCGGTAGGGCATCCCGTCGGGCTTCGAGAACCTCGTCTCGAAACCCGATTCGCCGCGCGGCTCGCCCGAAAGCAACGTGAAGAGCTTGCCCGCGCCGTCCGACGACATGTGCGCCACCATGTCGTGGCTCGCATGAGCCCGCTGTCCTACCGCCGCCTCGTTGAGGCGGTCGAGCGCCGCGGAGTCCTCGACCAGGTACCAGTCCGCGTAACCCCCTCCGATTCGATAGGAGCATGAGCGGACAAATCCTTGCGACGGTGCCGCGGCCAGCGATGCATGGAACGCGCGCAGGGCGGCTTCGTAGGGGATCGCGCCGGCCGACCGCGCCGGGCGATGAAAGAAGACGTACGCGAGCACGTCAGCGCGTCGCCTTCGGTCCCTTGCCCGACTCCACGTACTTCTTCAGCGCGTCCATGTTATGGCGGATGCCTTCGGCGTACTGGCGAGCGAGCACGCCTCCTGCAAGGCGGAGCAGGCCGCCCAGCTCATAGTCCATTTCGTAGACGAGCCTGGTGGTTCCGTCCTTGTGCTCGGCATACGTGTATGACCAGGTGCCCTTGAGCGGGCCCTTCACGAACCTGCCGTGGCAGTGCTTCGGCTTGACGAATGACGTCTGCTCCACCTCGAGCTCCGCCTTGTAACCGGCCGGCAGGTTGAGGTGGTAGCGGTAACGGGTGCCTTTGCCGGGCGGCCCGGCGTCCAGCTGCTCCACCTTGGCGAGGTTCGACGACCACCTCGGCGCGTTCTCGGCGTCCTCCTGCACCACGGCCCACACACGCGCCGCCGGCGCGTCGATCTCGATCGCTTCGCGAACCCTGGTCACCCTGCGATGATCCCACTAGTGGCAGTCGTGCAACAACCGGCACCGGCTCGCATGTTGGGAGCCCTCCGCCACAGGAACTACCAGCTTTTCCTGACCGGCCAGATCATCTCGACGGTCGGCACGTGGATGCAGAGCGTGGCCATGCCGTGGCTGGCGCTGCAGCTCACGCACAACGGCCTGTTGGTCGGCCTCGTCCTCGCGGCACAGTTCATGCCGGTGCTCATCGGCAGCCCGCTCGGCGGAGTGGTGGCGGACCGTTATCGCAAGCGCAACGTGCTGCTGGCGACGCAGTCGTTTTTCATGTTGCCTTCCTTCGCGCTGTTCGCGCTCAGCGCGAGCGGGCATACCCAGTACTGGATGATCATCGTCGCGGCGTTCGCGACTGGGACCATCAACCTCTTCGACGTCCCTTCCCGCCAGGCATTCCTGATCGAGATGGTGGGCAAGCAGGACCTGATGAACGCCATCGCGCTCAACTCGTCAGTGTTCAACGGCGCAGCCGTGGTCGGCCCTGCCGTGGCCGGCGTGCTGATCGCCGCCGTCGGCCTGCCGATCTGCTTTCTGGCCAACTCGCTCAGCTACCTCGCGGCCATCGCGGCGCTGCTGCTCATGCGGCACCTCCCGGTGGTCGCGCCGGAACGTCACGAGGAGGCCTGGTTGTCGCGGCTGGCGCAGGGCGCCAGGTATGCGCGCCACGAGCCGGTCGTCGGGATGCTCCTGGTCGCTGTCGCGGTGTTCTCGCTTTTCGCCATGAACCGCCTGACCCTGATCCCGCTCTTCGCCGACCAGGTGCTGCACGTCGGCGCGCAGGGCTTCGGCTTCCTCATCGGCTCGATGGGCCTCGGCGCGCTGGCGGGAGCTCTCACGCTGGCCTTCGTGCCCGGCCTGGGCGCAGACCCGCCCCGCCAGTTCTGGATGGCGATGATCTGGGTGGCGGCGCTGGTGGTGTTCGCCTTCTCCCGAGTCTTCACCATGTCCCTGCTGACGCTTTTCGTCGCAGGCTACTGCCAGATCTCGTTCGTCGCGACGGCCAACAATCGCATCCAGACGATCACGCCCGACCACCTCCGCGGCCGGGTGATGGCGATCTACGCGCAGGCGCTCATCGGCGTCGGCCCGATCGGGAGCACCCAGGCCGGCGCCCTCGCCACGCTGCTCGGCGCGCCGTGGGCGATGGCGATAGGCGCGGTGATCGCCGGCGCGGTGATCGTCGGCATCAGGGTGTCGAGGCCAGACGTCTTTGCCTATCCGGGCCGGGCGTCGAGCGAGGCCACCGCGAGCCCCGGGACCGGACGGCGCAGCGCCCGCACGTAGTTCGCCACCGGCCGCGATTGCCGATCGCGATATGAACGATCAGGACTTCGGCGACGGAAACCGCGGTTGGAGGGTCGGCGAGAGCCCTCTCACCGACCTTCGACCCCACACGCCCAGCAGCACCATCGCGAGCGCGAACGCGGCGGCTCCGGTCACCAGCACGGCGATCCTCGGCGCGCCGAAGCCCACCGCCGCCAGCGCTGCGACCGCTCCGCCGACCGCCGCGACGATGACCGACAGCATGCCCGGGAGCGTCTGGAGCCCGTGGAAGACGGAGCCCAGCCTGTCGGCGCCGGAGACGTCGATGCCGAGCGTTTGCAGGGCGCCGGGAAGGTCGTCGTATCGGCTGGTCATGAAATTCGGCTCGAGCTCGGGGTGCAGCTCCAGGTATGCCTGGCGCAGCCGGTTCATCCCGACCACCCACCTGAAGTCGTCGCGGTTGAGCATCATCAGGCGGCCAACCGTGAACACCCCGGTGAAGAAGACGACGGACAGCATGAGGATGGCGACCGTCACGAAGGTCGCGCCGAAATGGTCCGCTTGCGCAACCAGCGCGAGGGCGATGACCGCGCCGGACAGGATGCCGAGGAACATGTTCACCCTGCCCAACGATTCGGTGTAGGTCAGCGAGCGTGTCGCCAGCAGGCTCCAGTGCTCGGTGGCCAGGACCTGGAGCCGGCTCGCGGCCATCGGGTCATGTCCCTGGGGCGGAATTTCAGCTGCCATCTTCTCTCCTCAGTCGCGGGGCAGGTATCTGGGCAGGTCTGCCAGCGACTCGAGGCCTCGGGCCGCGAGGAACGCGGCAATGCCGTCGTGGACCTCGGCGATCGCTCGCGGGTTGACGAAGGTCGCCGTGCCGACCTGAACGGCAGCGCAGCCCGCGACCAGGAATTCCATCGCGTCTTCGGGCCGCGCAATGCCGCCGATGCCGACCACCGGGATGCCCACCGCCCGCGCCGCCTGGTGCGCAAGGTGCACCGCAAGAGGGCGGATCGCGGGGCCCGAGAGGCCGCCGGTGCGAAAGCTCAACCGCGGCCGGTAGGCGTTCAGGTCCATCGACATGCCGACGAACGTGTTGATGGCGCAGAGAGCGTCGGCGCCGGCGGACTCCACCGCGCGGGCGATGATGCCAATGTCGCTGACCATGGGAGTGAGCTTCACCCAGACCGGCAGGTTCGTCCGCTTGCGCACGGCTTCCGTGACCGCCGCCGCGGCGCGAGGGTCGTTGCCGAAGTAGAGGCCCCCCTGCTCCACGTTGGGGCACGAGATGTTGATCTCGAACCCGGCCACGCCGGGCACCCCGTCGAGTCGAGCGGCGAGCTCGCCGTACTCGGCCGCCGACTCTCCATTGATGTTGACCAGGACGGGAAAATCCCATTCCGCCCAGCGCGGTGCGTAATCGCGGATCAGCGCCTCGACACCGGGCCCCTGCAGGCCGATGGCGTTGAGCATCCCGCTCGGCGTCTCGGCGATCCGCGGCGGCGGCGTGCCCGCCCGCGGCTTCAGGAAGATGCCTTTCGAGACCATGGCCCCCAACGCACGGCGCTCCAGGAGCGGTACCTCGGTGCCGTATCCGAAGGTTCCCGACGCGGCCATGACCGGTCCGCGCAGCGCGACGCCCCCGACTGCAACCGACAGGTCGAGCGTCATGCGGTGACGGCGTACGGGAGGTGGGACGGCAGCGCGCCCCAGTCGACGTCCGAGGCCCTGTACACGGGTCCCTCCTTGCACGCGCGGTCGTAACCGCCCTTTTTCAAGGGCACGGCGCAGCCCAGGCACACGCCGGTCCCGCAGCCCATGTACGTCTCGACTGCGACCATGGCACCGGGCCAGCGCTCCGCGACCGAGGACAGCATGCGGTTGGGCCCGCACGCGAGCACGACGTCGGCGTCGGGGGCCGCTGCCACCGCGGTGCCCTTGACTCCGCGCGAGCCGTCGTCGGTGGCCCAGATGACCTCGTCGCCATCCCATTCGGAGCACAGCTCGGCCTCGGAGCGCGCGCCGTGCACCCACGTGACGCGCATGCCGAGGGCGGCGGCTTCCTTGGCCGCCAGCGGCATCGGGGCCACGCCCAGGCCGCCGCTCACCAGGCAGATGGTGCGTGGGCCCGGCTTCAGCTCGAAACCGCGACCCAGTGGACCGAGACAGCTCACCACGTCGCCCGGCTCCATCGCGAGCAGCTGGGTGGTGCCGACCCCGACCTCCTTCAACACGACCTCGATCCGGTCCCCGTCCACGCGGTAGACGGAGAAGGGCCGGCGAAGCAGGGGCCCCCGCGACCATCCCAGGTTTACGAACTGGCCGGCGCGAACGCACGAGGCGATGTCCGCGGCCTCCATCGCGATCACGACCATGCCGCGCGCCACCTGGCGCTTGCCGGTGATCGGAGCGTCGATGAGGAACACCCTGGTCAGTGGTCCTCGCCACCCGCCGGCTTGGCCGGCGACCTCCCCGCCCGCGGGGAGGTGACGCCATTCCTCCACTCCTCGATCGTCCGCACCTCGAGGTCGGGCGAGGCGGCGACAGCCGACTCCAGCAGAGCCGCCGCGGTGTCCAGTGAGGTCAGGCACGGGATCCGGCGCTCGACGGCCGCGCGGCGGATCTCGAACCCATCTTTGAAGACCGGCGCTCCCGATTCTCCGGGGTCGGCGTAGATGTTGGACATCGTGTTGATGACCAGGTCGACCTCGCCCTGCGTGATGACGTCGACCACCGTGGGGCCTTCCTCGCCGATTTTCGCCACCACACGGGGAGAGAAGCCCGCGTGCCGAAGCGCTTTCGCAGTCCCTTCGGTGGCGACCACGTTGTAGCCCATCTCGACCAGTCGCGAGACGATAGGCAGGATCTCAGGCTTGTCGACGTCGGCGATGGTCAGCAGCGCCGCCCCGCCTCGCCTGACCTGCATCCCGGATGCGGCAAACGCTTTGCTCAACGCCTCGTTCAGCGTGTGCGCGATCCCGATCGCCTCGCCGGTCGACTTCATCTCCGGGCCCAGGTATGAGTCCACCGCCGGAAGCTTGTTCATGGAAAAGACGGGCGCTTTGACCGCGACCAGGTCCCTGGCCGGGATGAGGCCCGTCGACCAGCCCAGGTCAGCAAGCTTTTCGCCCAGCATCACCCGCGTCGCGAGCTTGACCATCGGCGTGCCCGTGACCTTCGACAGGAAGGGCACGGTGCGCGACGCCCGAGGATTGACCTCGAGCACGTAGACGTGGCCGCGGTGCACGACGTACTGGACGTTGACCAGGCCGCGCAGCCGCAGATGCCGCGCGATCCTGACCGTGTAGTCGATGACGTGGTCGAGCTCGGTTTGCTCGAGGCCCTGCGCCGGGTAGACGGCGTACGAGTCGCCTGAATGGACGCCGGCGCGCTCGACGTGCTTCATCACGCCCGGGATGACCACCGTCTCGCCGTCTGAGATCGCGTCGACCTCGACCTCGGTTCCCTGCAGGTACTTGTCCACCAGCACGGTCCCGCGCGGCATCGCGCCGATCGCCCACACCATGTACCGGCGGAGCTCCTCGCGGTTGTGCACGATCTCCATCGCACGGCCCCCCAGCACGTACGAGGGCCGCACCAGAACCGGATAGCCCACCCGCTCGGCAATCGCGACGGCCTCCTCGACTGTGGTCGTGGTGCCCCCCATGGGTTGAGGGATGCCGATCGCGTCCAGCGCTTTCGCAAATGCGCGACGGTCCTCCGCCAGGTCGATGGCCTCGACGCTCGAGCCCATGATCGCCACGCCGTGGTCGTGCAGCGGCTCAGCGAGGTTGATCGCGGTCTGGCCGCCGAACTGCACCAGGGCACCGACCACGTTCTCGGTCCGCGCGACGTTGAGGGCTCCGTCGAGGTCGAGCGGGTCGAAGTAGAGGCGGTCGGACGTGTCGAAGTCGGTCGACACGGTCTCGGGGTTGGAATTGACGAGCACTGCACGCACGCCCGCCTCGCGCAGCGACCATGCGGCGTGCACGGAGCAATAGTCGAACTCGATGCCCTGTCCGATGCGGATCGGGCCCGAGCCGATGACGAGCACCGTTTGCCGGTCGACCGGGGAACTTTCGGTCTCGTCTTCCCAGCACGAGTAGTAATAAGGCGTCGCGGCCTCGAACTCGGCCGCGCACGTATCGACCAGTTTGTAAGTCGGGGTCGCCGGCTCGACCGTCTCGCCGCGGAGCGCCGCGATCATGGTGTCGGAGAAACCGGCGCGGCGGAGCTCGCGGACGCCGCCCGTGGACTCGAGGAGCGTGATGTGAGCCATGCGGTCGAGGAACCAGCGGTCGATGCCGCTGCGCTCCGCGAGCGACGCCGGCGTGGCGCCCTCGCGCAGCGCGTTCATCAGGGCGAACAGCCGGCGGTCGTTGGGCTGGTCGATGGTGTCGCCGCCCAGCTCCAGCGGCGCGGGCGGCTTCTGCTCCAGCGAGCGCATCGCCTTGGTCAGGGCCGCTTCGAAGGTTCGCTCGATCGCCATCACCTCGCCTGTCGACGCCATCTGCGTGCCCAGCCGCCGGTCGCCGGCGGGGAACTTGTCGAACGGCCAGCGCGGGATCTTGACCACGCAGTAGTCGAGCGCGGGCTCGAAGGCCGCGAACGTGCGGCCGGTCACCTCGTTGCGGATCTCCTCCAGGCGCCTGCCGACAGCGACCTTGGCCGCCACCCGCGCGATCGGATAGCCGGTCGCCTTCGAGGCGAGGGCGGACGAGCGGCTGACCCGCGGGTTGACCTCGATCACGTGGTAGCTCGAGCTCGTCGGGTCAAGCGCGAACTGCACGTTGCAGCCGCCTTCGATGCCCAGGGCGCGGATGATGCGGATCGCCGACGATCGCAGCATCTGGTGGTCGCGGTCGGAGAGCGTCTGGGCAGGCGCCACCACGATCGAGTCACCGGTGTGGACGCCCATGGGATCGAGGTTCTCCATGTTGCAGACCGTGATGCACGTGTCGGCGGCGTCGCGCATGACCTCGTACTCGATCTCCTTCCAGCCCCACAGCGAGCGCTCGACGAGCACCTGGTGGATCGGGGAGGCGTCAAGCCCGCGGTTCGCGATCAGCTCGAGGTCGGAAGGCGTCGTGACGAAACCGCCGCCCGTGCCGCCGAGCGTGTACGCGGGCCGGACCACCAGCGGTAGGCCGACCTCGGCCGCGAACTCGCGCACCTGGTCGATCGACTCGCACACGCGCGAATCAGGGACCGGCTCGCCGAGCTCGCGGAGCATCTCCTTGAAGGCCTGGCGGTCCTCCGCTTTCTTGATCGTCTCGATGCCCGCGCCAAGCAGCCGCACCCCGTGACGTTCGAGGACCCCTGCGTTGGCCAGGTCGGTGGCGAGGTTCAAGCCGGTCTGGCCGCCCAACGTCGGCAGGAGGGCGTCCGGTTTCTCGCGCTCGATCACCCGCTCCACGGCCTCGACCGTCAGCGGCTCCAGGTAGACGCGGTCCGCCACCTCCTCGTCGGTCATGATCGTGGCCGGGTTGGAGTTGACCAGGACGGTCTCGATGCCCTCCTCGCGCAGCGCCTTGCAGGCCTGCGTGCCGGCATAGTCGAACTCCGCCGCCTGCCCGATCACGATCGGCCCGGAGCCCAGGATCAGCACCTTGCGCGGCCGAGGGGCCTCGCTCATGCCGCTGACCGCCCTGGTCATCGGGACTCCCGTGCGGACCATCTCTACGAACCGGTCGTAAAGGTGCTGGTTGTCCTGGGGCCCGGGGCATCCCTCCGGGTGATACTGGACGCTGAAGACCGGCAGCGTGCGATGGCCGAGCCCTTCGACCGAGCCGTCGTTCAGGTTGCGCTGCGAGACGAAGAAGTCGCCGGCGGGGATCGATGAGGCGTCGACCTGGAACTCGTGGTTCTGGCTCGTGATGTGGACGCGCCCCGTCTCCAGGTCCTTGACCGGGTGGTTCGCGCCGTGGTGGCCGAACGGCAGGCGCGAGGTGGTGGCGCCCGCGGCGCGGCCTATGACCTGGTGCCCCAGGCAGATCCCGAACATGGGGATGCGGCCGAGCGCCTGGCGCGCGAGCTCGACCGGCCCGTCCAGGACGGCCGGGTCACCCGGACCGTTCGAGAGGACGAGACCGTCGGCGCCGACGGCCTCTACAGCGGACCAGGTCGCGGTGTACGGCAGCGCGACCACCCGGCATCCTCGCTCGCGCAGCGAGCGCAGGATGTTGGTCTTCACGCCGTAGTCGACGACGGCGACTGTGAGCCCCGATCCGTCGGCGCAGCCGCGGGGGCGCAGCTCCGGAGGGAGCGCGTCATGCCATTCCTCCCGTTCGGCGCGCGAGGTTTCGGCCACGAGGTCCTGCTCCGACAGCGGCGCCACGCGGCGCGCCGCCTGGGCCAGCTCGGCGAGCCGCGCGTCGCTTGGGGCCTCGACTTCATGGACCAGGACCGCCCGCAGCGCGCCGTGCGTCCGCAGGTGGCGCGTGAGCGCCCGGGTGTCGATGTCGCTGATCGCCGGCACATTCCACCGGCGCAGGTAATCGTCGAGCGAGGCCTCGCTCGAGTGGTGGCTCGGCGCCGGGCACGCCCAGCGCACGGCCAGCGCGCGCGCCCACGGCCTTGACGACTCCGCATCCGCCTCGCGGACGCCGTAGTTGCCCTGCAAGGGGTAGGTCATGCAGACCATCTGCCCCGCGTAAGACGGGTCTGTCAGGACCTCCTGGTAGCCGGTCATCGCGGTGTTGAAGACGAGCTCACCCTCGCCCACCACGTCCGCGCCCAGCGCGGCGCCCACGAAGGCGCGGCCGTCCTCCAGCACCAGCGCCGCAAACGGTCTCTCAGCCGGCAACGATCACCGCCTGGTCAACTCCGTCCTCTTCCTCGACGAGGACCTCGACCCGTTCCGAGTCGGATGTCGGCACGTTCTTGCCAACGTAGTCGGGCCGGATGGGCAGCTCGCGATGTCCGCGGTCGACCAGGACCGCAAGCTGGATCGCTCGAGGCCGGCCGAAGTCCATCACGGCGTCCATGGCGGCGCGGGCCGTGCGTCCGTGGTGGATGACGTCGTCCACGAGCACCACGATCCTGCCGTCGATGGCCGGCATCTCCGAGGTGGCGCGATGAGACGGCTGTCGTAGGTGCCGGTCGTCGCGATGCTCGGCGACGTCGAGCCGTCCGACCGGCACGACCGTGCGCTCCATGTCGGTCAGGATCGCCGCCAGGCGCTGAGCGAGGACGTCGCCCTTGCTGACCACCCCGACCAGCACCACCTCGCCGGTGCCGCGGTTGCGCTCGACGATCTCGTGGGCGATGCGCGAGAGCGAGCGGCGGATCTGGTCAGCGTCCATCACGGTGGCCTTGAGGCGGCGCTGGGTGACGCTCATGCCAGCAGCTTGTCCAGCAACGCCATCCTGATGTGCAGGCCGTTGCGCGCCTGCCTGAAGTACGCGGCGCGCGGGTCGCCGTCGACCTCCGGGTCGATCTCGTCCACCCTGGGCAGCGGGTGCATGACGATCGCGTACTTGCGCATCTGCTCGAGCGCGTGCTTGTCGATCCGGTACACGCCCTTGACCGCGTTGTAGGCCGCTATGGAGTCGAATCGCTCTTTCTGGATCCGGGTCTGATAGACCACGTCGACCTCGGGCAGGACCGCGTCGAGATCTTCGGTCTCGACCCACGGGATATGGTGCTCATCCAGATGCGCCTTGAGGTCGTCCCGCATCCTGACCGCCGGTGGTGCGACAAACCAGACTTTGATGTCCTTGAACTTGCTCAAGAGGTAGGTCAGGGAGCGGACGGTGCGGCCGTTGGCCAGGTCACCGACCATGGCGACCTTGATCCCGTCGATGCGATTGAGCTCGTCTCGGATCGTGTACAGGTCGAGCAGAGCCTGGGTGGGGTGCTGGCCCGGGCCATCGCCGGCATTGATGATCGGCACCGTGCTGACGGCCGCCGCGCGCCTGGCGGCGCCCTCTTCGTTGTGGCGCATCACGATCACGTCGGCGTAGCCGCTGACGATGCGGATCGTGTCTTCGAGCGTCTCGCCCTTGGCCGCGGACGAGAACTCGCGCGCGTTGTCGGTGCCCATGGTCAGTCCGCCGAGCCTCAGCATCGCGGCCTCGAACGACAGCCGGGTCCGCGTCGACGGCTCGTAGAAGAGGGCGGCCATCACCTGCCCGTTGAGCCGGCCCATGAACCGGTGGGGCTCGCGCTTCATCTCCTCGGCCCGGACGAAGAGCTCCTCGAGGAGGGAGCGCGGGAACTGCTGGCTCTCGATCACGTGCCGCATGCGGCTGCCGACGGCCATCAATAAACCTCCTTCCCGGTCTCTCTGAACCGGACTTAAAGGACTCCGCGCGAAAGATTAGCACCTATCGGAACGCGCCTCCACCACCGCGTCGCGGCCCGCCATTCGCTACCTTAGCGAGAGATGAACAAGCGACCCGGCCAGCTCAATGTCGTCACCGAGGTGGGCTACTGCCCGTTTTGCGAACGCCCCAGAAACCTGCGCCGGGAGGAGCGCCACCTGGGTGCGCTCGTCCGCATGACTCTGACCTGCGAGACGTGCCATCGCACGCTCGAGAGCACGATGGGGGTCGTCGGCACGGAGAAGCCGGCCGAAACAGCACCGGCCAAGAAACCGCCCCCACGGAGCACCGCACCGGCTTCGGTAACGCCCGCAGCGGCGAAGAAGGCAACCGCGGCGAAGAGCATCGCGGCCGCAAAGCCCCGGGCCAAGTCCCCGGCGAAGACCAGGGCGACCACCTCGGCCAAGCGAACGCCCAAGGGGAAGTGACGCTCGCTGCCGGCGGCGCAACACCGGGTGGCCGTTTCCCGACCGGCCCATAATCTCGATCTATGACTGATGCAGTGATCGTCGCGTTGGGCCGTTCGCCGATCGGAAGAGCGCGCAAGGGCTCGCTCGTCGACGTCAGGCCCGACGACCTGGCCGCGCATGTCGTCACCAAGGTGCTCGAGAAAGTCCCTGAGCTGGAGACTGCTCAGATCGAGGACCTGATCTGCGGGTGCGGACTACCGGGCGGCGAGCAGGGGCACAACATCGGTCGCGTGATCTCGATCCTGTCGCGCATCGACGTCCCCGGCGTCACGGTCAACCGCTACTGCTCCTCGTCGCTGATGACCACCCGGATCGCGGCGCATGCGATCGAGGCCGGGGAGGGCGACGTCTTCCTGTCGGTAGGCGTCGAATGCGTCTCGCGCTACGGCAGCGGCTACCCCGACGCGCCCGATACCTACAACAGCAGGCTGGTCCCGGGCAACGCGGACGAGTATCCCGACATCTACATCGCGATGGGCCAGACCGCGGAGAACGTCGCCCGCCGCGAGAAGATCAGCCGCGAGGAGCAGGACCGCTACGCGGTTAAGAGCCAGGCCGCCGCGGTGAAGGCGCGGGATGACGGCTTCTTCGACCGCGAGATCATCCCCGTACCTCTCCCCAACGGCCAGATGTTCACCAAGGACGACGGCCCCCGCCCGGGCACGACGATGGAGGGGCTAGCGGCGTTGAAGCCGGTCTTCCGCGAGGACGGGACGATAACCGCGGGCAACGCATGCCCCCTCAACGACGGCGCCGCCGCAGTCGTGGTGATGTCGTCGCGAAAGGCCAAGGAGCTCGGCCTCAAGCCCCTCGCACGAGTGGTCTCCACCGGGCTGTCGTCGCTCGAGCCGGAGTTCATGGGCCTTGGGCCGATCGAAGCTTCGAAGCAGGCGCTCAAGCGGGCCAAGATGACCATCGACGACATCGACATCCTCGAGATCAACGAGGCATTCGCTGCGCAGGTGATCCCCTCGGCGCTGGGCATCGGCGTCGACCCCTTCAGCGACAAGCTGAACCCGCACGGCGGCGCGATCGCGCTCGGCCACCCGTTCGGCATGACCGGCGCGCGCATCCTCTGCACTCTGCTCAACGGCCTTCGCGAGAAGGACAAGACCTACGGCCTCGAGACGATGTGCGTCGGCGGCGGACAGGGGATGGCGATGATCGTGGAGCGACTGAACTAGAGATCGCGACGAAGAAGCCGGCCGCGGGCGCGGGGGGGATGTCCGCCGAGCGGCTGAAGCGCATGGACGAGGTCCTGGCCGGCTATGTCGAGCGCGGAGTCGTACCCGGCCTGGTGGCGCTGGTCAGCCGGCGTGGCGCGCTCCACGTCAAAGTCGTCGGCAGCATATCGATCGGCGGCCCCCCCATCCACCGCGACACCATCTTCCGCATCTCCTCGATGACCAAGCCTGTCACTGCTGCGGCCACGATGGTCCTCGTCGAGGAGGGCAAGCTGCGCCTGGACGATCCAGTCGACGAGCTGCTCCCCGAGCTGGCTCAGCGCCAGGTGCTGAGACGAGTCGACGGGCCAATCGGCGACACCGAGCCTGCCAACAGACCGATCACCGCGCGTGATCTGCTCACCTTCCGGATGGGCTTCGGCTATCTGTTCGCGACGGAGCTGTACCCGATCCACCTTGCGGCCGCCGAGGCGGGATTCGGGCCTGGTCCGCCTCGTCCGTCGGGCGACCCTGGAGCCGACGTGTTCATGCACCGACTCGGCGCTCTGCCGCTCATGTATCAGCCGGGGACAAGCTGGCTGTACAACACCTCGGCCGAAGTCCTGAGCGTGCTGATCGCTCGCGCATCGGGGCGGGCGTTCGACGTGTTCCTCCGGGAGCGGCTTTTCGAGCCGCTGGGCATGAAGGACACCGGGTTCAGCGTGCCGGCGGCCAAGCTCGACCGTCTCTCGACGAGCTACATGGTCGATCCCCGGACACGCCAGCTCGAGGTGTACGACCCGGCCGAGGGCGGGGATTGGAGCCGTCGTCCTGACTTTCCCAACGGCGCGGGCGGTCTGGTTTCGACCGCCGACGATTACCTGTCCTTCACGCAGATGCTGATGGCAGGCGGCCGGCACGGAAGGCTTCGCATCCTGTCGAGGCCCTCGGTCGAGCTCATGACGACCGACCAGCTGACGCCCGAGCAGAAGCGCAGGTCAGGTTTCGGACCGGAGTTCTTCGCCGACCACGGCTGGGGCTTTGGCCTGCAAATCGCCACGCGGCGCACCCGGCTGGCATCGGTGGGGAGCTACGGCTGGAGCGGTGGCATGGGCACGCTGTGGGAGTCAGACCCGCGCGAGGGGCTGATCACGATCCTCATGACTCAAAGAGGCTGGGAGTCGTCCATCCCGGCCGGGGTCTTCGTCGACTTCGCCGCGCTGGCGTACTCCGCGATCGAGGACTGAAGGAGCCTAGGCCCGGACCGCCGCCTGCTGCGACAGGCGGTCGAGCACTCGCTGAACCAGGCTGAAAAGCGTCGCACGTTCCTCTGCCGTGAGCCCGTCCAGCATCTCGCCCTCCAGGCTCTCGCGGGCCTTGTCGGCCCGCTCGAGGGCGTGGCGGCCGGCGGCGGTCAGCTCGACGATGTGCCGGCGGCGGTCCTGGGGGTCTCTACGGCGGATCGAATGGTGGGCCGCCTCGAGCTCGTTGAGCAACAGCACCACGCCGTTCGCGTCCATGAACATCACGCTCTCCAGCTCCTGCTGGGTGGCGCCCGGGTGGTCCCTGATGTAGCCGAGCGCCATGTAAGGCTTCAGGCGCATCCCCAGGAGCTCTTCGGAGGCCCGCCGGTTCAGCGCTTTGGACAGCTGGCTCAGCAGGGATACGAGTCCGGGGTCGCTTCGCCTGCCCTCGATCGTCACCTTCTTGATCCTACCACCGAATCCAAACTATCAAATCTGATCGGATAATCCATGAAATAGGGATTATCATGATCCTGTTATAGTGATCGTCCCGATAGCGGTGTTCATGGGGGAGAAGATATGGTTTCCAATTCGAGCTTTCGACGGTGGGCGGCCCTGGTGGTGGTGTGCTTTGGTCAGCTGATGATCGTCCTCGACTCGACGATCGTAAACGTCGCGCTGCCGTCCATCCAGCACGACCTCGGTTTCACGCAGACCGAGCTGACATGGGTGGTCAACGGCTACCTGATCGCCTACGGGAGCTTTCTGCTCGTGGCCGGTCGTGTGGGCGATCTCATCGGCCGCAGGAAGGTCTTCCTCGCGGGCGTCCTCGTGTTCACGCTCGCGTCGGTGGCCAGCGGTCTGTCCCATGGCGCCGGGCAGCTCATCGCCGCACGATTCCTCCAGGGGCTTGGCGGCTCGCTTTCGGCCGGCGTCATCCTCGCCATCATCGTCACCGAGTTTCCGCGAGCGGCCGAACGCGCCCAGGCCATGAGCGTCTTCACGTTCGTGATCGCCGGCGGGGGCTCGCTCGGACTGCTGGCGGGCGGCGTGCTCACCCAGTGGGTGAACTGGCACTGGATCTTCTTCATCAACGTGCCCATCGGCATCGGCACCCTTCTGATGGGCGCGTGGCTGATCGGCGAGAACCGTGGTCTCGGACTGCGCCACGGCGTCGACGTCGCGGGGGCGACGCTGATCACCGCCGCGCTGATGCTGGGCGTCTACGCCATCGTGACGGCGACCGACTTTGGCTGGACCTCGGCCCACACGCTCGGTTTCGGCGGCGCCGCGACCGCCCTGCTCATCGCCTTTGTCGTGCTGGAATCGCGTTTACGGAATCCGATCATGCCTTTGCGCATCCTGCGCCTGCGTTCGCTGACCGGCGCCACCGTGACGCGTGCGCTCCTGTTCGCGGGCATGTTCACCAACTTCTTCATGGGCGCCCTCTATCTGCAGCACATCAGGGGCTTCAGCGCATTCGGCACCGGCCTCGCGTTCCTGCCCTTCACGCTCACGCTGGCAACCCTGTCCCTCGGCACCACCGCGAGGCTGATGGCCCGGTTCGGCCCGCGAAATCTCGCCATCGCCGGCCTCATCACCATCGGCTCGGCCCTCATGCTGCTTGCCGGCGCGGATGCGCAGTCGGGCTACTTCCCGCGGATCTTCGCCGCCTACCTGCTGTTCGGGCTGGGCGGGGGGATGGCATTCATGCCGCTCCTGACGATTTCCATGTCCGAGGTGCCGGCCGCTGACGCGGGCCTGGCGTCGGGCTTCGGCAACGTCACGATGCAGGTCGGGGCTGCCGTCGGTCTCGCGGTCCTCGGCACGATCTCCACGGCGCACGCCAAAGCGCTCATCGCACAGGGCGACTCGTTGCCCGCCGCAATGACCGGCGGCTACCAGCTTGCGTTCCTCCTCGCCGCCACTTGCGTGCTAGCGGGCCTGGCCGTCGTGCTGGTGACCCTGCGCCCGCTGGGCGGCGGCGGCGCGCGACGCGAGGTCGCAAGGATCGAATACGACGCGCGAACCGAGGCGGAGGCGGCCTAATCGCGTTTCGAGTAGAAGCGGCACGGCGGCGATTCCGCCGAGGTGTGGAAGTTCCAGTGACGGCACCAGGCGGTGCCGTCGAACTTCCTGCAGGTTCCGCAGGTGACGCGAGGATTCGCGGCGCGTGTCTTCTTCATGTGATGCTCAGGACGTTCACCCGCGAATCCCTCGCCCACGCTAGTGCTTGAAGTGACGCCGGCCGGTCAACACCATGGCGATGCCGGCCGCGTCGGCGGCGGCGATCACATCGGAGTCTTTCACCGACCCGCCGGGCTGGATGGCGGCGGTCACGCCGGCGCGGATGCCCTCCTCCAGGCCGTCGGGAAATGGGAAGAACGCATCCGACGCCATGACCGACCCCCGCGCACGCTCTCCGGCGCGCCGCACCGCGATCTGGACCGACTCGACACGTGACATCTGCCCCGCGCCCACGCCCACGGCGGCGCCGTCCTTGAACAGGACGATGGCGTTCGATTTCACGTGCTTCACGGCGGTCCACGCGAAGCCGAGCTGCTCCCACTCCAGCTCGGTCGGCGCGCGGCGCGTCACGACCCTGGCCTCGTTGCGGTCGAAGCCCTTGCGGTCCCACTCCTGGACCAGAAAGCCGCCCGGGACCGAGCGGACGTCATAGTCGAAGAGCCCCGCTCCAGCGGGACGCGCCGCCAGCACGATCATGTTTTTGCGTCGGGCCAGCACGTCCTTTGCCTCGTCGAGCACGTCGGGCGCGATCACGACGTGCGTCACGATCTGGACGACGTGCTCGGCCGTGCTGCGGTCGAGAGGGCGGTTGACGGCCACGATGCCGCCGAACGCCGATATCCGGTCGCACTCGTAAGCGCGCAGGTAGGCAGTCGAGATGTCAGCGGCGACCGCAAGGCCGCACGGGTTCATGTGCTTGACGATCGCCGCGGCCGGCTGATCGTAATCAGAAACGAGCTGGAGCGCCGCCGAGGCGTCCTGGATGTTGTTGAAGCCCATGCCGCCACCCTGCACCTGCTGCGCCCCGCCCAGGCCTCCCGGGTCGGGCCCGAACCGGTAGAAGGCCGCTTTCTGGTGCTCGTTCTCGCCGTACTTCAACGACTGGGTCAGCAGCCCCGCGAACGACATCTCCGGAGGAAAGCCGGCCGGGTCCGACGAGCGCATGTAGGCGGCGATCCAGGAGTCGTAGGCCGCGGTGTGGGCATAAGCCTCCGCAGCGAGGTGGCGGCGCATGACCGGGTCGACACTGCCTTCGTGAAGCGCGCCCAGCAGCTCTGCGTAGCGCTCGGGGCGCACGACGACCAGCACCGACGCGTGGTTCTTCGCCGCGGCGCGGATCATGGCCGGGCCGCCGATGTCAATCTGCTCCACCGCTTCCTCGAAGGTCGACCCCGGACTCGTCACGGTCTCCACGAACGGGTACAGGTTGCAGCAGACCAGGTCGATCTCGCGCAGCCCGTGGGCCGCCAGGGCTTCCATGTGCTCGGGCTTGTCGCGCCGGGCCAGGATGCCGGCGTGAACGCCAGGATGAAGCGTCTTGATGCGGCCGTCCATCATCTCGGGGAAGCCGGTGAGGTCGCTCACCGGATGCGCGTCGACGGCGGCGTCTTGGATGGCCTTTAACGTGCTGCCCGTGGCGTAGAGCTCGAAGCCAAGCCGCTGCAGGCCGCGTGCAAAACCGCTGAGGCCGGTCTTGTCGCTAACCGACAGCAGGGCTCTTGGCAAGTCGCGCCTCCATCAAAAGGATCGCCTGCGGAAGGATCCGGTATTCCGCCTCGTGCACTCGAAGCCGAAGCGATTCAACCGTATCGCCTTCCAGGATCGGAACCGCGCCCTGGACGAGGATCGGCCCGGCGTCGAGGTCCGCGGTGACGAGGTGCACGGTCGCGCCGGTGAACTTCAAGCCGCTGTCGAGCGCACGCTCGACCGCGTCCATTCCGCCGGCGAAGTTCGGCAGCAGCGAAGGGTGGACGTTGATGATGCGGCCGGCGAACGCCTCCAGCAAAGGCGCCGTGTGCACGCGGTCGTAGCCCGCGTCGACGACCAGCTCGACAGCGTGGCCCTGGAAGAAGTCGCGCATGGCGATGTCTCGGTCCGCGGCGGATTGGAACCCCCGCTGCGACAGCTCCCCCAGGGGTATGCCCCGACCGCGAGCGAACGATGCGCCGCCGCACGACGGCCGGTTGGTCGCGACGGCCACCACGTTGAATCCGCGCTCGACCAGGTTGCGCAGGTTGGAGCCACGGCCCGAGACAGCGACGCCCAGCTTGAGGGCCACGCCCAGGCTAGGAGATGACCACGCGGTCGGGGCCGGCGTGGCGGACGACCTCGCCCACCACGAGTGCGCCTTCGGGCACGTCATCGGGGTCGACGACCAGGATCATCCCCAGCCCCATGTTGAACGTGCCGAACATCTCGTCGTCGGCGATGCGCCCGCGCTTGCGGATCTCCTCGAAGATCCACGGCACCTCCCACGAGCGCTTTCGTAGGCGCGCCCCGAGGCCGTCGGGCAAGCACCGCGGCAGATTGCCCAGGATGCCGCCGCCCGTGATGTGGGCGGCGCTCTTCCAGCGGATGCGGGCGAGGTCTTTGAGGTACGAGCGGTGGGGCTCGAGCAGCACCGCACCGAGGGTGTCGCCAGAACGCCCGAATGGCTCGCCGAGCGGTACGTCCTCGAACACCTTGCGGACCAGCGAGAAGCCGTTGGTGTGAAGACCGCTCGACGGCAGGGCGACCAGGGCGTCGCCTGCTTTGATCGTGGCGAGGTCGGGTCGCCGGTCGGGCTCGACCAGGCCGACGATGAAGCCCGCCAGGTCGTAGTCGCCGAGCGCGTAGACGCCGGGCATCTCGGCGGTCTCACCGCCAAGGAGCGCGCAGCCTGCCTCGCGGCAGGCGGCGGTCATGCCCTCCACGAGCTGCGTGAAAACGTCGGGGTCCAGGCGGCCGGTGGCGAAGTAGTCGAGGAAGAAGAGCGGTCGGGCCCCGGCCGTGGCGATGTCGTTGACGCAATGGTTGACGATGTCGACGCCGATCCCGCGGTGCGACCCGGCCGCGATCGCGACCTTGATCTTCGTCCCGACGCCGTCCGCGCTGGCTGCGAGGTGACCGCCGCCTGGAAGCGCGTAGAGGCCCGCGAACGGACCGATGCCGACGGCGACCTCCCTGCCGTGCGTGGCGGCGATGAGCGGTTTGACCCGCTCCAGCGCGCGCTCGTAAGCCTCGATGTCGACCCCGGCCGCGGCGTACGACAGCCCCTCGTTAGGCATCAGCTGGGATGGACCAGCTGTGGTGAAGGCGGCCCGGGAACATGGTCGGACTTGAGCGGAAGCTCGAACTGCATCTTGTCCATCTCCAGCTGCTGGGGCACCGGGACGGGGTACGAGCCGTCGAAGCAGGCGCGGCAGAACTCCCCCGCCGTGCCGCGGCCGATGGCCCGCATGAGGCCCGGGATGGAAAGGTAGGCGAGGCTGTCGGCGCCGATCTTCGTCCTCACCTCCTCCACCGTGCGACCGGAGGCGATGAGCTCCTTGGTCGAACCGATATCGACGCCCATGAAGCACGGAAAGCGCATCGGCGGGCTGGAGATGCGCATGTGGATCTCGCGCGCTCCCGCGGCGCGAAGACGCTCGATGATGCGCTGCGAGGTGGTTCCGCGCACGATGGAATCGTCGACGGCGATCACCCGCTTGCCCCTGATCGAGCGCGGCAGCGGGTTCAGCTTCAGCATGACGCCGGCTTCGCGCAGCGATTGGTCGGGCTGGATGAAGGTCCTGTTGATGTAGCGGCTCTTCATGAGCGCCTCGCGAAACGGGATGCCCGCGGCCTCCGCGTACCCGATTGCCGCCGGCGTGCCGGAGTCCGGGAAGGCCACCACCATGTCCGCCTCGACCGGCGCTTCCTTGGCCAGCTCGTGGCCCATGCGAATCCGCGCGTCCTCGAGCTCGCAGTTCTTGAGGATGGAGTCGGGACGCGCGAAATAGATGAACTCGAACACGCACATCGCGTGCTTGCTCGAGGTCTGGAAGCTGACGCTGTTCACGCCGTGCTCGTCCATCAAGACCATCTCGCCCGGCTGCACCTCGCGTACGAAGTTGGCGTGGACGGTGTCGAGGGCGCACGTCTCCGACGCGATCACGTGCGCCGGCTGGCCGGGCAGCGGGATGAAGCCGATGCAGAGGGGCCTGAAGCCGTAGGGGTCGCGCAGCGCGATCAACTGGTTCGGGGTGATGATCCCGCAGGAGTAGGCCCCGACCACCCTCGCGAACGAGCGACGGATCACGTCCTCCCAGGTCTTGCCGTGCGTGTGCTCGATCAAGCGCGCCATGACCTCGGTGTCGAGGGCGGTATCGAAGGTCGCGCCCTCCTCCTCGAGCTGCGCCCGCAGCGCCTCCGCGTTCAGCAGGTTGCCGTTGTGCGCGATCGCGCCGGGCCCGAGCGTCGGGTGGTGGAAGGGCAGAGGGTGCGCGTTCTCGACGCGGCTCGACCCTGTGGTCGAGTAACGGGTGTGCCCGAGCGCCAGGATCGAGCCCTCGCCCATGTCCTTGACCTGCGTTGCAGAGAAGACCTGCGCGACCAGGCCCATGCCGCGATGAACGCGGACCGAGGTGCCATCCGACACCGCGATGCCGGCCGACTCCTGCCCGCGGTGCTGCAGCGCGAAAAGGCCGAAGTACGTGAGGTTGGCGACGTCAACCCCTTTCGCACAGATCCCGAAGACCCCGCACATGTCTAGACCACCCCGCCTTCCCAAGCTTGACGCAAATCGGAAAGCGCGACCTTGAACTGTCCTTCGAACTCGATCGCGTCGCCGCCGGCGAGACCGAGCAGGGAGATCTCGACGTGGTGGCGGCGGGCGATCGACTGCAGCTCCGGCATCGCGCGTGACGGGACGCTGACGATGAAGCGACTTGGCGATTCGCCGAAGAACGCCGCGTCGAGACGCAGCTGCGCTTCCTGCCGGATGGCGGGGCACCGCACGCCGACGCCTCCCAGGAGACACGACTCCGCGAGCGCGACCAGCATGCCGCCTTCGGCGCAGTCGTGCGCCGAATGCAGGTAGCCGCTGTCCGCGGCCGACAGGATCACCCGGTGCACAGCTCGTTCGAGCGACAGGTCCAGGTCAGGCGGGCGGCCCGCCACCAGGCCGTGCTCGACCTTGAGGTACTCGCTGCCGCCGAGGTCGTCGTGGCTCGCGCCGACCAGCAGCACGAAGTCCCCTTCGGCTCGCAGGCCGGCGCCGATCCGCTTGCCGTAGTCCTCGATGACGCCGATCATGCCCACGACCGGTGTCGGGAAGATCGGGTTCTCGCCGGACGAGTCGTTATACAGGCTGACGTTGCCGCTGACGATCGGCACGTCGAGCGCCCGGCACGCCTGGGCGAGCCCTGCGACGGTCTCCTCGAGCTCCCAGTAGACCTCCGGGCGGTCGGGGTTGGCGAGATTGAGGCAGTCGGTCACCGCCAGCGGCCGCGCTCCCGTGGCGACGATGTTCCGCGCGGCCTCGGCGACCGCAAGCTGCGCGCCGAGGTGAGGATCCAGGTGACAGTAGCGCGAGTTGCAGTCAGTGGTCATCGCGAGGCCGAGGCGCGTGCCCTTGACCCGCAGCATCGCGGCATCGCCGCCGGGTGGGGTGACGGTTGCGTCGCCGACCATGTGGTCGTAGCGCCGGTAGATCCCGCGGCGGCTGGCGAGATTCGGGCTCGCCAGCAGGCGCAGAAGCGCGGCGCCCGGGTCGACCAACGGGGTCAGCGAGTCGAGGTCGAGGGCCCGGCGCGGCTTGGGTGTGACGGCGGTCAGGCGGCGAGGCGGAGCGCCGTCGGTGAGAAGGTCCACCGGTAGGCGGGCGACCTGGTGCTTGCCGTCCATCACCGTCAGGCAGCCGTCGGCGGTCACCTCGCCGATCACCGCCGATGTGAGGTCCCACGACTGGAAGATGCTCTCGACCTCGGCCTCGCGGCCCCGTTCGACCACCACCAGCATCCGCTCCTGCGACTCCGACAGCATCACTTCGTAAGGCTTCATCCCGCGCTCACGCCGAGGGACCCGCGACACATCGATGCGCGCGCCGGCGCCCGGCACCCTGGCTGCGCATTCGGCGACCGAGGAGGTCAAGCCTGCGGCGCCGAGGTCCTGGATGGCCACGACCGCGGTCGTGTGCGCGAGGTCCATGCAGGCCTCGAGCAGGCACTTCTCGAGGAACGGGTTGCCGACCTGGACCGCCGGCCGGCGCTCAGCGCTGCTCTCGTCAAGCTCGAGTGACGCGAACGACGCCCCGTGAATGCCGTCGCGGCCGGTGTCGGCCCCGACCAGCATGAGGCTGTTGCCGGTTCCCTCCGCCCGAGCGCGCATGAGCCGCTCGATCCTCACCAGGCCGACGCACATCGCGTTGACCAACGGGTTTTGCGCGTAGCAGTCGTCGAAGTAGACCTCGCCGCCGACGGTCGGGATCCCGATGCAGTTCCCGTAGCCACCGATCCCGGCGACGACCCCTTCGAAGTGATGCTGCGACCCGGGCAGCGGTCCGAAACGCAGCGAGTCGAGCAGCGCGATCGGTCGGGCGCCCATCGCGATGACATCCCGGATGATCCCCCCCACCCCCGTGGCGGCGCCCTGGTAGGGCTCGATGGCGGATGGGTGGTTGTGAGATTCGATCTTGAAGACGGCGGCCCAGCCTTCGCCGATGCTCACGGCGCCGGCGTTCTCTCCGGGTCCCTGCACCACCGCCGCGCCGGTCGAGGGCAGCCGGCGCAGCAGCGCCTTGGAGCTCTTGTACGAGCAGTGCTCGGACCACAGGACCCCGAGCATGCCGAGCTCAACTTCGTTCGGCTGTCTCTTGAGCTGCTCGACGATCGCCCGGTACTCCTCCGGGGTGAGCGCGACCTCCCGCAGCCGCCGCTCGTCGATCATCTCCAGGCTCAAGAAACCAGGACCTTCAGCGCGTTCTCCGCGACCGATCGAAACAGCTTGAGGCCGTCCACCCCGCCCAGCTCCGCCTCGGCGCACCTCTCCGGGTGCGGCATCATGCCCAGCACGTTGCCGCGCGCGTTGACGATGCCGGCGATGTTGTGCAGCGACCCGTTCGGGTTCGCGCCCGGCCCGACCCTTCCGTTCGCGTCGCAATAGCGGAACACGACCTGGCCGCGCTGCTCGAGGCGCGAGAGCGTCGCCGGGTCGGCGAAGTAGTTGCCCTCGCCGTGGGAGATCGGGATGCGGATCACCTCGCGCTCCTCGCAGTTCGACGTGAAAGCGAGGTCGGTGCGCTCGACCATGAGGTTCGTCCACTGGCAGCGGAACTCCAGTGACGCGTTGCGGATCAGCGCGCCGGGCAGTAGGCCCGCCTCGCAGAGGATCTGAAAGCCGTTGCAGATCCCCCAGACCAGGCCGCCCCGGTCGGCGAACTGCCCGATCTTCTCCATCACCGGGGCGAACCGTGCGATGGCGCCGGTGCGCAGGTAGTCGCCGTACGCGAAGCCGCCCGGAAGGATCACGCAGTCGCATCCCTTGAGGTCGGCGTCTTTGTGCCACAGGTAGACGAGCTCGGCTCCCACCACCTGGTCGATCACCCAGCCGCAATCGCGGTCTGACCACGTCCCGGGAAAAACTACGACTCCGAATCTCATCTGGACAGCCGCCCCTGGAAGCAACGAGGTGCGAACACCACGACGGCGAACCTCATCGGCGGTGGTGCCCGTCCGTTTCGATGTCAAACCTGAAGTCCTCGATCACGTGGTTGGCCAGGAGCTGGCGGCACATCGCCTCGACGCGCTCACGCGCCTCTTGCTCGCTTGCGGCCTGCAGGTCGACCTCGATGTACTTGCCCACACGCACGTCCGAGATCTCCGTGAAACCGAGCGACGCGAGCCCCTGTCTGACCGTGATGCCCTGAGGGTCGTTGACGACCGGCTTGGGCGTGACGATGATCTTCGCAATCAACGTTCGTTCCTGGGCTTGGGCGGGAACAGGGGCTTGCCGACCAGCCGCTGGTAGGCGGTCAGGTAGCGCATGCGCGTCTGCGCCACGACCTCGCTCGGCAACGGTGGCGGCTCAGACTCCTTGTCCCAACCCGAGTGCGTGAGCCAGTCGCGCACGAACTGCTTGTCATAAGAGTCCGGCGAACTCCCGACCACGTAGGTGGCGGCATCCCAGTAGCGCGAGCTGTCCGGGGTCAGAGCCTCGTCGATCAGGATCAGCTCGTCGTCGATGAGGCCGAACTCGAACTTGGTGTCGGCCAGGATCAGGCCGCGGCGGGTGGCGAAATCGGCGGCGTACTTGTAAAGCTCCAGGCTGGCGTCTCGAAGCTTGGTCGCGAGCTCGTCGCCGATTTCCTTCTTAAGAGTCGCGAACGAGATGTTCTCGTCGTGGCCCGTCTCGGCCTTGGTCGCCGGCGAGAAGGTCGGGTAGGCGAGCCTCTCGCTCTGCCGCAGGCCTGGAGGCATGTCCTCGCCCGCGAGCGTGTGCGACTCCTGGTACTCCGTCCAGGCGCTCCCGGCGAGGTATCCGCGGACCACACACTCGAAATCGATGCGCTTGGCTTTGCGGACGATCATGAACCGGCCGGCGAGCTCCTCGCGGTGGTCTTTGAGCGCCGCCGGGAGGTCGGGCACCATGCCCGAGATCAGGTGGTTCTGCTGGAACGTGTCGGTCTGCGAGAACCAGAAGATCGAAAGCTGCGTCAGCACCTTGCCGCGGTCGGGGATGCCGCCGGGCAGCACGTGGTCGAACGCCGACAGGCGGTCGGTCGCCACCATCAGCAGCCGGTCGGGCCCGAGCTCGTAGGTGTCGCGGACCTTCCCCCGCGCGAAGAGCTCGAGCGGAAGGTCGGTGTCGATGAGGGCCGGGCCTGGAATCACTTGGCAGGTACTCCCAATCCGAGGCGCTGGTAGGCGAGGTCGGTGTGCTCGAGGCCGGCCCAGGGGTCGAAGACCTCGTCCAGCCTGGTCCCGATTCGCGCCTTGAACTCCTGGTTCTTCTCGAGGATCGCGCGAAAGCCTGGACCGGAGCCATCCATCGCCTCCATGGCTGCTTTCTGGACGATCAGGTACGCGTCCTCGCGGGACATGCCGCTGTCGACCAGCGCCAGCAGGACGCGTTGCGAGAAGACGACCCCGCCGGCGAACTGCAGGTTGGCGAGCATGCGGTCGGGATGAACCTCCAGGCCGCGCAACACCTTGCCCATCTCCTGGGCCATATAGTCGACCGCCGCGCAGGCGTCGGGAAAGATCACGCGCTCCGCCGACGAGTGGCTGATGTCTCGCTCGTGCCAAAGCGCCGTGTTCTCGAGGGCGGTGACGAGGTGCCCGCGGACGACGCGCGCCAGCCCGCACACTCGCTCAGTCAGGACCGGGTTGCGCTTGTGCGGCATCGCCGAGCTGCCCTTCTGCTCGCTGCCAAACGGCTCGAACGCCTCGCCGACCTCACTGCGCTGCAGGTGGCGGATCTCAGTCGCGATACGCTCCAGTGTCCCAGACACGAGGGCTAGGGCGGACATGAAGCTGGCATGGCGGTCGCGCGCGACGACCTGCGTCGACACCGTGTCCACCTTGAGCCCGAGCTCGGCGCAGACATGCTCCTCGACCGCGGGGTCGATGGTCGCGTGCGTACCCACTGCGCCGCTGACGCGACCGACGGCCGCCTCGTCCGACGCAAGGCGCAGGCGGGCGAGCGACCGATCCAGCTCCGCGACCCAGCCCGCAACCTTGAACCCGAAGGTGATCGGTTCCGCCACGATGCCGTGAGTGCGGCCCGCCATCAATGTCTTGCGGTGACGGATCGCAAGCTCGGCCGCCGCTTCGCGCACAGCCTGGAGGTCGGCCTCGATGAGGCGGGCCGACTCCACGAGCTGGACAGCCATCGCCGTGTCGTTGAGGTCCTGGCTGGTCATCCCGAGGTGGACGTAACGGGCCTCGGGCTGGCCGATGGACTCGTTGACCACGGTCAGGAAAGCGATCACGTCGTGGCCGACGCGGGCCTCGACCTCGGCGATCCTGGCGGCGTCGAATGTGCCCTGTCTGATCCTGGGGAGGGCCGATGCGGGGATGCGGCCGAGCGTGGCCCATGCTTCACAGGCCAGGATCTCGATGCGCAGCCAGAGCTCGAACCGGTGCTGGTCGGACCAGACAGCCCTGATGGCAGGCGGCGAGTATCGCTCGATCAAGAAGGGCGCCGGCTCCCAGTTAGCAATCGGGGACGGCTCGAATTATAGGGGCCGACGGGCCGGGACCACAGGTTGTGAGCGCTCGGCGATCAGACCCAAGATGGTGTGGCGAAGCATGCCGGCGGGGTCGGCGCGGGCGCTCGGCTGGATAATCGGGGGCGGCTGATGACCGACACCCTGCTCCACGATCTCAAACCTCGTAACCACTCTGGATGGACCCTCGTTTGAAGGGGCACGGACTGAACGGCCGGTGAGTGACCCGTCTCGCGACGAGGAGCGCGAGCTCGTCGAGCACGCCAAACGGGATCCCCGTCAATTTGGGGCGCTCTACGACCGGCACTTTCAGCAGATATATCGATTTGTGTATTCAAGAGTGAGGGAGCAAACCGCGGCTGAGGACGTCACTTCGGAAGTCTTCATGAAGGCTCTGAAGGCCATGCCCCGCTACCAGGACACGGGGCGGCCCTTTGCTGCCTGGCTGTACCAGATCGCCGTCAACGCGATCGCGGACCGCTACCGAACGCAGCGTCCGGCGCAACCGCTCGACGATTTCCACGACCTCTCGGTCGCAGGTCCGGCGCTCGAGGACCTGGCGGCTCACCGCGATGAGATCCGGCGCGTGTGGGCGCTGGTCGAGAACCTGCCCCCCCAGCAGCGAACGGCGCTGGTGCTGAAGTTCCAGGAGGACATGAAGATTGAGGACATCGCCGTCGCGATGGGCAAATCGGCCGGCGCGGTGAAGCTCCTCATCCATCGCGGGGTGAGCAAGCTACGCCAGGATGCCGACGAGCTGAGGCCGGTGGAATGAGCTGGCGCCACGACCCCGAGCTCGACGACGTCCTCCAGGACGACGAGCTTCGCCGCCTGGCGACGCTCCTCAGCGCGGCCGAGCGCGCCGAGCCGCCGGTCGACGATGCCTTCCGCTCCGGCCTCCGCCGCCAGCTGATGAACCAGGCGTGGTCGATGAGCGAAGGTCGCGACTCGTGGTGGCGGCGAGCTTTCGCGCCCCCTGGACTCGCCTGGCTCGGGGCCGCGGCCGGCGTGGTGCTGATCGCCTCGGTCGTCACCTACATGACCCTCCAGCCGACCGGCGGCCTGACCAGGGTGGTGGTCAGCAGCTCGATGGACGGCACGACCGGCGTCGCCCTGCAGCAGCCGATCCTCGTCTCGTTCAACCAGCAGATGGACCACACGTCGACACAGGCCGCAGTCCAGATCACACCCGCCACGACGGTGACCTTCTCGTGGGAGTCGAACACCCTTGCCGTGCAGCCGACCAACGGGAACCTCGCGCCCAACACGCAGTACCAGGTCACGATCGGCCCGGGCGCCAGGACCGCGGCCGGCCAGCAGCTCGCCACGCCGGCGACGATCACCTTCGTGACCCAGCCGCCCCCGGCGCCCACACCGACACCTTCGCCGGTTCCGACTCCGACCACCGGACCGGCCCTCGGAGAAAGGGAGCTGGCTCCGCTCGGCGGAACCGCAGCCGCGCCGGTGCAGTGGTCCGCGGACTCCACCTCGGTCTACTTCGTCAATGCCAAGGGCGCGCTGGACGTGGTCTCCGCGAAGGGCGGCGCCGTGACCGTGATCGCTCCGGACGGGGTCACCTCGCCCGCCGTCTCCCCCGCCGGCGACCGGCTTGCGTACATCCGCGGCGGAAAGATCGAGGTCCTGACGTTTGCCGCCGGCTCAACCGCCGAGCTCGCGCCTGCCGCGACCCCCACCGTGCTGGGCTGGGCCAAGGACAAGCTGGTGTGGGCCACCGCGGGCGGGATCTATACCCAGGGCGACCAGGCCGCGGTCCAGCTCGCGCAGCTGCCGAGCACCGGCACCGTGAGCGTTCTCTCGTTCTCGCCGGACGGCGCGCATGTCGCGTACCAGCGGGACCAGGCGCTCATGGTCCTCGACCTCGGTAGCGGCAAGAGCGCTGCGCTCGGCCAGGCGGGGGCCGGTTTCCTCGGCTGGTCGCCTGATGGAGCGCACCTGATGTACTCGTCAGGCGACTCGATCACCGTCTCGGACCCCCTCGGCAACGCGACGGCGACCCTCCCGAGCGGCGAGCCCAGCTGGTCCGCCCAGGACGCGATCCTTCTCGGCTCGGACACGGAGCTCTCCCAGGTGCGGCCCGACGGCTCCGGCGCGAGCAGGCTCTCCAACGGCACCTACCACGCGCCGCAGTGGGCGCCCGACGGCTCCACGTTCGCGTTCTTCCGGGGAGGCCAGCTCTGGGTCGCGATCGCGCCGCCGATGCCGGCTCAGCCGAGCTTGCTCGACCAGGCCGCCACTGTGGTCAGCTCGTTCATGCAGGCGCGCCTCAAGGGCCAGGCTGCCGATGCGGCAAGCTTCCTCGATGCCGGCGGCCAGCAGGCTTACACGACCGGCGGCCTCAACCTGACCATCAGCGGCGACCCCTCCTTCTCGCGCTACTACATCCTGACGCAGGAGGTCACCGGCGCCGAGCCGGACACGGCCCGGTTCGTGGTGCGCCTGGTGCTGACTCACGGGAAGATCGACGTGAGCGACTTCGAAGAGACCCTCACTCTCGTCCGCGATCCGGCCAGCAACAAGCTCCTGATCGACCAGGCCAGCGCCGGAACGCACCGCGACCTGGGCAAGGGCGCGGAGGTCGTCGGGGTGTTGGTGACGCCCGACACGATCCAGGTCACCTTCGACAGCGACCTGGACCCCGCAACCATCGCCGGCGGAATCGTCATCCTCGACGCCACGGGCAAGCAGCTCGAAGCCAGCTCGACATATTCGAACAAGACGGTGACGATCGGCGGCCTGGCCCTGAAGCCGGGCGCCCAATACAGGATCGTGGTCCTCACCACCGTCCGCGACGTCCTGGGCCACAACGTGGCCGCCGAGTACGACCTCGAGCTGATCGGCCCCGTCGCCGTCAACCACGGGAACGGCAGGTTGAGCGGAGCGCCGGCCACCGCGTCTCCGAGTCCGAGCCCCAGCCCGGCCCCGGGCGCGACTCCCGCCGGCTAGAGGATCTTCAGCGCGCGCGCCGCGCGTGTGAGCGCCGTCACCGAACCGGAATGGGCGATGCCTCCCTGCAGCGCCGCCTCGAAAGCCTCGGCGAACGGCAGGCGCATCACCTCCATGTCCTGCTCATAGCTCTCGGGGTTGCGATCCGCCTCGGTGATCCCCTGGGCCAGGAACATGTGCGCGGACCCCGTGAGGAAGGCGGCGCCATGCACCACGCCCAGCGACGTGTAGCGGCTCGCCACCAGTCCCGTCTCCTCAGCCAGCTCGCGGCGCGCGCATTCGAGCGGGTCCTCGTCGCCGTTGAAGGTGCCGGCGGGAACCTCCCACGAAGACTCATCCCAGGCGTGACGCCACTGGCGCACCAGCATCGTGTCGCCGTTGGCGAAATGCGGAACGATGAACGCCGAGTCCGGGTTGGCCACGACCGTGTACACGGCCTCCGCTCCGTCGGGCAGTCGGATGACGTCCTCGCGCAGCTCGAAAGGGCCGGAACGGCCCTGGACCGTCGACTTGCCCACTACGAACGGCCTGCCGCTGTCCGGATGACGCAGCGGGGCTATTGCCGCACCACCGCCGCCACGGCGGCCGCCGCGGCCGCGACGTGACGCGGATCCGGGCCGTAATCGAACGGAGATACGTCCGATGCCAGCTTCTTGGCGTGCTCGACGAGGTCCGGATGGTCCTCGATGAACCGCGTGCTCAGCTTGCCGGCCCGGAAATCCGGGTTGTCGAGGATGGCCCGGTGATAGCTGATCGTCGTCGCGGGGCCGACCACCACGAACTCGCGCAGCGCCCGGCTCGCCCGCGCGATCGCCTCCGCGCGGTCGCTCCCGTGGACGATGAGCTTGGCGACCAGCGAGTCGTAGTTGGGCGGAACGTCCGAGCCGGGGCCGAAACCCGAGTCGACGCGCACGCCCGGGCCGGCCGGCGCGACCCAGCGCGAGATGCGTTTGGGATTGGGGAGGAACTTCCGCACCGGGTCCTCCGCGTTGATGCGCATCTCGATCGCGTGGCCGGTCCAGGTCACGTCGTGCTGGGAGAAGCTGAGCTCCATTCCCGCGGCCACACGGATCTGCTCTTTGACCAGGTCGATACCGGTCACCGCCTCGGTGATCGGATGCTCCACCTGCAGCCTCGCGTTGACCTCGAGGAAGTAGAACTCGCCCTCGCTGAAGATGAACTCGACGGTGCCCGCGTTGACGTAGCCGGCGGCGCTGACCGCGCGGATCGCAGCATCGCCCATGGCGGCGCGAATCTCCGCGGTCAGGGCCGGCGAAGGCGTCTCTTCCATGATCTTCTGGTGGCGGCGCTGGATCGAGCACTCGCGCTCACCCAGGTGCACCGCGTGGCCATGGCTGTCGCAGATCACCTGGATCTCGATGTGCCTCGGATTGCGCACGTAGCGCTCGATGTAGACCGTCGGGTCGCCGAAAGCCGAGCGCGCAGCCTGTGCGCTCGTTTCGATGGCGGCCGCCAGGTCCGCCTCCGACTCGACGACCTTCATGCCGATGCCGCCACCGCCCCCCGACGGTTTGACCATCACCGGGAAGCCGATGCGCCGCGCCGCGGTGACGGCGGCGACCGGGTCGACCGCGTCGCTGCCGGGGGTGACCGGCACGCCATGGTCGATCGCGAGCTGGCGCGCGGCGAGCTTGGAGCCCAGCGCGCGCATCGCCAAGGCGGGTGGACCGATGAACTTGATCCCAGCGGCCTCGCAAGCTTCGGGAAAAGCGGGCTTCTCCGAAAGAAAACCATATCCCGGATGGATCGCCTCGGCGCCGACCGCGTGCGCGACCTTGACGATGTGATCGAGCTTCAGATAGGAGTCGCTCGCGGCCGCGCCGCCGATGTGGCGCGCTTCGTCCGCGTAGCGGACGTGGATCGCGTTGCGGTCGGCGTCGGAGTAGACGGCGACGGTCGCGATCCCCAGCTCGCGGCAGGCGCGCATGACGCGGATCGCGATCTCGCCGCGGTTCGCGACGAGGATCTTATTGAAGAGCTTGCGCTTCATCAGATCAGCCTGACGAGCTTGCGCTTCACCCGACCGCCAGGAGAGGTTGGTTCGGGCTCACCACGTCGCCCTCCTTGACGTAGACCTGGCTCACGCGCCCCGCGACCGTGGTCACGATGTCGTTCTGCATCTTCATCGCCTCGAGCACGGCCACCACTTCGCCCAGCTTCACCTCGTCCCCCGCCTTGACGGGGAGCTTGACGATGAGGCCCTGCATGGGGGCGACCACGGTCCCCTCGCCGACCTTCGGCGGCGGCGGAGCCGCGGATGAGACGCCCGGAGCCCCGGCCGCGGAAATGACGGTCATCCCGGCCCCGGTGACGCGCACCTTGAAGGTCTCGCCCTCGACCTCGACGTCGAACTCCGCCGTCGAGACCTGCGCCTGGGGCGCCGCCTCCGCGGGCGGCGACTCCGGGGTGTCCGTGACCACCGGGTCCGGTTTCGAAGGTTCCTCCGCCGGCTTGGCTTGCTTGCCGGTGCCGTTCGCCTCCGGCGGCGGGCCGCTCAGGTAGTCCTTCAGCAGGGCGGGGAACATCAGCTGGATCAGCACCGCGTCATCCGTGGGTTCGTGACCTTTCTTGCGCAGCTGCTTGCGCGCGCCGTCCACCTGCGGCTCCAGCAGGTCGGCCGGGCGGATCGTGATGGGCTCCTCGCGGCCGAGCACCAGCCGGCGCAGCTCGTGGTCGGCCGGCACCGGGGGCCTCCCGTACAGGCCCTGCAGGTAATCCTTCAGCTCCTGGGTGACGGTCGAGTAGCGGTCTCCCCCGATCACGTTGTAGACCGCCTGGGTGGCGATGATCTGGCGGATCGGCGCGACCAACGGCGGATAGCCGAGCTCGCGGCGCACGCGGTTCGCCTCCTCCATCACCTCCGCCTGGCGCGCGCCCGCGTTGTGGGCGGCGAGCTGGTGGTAGATGTCCTCGAGCATCAGGCCCGGCATGTGGTAGCGGAGGATGCTGGCGTCGACCCGGTCTGCGAACGGGCTCAGGTGCTCGAGGTGCCGCAGCTTCAGCTCTTCGACGTCGTGCTGGACGTCCCACATCTTGTCGAGGTCGAGCCCCGTGTCGTACTCGCCCCCTTCCAAAGCGGCCACCACGCTCTCCGAGGCCGGCTGCGACGTGCCCCAGGCCAGCGGCGACACGGCCACGTCAAGGATCTCCGCCCCCGCCTCGACAGCCGCCATGTAGGCCATCGGCGCCATGCCGCTCGAACAGTGGGAATGGACGTCGATCGGCACTTTCACGACCTGCTTCAGCTCGGTGACGAGCTCCCAGGTCGCCTGGGGGCTGAGCAGGCCGGAGGTGTCCTTGATCACGATCTCGTGGCAGCCCATGTCAACCAGCCCTTTTGCGAGCGAGCACCACAGCTCGACGTTGTGCGCCGGCGAGATGGCGTAGCTGAGTGCGCCCTGCACCTTCTTCTTGGCCTTGAGCGCCGCGGCGATCGACGCCTCCATGTTGCGCAGGTCGTTCAGCGGGTCGAAGACGCGGAACACGTCGACCCCGCACCTGGCGGCATGCCTGACGAACAGCTCGACCACGTCGTCGGAGAAGTTGCGCTTGGAAACCAGATTCTGGCCGCGGATCAAAGCCTGGATCGGTGTGTTCGGCGTGACCTTGCGGAGCTGGCGGAGGTACTCCCACGGATCCTCGCGCCGGCGCAGCTGCGTCTCGAAGGTGGCGCCGCCGAACGCCTCCATGGCGGCGAAGCCGACGGCGTCCATCTTGGCCGCGATGGGCAGGATCTCCTCGGTTCGCAGGTCCCCGCCAAGCAGTGACTGCTGGGCGTCGCGGAAGGTGGTGTCGATCAGCCGGACGCGCGCCTTCTTCTTGGCCATGTCGTTCCTAGCCGGCCAGCGCCGCGCGCTTCTCCGCATGGCTCTTCTCGACCGCGAGGTCGCTCAACCCGATGATTCGCGCCGCCAGCCACGCGGCATTCTTGGCCCCGGCCTCGCCGATGGCGACGGTGGCGACGGGGATCCCCGCCGGCATCTGCACTATGGAATAGAGGGAATCGACGCCGCCCAGGTGCTGCGTCGGGACCGGCACCCCGATCACGGGAAGATCGGTCCACGCCGCCACGACGCCAGGCAGATGGGCGGCTCCGCCGGCGGCCGCGATGACGACCTTGAGGCCGCGGTCACGCGCCGAGGTGGCCCACTCCATCACGCCTTTGGGGTTGCGGTGGGCCGAGCACACCTTGACCTCGTGCTCGAGGCCGAGCTCGTCGAGGACCTTGACGCACGACTCCATCAGCGGCAGGTCGGACTTGGAGCCGAGGATCACGCCTACCACTGCGGTCAATTAGATAGCCTCCCCTGCAATATCGGAGCGAAAAAAAGCCCCCTCGAATCGTACCTGCCGCGCGCCCGAGAGCGCCGTTTCGCGCGCCTGCGCCACCGTGTCGCCCAGCGCTACCGAGGTGACCACGCGTCCCCCGTCTGTGACCAGGCCGGTGCCCGGAACGTAGCGGGTCCCGGCGTGGAAGATCAGGACGCCTTTCGGCATCTCTGCCAGGCCGCGGATCTGGAAGCCAGTCTTCACGGCCGCCTCGTCGGGATAGTGGCCCGACGCGACCACGATGCCGACGCACGGCCTGGGGCTCCAGCTGAGGTCAGGGAAGCCGGCGAGGTTGCCCTTGGCCGCCGCCAGCGCCAGGGCGACGAAGTCGGACTGCAGCCGTGGCAGCACCACCTGGGCCTCCGGGTCGCCGAAACGGGCGTTGAACTCGAGGGTGCGGATCCCCCTGGGCGTCAGCATCAAACCCGCATAGAGCACGCCGTGGAACTCGTCTCCCGAGGACGCCAGCTCTCGGACGGCGGGTCGCAGCACGGAGTCCACTACCTCTTTGAGCAACGCATCGTCCACGCCCAGAGGCGGCGAGTAGGCTCCCATGCCGCCCGTGTTCGCGCCCTCGTCGCCGTCCTGGGCCCGCTTGTAGTCGCGCGCCGGAGCCAGCGCCACCACGTCTTTGCCATCCGTCACCCCGAGCACCGAGAGCTCAGGTCCGTCGAGCCTTTCCTCCACGACGATGGTCGCCCCGCTGCGCCCGAACTGGCCTTCGACGAGCATGGCGTCGATCGCCGCGTTGGCCTCCTCGACCGACGAGCACACGATCACCCCCTTGCCCCGGGCCAGGCCGTCCGCTTTGACCGCGACACGGCCATCGCGCTCGCCCGCCCACGCACGAGCCGGCGCGGGCTGCGTGAACACCTCGAAGTCGGCAGTCGGGATGCCGGCCCGCCGCATCAGGGCCTTGGCAAACGACTTGCTCGACTCGATGCGCCCCGCGCCCCGGTTCGGGCCGAAGACGTTGAACCCGGCGCTCCTGAGCGCGTCGCCCACGCCCGCTTCCACCGCAGCCTCCGGGCCGAGGACCACCAGCCCGACCCTTTCACGCTTGGCGAAATCGACCAGGCGCACCACGTCCGCGGCGCCGATCGGCACGTTGCGCGCCATGCCTCCAGTGCCGCCGTTGCCCGGCGCGCAGTAGACGCGCTCGACCAGGTCTGACTGCACGCACTTCCAGACGAGCGCGTGCTCGCGCGCGCCGGACCCGACGACGAGAACCTTCACCCCCGAGCGCGCCTCAAAGAAAGCACGAGCATCGCACCGATCGCGGCGGAGAACACCGTGGGCAGAGTGAGGGTCAATACGAACAACCCGCCCTGGATGTCGCTGTTGGCCAAGACGAACACAGACCCGGCGAGGTCGAGCCCGAACGCGGCCACCAGGAGCCACGTGCCGAGCCCTCTCCGCTGGACCAGAAACCAGATCAGTCCAATCAGGTTGAGCAGCACGTTGCCCGTCACCGCATAAATGATGCGCGTCGCCTCGGGCGAGACTTCCGCGTTGGGGTCCGGCAGGAGGCCCCTGGAGAGGGAGATTCCTGCCAGATCCAGGATTCCCCAGATGCCGATCTGGAAGAGGGCTATGACCGAGATGACAAGCATTGTCGCCACCGTGACGAGTCGCTGGTGTCGGCCGTCTACTCCCACTCGATCGTGCCGGGCGGCTTCGACGTGATGTCGAACACCACCCGGTTGACGCCCTTCACCTCGTTGACGATCCGGTTGCTGATGCGCGCCAGAACCTCATAGGGCACGCGCGCCCAGTCCGCCGTCATGGCGTCCTCGCTCGTCACCACGCGCACTGCGACCACGTTGGCGTAGGTCCGGTAGTCGCCCATCACGCCCACCGTCTCGAGCGGGGTGAGCACCGCGAACGACTGCCACACCTTGCGGTAAAGACCGTTGTTCTTGATCTCGTCGACGACGACCCAGTCGGCGTTGCGCAGGATCTCGAGGCGCTCCGCTGTAACCTCGCCGAGGCAGCGGATCGCGAGCCCGGGTCCGGGGAACGGCTGGCGGTAGACCATCTCCTCGGGCATGCCCAGCTCGATCCCGACCGCCCGGACCTCGTCCTTGAAGAGGTAGCGCAGGGGTTCGATGAGCTGAAAGCGAAGGCCTGGAGGGAGGCCGCCCACGTTGTGGTGGGTCTTGATCTTGACCGCCGTCGAAGAGACGTCCGGGGCGGTCGATTCGATGACGTCGGGATAAAGGGTGCCCTGGGCGAGGAAGTCGATGTGGCCGAGGCTCGTCGCCTCCGCCTCGAAGACGGTGATGAACTCGCGTCCGACGATGCGCCGTTTCTGCTCGGGGTCGATCACGCCGCTGAGCGCCTGGAGGAACCGGTCCGTGGCGTCGACGTAGCGGATGTCCATGTCGAGGTTGCCGTGCATCACGGCCAGCACGCGCTCCGGCTCCTCCTTGCGCAGCAGCCCGTTGTTCACGAACACGCAGGTGAGCTGGTCGCCCACCGCCCGATGCACCAGGGTCGCGGCCACGGCCGAGTCGACGCCGCCGGACAGGGCGCAGATGACGCGGCCTTCCCCGACGTGGGCCCGGATGCTCTCGGTGGCCTCGGCGATGAACGATCCCGCCGTCCACGACGGCGTGCAGCCGCAGACCCCGTAGAGGAAGTTGCGCAGCACTTCGCGGCCGCCCGGCGTGTGCACCACCTCGGGGTGGAACTGGATGCCGTAGATGCCGTGGTCGTTGGTGAACGCCGCCACGGGCGAGTTGCCGCTCGATGCGAGGGAGTGGAACCCGGGTGGGAGCTCGCTCACGTGGTCGCCATGGCTCATCCACACGGGCATCTCGCCGTTGAGGCCCCGGAACAGGCCGGTCTGGTCGGGCACGGATAGCAGCGCCGGCCCATATTCGCGCGCTCGCCCCGGGTCCACCTTGCCACCCAGGTGGTGCGCGATGAGCTGCATGCCGTAGCAGATGCCCAGCACCGGGATGCCGGCCCGCAGCGCCTCGGGGTCGACCTGGGGGGCGCCGGGCTCGTAGACGCTCGCCGGGCCGCCGCTGAGGATGAGGCCGGCCGGGTGGCGCTCCTTCAGCTCGGACCAGGGCGTCGTGCCCGGGACCAGCTCGCAGTACACGTTGGCCTCGCGCACGCGTCGCGCGATCAGCTGGCTGAACTGCGAACCGTAGTCGAGAACCAGGATGGTCTGCTGCCGCGTGCCGCCCTTCACCTCTTCGCGACTTCGGGCAGCCGCAGCGGACCGGCTCAGCTCAGCTCTTCCCCATACCCACGTGCTGGGCCTGCTGGAAGATCTTGCCCTCCGACGTGATCGCAGGCGCGATGACCAGCTCGACGTGCTGGAACTCGGCGATGTCGCGGGCGCCGCAGACCCCCAGTGCGGAGCGAAGCGCGCCGGCGAAGTTCTGCGAGCCGTCGTCGACCCGGGCGGGGCCGAGCAGGATCTCGTGCAGGGTCGCCCTGGTTCCGGTCTGGATGCGCGTGCCGCGCGGCAGGTTGGGGTCGGGCGTCGCCATGCCCCAGTTGAAGCCCTTCGAGGCGGACTCTTCGGCCCCTGCGAGCGGCGTGCCGATCATGACCGCGTCGGCGCCCGACGCGAAGGCCTTGCACACGTCGGCGCCGATGCGCATGCCGCCGTCCGTGATGACCGCCACGCGCATTCCGCCTCGCCGCATGTGCTCGTCACGCGCAGCCGCCACGTCGGCGGTCGCGGTCACCTGGGGCACGCCCACGCCGAGCACCCCGCGAGTTGTGCAGGCGGCGCCGGGTCCGACGCCCACGAGGATCCCCGCGATCCCCGTCTCCATGAGCTCGAGGGCCGTCTCGTAGTGCACGCAGTTGCCGACCACCACCGGGATGTCGCACGCTCGGACCAGGTCCTCGAAGGAGAGCTGGTGATACGACTTGGACGAGTGACGCGCGGTCAGGACCGTACCCTGGACGACGTACACGTCGGCGCCGGCCTTCTGCACCACCTCGGCGCGCTCGCCGGCGCGAGCCGGGATGGTCGAGACCGCGCACGGCACCCCGGCCGCCTTGATCGTCTTGATCCGCTCGGCGATCAGGTGCGCCTTGACGGGCTCGCGATAGACCTCTTTGAGCAGCGCGTTGACATGGGCCTTGTCGGCCTCGGCGATCTTCCTGATGACCGGCGCCGAGTCCTCGTACCTGGTGTGCACGCCGTCGAGGTTGAGCACCGCCACGCCGCCCAGCTTCCCCATCGCGATGGCGAAGTCCACGTCGACGACCCCGTCCATGGCCGAGCCCCAGATCGGAAGGGGGAGCTTGAAGTCCCGGCCCATCGAGAAGGTGATGTCGACCTCTTCGGGGTTGAGCGTCACGCCGCCCGGCACCAATGCGACCTCGTCGAATCCGTAAGCTCGGCGGGCTCGCCTGCCGATCCCGATCTCGAGGCCAGAGTGCTCCCCGGTAAATGTTCCGCGGGTTTCGAGCCGGCTCTGGTTCAGGGTGTGTTTACTCCAATGGTGGCGGGGTTCGCAGAGTATAGCCGACACCCGGTGCGCATATTCTTTAGACGATGTACAGGACGCTCGAGTACCTGCCCGGAATGACCGACGGCGACGTCGAGAGGCTCCGGTCGCGCGGCATCCGGCACACCAACCAGCTCCTGCACAGGACGTCTTTGGGCATCGACCGCGACCGCCTCGCGAAGAAGACGGGCATCAGCGCCGACCGCCTGCTCGAGTTCTGCCATCAGTGCACGCTGCTCGAGGTTTCGGGGATGGACCGGTGGTTGCCCCTGGTGCGCCGCCTCGGCATCAACTCGATGAAAGACCTGCGCGCGCAGGACGCCCCCGCCCTTCACGCCAAGCTCGTGGAGGCGATCGGCCTCGCGGGCGCGCCGGGGCTGAGCGACGTCCAGTACTGGATCAGCCAGGCCACCGCGCTGGACATCATCGAAGAGCCGGAGAAGGCGCCTCCGCTCGCCGTCGTCGACTGACCACCAGCCAAGTCTCTTTCGCAGAGCCTGCACATCCTCCCGGCGGACCCGCACGTCGCCTGCCGGCGGATTAGAGAAAGACACCTCGGCGCTTTCTCAGGTTGTCGTAGATCCCTTCTTGAATCGTGTCCCTGATCTCGTCGGCCAACTCCATGACCAGGCTCTGGTCGTCGGCGGCCTCCACCGGATGCTCCTCGACGTGGACCGGTGGGTGGAACTGGATGCGCCACTTGCTGGGAAGCGGGATCAGGCCCAGCGGCCCCAGCCACGGCCAGAACGGCGTCAGCGGAAAGTACGGCAGGCCGAAGAACTTCGCGACCGGCGCCAGGTCGGCGACCATCGGATAGATCTCCTCGGAGCCGACCACGGAGACCGGAATGATGGGCGCCCGCGACCGGATCGCCGTCGAGACGAACCCGCCGCGACCGAAGCGGCGCAACCGGTAGCGGTCTTTGAAGTTCTTGCCGGTGCCGCGCACGCCTTCGGGGAACACCAGCACCAGCTCGTCGCGCTCGAGCAGGCGGCGCGTGTCGTCGGGGTGCCCCACGGTCTGGCCCGTCCTGCGCAAGAACCAGCTCAAGACCGGCATGCCCAGGAACATGCTCGCCACGAGGGCGCGTACGTGGCGCGGGTGCGAGTGCTCCGCAAAGACCGCGGTCTTGATCATCGTGCCGTCCCACGGCAGCACGCCCGCGTGGTTGGCGACCAGTAGCGCCCGACCATGCGCGGGCACGTTCTCGACGCCCGTCGTCTCGACGCGCCAGTAATCCCGGTACAGGACCATGAAGGCGGAGAGGAAGGACTCGGTCCACTGCGCGTCGAAGCCGAAATCGTCGACCACATAGTCGGCCCCGCGCCGAGCGAGCTCCTGCTGCTGGTACAGGAACTGGACGAAACCCATGACCCGGTTCAGGTCGATGACGTCGTGACCGGTGACCTGCTTCAAACGGACCGACAGCTCGTTCAGGCCCTGCAGCGCGTACATCGGCGCCCTGCGCTGGAGCCGGCGCACCTGCTTGGGAAGACGCAAGCCTGGCCCAGGTTGAACGATCTCCGCCTTCTTGCTCCGGCGCTTGCGCTCGTCGGCCGTGGTCTGGCTGATCACCTGTGGGCCGCCAGCGAGCGATTACCGTTGCGCTCCCCGCGCCTGCGACGCTGGAGGTAGACCTGCAGCTCGTATTCCTGCGGCGGCGAGGGCGCCTCGATCACCTCGGCCTCCTTGCCGCGAGCCAGGCCCTCCATCACCTCTCGGGAGCTGCGAAGTGGTTTCCACCCGAACTCCGCGTCCAGCTTCGAGCCGTCCATCACGGATCCAAACGCGATGACGTCGGCCAGGTGCCCTGGCACGTCGACCCGGGCGAAAGCGCGCAGCTCGAGCTGGGCCAGCCATCGCCCGTACGGGAGCAGGACGGGAGCCGCACGGCCTCCCATCACGCCGATCGCCTGGCTCAGCAGCACGATGCCCGCGCCGCCGACGTTGAAGACGCCGGGGTGATGGCCAAGAGTCGCGCGGACGATCGCCTCGGCGGCGTCCTCCTCGTGCACGAACTGGAGACGTGGGTCGAACCCGGCGAACGTCGGCACGATGGGCAGCGACAGGTATCGCGCGAGCGTCGTGTCGTCGCTGAGGCGAAACCCGAGGCGCAGCACGGTGACCCCGCACGACTCGTTGCGGAGCGCAAACTCCCCCACCAGCTGCTCCAGCTCGATGAGGTCGGCGGTGATCGACGATGCAGGACTGTCGGCAAACGCCATGTCTTCCGAGAAGAAGGAAGGGTCGGTGGGGCTCGCTCCGTACATGGCCTGGCTCGACTTGACGATGAGCCTTCGCACGGGGCTCGACGGACCGGCACAACCGACGAGCACGTTCATCGTCCCGATCACGTCCGTCTCGTGGATCGCGCGCGAGTCATGAGGCGAGTCGACCATCACCGCCAGGTGGACGACGGTGTCGATCTTCAACCGTCTGATCAGCTTGCCGATCGCGGCGTGGCGGGTGTCGGCGTGGACGAAGTCCATCTCTTCGAGCGCGCTGACCGGGTCGGCGATGTCGCAGCCGAACAGCGCGGGCACCTCGGTCGCGAGCCGGCGCGCGACCTCCGCGCCGAGGGGGTTGGACACGCCGGTGATGAGGACGCGGTTGGGCCGGTGCGCGAGGGTCACCCCCCCAATCTAGTCGAGTGGAGCCGAAGCCCGGATTCACTCCGGGCGTCGCCCGGGGGCACAGGCTCCACGCCGACAATCTTTTCGCCAACGTGGGGGGTTCCGCGGGGGGATCCTGATTCCCCCGCGCACCTATGGGTATATCCCTCGCACCGTAGTCGCGTTGGCCACGCGCTGCACCGCCAGCGCGTACGCGGCCAGCCTCATGTCGATGTGCTTGTTCACCGACGTGTGGAGGATCTCGTAGAACGCGCGCGTGATCACGTGATGCAGCTTGGTGTTGATCTCCTCCTCCTCCCAGAAGAAGGCCTGGAGGTCCTGCACCCATTCGAAGTAGGAGACGATCACCCCGCCCGCGTTGGCGATGATGTCCGGCACGACGAAGATCCCGCGGTCGTGCAGGATGGGGTCGGCTTCGGGCGACACGGCTGCGTTGGCGCCTTCGGTGATGAGCCGTGCTCGGATGCGCGGGGCGTTGGCGCCGGTGATCTGGTCCTGAACGGCGGCCGGGACGAGGACCGTCACCGGAAGCTCGATGATCTCGTCGTTGGTGATGGTGTCGGCCTTCTTGAAGGCGCTCACCCCTCCTCGCACCTGCCGGTGCTCTTCCAGCGCGGCGAGATCGAGGCCTTTGGGGTTGTACACGCCTCCCCTGGAGTCGCTGACGGCGACCACGTTCAATCCGGCCTCCGCCAAGAGGCGCGCCGTGGATCGCCCGACCTGGCCGTAGCCCTGGACCGCCACGGTCGGCGTCTCCTCGTCCGCGTGCAGGTACTTGAGGGCTTCGAGCGTCAGATAGGTGGCTCCTCGGCCCGGCGCGTCGACGCGGCCTTCTGAGCCGCCGACGTCTACCGGCTTGCCGGTGACAGAGGCGGTGACCGAGTGACCGGAGTGCATGGAGACCGTGTCCATGATCCAGGCCATGATCTGCGGCGAGGTGCCCATGTCCGGCGCCGGGATGTCCTTCTCGGGACCGATCAAGATGGCGATCTCCGTGGCGTAGCGCCGCGTCAGGTGCTCGAGCTCGGAGAGCGACAGGCTGCTCGGCTTGCACGCCACGGCGCCCTTCGAGCCGCCGTACGGCAGGCCGACCGCAGCGCACTTCCACGTCATCAGCATGGCCAGGGCCTTGACCAGGTCGATCGTGATGTCGGGGTGGTAGCGGATGCCGCCCTTGGCGGGACCGCGGCTGATGTTGTGCTGCACGCGCCAGCCTGTGAAGACGTGGACCGAACCGTCGTCCATGTGGACCGGGAAGTGGACGGTGAGCTCGCGCTTGACCTCGCGGAGGCTCCGGCGCGCGTCGTCGGACAGGCCGATCACGTCCGCGGCGGCGTCGAAACGCCGCTGAGCGGTCTGGAAGGCGGAAGCGCGGGTTTCGACCGCCATTTCGGGACTCCGATAGTAACTCTCGAGGACCCCGTGCGCCGATCCCCTTCACGCACAATTGGCCTCGTGTCCCGCCAACAGCTCGCCAGCACGGCCATCGTGGCGGTGGTCGCCCTGGCCACCGGCTTCGTCCTGACGGGCCAGGTCAGATCCCAGCTGCTGACCCCTTCCGACCAGCTGGCGCGCTACCAGGCGCTGCAGCGCAGCGTCCAGGACCTCGAGGCCACGAACCTCGCGGAGCGCCAGCAGATCGCCGCCCTTCGGTCGCAGATCGACACCCTGGAATCCGAAGCCGCCAGCCGGTCGGCGGCGACCCAGGCGCTACAGAGCCAGGTCAACGACCTGCGCGCGGGGGCGGGACTGACCGCCATGCACGGGCCGGGCGTTGAGGTAGACCTTTCCAACGGCATCCCCGGTCCCGACACCGGCGGCCAGACCGGTTACCTGGTGAACTACCAGGACGTCCAGGACGTGGTCAACCTCCTGTTCGCACAGGGAGCCGAAGGCATCGCGGTGAACGGCCGGCGCATCACCCCCCTCAGCGCCTACTCGGGCTCGGAGGGCCAGGTGATCATCGACCAGGGCCCACCACTTTCGTCTCCCCTGAAAGTGGTTGCGGTGGGCGACCGCAACCGCATGGAGGCCGCCCTGGACAACCCGTCCGCACTGCCGGACATACGTGCCCGGCAGGTCCAGTTCCAGCTTCATCTGACCTTCGACGGCGCGCCCGACCTGCCCCTGCCGGCCTATGACTCCAGCCTGCTGATCCCCCATGTCAACCCGGCTTAGCCCCGCAGCGCGCCGGCCGCCAGTGCGCGCCGGCGCGATCAGCGTGTGGCTCATCGCCCTGCTCGTCGCCCTGGTCGCGACGATCCAGATCCGCAGCCAGGCCGAGGTGGAGCGAACGCTCGTCGGCGTGGACCCCACGTCGCTCGCCTTCCTGATCGACGACCTGCATCGTGCCAACGACTCGCTCAGCGCCGAAACCTCCGACCTCGCCCAGCGCAAGGCGACGCTGCAGTCCGGAAGCAGCGGGGCGGCCGACCAGGCACTGGCCGACGAGGCCGAGCGTCTCCGCGCGCTCGAAGGCCTCATCCCGGTCCAGGGGCCGGGGATCGTGATCGTGGTCGACGCCAACGGCCTGCAGGCGCTGGACCTGCAGGACGCCCTCAACAACCTCGCCGCGGGCGGCGCAGAGGCGATCGACGTCAACAACCACAGGGTCGTGGTCGGGGTGCCTGTCGAGCAAACCGCCGGCGGAGTGGAGGTCGCCGGCGTGGTGGTGGCGCCGCCCTGGACCATCTCGGTGATCGGCGATCCGGCGCGGCTCGCGGATGTCGGCGACCTGATGACGCAGCAGCTGCGGGCCGACAGGCGCGTGCGGCAGGCGACCTACCGAGCCGATCCCGACGTCGTCATCCGCTCGGTGGTCACCGAGAGGCCGTTCGTCTACGCGATCGGGTCGTAGATACCGGCTCGGAGCTTAACGGCGGGGGCGCCCCGCGCCGGGCCCCGCCGCTCCCAGCTTCTTGAGCTGCGCCGCCATCCGGTCGAGGCGCTCGTTGATCCGTTCGATGTCGTGGTGGGTGGGGATGCGGAGCCTTCGAAGCGCGGTCTCGATGGCCTCGTCCGCGCGGCCTTCGAGGTCTTCACGCCGCTTCTCGACCTGGTTGCGCAGGTCGACCGGCACGCTCAGCGTCTTGCGCACGTAGTCGAGCAGCGCCTGCCCGCGGTCGTGCAGCGCCTCGCCGCCGGCATCGGCGATCCGCGACGGCCCTCGTTTCTCCTCCTGGGTCAAGACGATCTGCGACAGGGTCAGCTGCGTCAGGTCGTGATCGCTGTCGCGGTCGACCACCTTGATTTCGTGGCCCTCGCGCACCAGGCCGGCGATTCCGTCGAGGGTGATGTACTTGCTCGTGCGCGTGTCGTACAGCTTGCGGTTTGCGTACTTCTTGATAAGGTGTCGCTCAGGGGCAGTCACAAGCGGGGCCAATTCTAATGCGGTGCGTTAAAGGCCCCCCACAGCGTGTTCTTCGACCGCGCGGTAGGCCGGTTGCTTACCGCTTTCACGGAGGTGGCTTGATGGCGACGAGAAAGCGAACATCGAAGCGTTCTGGCCTCGTGGGTCGCGCGGTGAGCGCGGGTCGCAAAGCGCTGCGGGAGGCCGAGAGCCGCGTGCCGGCCGACCTGCGCAGGCAGCTGGAGCGCAGGATCCGGGAGGGCGAGAAGAGCCTCCAGGCGGCGATCAAGCAGGTGCGGGTCCAGGTGAAGGAGGCCGCCAAGCAGGCGGACGTCGACAAGGCCCTGAAGCGCCTCGACGCCCTCAGCAAGCAGGTGCAGCAGCTGGCGCGCAGCGCGTCTACCCGCGGCGCCAGCACCACCCGGCGAGCCACGAGGACCACCAGGCGGGCCGCCACCGGCGCCAAGAAGGCGGCCGGCACGGCTCGACGGAAGGCGACCGCGACGCGCAAGACGGCGACGCGCAAGGCGGCTCCGCGCCGCGCCCCCGCGAGAAGGACCTCGACCCGTTCGGCCGGAACGGCCGCCGCTTCCAGCTCGAGCGCCACGGTCAGCGCGCCGCGCCGGGCGGCGACCAGACGCGCGCCGGCTCGGCGCCGGGCCGGCGCCTCGACTCCCGAGGTCAGGACGGTCCCGCCGGCCCCCGAACCGGGGCCGCTGCCCATCTCCGTCGAGACGGAAGGATCCGGCTCCTAGGGCGCTACAGCTTTCCGAAGACTCGAACTCCGCCCAGGAGCACTGCTGCTGGGCGGAGCTTTTCCCACTCGACTTCTGTAGCACCGAGCGGGTCGTCCAGGTAGACCTGGAGATCGGCGAGCATGCCCGGCTCCAACGTCCCCTTTTCCTTCTCCTCGAAGCTCGCGTAGGCGCCGCCCGACGTGTACGCGCGGAGCGCAGCGAGCAGACCGATGCCATTGACCTGATCGTCGACCGCGACCCGAATGCCGGGCCAGGGGTTGGGGTCGGGCGAGACCGGCAGGTCGGAGCTGAACGCGAGTGGCACGCCGGCCTTGAGGAGCGGAGCGTGGGCCGCGAGGTCTTCCCTGTCACGAACCGGGAAGAAGAGCGATGACGCCACGCGGCTGAAACGAGCGGCCGACGGCTGCATGACCGCCACCATGCCCAGCCTGGCGATCCGCGTCCGCAGGTCCGGCGGGCAGATGGTGCAGTGCTCGATGCGGTGTCTCAGGTGCGATGCGCCCGCGGATTCGACCGCGTCGCACATGGCCTCGATGGCCGCGTCGCCGATGGCGTGCGCCGCCACCTGCAATCCCGCGGCGCCGGCTCTGGCGACCAGCTCCTTCAGCTCCTCCCGGGTGGTCCGCCACACTCCCGCGCCCGAGCGCGTGGCCGCGCGCTCGGCCCCCCCGTCGACGAACACCTTGACCGGGCCCGCCCTGACCATCGCGCCGCCGAACCCGGCTCGCACGCCAAGAAGCGAAGCGGCATCCAGGAGCTCCCAGGAAAGGAACTCGTTGATTCGCATCTTGAGCAGGCCGTCGTCACCGAGCTGCTCGTACGCGAGCAGGTCGTCGGCGAACCCGCGGTTCACCGCGGCGCCGACCGACGTGATGCCGCGCGACACCATGAGCTCCTGCGCCTTCAACACCCCTTCGATGCGACGTTCGCGACTTGCGGGCGGTTGAACGTCGGCCACCAGCCGCATCGCGGTTTCCAGCAGGAGCCCGTTGGGCCTTCCGTCGAGGTCGCGACCGATGCGGCCTCCGGGCGGGTTGCGAGTCTCGTTGGTGACGTTCGCGGCCGCGAGGGCCGCCGAGTTGGCCACCCGGGCATGACCGCCTCGCTCGTCGATGAAGCACGGCCGGTCGCCGGTTACCCGATCCAGCTCGCTTCGGTGCGGCTGGCGCCGCTCGGTGAGCTCGTCGGTCCGGTAGCCCATGCCCTGCTGCCACTCGCCCGCCTTGAGGCCTCGGGCGTGCCTTTTCAGGCGCTCGAGGATGTCATCGACCCCGGCCGCACCGCCCAGGTCGGCCGCAAACCGGGTCAACCCGTAATAGACGAGGTGCGCGTGCGCGTCGTTGAAGCCGGGAAGGACGGCCCCGCCGCCGAGGTCGACCACCCGCGTCCGCGGTCCCCGCAGGCCCATCACCTCAGCGCCGCCGCACGCGATGACGCGCCCGCCGCCGATCGCCAGGTGCGTGTGGGGTTTGAGGCCGGCCCGCCCCAGGGTTCGGATCACCCCGCGAGCAAGGATCGTGCTGGCTTTCACGGCGGGGTTAGATTAATCGCGTGCTGCGAATCGACCTGCGCTCCGACACCGTCACGATGCCCACGCCCGAGATGCGCCACGCGATGGCCACCGCGCCGCTGGGCGACGACGTGTTCGGCGATGACCCGACGGTCAACCGCCTCGAAGAGCTGGCCGCCGCCCGGCTGGGCAAAGAGGCGGCGGTGTTCGTGCCCAGCGGGACGATGGGCAACCTGATCGGCGTCGCGGTCAACGCGCACACGGGCGAGGAGCTCATCGCCGACGCCGACTCGCACGTCTTCCTGAACGAGAGCGCCGGCGCGGCCGTCGTCGCGGGGGTGCAGATCAGGCCGGTGGCGACGGCCGCCGGAGTCATGTCGGCCCAGCAGGTCCTGGACGCGGTCCGGCCCCGAGACGACCCGCACCAGCCGATCAGCGCGGCGGTGACCTTCGAGGACACGCACAACCGTCACGGCGGCGTGGTCTGGCCCCTCGCTGACCTGCGGGCGGCGGCCGAGGCTGCGCGGAGTCAGGGCCTAAGGGTTCACCTCGACGGGGCGCGCATCTTCAACGCCGCGGTGGCTTCCGGAGCGGACGTGAGGGAGATCGCCGCATGCGCGGACACCGTCACCTTCTGCCTTTCCAAAGGGCTGGCCTGCCCTGCGGGCAGCATCTTCTGCGGGCCGCGCGATTTAGTCCATGAGGCCAGGCGGTGGCGCAAGCGCCTTGGCGGCGGCATGCGCCAGACGGGCGTGCTGGCCGCGGCCGGCCTGGTCGCTCTGGAATCCATGGTCGACCGCCTGGCCGAGGACCACGCCAACGCCCGCACGCTGGCCGAAGGGCTGGCCGAGCTGCCCGGCGTCACATGCGACCTGGCACGCGTCCAGACCAACCTCGTTTACTTCGACCTGGAGCGTATCGGCGCACCTGCGTTCACCGAGGAATGCGCGAAGCGAGGCCTGCTCGCCGACTGGAGCGGGCCCAAGCGCATGCGGTTCGTCACGCACTACGGAATCGACTCGGAGGACGTGCAGTCGGCGCTCAAGGTCTGCGAGGAGGTTCTGTCTGTATGAGCATGAAGATCTCGCCGGACGGCATGTACTACTGGGACGGCCAGCAGTGGCTCAGCACGCTCTCACTCGACGGCAGGTTCCGATGGGACGGCGATGCCTGGGTTCCGACCGGGCAGGCGCAGTCCGTCATGTCCTACCAGCAGCCGCAGGCTGCGGTCCGCCAGCCCAGCTCGTGGACGAGGCCGCTCCAGCTCACGGTGGCGGCGTGGTACGGGCTGTCGGCCCTCTATGCGCTCTCGATCCCCTTCTGGATGGCCGGCCCGATGACGCAGGCGATGAACCAGGCCATCAACCAGAGCATCCAGCGCCAGCAAGAGCTGAATCCGACGGTCAGCCCCCCACCGCCGGGCCTCGCCGACGCCGTGACCTCGATGATCGGCGGGATGACCTGGGTGGCGGCGATCTTCGGCGCGGCCATCTGTCTGGTGGTGATCATCGGAGCGCTCAACCGGTGGACGTGGCTTTACTACGTGCTTCTCGTCTTCCTCGGCCTCAGCGCAATCTCCCTGCCGGTCGACCTGGTCAGCGCCGCGGGCGGCTCGGCGCTCTCGTCCGCTTCTGGGTTCAGCATGCCCGCGTGGACCTACTGGCTCGGGGTGGCGACCTCCATCCCCAGCGCCGCGCTGTTCGTCTGGATGCTGGTCGCGCTGGTTCGAAGAGGTCCGTGGGGAATGACGCGGGTGACGCCCGCCGTCAGCTGAGGAGGCCTGCGAGAAGCTTCGGGTCGATGTTGCCACCGCTGACCACCGCCACGGTCCGCGGCCCCGGCTCGAGCTGCTCGAGAGCCGCATAGGCGAGCGCTCCCGCCCCTTCGGCGACCACCTTGGCCGCGGACGCGATCTGCGGCACCGCCGCCTTCAGGCGCGGCTCGGGAACCGTCAGCCATCGGTCGACGCACTCCTTCAAGAGCTCGAACATCCGTGCATCGAACGGGGCGGTGGTGCCGTCCGCGATCGTCTCGGGCCTGATCGCGACCGGCCCTCCCGCCTCGAGGCTGCGGGTCCACAGCGGATATCCGTCCGACTGGACTCCGATGACCTCGACCTCCGGCCGCAGTGCTTTGATCGCGGACGCCACGCCACCGATCAGGCCCCCGCCGCCGACCGGCACGATGACGCGCGCCAGGTCGGGCACGTCCTCGACGAGCTCCAGGCCGAGGCCGCCATGACCTGCCATCACCTCGTGGTCGGCAAAAGGGTGGATGAACGCCTCCGGCTCGCCGTGCCAGCGCTCCTCGGCCATCCAGCGCAGCATCTCGTCGCGCGGCATCGGGATCGGAACCCCGCCCCAGCGCTTGACCCCCTCGACCTTGGGCGGCGGAGCCGTGTCGTACATGACGACGCGGCACGGGACGCCGAGCTCGCGCGCCACGTAGGCACATGCCTGCGCCGCGTTGCCGGCGCTCACCGTGATGAGCCCTTGGCGCAGCCGTTCCCGCGGGAGCAGCAGGGCGGCGGCGAAGAAGCCGCGCACCTTGAAGCTGCCCGTCGGCTGCAGGCATTCGAGCTTCAGCAACGCCCCCTCCACCGGGACCAGCGGCGTCCTCAGGACGTGCGGGGCCGCCCTCTCGGCCGCGGCGCGAATGCGCTCAATCTCGATCATCCGGATAATCGTAGGCGTGCCCATCTACGAGTACCGCTGCGACGGCTGCGGCAAGCGCTCGTCTGCGCTTCTCGGCAGCTATTCGTCGGCCGACCCCGCCTGCCCGCACTGCGGCAAGAAAGCGCTTCGACGCCTCGTCTCGACCTTCGCCACGGTCCGCTCGGATGACGCCGGCGGTGGCGAAGGCGACTTCGGCGGCGGGGACGATTTCGGTGGTGATGGCGACGAGTTCGGCGACGGCGGCGACGAGTTCGGCGGGGGCGGCGACGAGTTCGGCGGGGGCGGGGACGACTTCGGAGGCGGCGGCGACTTCGGGGGAGACGACTTCTAGCCCGTCAAGCCGAGGACCTCGTTGGCGGCCTTGATCAGCGCATCGCGGTGGGTCTCGTCGTGGGCGAAGATGCGGAACAGGGCCATGCGCACCGGAAGCCGCTTGAAAAGATCGAGCACCCGACTCTGCTGGTAGCGGTCTTCGAGGGGCTCGTAGAAAAGGATGTCGGCCGTCTCGGTCATCGGGTTGAACGCGCGCGACTCCTGGGCGGCGACGTCGACCTCGAACACGATGTCGCGAATCCTCGCCGGGAGATGCCCACGCAGCTCGGCCGCGAACTGCTCCCTCGAGACGGTGAGGGCGCCGCTCGGTATGTCGCGCGCGTCCGAGTGACCCTGGTAGATCAGCTTCCATTTCAGCCGGCGCGCAACGACCGCGGCCCACGCGGCTCCCAACTCCTGCTGCTCGGCATCGCCATCACCGCGCGCCCAGCGGTCGACGTCCGACAACATCGACCACTCGGTCAGGGCCGCGAAGCGGTCGAGGTTCTGAAGCGGGTTGCCGCCGATCAGGCGGTCCAGCGTCGGGCGGAAGACCTCCCGCAGCTGGAGGTCGATCCGCCTCACGGTGCGGTGGAAGTACACCTGGTGATAGAGGAACAGGCGCGCGTTGAGGAACATGTACATCGCCTCTGCGGCGTGTGAGTGGAGGGTCAGGCCGTGCTCCGAGATGAAGGAGTAGTGGACGATGCGCTGGACGTCGACCGGCCCGGTCGACACCCCACATATATAGGAATCGCGAGGGACGTAGTCCATGTTGTCGGCCGAGTACGCGCCGACCATGGCCGGCCGCAGCGCCGCGACCCAGGCCGGGGGCGTGAAGCCCCGCATATCGGCCGACGAGATCAGGTAGGCGACCCAGAGGGGGTCGATCCGCTCGCCAGGTTCGAAGTCCGCCACCGGCGACGCGCCTACGCCCGCGATCAGCTCGGCCAGCGGGCCGGTGATGAGCGCACGGCCGACGACCTCGTGGTCTATGCCCCACGTGTCCAGGTAGTTCTCGTCGAAGAAGTGGCCGAAAGGGCCGTGCCCGACGTCGTGCAGGAGGCCCGCCATGCGCATCGTCTCCTCGACCAGCTGCGGTGAGGGTGTTCCCTCGCAGGCGGCGGCCAGCGTGGGGTGCAGGTGTCGCGCCCACTCGCCCGCCAGATGCATCGCGCCGAGCGCGTGCTGGAAGCGCGAGTGCTCCGCGGTGGCGAAGACCCACCACGCGCTCTGCAGCTGGTGGATGCGGCGCAGCCGCTGCAGCCACGCGTGGTCGACCAGGTCCTGCTCCGATGCATCCCCGGCCACCCCGCCCGGGCCACCCTTCGTGATGCGAAGGTATCCGTAGATGGGATCGCTCGAGAGGTTGACGCGCGAGTACTCGGCCAGGGGCTCGCTCACCTGGCGATTATCACCATGAAGCCGCTCCTGGCGGAGGGGATCGAGCTTTTTAACAGCGGAAGCTACTGGGACGCGCACGAGGCCTGGGAGCGCGAATGGACGCTGGACCGCAGAGGCCCTGATTCAGGTTTCTACAAGGGCTTGATCCAGGTCGCCGCCGGCTGCCTGCATTACGGCCGCAGGAACCGGCGCGGGGCGGTGAACAAGTGGCGCAGCGGGACGGGCTATCTGCGACCCTATCTGCCCGTGCACATGGGCGTCCGGTTGGCGCCGCTGGTCGAAGCAGTCGACGGCTACCTGGCGGCCATGACCCGCCCGGACTGGCCGGAGCTGACCATGCCGGTCATGTCCTACGAATAAGGGGAGAGGTGGCTCCCAGGCGGGGTTCATCCCGGCCGTCCCCTCCCGGTCCACCTTCAGAGCGCCTCCTAGCGTGGCAGAGGAGAGGAGGGAGTTCCGCGGGGGAGCAATCAGTAAGGCCCAACCTTAACGCGCTTGCGCGCGACATCTGTCCTCACCCGCGCTTTTACGAGTAGGGCGGGAAGCGGCGGCCGGCGGCCGATTCGATGAGCCCGCCGTGACCCAGGCGCAAAAGGTCGTTGGCGTCCGCGCGGCCGTAGGCGAAGACGAACGGCAACAGCAGGTCGAGCGAGCTGTTGCGGCCGAAACCTGCGCACGAGGCCACCCCGACCACGGCCGTCTGTTCGAGACGACCCAGCCAGAGCATGCTGCCCGGGTGCATCGGCGCGCCGAGCTGTAGGAGCTCGCCGCCCGCATTGGTGAGCTCTGCGTAGGCGGGGTCCAGGGGATCGATCGCGGAGGCGCCCGCGAACAGCACGAGCTGCGCCCCCAGACGCCTCGCCTCCTCGTACGCCGCGGCCACATCCTTCGCGGTTCGCGGCACCTCGCGCACGCCGACCACCACGGCGCCATACCAGCCCAGCTTGGCCGTCACCGCGGAACGGAAGAGCTCTCGGGCTTTCGGCTTCAGCCGTTCGGTCGCGACGACGTAGGTCTTGAGCGGTCGGAACCCGAGCAGCTCGACCACCGGACCCTTCTCGCGGCAGAGCCGCTCCGCCTCCTCCACGAGGTTTCCGGGGACGGCGACCGGTGTGACCTTGCAGCCGGCGACCTCCTCGCCCTCTGCGACGGCCTGCCCGTCCATGAGCGTGAAGACGGAGATGTGGCCGAGCGCGTTGATCGCGTCGACCGCGGCCGCGCGCACACGCACCAGGCCGCGGTGCGTCGCGACCAGCCGCGCTTGGCTCTGGACGGGAGGCTTCGCCTCGAGACCAGGGCTTGACAGTGCGGCAGCGAGCCGGCGGGCGGCCTCGTCCTCGTGGAGGTCTCCGGGCTCGAGCTGCACCAGGTGCACCTCACCGCTTTGCCGCACCAGCTGCAGGTGCTGCTCGCCCAGGATGGTCCCCTTTCGCAGGTCCGGGCCGAGGTCGTGCACGAGCACACGGCCCGAGATGTCGGCCGCGGACGCGGACGCTCCGTTCAGCCGCAGTGCTTTCATTAATTGAGAGCATATGGACTTGCAAGAGGTCAGCCTCTACAACACCTTCACCCGCCGCAAGGACGAGCTGAGGCCTTTGCGGGCCGGCGCCGTGCTCATCTACTCCTGCGGCCCCACGGTGTACCGCTACGTGCATGTAGGGAACCTGCGCACGTTCATGCTCCCCGACCTGCTATGCCGCAGCCTGGAGTACCTCGGGTACCGGACCGAGCAGGTGATGAACATCACCGACGTCGGCCACCTCGTCGACGACACGTTCGACCGCGGCGAAGACAAGATGCTCGTGTCGGCGCGGCTGGAGAAGAAGTCTCCGGAGGAGATCGCCGCGTACTACACGTCGGCGTTCATGGCCGACGCCGCCAAGCTCAACATCCGCCGCGCGGCGACGTACCCGCATGCCAGCGAGTACGTCCCGCAGATGGTCGACCTGATCCAAAAGCTCATCGAGAAGGGCCACGCGTACGAGGTCGAGGGCACCGTCTACTTCGACATCGCCAGCTTCCCGGAATACGGGAGGCTCTCCGGCAACTCCCCCGACAAGCTGCTGGCAGGCGCGCGTGGCGAGGTCGATCCGCGGAAGCGGCACGCCGGCGATTTCACGCTGTGGAAGTCGGCGGGAGAGCACCGGCTCCAGGTTTGGCCCAGCCCGTGGGGGCCGGGCTTTCCAGGCTGGCACATCGAATGCTCGGCCATGTCCATGACGCTGCTCGGCGAGCGGTTCGACATCCACACGGGCGGCGCGGACAACGTGTTCCCGCACCACGAGGCCGAGATCGCACAGTCCGAGGGCGTGACAGGGCACCACGTGGTGAGCCTGTGGATGCACGGCGGCCTGCTGATGCTCGCGGGCGCGAGGATGGCGAAGTCCGCCGGCAACTTCTTTCGCGTCACCGAGCTCGAGGAGATGGGTTTCGATCCGCTCGCGTTTCGCTATCTCGCCCTGCAAGCGAAATACCGCACCCAGCTCAACTTCAGCACCGAGGGCCTGGCCGGCGCGGACCGCGCGCTGCGGCAGCTGAGAGAGCGCGTGGCCGAGTGGTCACGCCAGGCCGGCGATGGAGACGAGCGCGGTCCATGGGACGCAAAGTTCAAGGCTGCTCTGGCCGACGACCTCGACCTTCCGGCGGCGATGGCGCTGGTCGCCGAGCTGACCCGGGCGGACATCGCGCCCGCCGTCAAGGCCAGGCTGCTCCTGTCCTGGGACCGGGTGCTCGGCCTCGACCTCGATCGACCAAGCCCCTCGGCCGCACTCCCGGAGGGCGCGGCCGACCTGCTGTCCCAACGCGAGCGCGCACGCGCCGCCAAAGACTTCGCGACCTCCGACCGCCTGCGTGACGAGCTGGCGGCGATCGGAGTCGCGGTGACCGACACCGAGGCGGGCCAAACTTGGAAGGTCGGCCGCCGGACCCCTCGAATCACCCCCGAGGACTCCTCCACCAAATAAAAGGGACCGAGCCAAACGTTGGCCCGGCCCCACGAGAGGAAGGGGTTCTGTCTAACTAGCCCACGTCATCGTTACGACGGCTGCGTGACAGGGGGCTCGGTCGTGACCTTCGGAGGCGTGACCCCGGAATTGCCCGCGGTGCCGTTGACGCCGTGACCCGAGCTGTTGCCGTGGACGGTGCTCTTGTCCTTGGCGTGGCCGTTGGCGTTGCCGTTGCCGTTGCCGTTGCCGTTGTTGCCGGCGCTGGTTGGCTTATGCGATGCGCTGACCGTCTTGCCATGTGTCCTTGCGAACGAGGCGACGCACTGGCCGATGCCGTGCACGCCCAGGCGCTCGGCGCTCACCTTGCAGGCGTTCACCTGCTGAGTCACCTGCTGACCCCAGTTCAACGGGTTCAGGCTGCCGGTCGAGGCCACCTCCGTGGCGGCCACGGCAAACGTGGCCGCCGCTGCGGCGACCGCGAAACCCGTCAGCACCTTGAGGCCGACCGCGGCCCCTGCCCCACCCAATAGCTTCTTCATTGCTCCTCCAGATTCCGAGACTCTTCGACGCGGGACGGGCACGGCGGTCATCGGATCAAGGATCCGATGCAGCTCGTCCTCCAGCTCCCGCTCGAAGTCGTTCATATACGGAAAGAACAAACGCCGGGCCGGCGCCGACTAACC
>Ga0307374_10000677_pt1 | contig 64470 bp, 45 predicted proteins | sample OX3MG_FD_202532 | JGI IMG/M metagenome (GOLD analysis project Ga0307374, IMG submission 202532) | Soil microbial communities from Risofladan, Vaasa, Finland - OX-3 | ecosystem: Environmental > Terrestrial > Soil > Coastal area > Acid sulfate soil | place: Finland: Risofladan, Vaasa | collected... | reverse complement strand
CTACAGAATCGAGCACACGGAACGCCACGGAGGGCGTTCCCTACAGAATCGAGCACACGGAACGCCACGGAGGGCGTTCCCTACAGAATCGAGCACACGGAACGCCACGGAGGGCGTTCCCTACAGAATCGAGCACACGGAACGCCACGGAGGGCGTTCCCTACAGAATCGAGCACACGGAACGCCACGGAGGGCGTTCCCTACAGAATCGAGCACACGGAACGCCACGGAGGGCGTTCCCTACAGAATCGAGCACACGGAACGCCACGGAGGGCGTTCCCTACAGATTCGAGCACACGGAACGCCACGGAGGGCGTTCCCTACAGATTCGAGGACGCGGAAACCACCTTTGCGCAGGCAACCTCATGAACTACCACCGTCGGGGATCGTCGTTGGTCGGCTGGCTGGTCGCCTTCGGCTGTTGCGCGGGCGCGCCGGCCCAAAACCCGCCTGACGCCGATCCCACCGTCGACGTCGAACCGAACGCGGAACCCGCCGGACCCGCGCCCGTCAAAGAAAAGACCGTCAAAGAAAAGACCATCTACATCCCCTACACCAAGCTGCGCGAGGTGTTCGAGCGCGAGGGGCGCGGCGTGTTTCTGCCCTACGCCGAGTTTCAGCAACTGTGGAAAGCCGCGCGCGATCGCACCGCCTCGCCGGCGGCGGAACTTCCGCCGGTGGCGGCGCTGATCAGCGAGGTGGAGAACGAAGCGGTCGTTTCCCGCGACGTGGTGCGCGTGCGGGCGATGGTGAAGATCGAAGTCCTCGGCAAGGGCTGGCACCGCATCGCGCTGGGATTGGGCGACGCGGCGGTGACCTCGGCCAAAATCGGCGACCAGCCGGCGCGCGTGGTGTTCGATCCGAAGACCGGCTACCAATTGCTCTACGAGAACAAGACGGCGGAACCGGTCAGCTTCGATCTGGCGCTCGATTACGCCAAGGCGTTTACCAAAGCGCCCGGGCGGAACAGCGTGGCGTTCGATACGCCTCAAGCCCCCGTCAGCCGTTGGCGATTGCGCTTGCCAGAGGCCGGCGTGAAGGTACACATCCAGCCCTTGATTGCCGCGACCGAAGTTCCGCCGGACGAACAGGCCGCGCCCGATCAGCCGGCCGAAACCGTGGTGCTGGCTTACGTCGGCACCGCGCCGCGGGTCCAAATCGATTGGACGCCCAAAGCCGAAGGCGCCACCGGCCTGGAGGCCCTGACCAGCGTGCAGGTGCGAGAGCAGGTGCGAATCGACGAGGGAGTGATTCGCAGCCAGGTCCAGCTCGATTACGAGATCAGCCGCGCCCAACTGGCTGAACTCGTCTTCAGCGTGCCGGCCAACCAAAAGGTGGTCAACGTCACCGATGCCAACGTGCGGCAATGGTCCGTCGCGCTGGTCAAAGAGGGCACACCCGACGCGGCGCAAGAAGTATCGGTGCAGCTCTTCGAACCGGCCCAGGGCAAGCAAACGGTCAGCGTGGAACTGGAGGAATTCAGTTCCGACGCGGCCCAACAGGATTTGTCGGTGCCCGTCATTCAGGCGATGGGGGTGGGGCGGCAGCAAGGACTGCTCGTCGTGTGGGTGGCCGAGGGCCTGCGGGCCGAGGTCGCCCGCCGCACGGGCTTGCTGCAAGTCGACGCCGCGGAACTCCCCCCTGAACTGGCTGGCGTCCCCTGGGCCTTCTCGTACCGTTACGCGACGGTCCCCTTCGACCTGGGCTTGCATGTCGAGAAAGTGCTGCCGCGGATCACGGTCGATACCCTGGTCGAGGCGACCCTCACGCCGGACGCGCTGACCGAGGACGTGCTGGCCCTTTATACCGTCGAGCGAGCCGGGGCGTTCCGTCTGGAATGGAACCTGCCCGCCGGCTACAGCGTGCGCCATGTGCGCGGCCGCGCGGCCGCCGGGGGTCAACCGGCCGAGGTTGATTCGTTTCATGTCGAGGAGGAAAACCCGCCAAAACTGATCATCAACCTGGCGCGCAAGGCCTTGGGCCGCGTGGCGTTGGCCATCGAGATCGAACGGCGTCTGACCGAGCCGGACCTGCAAAGCCCGACAGGCAAAGCCGCCACGCTCGAATTGCCGGTCCCGCGCCCCGTGGCCGCCGGCGTGGCCCGCGCCACCGGGCGCCTGCTGATCCACGCTCCCGAAAGCCTGCGGATCAATCCGGGGCAGTCGACCGGGTTGCGGGTGGTGTCGTTTCAGGAGGCGCTGGCGGGCATGGAACCGGCCCGCGAGCAGCCGGCGCCGGGCTCGCGGCCCGTGCTGGCCTTCGCTTTCAGCGACGAAACGACGTCACTCACGCTGTCCGCCGAGCGCCGCAAGCCGCGGGTGACCGTCCGCCAGTTGCTGGTGGCGCGGATCGAGCCGGGCGTGGTGCAATACACGGACACGCTCCACTACGACATCCGTTACAGCGGCGTCAAGTCGTTGCGCATCGACGTGCCGGCCGTGCTGGCCGGCAATCTCCGCAACGACACGGCGGGCGTGCGCGAAAAGGTCATCGACCCGCCGCCCGCCGATCTGGATGCCGATGACGTCGCCTGGAGCCTGGCCGGCGAAACCGAGTTCCTGGGCGAAGTCACCATCGAACTCGCTTGGGAAGAAGAGATCAAGGAGTTGGACGTCGGCAAGAGCCTCGAGCTCGAGCTGGCGCACCCGCGGCCGCGCGAGGTCGATCGCGCCTGGGGCCAGGTGGTGCTGACCAAGAGCGAGACGATCGACGTGCGCGAAACGGGTGAGTCGCAGGGGCTGCGGCCGATCGATCCAGACCACGACCTGATGCCCGGCGCCCGCGTCGACGCGGCCGCCAGGGCGTTCGAGTTCCACGACGACTGGTCGCTCGCCGCCACGGCCACCCGCTACCAACTCGAGGAAATCAAGGGAACCAGCATCGAGCGGGCCGTGCTGCGCATGGTGCTCACGCGAGGCAACCAATTGTCGGTGCAGGCCCTGTACCGCATGCGCAGCGCCGAGCAGCGGCTCGCCGCGCAACTGCCGCCCAAGGTCGAGTTCGACACCGAACCGCTCAAGATCAACGGCCGCCGGGTGGCGCTGGAACGTGGCGCCCAGGACATGTTCTACGTGCCCTTGGTGGGGCGGAATCCCGATGCCCCCTTCGTGCTTGAAATCCGCTATACGGTGCCGGCCGAACGCAAGCGGCTCGATTTCCCGTTGTTCCCCTCGAACCCGGCGGTGCAGCAGGTGTTCGTCAGCGTCTATTTCCCCTCGGAACTGGCCTGCGTCGGTACGACGGGACCGTGGACCGACGAATTCGTTTGGCGATCGCAAGATCCGTTCGATTGGAAACCGGTCCCGAAGCGTGCCGACTCCGAGTTGGTCAAGCTGGTCACGCGGGGGATCGACGTGGCGGGCGATCCGCTGGCGAGTTTTCCGACCGATGGCAAGCGGTTGGTGTTTTCCACCTTGCGTCCCGAACCGCCCCCCGAGGGCGCGATCGAACTGAAAACGATGGACGAGAGTTGGCTGCACTTTTTCGCGTTGACCGGCGTGGTGCTGATCGGTCTGGCGCTGACACCGGCGCGCGGCAAGGCGCGCGCGATGGTTGTCGGGGCGGCGGCCATCGCCGTCGTGCTGCTGTCGGTGTTCCAGCCGATGTTCGTGCTGTCGGTGCTCGACGGCGCGTTGGTAGGGGGCGTGGTGATCGTGCTGATCGTCTGGGTGGCCTGGACGGCCGTGCGGCTTCGGCGCTCGTTTTCGGGCAAGCCCGTTTTCAAGACGGCGGCCGACGTCGGCCCGCCCGCGAAGGTTTCGGCCGCGGCTGGGGCGCCGGAACCTCCCTTCAGCCCGAGCGACACGCCGCCGGCCGCGCCGCCGGAGAAGCCGAGCGGCGGCACGAGCGAGCCATCGGGCGGCACGCGGGAGGGGGGGCACCAGTCATGAGGATCGCCTCTGTAGGGAACGCCCTCTGTGGCGTTCCGTGCCCCGCGAGCCGACGTCGATACCCGCTTCGCGGAACGCCACGGAGGGCGTTCCCTACAGATCCCGTGGGTGTGGCAAACCGGGCCCTGCTTTTCGTCATGATCGTGTGCTTGCTTCCAAGCGAAACGCTGCGCGGCGACGAACCTCCGCCGCGGGAACAGCCTGTGCGTGAACTGTTCGTACCGTTCAAGGATCTGCACACCGTGCTCGAAGGCCGGCCGCGGCGCGTGCTGCTGTCGCGCCAGGATTATGCGGACCTCTTGGCCCAGGTAAAGAAGACGGTGCAGCAGGCCGCGGAAACCCAGCCGCCCCTGGCGGCGGCCCTGACCTCGGCCGAGTACACGGTCGAGGTCGCGGCCGAACGGGCCGCGCTCACCGGCAAGCTGGCGGTCGAAGTCCTGCAAGAGGGTTTGCACGCCGTCCCCTTGGACCTTTCGGGCGTCGGCCTGGCCGGCGCCACGCTGGATGGCGGCCCGGCCGCCGTCGGCCGGGCCGACGATGGCCAACTGGTGTTGTTCGTGGCGGGCGAGGGACGCCACGCCTTGACGCTGAACATGACGGCCCCCGTGCAAACCACGGCCGCGCGACAAACGCTGAATGTTCGGCTGCCCACGCCCGCCGCGGCGCGCATCTCGCTGGCCGTGCCGGGCGACGTCGAGGTCAAAAGCGGCGCCGCCGTCGTCCGCCGCGTCGTCGACGGCGACGAACGCCTGACGCGGTTCGAGTTGCTGGCGACGCGCGGCAATCTGACGATCGTGATGAGCCTGAATAGCCGCTTGAAGCGGCAAGACCGGGTTGTGGTCGCCCGCGGCGTGCTGGTCGACGAGGTCACCGAGGCCTACGAACGGCTGCATAGCACGGTGTCGCTGGCGGTGCTGCACCAGGCCATCGACCAAGCGCGGTTCGTGATTCCCGAGGGATTCGAGCCAACCAGCGTGACCTCGCCGGATCTGGCCCGCTGGGCGGTCGTGGAAGACGACGGAAAAAAGATCCTCGACGTGCGGTTGCGGGAGGCGACGACGGAGACGGTCGTGCTCAACGTGTCGGCCCTGCGGGCCCCGGCCCGCTTGCACGACTGGACGATGCCCAAGCTGGAACCGCTCGACGTCGTCGGCCAGGTGGCCGTGGTCGGTTTGCTGCTCGAAGATCGGCTGCAAGTCGAATCGTTGGCGGCCGGCGGCTTGTTGCCGATCGACACGGCGGCGCTCACGCAGGCGCTGCCCGCCAGCGTGTTCCAGGCCGAGCCGGGCGCGCCCTCCATCCGGCCCGTCGCGGCTTATTACGCGCCGCGGGGCGACTACGCGCTCTCAGGGGTCGTCGTCAAGCCGGCGCCGCGGGTGCGCGTCACCACGAACCTGCTGCTGTTGGTGGGCGAAGAGGGGTACGAGGTCAACGGAGGCATGGCCTTGTTGGCCGACGTCGAGCCCCTGTTCTCGTTCGATTTCTCCGTGCCCACGGGTTGGCAGATCGACGCCGTGACGGGCGAGAACGGCGCGGCGCTGGTGTTCGATCGTTTTGGCGCCGCCGGCGAGGCGGCCCGCATTCATGTGCGGCTGCCCGCGGCGGTGCGGCCGGGTGCGACCTCTACGGTCCATTTCACAGCGCGTCAGACGCCCGCCGGCTGGCTTGGCCCATGGCCGCGATTCGCCACCACGTTCCCCGTGTTCGCCGTGGCCGGCGCGGCGCGCGACGTGGGCGCCGTCGCCGTTGTCGCGCGCGGCGACCTGACGGTTCGCCCCGACACGCTGGAAGGGCTGACGCCGCTGGCGGAACAGGAGAAAGCCAAGTACGGACTGGCTGGCGTGGCGACCCACCTGGCTTACCACTACGATAGCCAGCCTTACCGGGCGACCCTGACCGTCGAACGCACGCCGGCCCGCTTGACGGCGCAGACGTATTCGTTCGTGCGCGTGGAACCCGCGGCGCTGGCGGCCCACTACGAGGTCGTGTACGAGATTACCGGCGCCGGCGCGCGCTCGCTGTCGCTGTCGTTGCCGGCCTCGACCCCCGCGGCGCTCTCGATCACGGCGTTGGAGGGCGTGGGGATCAAGGAGTTCGTCTCGCAAACCGACGCCGGCGCGCGGCGCTGGACGGTCGAGTTGACCGACTCGCACCGTGGGACCGTGAAGCTGGCGGTCGATTTCCAGCAGCCGTTGGCCGGCGACGAGCAGGCCGAATTGAGTTTGCCGGTGGTCAAGGCCGAAGAGGTCGCCTACCAGTCGGGCACGGTGGCGGTCGAGGGGAGCGCCGACCTGGACGTCGAGGTGCTCACCAGTCCGCGCAAGGTCGATGTGGGCGAACTGGTCGACGCCCAGTACCAGCCGGGCAAACGGCTGTTGGGCGCGTATGGCTTCGTCGGCGACCCGGCCGCGGTCACGATCCGCGTGGGACGCCCCTCGCAATATCTTTCGCAGCCGGTGATCGTCGAGCGCGCGGAGTTGGCCACGATGCTGTCCGCCCAGGGCCTAAGTGAAACGGCCGCCCGGTATCGACTGCGCAGCAAGGCCCAGTACCTTGAGGTCGTGTTGCCGGCCGGCTCGAAACTCTGGTCCACGGCGGTCGACGGCAAGCCGACCAAGCCGCGGCGCCGGGGCGAGAGCCTGCTGGTGGGCTTGCCCGCCGGCGGCGAAGATGCGGTGCGCGATCTGCAAATCGTTTACGAAACGCCCGTTTCGGCCATCGAACTGAGCGGCGTGGTCGATGTGCCGGCGCCGATTTTGATGTTGCGCGCCGATCGCGACATGCCGGCGAGTCCGGTGCCGGTGGCCGACCTGGTTTGGTATCTGCACCTGCCCACGGGCTACCGCGTGGTGCGCAGCGACGGCACGGTGATGTCGGAAGAAGTGCGGCCACCCGAACTCGGCGCGCTGACGGTCGCCCGCTGGTTGTGGAAAGCGACCGGGGGCGTTGGGCACGGCGGGTTGTTTCTGTCGATCGAGGCGCCGCGGGAAGCGGCGAGGCGGCCGCGCCACGCAGGCAACAAGCCGAGTCAGTTCGATCGTGGAGATTTCTCCGCTTCGGCCTCCCGAGCGCCCGAAAGCGCCATGCGCATCGAAAAGAAGGCCACCCAAAAGAGAAAGGATGCTTTGGATGACCCGGGCGGCCCTGGCGCCGCCAATGAGGCGCATGAGCCAAATATCGGGCCGCTCGACGATATGCCGCATATGCTGGGGATGCCGGCGTCGGACATGGACGATCAATCCGCGGCGATGCCTCAAGACCAAGCAGAGTCGCCCCGCGCCGAACCCATGGAAAACGCGGCGGTGGAAACTCCGGCTTCGCCGGAAGTGAAAGGCCGATGGGCGCTCGAAGGCGTACGCAGCCTGAAGATCGACCTGGAGTCGTTGACCGAGCCGGTCAAGTTCGAAAGCCTGGGGGAAGGGCCACGGCTGAACGTCAGCCTGATGCGGCGGCGCGTCGGCGCGATCGGATGGGCCATCGCTTGGGCGGTCGTGCTGGGCGGTTTGTACCTGACCCAGCGCGGCGTCCGTACCAAAACGCGCTACCTGGTTGTCGTTGCCGTCACGGCCACGTTGATATCGCTGTTCAGCCCGTCGGTCGAAGCGGCCCTGTTCGCCAACCAGGCGTTTTACGCGGCTTGCGTGCTGGCGGCGTGGTTCCTGTTGGCGGCTTTCGTCCGTTGGCTCGGCGTGCCGTGGCGGGCGACGTCGTCGCGGGCGTCGGCCCTGATGCTGTTGGCGCTTTTACGGGCATCCTTCGCGTCATCGCTCGCGCCCTTGTCGGCCCAGGAGGCCAATCCGGCCAACGGACCCGTCGTGGTCCAGATCGAGGCGCCGGGACCGCCCGTGGTGGTTCCCCCCGATGCGATCTTGGTTCCCTACGATCCCGACCAGGACGGAGCCCTGGACGCGATCGACCAGATCCTGGTTCCCTACGACGAGTACCGCGAGTTGTGGGAGCAGGCGCACCCCGATCAGAAACTCACGACGAAGCCGCCCCCCGCGCCTTATGCCCCGGCCGGGGCGACGTTCGATGCGACGCTGGCCGGCGACGAATTCTTGACGATCGAAGGCCGGCTCGACCTCGAGGTCTTTATCGACGGGCACGTTTCCATTCCGCTGGTCATCGAGGGCGGGGTGCTGGCGAAGGCCGAGTTGGACGGCAAGCCGGCCTGGCTGCGCGCCGTGCGCGTCGATCCGCGTCAGGCGGCGCCGGCGCAAGCGGACCAGGCCGCGGCGGCGCCGTTGGCCGCCGCCCTGATCACGCTCGATGTTCAGGGCCAAGGGCGGCACCGGCTCGATTTGACGCTGCGACTGCGGCTCGAGCGGCGCGGTGGTTGGCGCGTGGTGGCCGGGCGTTTGCCCGCCGCGCCGGCCACGTCGCTGGTGCTGCGTGTACCCCAGGCACACAGTGAGGTCCGCCTGGGCGGCGTCGTTGACCGGCCCGCTTACGAAACTCAAGCCGACGACGAAACGATCCGCACGGCGCTGGGGTTGGACGGCGCGGTGGAAATCCAGTGGCGTCCCAAGGTCGATCAGGGCCAGGTCGATCGCGATCTGACGGCCCGCTCCGAGGCCGTGTTGGACGTGCGGGAAGACGGCTTGCGGTTGGTCTGGCGGATGACGCTGGAATTTCCCCGCTCGACGCGCGAAGCCTTCTCGCTGCGGATTCCACCCGATTACCTGGTCGAGCGAGTCGACGGAAACAACGTCCGCGGCTGGGAGGTCAAGCCGGCTGAAGGCGAGCAGACGCTTGATATCGGCTTGTTGAACACGGCGCGTGACGCGGAGTCGGTAACAGTGATTCTGGGCCGCCACGGCGCGGTGGGACAGGGTGAGTTGGCGGCCTTCGCGGCGCCCTTCGTGGCCGCCGACGGGGCCGCCTTGCACACGGGCGTGCTGGCCATCCGCCGCAGTCCGGGGCTTGACGTGCGCGCCGCCGACGCGGGCGGGCTCAAACGGATCGACTTCCCTCCCCATGCGACGGGCCTGGTCGAGCCGGGGAGCCTGGTCGAGCCGGGGAGTCTGGTCGAGCCGGGGAGCCTGGTCGAGCGGGGCGCGGAGGAAAGTCCGCTGGGCATCGTCCCTTTCCAGGCTTACCAGTTCGCCGGCACTCCCTTCAGCCTGCAACTCACGGCCGCGCCCTTGACGGCGCGCAGCGTGGCCACGGTCGAAACGGTGCTCAAGATCGCCGCCCGAACGCGCACGCTCGAAACCCGCGTTCATCTCGACGTGCGAGGACGGCCCATCCACCAGGTGCGGCTGGCCGTGCCGGCCGATTGGCAACTCGATCGGGTCTCGGCCCCCGGCCAGTTCGAGTGGACTCGCACGCGCGACGACGACCGCGCGATCATCACCGTGCGGCTGGCCGCGGGCCGGCTTGGAACGACGTCGCTCGTGCTCGCCGGCGCGCTCGGCGAACCGGCGTCGGTCGAGCGCTTGGCTCTTCCGAACGTGGCGGTGCTCGACGTCGAGCGGCAACAGGGCGACATCGCCGTGCAGGTCGATCCGGCCTTCGACGTCGAGGCGGCCGACCTGGCCCACTGCGCCAGCGTGCTGGTCAGCACCGCCTACAGCTGGTTGAAGCCCGAACAGCGCGAGGCGACACGCCAGGTGTTGCACTACGAAACGGCCGATTACCGCGGCGAATTGCGGCTGCGCGCGCGGCGGGCGCTGGTGGCCTGCGAGACGATCAGCAACGTGCGGGTGACCGGCGTGGCCGTCGAGCGGACGATCCTGCTCGACTTCACCATCCGCGAGGCGGGCGTCCATGAAATCTCGTTCTTGTTGCCGGCCGAACTGAGCGATGCGCGGATCAGCGTGCCCATGTTGCGGCGGAAAACGATCGAGACGGTGGCCGACGACGCGGCCGGCCACGCGCGCGTGAAACTGGAATTGCAAGACGACGTGATGGGCCAGTTGCGCGTGCTGGTCGAGCACGACCAAGCCCTGACCCTCGGCGAGTACGGGGCGCCCCTGCCGGTGATCGAAACGGGCCGCACGGAGCGACGTTACGTGGCGCTCGAAAACGCCGGCCGCGACGAAGTGGTGATCGTCAAGCGGGAGGGACTGGAAGCCCTGGGCCGGCGGCAGGCGGCGTTTCGAAAAGTGGCCGGCGTGCTGGGCGGCCGCTTGACGCAGGTGTACCTGGTCAATGCCGGGGCGGCGGCGCCGCGACTGACCTTTCGGACGCGGGACCGCGAGAGGGTCGAAACGGCCGGGGCGCGCATCGGGCTGGCCGAAACGCGGCTCGTGCTCGATGCCCAGGGAACCTACCGCGCGGCGCAGCTCTACCGGCTCGACAACGCCACCGAGCAGTACCTGGAGCTGGAATTACCCGCGGGCGCCGCGCTGTGGACCGCGTTGGTGGCCGGCGAGCCGGTCAAGCCCGCCGTGGTGGCCGGCGCCGCGCCGCGAGTTCGCATCCCGTTGATCAAGACGGCCGCCGGCGACCTCGACTACGAGGTGGCGGTCAAATATGGCGGCACGCTCGCGGCGCTGGGCAAATTGACTCAGGTCCGCTTTCCGCTGATCCGAACCGTGAACGTCCACGTCGAGCAAAGCCAGGTGCGTTTGTACCTGCCGGAAACGCACGACTGGTTCGATTTCGGCGGCTCGCTGGGTAAGGTCGCCGACGAGGCCGACCTGGCGGCGGGCTTCTTGAGCTACTCCTCGAAGTTGTGCGAGCGGTTGTCGATCGTCATGAGCTCCGGCGGTTCGTATGCCCGCGCCCGTGCGACGAACAACATAAAGCAACTCGGAATAAGTCTTCATGAGTACGCCGACGAGTTCCAGCAGTTTCCTCAAGCTGCGTCGCGGGAAAACGAAACCTACAGGCAAGAAGCGGCCAAGGCCGCACGAGTGCTGCGAGAGGCCGAAAAGCAGGCGCTGTCGCAAGGCGCCGAGGAGGTCGTCGAGGAACAGGCCGACAACCGCGATAACCTGAACGGTCTCTTCCTGAGCCAGGATACGAAGCTCTCGAAAAACGTGCTCAACGAACTGGGAGCGAATTTCGACGCGACGACGCAACCCCAGCGGCAGCCCCAAGCGGACCAAGGGGGCAAGGGACAGGAGTTCAATAACCAGTGGTTCCTCAAAAACAACCTGAATCGGCAGGACGATAAAACGTCGCCGCCGCCAGGCCAGATTCGCCAAGGTCGCCGCATCGCGGGAGTCGGCGCTCCGTCCAAGGATGCGTCCCCATCGCAGTCGAACCGGCAGTCGGATCGACAGTCGGCCGGGCAGCCGGCGGCCCCGGAAGTCGCCCAAGGCAAGGCCAAAGCCGAGTTGCGATCGCAGGCGAAGAATACCAAGAAAAAAGCGGCTCAGCCGAAGGACGCCGAGTCGGGCCGCGTATCGCGTTACCAGCGGAAGCTCGCCAAGCAAAGCGAACAGCAACAAGGCGCGTCCAGCGCAGGAGGGCAAGCCGGGGAGCAAGCCGGGAAGCCACAATCGCCGCTTCCGCCCGACCAGAACGCTCCGGCTGGCACGATGGACTTCGCCTTGCGGAACACGCCGCTTGACGACGATGCTGCGAACGGCCACGCTGCCGCGAACTTCGCACCCCAGGTGGCCGGCCTGGCCAGTCTCGATTTCACCTTGCCCGAGCGCGGGCGAGTGTACCGTTTTGCCACGCCGCGCGGCGAAATCGAGATTACCGCCCGCGCCGTCGCCGGCGAGCTGGTCGAGCGGCTGCGGCAATTGGCCCTCTCGTTGCTCGCGGTCGTGGTGCTGCTCTTGGCGTACCGGATTCCGCGGCGCGGTTGGTTTGCCACGGGCCTCGGCAGCACGCTGGCGATGCTTGGCGGGCTTATCAGCCTTTGCGCCGGCGTGTTGCCCGGCATCGGCCTGATAGCCCTTGTCGGCGGCACGCTATGCAAGACGCGGCGCTGGATGGGCAAGGCGAGCGGGGGGCGTTAGCCCCCTGTTTTCTTGCGAGCGCGGGTGTTCCTGACACATCTTCGGCCGCTTTCGCGGCCTGCTCAGAGTCCTGGGGTTATCGGAGATCGTTTTTTTTTCGCTTCGCTGCCGTTTTCTGTTTTGCACGCCCGTTGCTGCGCAACGTGCGTGCTTTTTGCGTGAAAATGATCCTTCCTCTTTCGTGGGCTGCCACGCTCCGCGTGGGAACGAGTAAATTTAGTTGACAAGGGGGTCTCGGAACCGCTAGATTAACAGGTATAGAGAGCACCGTCCGTCAACCCGCGCGCCTTCCCGTTCTCGACTTGTTCCTGGTCAGCGGCGGCGGATGGAATGGATCGCAAGATCCGACCGATCCCGAAATCGGAAAGTTTCGAGATCGGACCCTAGAACAGAGTTTGAGGTATCCGCCGATGGCGAGAAGCGACGCCGTTTGGGGCATCGATATTGGTCAGTGCGCGCTCAAAGCGCTGCAATGCCGGCCACACGAGGACGCAAGCCGCGTGGTGGCGGCCGCGTTCGACTACATCGAGTATCCTAAGATCCTGAGCCAGCCCGACGCCGATCCGGCCGAACTGGTGGGCGAGGCGCTCAAGCAGTTCCTCTCGCGCAACACCGTGCGCGGCGACCGGGTGGTGATTTCCGTCTCGGGGCAAAGCGGACTGGCCCGGTTCATCAAGCTGCCGCCCGTCGAAGCGAAGAAAATTCCCGACATCGTCAAGTACGAGGCCAAGCAGCAAATTCCCTTCGCGTTGGACGACGTCGTGTGGGACTTCCAGCGGATGGCCGGCGGCAGTGAAATCGAAGGTTTCGCCATGGAAACCGAGGTCGGCCTGTTCGCCATGAAACGCGACCAGGTCTTCCGCGCCTTGAAGCCGTTCAGCGACGCGGGGATCGAAGTCGACGTGATCCAGCTCACGCCCTTGGCGCTGTACAACTTCGTGGCCTTCGACCAAATGACGCACCTGCCGCCGCCGGAAGAGTACGACCCGGAAAGTCCGCCGGAATCGGTGGTGCTGGTTTCGCTGGGCACCGACACGACCGACCTGGTGGTGACCAATGGCTTCCGCGTCTGGCAGCGGAGCATTCCCATCGGTGGCAACCATTTCACCAAGGCGCTGACCAAGGAACTGAAGCTGACCTTCGCCTCGGCCGAACACATGAAGCGCAACGCCGCGCAGGCCGAGGATCCGAAGGCCCTGTTCCAGGCGATGCGGCCCGTGTTCAACGACCTCTTGACCGAGGTGCAGCGATCGATCGGCTATTTCACGAACATCGATCGCCGTGCGAAAATCGGGCGCGCGTTGGCGCTGGGCAACGCGATGAAATTGCCGGGGCTGCAGCGCTACCTGGCCCAGAACCTGGGTTTCGACCTGGCGCGGATCGAATCGTTCCGGGGTTTGAGCGGCACGGCGGTGGTCGACGCGCCCGCCTTCAAGGAAAACATGCTGGCGTTCGGCGTCTGCTATGGTCTCGCCCTGCAGGGCCTGCGCGACACGAAGATCAAGACGAACCTGCTGCCGCGCGAGATCGCGCAGGACCGCATGATCCGTGCCAAGAAGCCTTGGGCGGTAGGCGCGGCCGCGTCGCTGCTGTTGGGGTTCAGCGTGAGTTTCTTCAGCTACTGGCGCGCGGCCAACTCGGTGGCCATGGAGGGCTACTTCAAGCCGGCGGTCGAACAGGCCAAGACGGTGGCTTCCACGGCCGCCGCTTACAAGGCCGATTTCGACAAAGCGACGGGAAACTACAAAAAGACGGTCGAGATCGGCGACGGCTTCATTCAGAACACCGCCGGCCGCGACATGTGGTTGAAGGTCTTCAAGGCAATCAATCTTTGCCTGCCCAGCGACGAAGGGGAACGTCCCCCGGTGATCACCAAACGCAACGAACTTTATATCGAATCGTTCGAGTGCGTCTATACGGCCGACCTCAGCACATGGTACGCCGGACTCAACCCGAATGATAAGAAGGAGGCCGAGGCCACCAGCCCGGCTCCGCCACCCGCCGCTGGGGTTCAGCCTGCCGCTGGGGTTCAGCCTGCCGCTGGGGTTCAGCCTGCCGCTGGGGTCCAGCCTGCCGCTGGGGTTCAGCCTGCCGCTGGGGTTCAGCCTGCCGCTGGGGTCCAGCCCAATGCTGCAAGCGAGGGCGCTGCTCCGGCCCCCGCTCAGGGCGAGGCGGCCGCGCCCTCAGGGCCCGGCTGGGTGTTCCAGCTCAAGGGGTATCACTATCACAACGATCCCAAAGATACGAACCAAGGCTATGTCTTCGTCCGCGACACTTTTCTCAAGAAACTGCGGCAGGACGAGGTTCCGTTGCCGCCTCACGAGCAGCCTCCGGGCGGCCCCGTCACGTTCCCGGTGAAAAAATTGGGGATCGGTTTTCCGGTATTGATCAGGCCCGAAAACATCAATTTCAAAAACAAGCTGAAGGTCGACGATCTGGATGCCGAGGACGAGAACGCCGCGCCCGGCCGCAAACGCGGGGCGGAGGCGGTCGGCTTCAAGTTGATCGACGCTCCCCTCTTCGTTTTTGTCATTCAGTTCTGCTGGCAAGCACCGGCGCCCGACAGCCCGGCCCTGGCCGCCGCGAACCTCTCGCGCGGCATTCCCAGCGACGATGATCCGAACGCGGCGGAAGAGGCCGACGAAACCACCGCCACGACGATCGAACGACCCGCGGCGGGCGGGCCCACCGACGATGTGGAGGATGAAGACGCCGACGAGCCGGCCCCGCCCGTCGGCGAAGCCATGGACGATCCGGCCGCGGATGAAGCCGCCGAGGATGCTGACAATAATCCGGATGGATAACAGGAACATTTTGCCACGAGAAAGCGGTGGCTGGTGGCTGGCTTCGCAAGAAGTCAGGCCGTGGACGCGAGTTACGCCAGAATTCTTGCGAATTCTGCTACAGCACAACCTCTGACCTCTGGCACAGTGTAAGCGATGCCCCGGCAAGATAGCGACCGGGGCATCGCTTACGCTCTGCCCCAGCCACCACTAACCACCACTCACCACTTGAGTTGAAACATGGACCAGATGAAAGTTTTTTTGGCGCTGCTCAAGAAGCACCACTTCTGGGTGCTCAGCATGGTGGTGGTTATCGCCAGCTTGGTTTCCTGGTCGGTTTCATCCGGAAAATTGGTCGAGAAATTCAGCACCAACAAGGGTCAGATCGATTCCGCCGCGAATGGCTTGAAGAGCGTTCTCGGTGGCGAATACACCCCTAATCCGCGTTTCGTCTCCGCGGTCGAAGTGGAACACGAGGGGCTCAAGAGCAATGTTTTTACCGCCTGGCGGGAGCTCTACGAGAAACAGGTTTCAAAGTTCGTTTGGCCTGCGGACATGCCCGACTTGGCCAATTACCCGCCTGAAGATGAAATCCCTCGCGAGCGGCGCGCCTACTACAACGAGACCGTCGTGCGCGAGGAATGGGAAGCGCTGTTGGACGAGGTTCCGGTTCGGCGGGTCGAAGAGGACGAAGAGAAGGAAGGAGAAGAGGAGGGGGAAGTCAATTCGCCTCGAACCGTGGGGATCGTCGAGTGGAGCGAGTCGCAACGAAGATCGATCATCGACCGCTACTATACCAAGGGGATACCCTCCAGCCTGAGCGTCCGTTTAGCGCAGGAAGATCTTTGGGTTTTCAAGACGCTGGTCGACCTGGTGAACGAAATGAACCAGGTGGCCATCGCCCAGATGAAACTGGGCACGCACGATCCCCTGTTGGCCACGATCAAGCGAATCGACACCCTTGATTTGGCGCAGTGGGCCATCATCGCGGCTCAGAGCGATCCGACGTCGCTCGTGGCTTCATCGGGCCAAGAAGGTGGTTCGGGTGGCGGAATGCAGAGCGGAGGGGCGGGCGGAATGCAGAGCGGAGGGGCGGGCGGAATGCAGAGCGGAGGGGCGGGCGGAATGCAGAGCGGAGGGGCGGGCGGAATGCAGAGCGGAGGGGCGGCGGGCGGCCAGGAAGCAGCCAAGTCGGGTGACGAACTGTTGCTCAACGGTCGTTATCTCGATGAGAATGGCCAGCCGCTGGCAGCCGGCGCGGGTCCGTTCGCCGAATTCAAGCAGATGTTCGTCTACATGAAGTTCGTCATGGATCAACGCAAAGTGCCGGAGCTATTGGCCGCCTGCGCCAATTCGACCTTGCCGATTGAAACCCGTCAGGTGAGGATCAGGCCGATCGGCGGCGGAGGTCGCGGTGGGATGGGCGGAATGATGGGAGGGGGCGGAATGATGGGAGGGGGCGGAATGATGGGAGGCGGTGGAATGCCGGGAGGCGGTGGAATGCCGGGAGGCGGTGGAATGATGGGAGGGGGTGGAATGATGGGAGGGGGTGGAATGCCGGGCGGCGGTGGAATGCCGGGAGGCGGTGGAATGATGGGCGGCGGAGGTGACGTCGGGAGCCTGGCGCCCTATGATATGCTGGTTGATGTCAGCGGCATCATCTACCTTTACAATCCGCCGGAGGCGAGCAAATTGGGAAAAGGCACTGCGAGTTCGCCTGACAAGCGGTCGTTCGGCGTTCCCACCGGCACGGTGCAGCCGCCGCGCTGAGGGTCGGGGATACCATCAAATATGGATAAGCCGGTACGTTATTTTCAAGGAAGTTGCCTAATGTCGCCTTTCGCTCCGCGAAAGAACGCCCTTTCGCGGAGCGAAAGGCGACAGATAAGGTCCGTCACGGCATGCGCGTGCGATCCAACTACCAGCCGGTTAAATGCTGTGCCCCAATTCAACGGCGAAACGGATAAGCCGGTACGTTATTTCAAGGGAGTTGCCTGACAGGAGATTCAAGGCCATGAAAGTCAAGTTGAAAATGGATCCGGCGCAGGCCAAGGCGCTGTTGCTGGCGCACGTCGAGAAGGTCGTCTTCGGCGCCGTGATCGTCTGCTTTCTAATGCTCTGTTGGACTTCGTTGAAGGTGGCGCCCTACCCCACGAAGCCGGGCGATTTGGAGCAGCAAGCGACCAAGATCAAGTTGGATGTCGATAAATCCCAACCGCCCACCCCGCTTCCCGGAGTCGCGAAGATCGACGATTTCAGCATGAGAGTCAGGGCCAGCATGGGCGACATCGACTACCGGGCCTATCCGATCGCCCCGTTGAACCGGCCCGCCGTCGAACTGAAAGTCCGCCGTAAGGAGCCTGCGTTTCTCGCGGCGCGCGATCTCAAGGCGTACAGCGGCGTTGGCATTCTTGCCATTGGCGAGGGAACACAAGACCGCGGCCGCCGAGACGGCGGCGGCATGGCAGGCGGCGATATGCCGGGCGGCATGCAAGGTGGTCCCGGCGGCATGCAAGGTGGTCCCGGCGGCATGCAAGGTGGTCCCGGCGGCATGCAAGGTGGTCCCGGCGGCATGCAAGGTGGTCCCGGTGGCATGCAAGGTGGTCCCGGTGGCATGCAAGGCGGCCCCGGTGGCATGCAAGGCGGCCCCGGTGGCATGCAAGGCGGCCCCGGCGGCATGCAAGGTGGTCCCGGTGGCATGCAAGGTGGTCCCGGCGGCATGCAAGGTGGCCCCGGCGGCATGCAAGGTGGCCGCGGCGGCCGGAAGGGCAACAGAGGCCGTGCGAAACCGGCTGAGAAGAAGATCGCTGCCCCCGCTCCGGAGACGTCCAACGATGACGAAGAACTGGAACAATTCGCACTGAAGCCTCAGGGCAACGCCACCTACCAGGGACGTCATTGGATTTGCGTCACGGCGTTAGTCCCCTTCGCGGCGCAGTCGGGGGAGTACCGCAAGGTGTTCCAGAACGCCACCTTCAAGAATGCCGAGTTGGACGAGCCCAGGTACGATCGTTTCGAGGTGCAACGAGCGCTGGTCAAGACGCCGGGCCAGCCGATTGGCGAAGACGATTGGGAAAAGCTCGACATGGAAGCCGCCTACGACGACATGGAAACCTGGCTCCCCTACCCGGAGGTCGTCGACCCGCTGTACATCGATGACGCCTTGACCTGGTTCTTGCCGCCGTTGGTCGGCGCCAATCACGATCCCAACCGGGTGCGGCACCCGGCGATTCCCCTCAAAGGTCAGCCTGCGGCGACGGTGGTCGGGCCGGCGGAAGCCGACAAACCCCTCGGCAAGAAGAAGGTCAATCGCCGCGCGGCCGCGGCGCGCGGCAATCGCGGCGCTGGCGCCTTGGGCGGTTCGGGCAGGGGCAATATGGACGGCGGCAATATGGACGGCGGCAACATGGTCGGGGGCAATATGGGCATGGGCAATCGGGGCATGGGCGGCATGGCCCGTTCTGGTTTCAGGCAGAAGCTGGTTGAAAACAAGCTATTCCGGTTCTTCGACACCACCGTCGAAGCGGGCAAGTCCTATCGTTACCGCGTGCGGTTGGAGTTGAACAACCCGAATCTTGACGTTCTCTCGATGTACCTGGACACGAGCCGGCGCGATTTGAGCAAGGGGGAAACCAGGCAGACCGCATGGAGTGAACCGTCAGGTGAAATCTACGTTCCGCGCGCCGGCAGCTTGCTGGCCGGCGATGTCACGCCCGCCGCGGGCGCCAAGGAAACGCAAGCCCAGGTGATGGTCCAGACGTTTGATCCCGAGAAAGGCATCGCGGCCGCCAAAACCTTCGACTTGAAGCGCGGATCGTTGGCCAACGCGGCGGGAGTCGAGGTGCAGGTCGCGGACTATGGAGCGGCCGGTGGGGCGAAAACCGAAACGGTCGACTTCGAGACCAACGCGGTCTGCCTCGACATGGTGGGGGGCGAGAAGCTGCCTGCCGGCGCCGGCAAAGCGCCCGGACGCGTGCTGATGGTCGACGCCAACGGCGAATTGGCCGTCCTGGATCAGTTCACCGACGTGGTGTCGTTCGACCGAGAACAGCGGCAACAGCAACGTCTCAAGAACAACACCGGCGCCGGCCCGATGAATGGCAGGAGTCGCGATTCGGGTGGTGATGGCAAGTCGGGAATTCTTAACCTGGGGGTTCCCGGCGATGACGAACCGAAGAAAGGCAAGAGATCCCGGCGGCGGTAAGAGTCTATCCGAAAACTCGCTCCGCGAAAGAACGTCCTTTCGCGGAGCGAAAGGCGACAGACAGCGACCGTCACCCGCCCGCCCATCCGGAACCCGCCATGAGTTCTGCCAGCCCCGCGCCGCAACGCCTGACCTTGGTTCAATGGCTGATCTGCGCCATGGCCGCCATCGGTTTCGCCTTCGACATCTATGTCTTGCTGGTTTTACAACTGATCGGGCGGCCGGCGCTCCGAGAACTGTTGCCCGGCGTGGCACCGGGCGCGCCCGACTTCAACATGTGGCGCGGCTTGATGTTCTGGGTGCCCGCCATGGTGGGTGGCGTTTTCGGGTTGCTGGGCGGGTATCTGACGGACCTCTTGGGTCGGCGGCGCATCTTGACGTGGAGCATTCTGTTGTATGCCTTTTCCACGTTCGCGTCGGGATATTCGACGTCGATGCTTATGTTCCTGATTCTGCGATCCTTGACGTTCATCGGGGTCTGCGTGGAGTTTGTCGCAGCGGTCGCATGGCTGGCCGAATTGTTCCCCAACCACGATCAGCGTGAAAGAGCACTGGGCTACACACAGGCGTTCTCGTCGATCGGTGGGCTGATGGTTGGCGGGACGTTCTTGCTCGCCGGGACTCTGCACGATTCACTTCCGGAGATCGTGATGCCCGAGTTCCTTAGCGTCCACCTGGGCGCGATTTCGGGCACTCATGCGACGTGGCGTTACACGCTGATCGCCGGGCTGATCCCCGCGATTCCGCTGATGGTGATTCGCCCGTTCCTGCCCGAGTCGCCGGTCTGGAGACAAAAGAAGGACGCGGGCACGCTCAAAAGGCCGAATCCTCTGGAGCTGTTCAAGCCGGCTTTGCGCAAGACCACACTCGTGACGACATTGATGGTGGCGTGCAGCTACGGCGCGGCCTTTGGAGCGATTCAGCAGGTGCCGTACATCGTACCCGCCGTTCCAGAAGTGAAGGCCGAGGTACACGCGGCCGGTGCGGCCAGCCAGGATGACCACGAAGGACTTTCGGCGGCGGAAATTAAAAAACGCGAACGGAAAATCGCCCAGCCGATTGAGGACCGGGCCGCCGGTCAGCTTCAGCTCTCCCAGGAAGTTGGCGGCCTCATCGGGCGGTTCTTGCTCGCGATGCTGGTGGTGCCGATCGTGAGCCGACGTTCGCTGTTGCGCGTGTTCGTCTTGCCTGGCCTGGTTCTGATACCGATCGTCTTCGCCTTCGTCTCCATCCACAACCAAGTGTTGTTTACCGTGGGGGGGTGGAACATCACGTTGTTGCACGGGGGCATCTTCCTGGCCGGCTTATGCACCGTGGCACAGTTCAGTTTCTGGGGCAATTACCTGCCCATGGCCTATCCGCTCCATCTGCGCGGGACCGGCGAAAGTGTGGCGGCCAACATTGGCGGCCGCATGCTTGGCACCGCGTTCGCGGCGCTGACCAGTTGGCTCTCGGGAATGCCGTTTGTGCCGGGTGGCGATGACGCCACGCGCATGGCCTACACCGCGGCGGCCGTCGGTTTCGGCGCCTATGCGATCAATGCCATCGCCTGCTTCTGGCTGCCGGAGCCCGCGCGCGAGGGCTTCGCGGAATGAGCGACCGCATTTCACGCGGACAATGGCTCGTGCTGGCCGCCGCGCTGTTGGGGTGGATGTTCGACGGCGCCGAGCAAGGGATGTTCTCCCTCGTCGGCCGATCCGCGGTGAAGGATCTGCTGGGTTTCGCCGACCGTATTCCTTCGTCCGAGGAAGAAGCTACGATTGGCCGCTGGTTTGGAGTCGTGACGGCGATCTTTCTCGTTGGCATGGCCACCGGCGGCGTGCTCTTCGGCTGGCTCGGTGATCGCATCGGCCGTGTGCGCGCGATGACGCTCAGCGTGTTGACGTACGCGATCTTCACGGGACTCTGCGGCGTGGCGACCGCGGCTTGGCAAGTCGCGGTACTGCGATTCATTTCCGCGCTGGGCATGGGCGGCGAATGGTCCTTGGGCGTCGCCTTGGTGATGGAGGTCTGGCCGAACCGATCGCGGGCGCTGATGGCCGGTTTGATCGGCGCGGCCGCCAACGTCGGCTACTTGCTCGTCGGTCTGCTGGGTTGGGCGGTCATTCAGGCGTTGAGCGACGTCGACTCGTCCGCCGAAGTGCAAGCCTGGCTGAGGCGCATCGGGCTTTCCAACGATTCGGCCGCCACGCTGGTGTCGAACGGCGGATGGCGGCTGATGATGATTTCGGGCGCCGCGCCCGCCCTGCTGACGTTTCTGATCCGGTTGTTCGTACCCGAATCGGCCCGTTGGAAGCACGAGCAGAGCCAAGGCGCCACGTCGCACTGGGCGACGCGCGACCTGGTGGGCATTTTGCTCGGCGCGGCGGGGCCCGCGTTGATCATCTACCTCTGGACCAGGGAATTTTCGCTGGTCGCGCGCGTGGCCGGTTCGGTGGCGGGGTTGCTGTTGGCGACCGGCGGATATACTTACCCCGTCATTCGTTATCTGCAACGCCAAGGCGCGGCCGACGGCGCGACGACCACGGCTTGGCGCGGCACCGTCGGGCGAATGCTGTTGGCCGCGGGGCTCAGCGGCACGGCCTTGCTCGGCACTTGGGCCTCCGCCCAATGGGCGCCGACCTGGGCCGACAAGATGACCAACCAGTTGCCGGGGGCCAAGGAGCAGACCCAGTTGTGGTCGGCGGTCGGCGCCATCATCGGCACGATCACCGCCGCGCTGGTGGGCGGGTGGCTTGGCCGACGCGTCACCTATTGCTTCTTGTGTCTCAGTTCAATTGCTTCGCTCATCTGGCTTTACCAGTTCAATCCCGAATTCGGCCCGAAGTTCTTGGTCGCGAGCTTTGCCGTCGGGGTATGCACGGCGTCGTTTTACGGCTGGCTGCCGCTGTATCTGCCCGAATTGTTCCGCACGCAGGTGCGCGCCACCGGCCAGGGTTTCGGCTTCAACTTCGGCCGCATCGTGGCGGCCGTTGGCGCGCTCCAGACGGGCAATTTGATGGGGCAGTTCAGCCAAGACGTCTCCATCTTGGGCTGGACGCTCAAGGGGGGCTATCCGTTGGCATGCACATCCATGAGCGCCATCTATCTGGTCGGGCTGGTCTTGATCTGTTTCGCCCCGGAGACCAAGGGGAAACCACTGCCGGAATAGGAGAAAGGAGAACCTCTAACCTCTAACCTCTAACCTCCAACCCCTTCCCCACCCTCCCCACCGCGTGCGGCCCGCTGCCGGGGTGCTCGCCTTCGTCGATCCGGCGAACCATTCCTTTGCGAGGCCGCGCGGCGCCCGCCGGGCCTTCCTCGTCGTCCGCCCCGCGGCGGTTGCGCGACATCCAAGTCAAGAGGGCGGGCAGCATGATCATCGACGTGAACATGCAACAGCTCACACCTAGCGTCAACACGCGTCCCAGGCTCTGCAAGCCGCGGTGGTTGGCGATCATCAGCGAACCGAAACCTACCACCGTCGTGAGGCCGTCGACCAGCACGGCCACGCCGGTGGCCTGCGACATCTTGTAGGGACCGCTCTGCTCGCGGTACTCGTGGATCAGGTGGACGCCGTAATCGACCCCGATCCCCAGCATCAAGGGCAGGGCGATCATGTTGGCCGGGTTGAGCGGGATGCCGAGAATGCCCATCAGCCCGAATGTTTGCAGCAGGCCCAGTCCCAGCGGCAAGGCCGCCAAGAACGTGTAGCGCAGGCTGCGGAGGTCGAAGATCAGCACGACGATGATCACCATCAGCGCGTACACCGCGGCCTGCTCGTAGCTCGACTTCATTTGCCGCGAAGCTTCGTACGCTTGCAGCGGGTTGCCGGTCGCGCGGGGGTCGACGCTCCGCACGTCGCGGACGAATTTCTCCAGCGTCTCCATGTCCCAGATGTTCCCCTTGCCGTAGATCTTCAAGAGGTGGACGCCGTGCTTGCCGAAGAAACGGTTGACCAAGCTCTCGGGCAGATCGGTCAACTGCGGCGGCTCCGGGTTGGCGATGCTCTTCAGGACGTGGAGCCTGGTCAACAGATCGCCGGCCATCGCCTGCTGGAACTGCGTCATCAGCGTGAAGCAGTCGGCCGACTCGAGTCGGCGGAGCTTGTCGCGGATCTGCTCCAGTTCGCGTGCCGAGCGGGCGCCGTCGGGCGCTCGGGCCGCCAACTGCTGCGTGCGGGCCAGGATCCGGCCCAAATCGCCGGGCTTGTCGACCGGGATCAAGGGCGGGCGTTCGGGCAAGCCACGCAGCCGCCCTTCGATGCGTTCGATGATCGGCCGCTTCTCAGCGTCGTCCGGGCGCAGGAAGGAGACGATGTCCTCCAGCTTCTCGACCGACTCGAGCCGACCCAGCGCCTCCTTGCGCGCCAGCAGTTCCTCGCGGTTGTCGGCGATCGAGAGCGCGTACCAGACGCTCTGGTTCGCCTGGGCCAATAGTTTTTCCTCGAGCTCGACGCTCTCCAGGCCGTCGGCTTGCAGGTTCAACAGGTTGTGGTCGTACCACAGCCCGTCGACGCCCGACGCCGTGACGACGGTGAAAGCCATCGTCGCGGCGAGCAACAGCCGCGGCCGCTTCATCAAGGGAGCGATCCAGGAATGCACCGCCAGCGGCTCGGGAACCTTCATTCCCAGCCCGCTGCGATCGACGAGTTGGATCACCGCCGGCAATACCAGCAACTCGGCCGCCGCGCAGAGCAGGATACCGCCGCCCGCGATCAGGCCCAATTCGGCGATGCCGGTGAATTCCGTGAAGCCGGCGGCGAAAAACGCGATGGCCGTCGTGATCGCGCCGGTCAGAATCGGGGCGCCGACCCCCTTCGTCGTTTCAAGCAGGGCCTGTTTGCAGTCGGATATCCGGGTGCGGTTTTGCAAGTAGCGGGCCGTGTAGTAGACGCCGTAGTCGATGCCGATGCCGATCAACGTGACGGTGAACGACATGCTGAGGATGTTCAAGTGGCCGATCACCAGCGTCAGGTAGCCGAACGACCAGGCGATGCCCACCAGCAGCACCAGGTTGGCCAAGAGCGCGTGCCGCACTCCGCCGAAGCCCGCCACGAACAACAGTCCCACGCCGATCATCGAAAGCGCGCTGGCCCAGTACATCGACGTCTGGCTCGAGCGCATTTCGTCGTTTTCCATGATCGGCAAGCCGGTCACGCCGATTTTGGTTTCCGGGTGGCGCGCGTTGGTCCGGGCCACCAGTTCGCGCAGCGCGTCGACCGCCGCGTTGTTCGGAATGAAGCCGTCTTCCGTCTTTTGGGCCAGCCGCAGGAGCACGAAGCCGAGCGTTCCGTCCTTGGCCAGCAGGTAGTCGCTGTTCAGCTCGCTCAGCGTGGCGAACGACTGGGGCATCTCGGGCCAGGGCGATTGGTAGGTCCGGCGGCCGGTGAGGCTTCCCAGCAGGCTGCCGCTCAAGCGTTCGACCTCGTCGGCCGCGGCGGCGCCGAGGGCCGGCCGCGCGGCGGCGGTCTCCAGCCGCTGGTTCATGCCACTGGCGATGCGGCCCAGGTTCAGTCGTGACCAGTTTCCCTCGACGATCGGGCTGACTTCGTCGAGGAACTGTTCGATACCTGTCAGTTCCTCCATCGACAGGTAGTGCAGCCCTTTCGAGCGGATCTTGCCCAGATCGACGCCGTGCAGCACCGCGTGGAAGAGCGTATCCTCGCGCGCCAACATGTTCGAGATTTCGTCGAGCACCGGCACGACCTGTTCGCGGCTCGCCCCCTCGACGACGACGACCGCGTCGTCTTCCTCGCCGAATTCCTTGACGTAATCCATCCAGAGCCGGTTGTAGTCGCTCCGTGGATTCAACAGGTCGAGGCGGCTGGTCTTGTAGCCGAGTTTTTCCCAAGTGACCACGAGCGACAGCACCGTCAGGGCAATCGCCAACGAGACCGTGGCCGCGGGATAGCGCAAGGCCATGCGCGTGGCCAGGTTCAAGGGCCACGACAGCAGAGAAGGCTCCGCCGGCGATGGTTCCGCGGACATAGGCATCCTGCCAAGCTGTACGGTGGGTGTCCGTTGCCGTCACGAGTCCGCGGCAAAGTTTGCCGCTGGGATCGCTTCGAAGGGCGGGCATTCTAGCGGGACGGGCCAAGTTGCAAAAGACGGATCGCACGGACGTGTCCGGTTGCCGTAAAGCATTGCTGGCCAATGGGATGTGACGACGGGGCTAAGACGACCTGGCTTTTCGAGTGGCCGTGGGTCGGGCTTTCCCATCGGACACCGCCAGGAACGATGTATACTTCACGCGGTCGAGAATGAGACATTCAGGGCGACTGGGGCGGAGCCTCAGCGATGCCCCGGTCGCTTGCTAGCCGGGATTATTCATGGTCCGGGGAGGAACTCGCGCACTGTGCTGTAGCAGAATTCGCAAGAATTCTGGCGTAACTCGCGTCCACGGCCTGACTTCTTGCGAAGCCAGCTACGGGACCATGAATAATCCGGGCTTAGCCGGGGCATCGCTTAGGCTCTGCCACCAGCCACCGCTTTATCGAGGCAAAATGTCTTCTTGTCGGCCGCGTGAATCGAATGATGCTTGAGACGCCATGACTGCGGAACACGAGCGGCTGAGTGAGATCCGCGACGACGCCCACGGTTGGCGTCGCTGGGGACCGTACGTCGCCGACCGCGCCTGGGCGACCGTGCGCGAGGACTACAGTCCCGACGGCGACGCCTGGCACCACTTGCCCCACGACTTGGCGCGAAGCAAAGCCTACCGCTGGGGCGAAGACGCCATCGCCGGCGTCTGCGACCGTTACCAGTTGCTCGTCTTCGCGCCGGCTTTCTGGAACCAGCGCGATCCGTTTCTCAAGGAACGCCTGTTCGGCCTGACGCCGTACGAGGGGAACCACGGCGAGGACGTCAAGGAATACTACTTCTATCTCGACAACACGCCCACGCACTCCTACATGCGGTTCCTTTACAAGTACCCGCAGGCGGAGTTTCCCTACTTGCCACTGATCGCGGAAAACCGGCGTCGGGCCGGGCAGGGTCCGGAGTTCGAACTGCTCGACACCGGCGTGTTCGACGACGACCGCTACTTCGACCTGTTCGTCGAGTATGCCAAGGCCGATCCGGAGGATCTCTGCATCCGCATTGAGGCCGTCAATCGCGGCCGCGAGGCGGCGCCGCTGGAATTGCTGCCACAACTCTGGTTTCGCAACCTCTGGAGTTGGGCCGCCGTGCCCGGCCCGTCACCGCTGATCCGCGAAGGACGACGCACCGCCGATGAGATCAGCCTGGTGGCCGACGACTCGCAGTTGGAACCGCCGGGAACGATCCCGCTCGAATACCGCCTCGGCCCGCGCACGCTGTACGCCGCCACGGGCGGCGAGCCGCTGTTTACCGACAATGAAACCAACGCGCCGCGGGTTTACGGGCCAGGACACGAAAGCCATTCGGCTTTCGTCAAGGACGCCTTTCACCGCTGGATCGTCAACGGCGAGCCGTGCCTCAACCCGACCCACACCGGCACCAAAGCGGCCGTCCGCTACCGCTTCAAGGCCGTGCCGCCGGGCGGCTCGGTTTGCGTGCGTTTGCGCCTTTGCGACGGCCGGCCGCGGCCCACGCCACTGGCCCAGGTCGACGCGGTCATCCAACAGCGCCGCGCCGAGGCCGACGAGTTTTACGCCTCGCTGCACCCCCCCGGCGCCGGCGACGACGAGCGGCGCATCCAACGGCAGGCCTGGGCCGGGTTGCTGTGGACCAAACAGAGCTACATCTTCGACGTCAACCTCTGGCTTGAGGGCGACAACCCATTCTTTCCGCCGCCGCCCGCGCGGAAGTCGATCCGCAACGCGCACTGGCGGCACCTGAACTCGCTGCGCGTGATGACCGTGCCCGACAAATGGGAATACCCCTGGTTCGCGGCTTGGGATCTGGCCTTTCAATGCGTCGCCCTGGCGGCGGTCGATCCGCAATACGCGATGGATCAACTCAGCGTGCTCTTGTTCGAGCAGTTCCAGCACGCCAACGGCCAACTCCCGGCCTACGAGTGGGAGTTCTCCGATCTGAATCCACCGGTCCACGCCTGGGCGGTGTGGCGGGTCTACAACATGGCCCGGCTCAGAACCGGCCGCGCCGACCGGCCGTTCCTCGAACGCTGCTTCCACAAGCTGTTGATCAATTTCGCCTGGTGGGTCAACAAGGTCGACCGCAAAGGGAATAATGTCTTCGAGGGGGGCTTCCTCGGACTGGACAACATCACCGTGGTCGACCGCAGCAAGCCGCGGGAGGACGGCTCGGTGCTCGACCAGTCCGACGCGACCGGCTGGATGGGCATGTTCTGCCTCAACCTGATGCGGATCGCGCTGGAACTGGCCAGGGGGGCGCCCGTCTACGAAGGACTGGCCGTCAAGTTCTTCGAGCACTACGCCTACATCGCCGCGGCGATGAAGCGCATGGGCGGCGGCGAGCCGCTCTGGGACCAGGAAGACGGTTTCTTCTACGACGTGCTGCGCCAACCCGACGGGCGGTCGAGCAAATTTCGCGTCCGCTCACTGGTCGGGCTGATCCCGCTGTTCGCCGTCGAGCGGCTGGAACTCGACTGGATCGAGCCCTTCCACGAATTCAAGGCCAACGTCGCCTGGTTCCTGAAGCACCGCCGCGATCTGGTCAAGGACGTCGTACATCTCCACGAGCGCGACGGCAAGTCGACCTACGTGCTCACGGTCGTCAACCCCGACCAGCTTCAGCGGCTGCTGGCGCGCGTGTTCGACCCGGGCGAGTTCCTTTCCGATTACGGAGTGCGCAGCCTCTCGAAGGCCCACCAGGCCGAGCCGTTCCACTGGCTCGAAGGGTCGGTGGCCTACGAAGCGGCCGAGGCGATCACGAAGCTCAAGGGAGGCAACTCGAACTGGCGCGGTCCCATCTGGTTTCCGACGAACTTCTTGCTGATCGAATCGCTGCGAAAGCTCGGCACGGCCTACGGACCCGAGATGCGCGTGGCGTGTCCGGGAAATCCGCCACGGAGTTTGACGTTTCTCGAGATGGCGGGCGAAATCGCCGATCGCTTGATCCGCACGTTCACTCGCGACACGTCCGGACGCCGGGCGGTGCATGGCCAGGCCCGCAAGTTCCAGGACGATCCGCACTGGCGCGACCTCTTGCTGTTTTACGAGTATTTCCACGGCGACCACGGCGCCGGGCTGGGCGCCTCGCACCAGACCGGCTGGACGGCACTGGCCGCGTCGCTCATCGACGAATGGCGCAGATAGTTGGGTTGCTACGATCGCCCCATCACCTCCGCGGCCTCGTCGCATCGCCGCCGCGCCGCGGCGGCGGTCGGCGCCTCGGCGATGGCCCGCACGATCGGCTCGGTATTGCTGGCACGCACCAAGAGCCACTGATCCGGCCAATCGAGACGCAATCCGTCAAGCCAGCCGGGTTCGGCGTCGCTGAAGTGCCGCGCCAAGGCGGCCAGCGCGGCGGGCACGCGGTCGGCGGCCAGTTGCAGCTTGGTCTTCACGATCTCATAGCGCGGCAATTCATCGGCCAAGGCGCTCACGGGCAACTCGCGCGACGCCATGCCGTCGAGCACCAGCGCCATGCCGACGAAGCTGTCGCGGACGTAGCCGACGCGCGGATCGATCACTCCGCCGTTTCCCTCGCCGCCCAGCACGGCGTCGTAGGTCTCCATCATTTCAACCACGTTCGCCTCGCCGACCGCCGAACGGAAAAACGGCACTTTGTATTTCGTCGCCAGGTCTTCGGTCATGCGGCTTGTCGAGCAATTTGTGACCACCGGCCCCGGATCGTTCCGCAGTACGTGTTCGACGCAGATCGCCAGCGTGTATTCCTCGCCAAGATAACGCCCGCGCTCATCGATCAGCGCCAGTCGGTCGGCGTCGGGATCCTGACAAAACCCCAGCTCGGCCCCGAGGGCCGTGACCCGCGACAGCACGCCCGCCAGGTTCTCGGCCGTTGGTTCGGGCGCGTGCTCGAACCGACCGTCCGGCGCGCCGCCAAGAAGCGTCAATTCGCAACCCAATTCCTCCAGCAGCCGCTTCCCCAGCAGGCTGCCGGCGCCGTGGTTCGAGTCGAGCAGCACCTTGTAGCGGCGACGGCGGATACGCTCGACGTCGACGGTGGCCAGCACGAGTTCCGCATGACGGGTGAGCGAATCGGCGCATGGCCGGCGGCCGCCTCCCCGGCGCGGCATGCCGGCGGCGGCGCGGTATCGCGCGAGCACCCGCCGGCCTGTCTCGGCCGTGAGTACACGCCCTTCGTCGGAGAAGAGCTTGAGGCCGTTGTATTCGGCCGGGTTGTGGCTGGCCGAAATCTGAATACCCCCGGCGGCCGAAAACTGCCGCACCAGCACGCCGGTGGTGGGAGTGGCGGCCACACCGGCGTCGATCGGTTCGCGGCCCGCGGCCCGCACGGCATCGCAGACCACGTCGGCCAGCGCCGGACCACTGGCTCGGCCGTCACGCGTGACGACGATGGGACCGGGCGGCGCGATCTCGGCGAAGGCTTGCGCGTAGCGCCGGGCCACGTCCGAGGTCAGGCTTTCGCCCACGACGCCACGCAGCCCAGACACGCTGATAATCAGTTCGTCGTCCATGAGACACGGAAACACCCTGCACTCGATCGTGGCTTGGCCTCAATCCCGCAGCACCAGGTTGCCAACCATGGCCAGGCCGATGACGATGAGCAGCGTGAGCACCACGATTTCAATCAATGATTCGAACCACATGGCTTGCTTGTCAACCTCCAGTTCATTTTCAGAGCGATCATTTTCGCACGGCGCCCTCGGCGCGGCCGAAGATCATTCGTCCGGCGCTGGTTTGCAGCACGCTGGTGACGGAAATTTTGACGGTCTTGCCGAGGTGTTCGCGCCCGCCTTCCACGACGATCATCGTGCCGTCGTCGAGATAGCCGACCCCCTGGCCTTGCTCCTCGCCCGGCTTGACGATCATGACTTCCAGACTTTCGCCCGGCAGGAACACGGGCTTGAGCGAGTTGGCCAGATCGTTGAGGTTGATCACGTCCACGCCGTGCAAGCGGGCCACTTTGTTCAGGTTGTAATCGTTGGTGACGACCTTGCCGTCCAGGTGCTTGGCCAGCAGCACCAGCTTGAGATCGACCGCCTGACCCTCGAATTCGGGCAGGTCGCGATCGAAAATCTGCAAATCGACCGCGTCGTTGGAGCGCAGGCGGTTCAGGATGTCGAGTCCGCGCCGGCCGCGGCTTCGCCGTAGCCGGTCGGAACTGTCGGCGATGGCTTGCAGTTCGCTGAGCACGAAACGGGGCATGATCAACTGGCTGTCGAAAACCTTGGTTTCGACCACGTCGGCGATCCGCCCGTCGATGACCACGCTGGTGTCGAGCACGAACGGCTTCAGTCCTTTGATTTCCTTCGAGAACTCGACGTACGGAATGATGAAGCGAAAGTCGTTGCGGGTCTGCATCAAGAGGCTGATGCAGATATAACAAATCACCGCGGCGAGCACGAGCCTCACCCCCGAACGGACGAAGTCGCTCATCGGCATCGGAACCAACGCCAGCCCCACCACGTAGGCCAGGAACAGGCCCACGATCAGACCGACGTAGACCGATGAGATCACGTCGAGAGCCTTGTGCTTGACCAGCGCGTCGACGGCGATCACGAGCACCGCGATCGCAAGGATGCCGCCGAACAACGCCCAGGGAAGCCAGTGCGGCTCCGTGGGCATTTCGAGCGATTGAGCCAAGGAAATCGCGAGCCCCGCCGCCACGACGATGAACAGCATTCGCAGGATGATCAAAGGCATCAGACGGCTCTTACCTCCCTGGGTGACTTTCTCTGGCAAAATGTCTCGTTGTCGGCCGCGTGAAGTATAGCAGTCCAGCCGGCATGTGCCCAGTCGCAATGGGGGAGTATCCGTGCCAAACTTGCCGCCCCCCCAGCGCCACGTTAATATCAATTCCATGCCCCTCAAGACCCGGGATCAACTCGAAGCGGAAATCGCCGCCTTGCGCCGCCGGGTGGCCGAGCTGGAGCAGTGCGGCATCTCGGTGGAGATCGCCGAGCGCAAGGTGGCCGAGGAGCAGTTGCGATCGGAACAGCGCTTCCTCAAGCAACTCATTCACGCCCACGAGCGCGACCGCAAGTTGACGGCGTACGAAATCCACGACGGGCTGCTGCAATACGTCTCCGGCGCGCTGTTGCACCTGGAGACGCTTGCCGGCAAATACCCGCCCTCGGCCGGCAAGGGGCGCGATGTGCTGGAGCTCGCGGCGCATTTGCTGCGCCGGTCGATCGATGAGGGCCGCCGCGTGATGAGCGGGCTGCGTCCACCGATCCTCGACGAGGAAGGCATCGTGATGGCGGTCGAGTACCTGGTCGTCGAACAGTCGGAGCACGGCAAGCTGCACGTCGACTTCAGCCACCGCGTGACGTTCGACCGCCTCGACCCTCTGCTCGAAGGCACGATTTTTCGCATCGTGCAAGAGGCCCTGCACAACATGCGGCGGCACAGCCGGGCCACGCGAGCCGAGGTTCAGCTCGTCGAGGACGCGGGCCGCCTACGCGTCGAAATCCACGACGACGGCGTGGGGTTCGATCCCGACCAGGTGCCCGACGACCGCTTCGGCGTCGCCGGTATCCGCAAGCGGGCCGCCTTGTTCGGCGGGCGGGCGCAAATCACCAGCGCGGCGGGCCAGGGGACGCGCATCGTGGTCGATCTGCCGCTCACGCCGGCGTTGGCCGAGCCTGCGAACCACGGATGACGCGGACAGCACGGATGAAGGCAAGCAGGTTAGAGGTTAGAGGTTAGAGGTTAGAGGTTAGAGGTTAGAACCACGGACCCACAAGCATGGCGCCTCAACGACATTTCTTGGGCTGGGATCGTCCGGCCTTGTGGACGGCGTCCGAATGGCTCTTCGCGCGCCACGCGTCGGCGAGCGAGGCTGATCTGGGAGGGCTGATCGTCGTTCTGCCCGGCCGCCGCGCCGGCCGCCGATTGCTGGAGATCCTGGTGCAGGAAGCCGAGCGGCGCGGACTCGCGCTGGCGCCGCCGCGGATCGTGACCGTCGGCAGCCTGCCCGAATTGCTTTACGATCCGCCGGCGCCGCCGGCCGGCGCGTTGGCCGCCGAGTTGGCTTGGGTCGCGGCGCTGCGGGCCGTCGATCCGGCGTTGCTGCGCCGCGTGGTTCCCGAACCACCGCCGCAGGCCGAGCCGCCGCGCTGGCTGAGTCTGGCCGAGCTATTGGGGCGCTTGCACGCCGAATTGGGCGGGCACGCCTTGCGGTTCGCCGACGTTGCGACCTGCGTGCGAACCATCGGCGACTTCGGCGAAGACCTGCGCTGGGAAGCGCTCGCGGATGTGCAAGACCGCTATCTCCACACGCTGGCCGCCTGGGGACTTGCCGACGAGCAGGCGGCCCGGCTGGACGCGATTCAACGGCGCGCCTGCCGCGTCGATGCGGAAATCGTGCTGCTGGGCGCGGCCGACGTGCTGCCGGTGGCGCGGCGGATGCTGGAACCGCTTGCCGACCGCGTGACGGCGCTGGTCCACGCCCCCGAGGCGTTGGCCGAGAAGTTCGACCCGTTCGGTTGCCTCGTGCCCGCCGCCTGGCGCGATGCGCCGATCGAACTCGCCGAGGAGCAGATCCACGTCGTTGGGGGACCGGCCGACCAGGCGGTGGCCGCGCTGCGCGCGATCGCCGCGTATGGCGGACGCTTTTCGCCCGAGGAGATCGCCGTGGGTGTCGCGGACCCGAAGCTCGTGCCCTACCTCGAGCAACGGTTCGAGCAGTTCGGCTTGCCCGGCAGGCACGCCGACGGACTGACGCTGGCCCAGACCGGGCCCTACAAATTGCTGGCCGCCGTGGCCGACTATCTCGACGGCGGACGATACATCGACCTGGCCGCTTTGGTACGCCACCCCGACGTGGAAGCCTGGCTCTCGATGAAGCTGGCCGGCGCCGAAGGGGCGGTGGGCGATTGGATCGCCGAGTTGGACCGTTACTACGCGCAGTTCTTACAGTCCCGGCTCACCGGTCGCTGGCTCGGCCCGCCGCGCACGCGGCGGCAACTCAGCCACTTGCGCACCACCATCGACGGCGAAATCCGCAACCCTCTCGCGGGCGAGCGACCGCTGGCCGAATGGGCCGAGAAAACCGTCGCTCTGCTGATCGAGATCCTCGGGCGCGAGCAGCTCGATCGCAACCATCCGCGCGAGCGGATCGTGCTCGAAGCCTGCGAACGGCTACACCAGGTGCTTGTCGAGGCCGCGGCGTTGAAGGGCAAGGTCGATGACCTGTGGCGGGGCGGCGACGCGCTGCGGCTCTTCCTGCGGCTGGTCGAGGGCGAGACGATTCCCCCCCTGCAATACGAGGCCGCGATCGAAATGCTCGGCTGGCTCGAGTTGCCGCTCGACGACGCCCCGGCCCTGATCGTGACCGGCTTCAACGACGGCGTCGTTCCCACGTCGGTCGGCGCGGACCAGTTTCTGCCGGGCGAGGTCCGCCGAAGGTTGGGGCTGAACGACAACGAGCGCCGCTATGCGCGCGACGCTTATGCGTTGGCCGTGCTGGCGGCGTCGGGCCGCGGCCTCTCGCTCGTGGCCGGCCGGCGTTCGAGCGAGGGCGATCCGCTGGCCCCCAGCCGGCTTTTGTTCGCCTGCGACCAGCGCACGATCGCCCGGCGGACGTTGCGGTTCTTCGACCGCAAGCCCTCGATCGCCGAGTCGGTCGTGCCGCCGGGACTGGCGGCGGGCCAATCGCGTTCGCTCTTTGCCGTGCCGCCGCCGTGCCCGCCGGCGCAGCCGGCCGAAAGCATGCGGATCACCGAGTTTCGCGACTACCTCGCCTGCCCCTACCGCTATTACCTCAGGCATGTGCTGCGCCTGGCGGCGCTCGACGACGCGGCCGAGGAATTGGATCCACGCGCCTTTGGCACGCTGGCCCACGAGGCGCTGCGCGAATTCGGCTCCGATCCCGACTGTGCGCGCTTGACCGACGCCGACGCCATCCGCCGCCGGCTCGACGCCGCGCTCGACACGCTCGTCCAAGAGCGCTACGGCGACGAACGCTTGTCGGCGGTCGATGTGCAGATCGAACAATTGCGACTGCGGCTGGGGGCCTTCGCCGACTGGCAAGCCCGCTGGGCCTCGCAAGGCTGGCGCATCGCGCATGCCGAGTTCGAGGTCGACGGTCCAGCGGCGCCGTTGATCGTTGACGAAAAGCCGATGGGCCTGCGCGCCAGGATCGACCGGGTCGACTTGCACGAGGAGCAAGGGTATGTGATCTTCGATTACAAAACCTCCGACAAGGCCAAGACGCCCGAACAAACGCACCGCAAGGCCCAGACGCGGTGGATCGACTTGCAACTGCCGCTCTATCGCCACCTGACGCCGGCGCTGGGTATCCCCGCCGAGATCAAACTGGGGTACATCGTGTTGCCGAAAGTCCTGCGCGATACGCGCGAGCACCTGGCCGAATGGGATCCGGACGACCTGGCCGCGGCCGATCTCGCGGCGGCCGACGTCGTGCGCGGCGTCCGTCGAGGGCATTTTTATCCACCGGCCATGCCCCCACCCGATTTCGCCGAGGAGTTCGCGCGGATCTGCGGCGACGGACAGTTCGGCGGGCTTTCATCGGACGACGAGGAGGAATCGCCATGACGTTCCCCCATGTGATGATCCGCGCTTCGGCCGGAACCGGCAAAACCTACCAGCTCTCGAACCGTTACCTGGGCCTGGCCGCCGCCGGCGCCCCACCCGAGGCGATCCTCGCCAGCACGTTCACCCGCAAGGCGGCCGGAGAGATTCTCGACCGCGTGCTCACGCGGCTGGCCGAAGCCGCCCTCGACGAAGCCAAGTGCCGCGAACTGGCCGAAGCCATGGGCCATACGAGCTTGAACTCCGAGCGCGCGCTCGACCTCTTGGCCCACCTGGTCAAGCACCTGCACCGGCTGCGGATCTCGACTCTCGACGGTTTCTTCGCCCAGGTCGCCGCCAGCTTCAGCCTCGAACTGGGGCTGCCGCCCGGCTGGCGGATCGTCGAGGAGCCGGTCGACCAGCGGCTGCGGAGCGAGGCGATTTTGGACGTGCTGGCCGGCGACGGCGCCAAAACGACGCTGACCTTGATGCACCTGCTGAGCAAGGGAGAGGCCGAGCGGAGCGTGAGCGGCCAGATTCGAGAACTGGTCAATTCGCTCTACGGCCTGTACCTGGAAACGCCGGCCGAGGCCTGGGCGGCCTTGCGCGCCGGGCGCCCGCTGAACGGCGAAACGCTGGCCGCCGCGATCGACGCCCTGGCCGCCGCGCCGCTGCCTGAACGAGAGCGATGGACCAAGGCCCGCGCCGCCGATCTGGCGTCGGCCCAGGCCGGTGACTGGGCCGGCTTCATCAAAGGCGGCCTGGCCGGCAAGGTCGCCGACGGCCAGGGCATGTTCGACCGCAAACCGATCGAACCCGATCTTACGGCCCTGTACCAGAAGCTCGTGGGCCACGCCAAGGCGGTGCTCGTCGGCCAGTTGGCCGACCAGACCAAGGCCACCCATCAGTTGCTGGAAAAGTTCGACGCCCATTACCAGCGGCTCAAGCAGGGCCGCCGCGCGCTGCGGTTCGACGACGTGACCCGTTCGCTGGCGCGGGCGGCGCCGGCGGCGCGGGCCCAGCCGCTCGCCTACCGCCTCGACGCCGAATTGGCGCACCTCCTGCTCGACGAGTTCCAGGATACCTCGCTCTGGCAGTGGCGGGTGCTGCGGCCGATGGCCGATCCGTTGTTCCAGGGCCGCGACGGCGTCTCATCGTTCTTCTGTGTCGGCGACGTGAAGCAGGCCATCTACGGCTGGCGCGGCGGCGAGGCCGAACTGTTCGACGCGCTGGGACGCGACTGGTCGCAACTGGCCGAGCGGACGCTGAACGAAAGTTTTCGCTCCTCGTCGGTGGTGATCGGCACGGTCAACCGCGTCTTCGCTCGCCTTGAAGGTCTGGCGCCCTTGGACAAGCACGCCGCGGCCGTCGCCGGTTGGGCCGCCACGTTCGGCGAGCACACGACGGCGCGCGACAAGCTGCCGGGCCACGCGCGGCTCGTCGTCGCGCCCAAGGCGGCCGAAGCCGCCGATCAGAAGGTGGAGACGCTCAAGTTCGCCGCCGCCGAGATCGCGCGTCTCGCCGGCGAGGCGCCGCGCGCCACGATCGGGGCCCTGGTGCGCGACAACGCGGCGGTCGCACGGCTGATTTTCGAACTGCGCCGCCTCGATCTGCACGCCAGCGAAGAGGGGGGCAACCCGCTCTCCGATTCGCCCGCGGTGGGCGTGGTGCTGTCGCTCTTGACGTTGGCCGACCATCCGGGCGACACCGTGGCCCGTTTCCATGTGGCCGGCTCGCCGCTGGCCGCCGCGCTGGGTCTCGATGAAGAAAATGCCGGCAGCCAGGCGGCAAACCGGCTGGCCCACCATGTGCGGCGGGCGCTCGTCTGCGAGGGATACGGCAAGACGATCGACGGCTGGGCTCGCAAGCTGGCTCCGGCGTGCGACCGCCGCGACGCCGACCGGCTGTGGCAGCTTGTCGAGCTGGCCTATCGCTACCAGGCCGAGGCCACGTTGCGGGTCAGCGACTTCGTGGTCTACGTCGAAAGCCAAAAGGTGCCCGATCCGACCTCCTCCGGAGTGCGCGTCATGACGATCCACCAGGCCAAAGGACTGGAATTCGACATCGTGGTGTTGCCACAGCTCGACGGCAAGCTCATCGGCCAGCCGCCGCCGGTGGTCGTCGGCCGCTCGGAGCCGACCGGTCCGGCGGAGTTGGTCACGCGCTACGCCAACAAGGAGTTGAAGGCGCTCTTGCCGGGCAACGTGCAAGCGGCCTTCGATGCGTACCACGAGCGCGTGGTTCGTGAAACGCTTTGCGTGCTTTACGTCGCCCTGACCCGCGCCATTCACGCGCTGCACATGATCGTGGCGCCTTCGTCCGACAACGAAAAGACGCTTCCGGCGAAGTATTCGGGCATTCTCCGGGCGGCCTTGACCGACGGGCAAAAGGCCGAAGCCTCGACGGTGCTCTACGAGGCGGGCGACGCGCGCTGGCATCGTTCTGTGGGGAACCCCCTCCGTGGCGTTCCGGGAATCTCTGTCGGGAACGCCCTTCGTGGCGTTCCGGAGGGGGGACCAGGCTCTGTAGTTCCGGGAAGCGCGGAGCAGCCCGCGGTTCTGGAAGTGAAACTCGCCGCGGCCGGCGAGCGCCGCGCGCGGATGCTCGAGCGGCAAAGCCCGTCGGGCTTGGAAGGGGGAACTCTCGTCGACCTGAAGCAGCGCTTGCGGCTCGACACGAGTACCGCGCTGCTGCGCGGCACGATGATCCACGCTTGCTTCGAGCAAATCGAGTGGCTCGACGACGGCGCGCCGAGCGACGAGGCGCTGGCCGAGGCGTCGCTGGCCGCGGGCGCGTCGCGGGCCGACGTCGCCGGGTGGCTGCCGCAGTTCCGCGAGATGCTTGCCCGTCCCGCGATCCGCGCCGCGCTCTCACGCCATGCCTACCAGGGAGGCGCCGCGTGGAAGGGCAAGGGCGAAATCCTCAAAGCGTTGTCCGGCGGCGACTACTCGCTCAACGTGCGGCGAGAGCAACGGTTCGCCATCCGCGACGGCGACGCGATCCTCACCGGCGCGCTGGACCGGCTGGTGGTCGCCGAGCGCGACGGCCGGCCCCTGGCGGCTGATCTCGTCGACTTCAAGACCGACCTTGTGGACGACGACAGCCGCGAGGGCCTGAAAGCGATCGTCGCCCACTATCGGCCCCAGATCGAAGCCTACCGCCGCGCCGTGGCGCGGTGTACCGGCCTGCCGCCTGATCGCATCTCCGCCCGCTTGGTGTTCGTCGGGGCCGGCCTCGTCGCGCGGATCTGACGCCATCATCCACCGTATTTTCGTGCTAGCGTCCAGGGGGCGTCATGGCGTCGTGCGTAGCGAGCAACTTCTGTGAGCGTCTGCTGAATCGGCCCGAAACGGCCGCCGCCCAACTGCCTGCGCTGCCGAATGGGGAATTGACGCGACTGGCGGAAGAACTGCAGCAACAGGTGCTGAAGCAGAGATGATGCTGCGGCCTGTGGGCTTGTCACGACTGAACGGCGTTTTGCGCCTTCCACTGGGAAGGAAGCGTGGCTGACCGGCGCGACAAACAGACCGAACCTACACGGCCCTCTGGGGCATGGTCGGCGACCAGCGGCGACACCACGCCGGGGGCCGTTTCCAGCGGCGCCAACGCCGTCACCGCCAACGGCAGCGAAAGCTTCAAGCACGACGAAACCGGCGGCGGCTTCAGCTCCGGCGGCGGCTTGCCCGGCAGCGTTTCGACCAGCGGCAGCACCAGCGCCAGCGGCAGCGACTCCTTCACGTTCAGCGCAGGCGGCGCCGACAGCGCCAGCGGCGGCTACAACGAATCGGACAGCTATTCCGTCAGTGGCCACCGCCCAGCCGGATCAGGCTCAACTCCAACTCGATGGGGTGGTCCTGGACGACTCGCGTCTGACGAACACGCCGGTGCTGCCGTATCTGCGGATGATGGTGAGTCTGATCGAAGCGCGCTTGCTGACCTCGATCGCGCGGCGCGGCATCGAGACGCCGTTGGAAGGCGTGGATCCCCCGCAGGGCCGGTTCCTGCTCAACGGTTTCAAGCGCTACCGCTGCGCCCAGGTGTGCGTCACGATCGGTACGTGTACGGTTGGTAGCTGTTTTGGGATGGTTTGAAAGTGATCCAGGAAGCAAGGTAGGCCGACGAGCAACTTGGATTGAGCCGGATCGCCTGGCCGCAATCGGCGATCGCTTTTTCGAACTCTTCTTTACTTGCCCCAGGCGTCGGCGCGACAGTCATAGGCCTCGTAACTATTGGGATCCAACACCGGGGCCACCGGGGCTTGGCGGGCTTGCGAGGGATCGCCGTTTGAGTAGACTTGAGCATGACGCTTACCTCCTGAACAGGTTGGTGTCACTGGCGTCCGTCGGCTAAACGGCGGGCGCCAATTATATAGTTCTTGGACAGGTAGCTCAGTTGGTAGAGCAACGGACTGAAAATCCGTGTGTCGCCGGTTCAATCCCGGCCCTGTCCACTGTGCCAGCGGACCCAATGTCCGCCGGCGTCGTTTCGGGAGTGGACACAAGGTCGCATTCTGGTTCAACTTGCGCCGCGGGACTTGCAGCGACTCGCGCGCCATGGCCTCGCGATGCGACCGGTTGCCCGTGGATGTCCGCTCGGTCTAAGTCGCTGGTTCCTGCAACTTCTACTGCAACTATAGCTGCAACGCATTTCCTCGCCGCGTCCAACGCACCTGGTAGAGCAACGGACGTCGATGGACCGTCGGTCCCCGTCATACGGCCTTCTTCGGCCTCCAGCGGCTCGCCTGCGCGGCGAGGGGCCGGCGGGAGGGCTTCAATGCCGGAACGCATATCCTTCACGCCCAGTCGCGTGTAATGCTTCTCCGTCGTGCGAGAGTCCTTGTGCCTCGCCAAATCACGAACCACCATCGGCGCAACTCCCTGCCGGTGGAGCTCTGTCACGAAACCCATGCGGTTCGAATGAAAGTCGGCGTAACGCCCATCTTCGTCGAGGTACCGCAGGAAACCGTGGTGCTCGGCACGCCGCGCCGCCTCGCCGGCCGTCGGCGCTTCGTCGATCCACGCCTTACGCGCCGCGGCCAGGTCGATCTGCATCATCTTCGACGTCTTGCGCCCTCCGCGTCGCGGAGCCGCGGCCTTCAGCCTGCCACGCCCTCGGCCGATCTTGGCGGCGCCCTCGGCTCGGCCCACCGCCAACAGGGGCGCGTCCCGGGCCACTTCGCCCTTGTCCCGCAGCCACGCGCGGACCCAGGCCACGACGGACGCCTGCAAGGGGATCTCCGCTTCCTCTCCGTTCTTGGTGTACGCACCGTTCACCTTGACGGTGGGTGTCGCCGAATCAAGATCGAACGACCGCAGTGTGAGTGATCCGAGTTCGCCGCGGCGCAAACCTGTATAGCGCGCCAAGACATAGAGCATGGCCCGATCATGGCCGGCCACGGACTCAACCGTCCGGCCGCTCGTTTCAGCCGCGTTGACCAGGCGATTGAATTCGTCATCTTCGAGCGGGCGCCGCGGGTGCCGCTCTGCGCGGTCCGTCGCCGTGTAGCCAATCCGGGCGAGCGGGTGATGTTGAGCACGCCCCTCCCTTACGAGCCAGCTCAGGAACGCGCCGAACCGCCTCCAGTAGCCCTTGCAGGTCTCCGCGGCGCGGCCGCGCTTCCGCAGTGTGTCGAGGCAGGCCAGAACCTTCGCATGCGTCACGGCGGCGGCCGTGGTGAACTTGCCTTCCTTGAGAATCCAGCCGGCATGGCTGCTCACTTCCCTGACATGCTGGGCGCTCCTGCCGTCGCGGGTCAGGTGCGCGCAGTAATCGGCCAGGTGTTCGGCCAGCGGGCGGCGCGCGTGCTGTTCCTGTTCGCGCGGCGCGGCCAGCCCCAGGCGTTCCTTGTCGGCATGCGTCTGCCGGTCTTGCAACTCGCGTTCGCTGGCGGCCTGGTCGGTGAACAGCGCGATGCGTTTTTTGAAGCCGTCGGCGCCGGTGAACTCGCCGTACCATTTTTTGGAAAGCCTCACGCACCTGATCTTGCGCGGTCCCTTGCTCGGCCGCTTGGGTTCGCTGCGCGTGAGCTTGCCGTGAGAATCGTAGAAGCGGGTCACGACCTGGCCGGCGAGCTGGTCCCAGTCGGCCTTGCGGCGAATTTGCTTGCCCTCGGCGTCGAGATGGCGGACGGTCGAAACGCGGAAAACGGCCATGCGGGTTCCTCCATAGAGCACGCCGCGCGGCGGGGCGCGGGGCTCTACTCCCGCGGCCCCCACCGCGACGGCGAAGGATTCGTTCAATTCAACGTAGACGATCGGCGGCGTAACTCAAGCCGCCGTAATTCAGGCCGCCCCCGCGGCGCCCTCGTCGGCGCCCAGCAACGCGAGCTGCCGTAGCGGCCGGTCGCTGATGCGTCGGGCGTCGTGGTGCCGTTCAATCGCCCTTTTTTTGTTGCGCGCGGTCTCCTCCGCCTGGTCGTACTGCCGCCAGGCCTTGAGGTAATCGGCCAGGTTGAACATCGCGAGTTGCTTGTACCGCCGGCAGAGACCGCCCGTCTCACGGTCGACGTCGGGCAAGGAAATCAAAAGCGGTGTACCGTCCGGCGATACCGCGCGGTGAATCGCCCTTCGCAGATCCTGCTTGACCACGGCCTCGAGCGCCGCGTCGCGGTACTCGGGCGGGATCGGCACGCTGCCCATGAAGGCGGCCGTCAGCTCCCCGATCGTCGCCGGCTTGGTGACGCGGGAAATGAACCGGTCAAAGGCTTCGTTGAGGCTCGCGGACATGAGGAACGTCGGGGGTTGGGTATGATGAAAAGCGATGAAAACCGGGCCGGCGACGCCGATCGGGGATCGGATCTCGATGGCGCGCCGGGCCCGGCGTGTCACCCGGCGGTCCTACGGGCCTTGCGGGCTTGACCAACTCGCTTCCCACTTGATGCCCAACTCGCGGAACCGGCGACGTCCGTAGGCGATTTCCTGGCCTTGGACGTCGGGGGGCAGCTTTGAACGGATGGCACCGCTGAACGTGGCGCCGGGCTTTTGGCGCCCTTTGCAAAACTCGATCAGTTCGGCAACCTCAAGCTCCGCAACGCGATTTTCCAGGACGAGCAGCGAAGGCACTATCACCTGCCAAAGAAATACCTTCGGGTCTCCAATTTTCTTGTGCCAGTGATATGCCCTTCCCACGATGGATGCCAGCACGTCGGGCGCCGAGGTCTCGTTCCCTCCCTCTGAGGGCCGTTCCCGTTCCCGCGGTTGCTCCGCGGCCGGGGCTTCGTTTCCAGTTTTCTGGAAAGTCGGCGTCCGTACCGGTACGGTAGGTACGGCAGCGCATGCGCTTTCGGATGGTACGGGTGGAACGGTGGTACGGTGGTACGTACCAGGCGAATCGTTTCCAGTTTTCTGGAAAGCTGTCGAATTGTCCTGCCCCTCAAAATTCCCGCGAAACGCCACGACTTCAGGGTCGGCCGGCGGATCGTTTCCAGTTTTCTGGAAACGATCCGCCTCCGCCTCGCCCGCGTCGAGCGGCGACGCGACGTAGCAGCCCGCTTCATCCTCTCGCCAATGGCCGAGGTTCGTCAGGCCGCGGATCCTGTCGTAGATCGTGGCCAGCTTCAGGCCGAGTCCACCGTCGCGGCGATAGGCCCCCGCCTGCTGAATGAACTTCGCCTTGTCGAATGCACCATCGGAGTACGCGGCGAAATGCAGGGTAAAAAGCCAGAACTCCGTAACGTCGCCGCCCGTCGACCGCCGAAACAGTGCCGCGTGATACGCGGCGGTGTCGTCGACGGCCCTCGGTCGCTCAGCCTGCTTGTGGAGAGTCACCGTTGCGCCTCCGTGCAGTCTGGCGGTACTGCCAAATGGGGATGGGGTTGGTCGTGCCCTCGTCGGCCCCGTCGCCGGCGAAGGGTAGTGCGAGCTGCGCATCGCCTGGCTTCGCGAGCGGGCGGCCTGGCGTTGCGGTGCGCCAGTCGCGGACGCGAATGACGGCTTGCCGCGGCCGTCGCTCTTCCACCTCGATCAAGCCGCGTCGTTCGAGCGTGGCGATCCAGCCGCGTACCGAGCGTTCGCTCGCGGCAAGCGCCGCCTCGAACCGAAGGTAATCGACCGTCAGTTTCCGCGGGCGGCAGCCGACGACCTGCCAGAGCACGATGTAGGCGAGCAGGGGCTCGCGGCGGATGCCTCGCATCGCGAGCAGATCGGGCGGCACATGCCACGTCGTGGGCACGGCATCGAGCGGCGGGGCGCCGGTGGGCGTGTCTTTCGGCATTCTCATCGTCGGCCCTCCCCCCCCATCGCGCGCCACGTCGCATTGTCCGGCGTGCCCGCGGCCAGCCAGGCGTCGATGACGTCGGCGCGGTACAGGTACTCGCGGCCCACCCGCTCGCCGTCGGGCAGCTTGCCGGCCGATCGCATGCGGGTGATCGTCCGATAGTCCCTGCGCAGCCGCTCGGCCAGGTCGGCGAGCGTGAGGCGCCGGTCATCAGGCGGCGGGGCGATGCGGGCCGTGGCCTGGTGGGTGGCCTTGGCCTCGGCCAACAGCGCCTCGGCCAGTCCGATCATCCGATCGAGCCGCTCGACGATCGCGTCGAGGCGCGGGTCGGGGGCCGGCGGGGCGGCCGGCTCGACGTCGGCGACGGCGGCCGCCTCGACCTGGCCGGCGATCGCCGCCGCCAGGGCCGACAGGGCGGCCACGACAGGCTCGGCCGGCGTCGGCGAAGCGCGATGAATGCTGAGGCTAGCCGGCATGGCGAGTCTTCCGTGTCTGTCGAGAGGCATGTGCTGCGTCCGCGTGGGCGGCGTGATTACTGGCCGCGTGGGCCGCGGCCAAGTCGTCGCGGGCCGCGCGGGCTTCGTCGGCGGCCGCGATGCACCGGTCGAGCGCCCCGAGGACGCGCGAGACTGCATCGCGTATCGTGCCTGGGCGTGTGGATGTTTTTTTGGCCATGCGGCCAAATCTAGCGGTTGGCCGCGCGGGGTGTGTAGCCGGGCGAATAGATTTTCGCGGAAACCCCTTGTTTTATGGTGTTTTCTCGCTCTCGCGGGCGAATAGCCGGGCGAATAGCCGGGCGAATAGAACTAATCGACCTTCGGCTTAGGCGCCTCCTTTTTCGCGCGCATCTTTTCATAACGCGCCCCAAGATCCTCGGCCACGGCCTGCCACACCTTTGGGTCGTCGGCGAGCTTGCTTTCCTCCTCTCGCTTGAATCGTTCCCAGTCACCCGCATGCACAAACAGGTGTTTACCGTGGTACTTTCGCCGGATGTCCGCGTTTTTCTTCAGAGTTGAGAGTAAGCGCTTGGGGGAGCGAACCGACGCCGTCCGGCAGTCTTTGCCGGGCATATAGTCGGTGGGCAGGGGCGCCGGCGGCGTGGCGGGGTCAAAGGAGCGAACGTCAGGCGGCGCGTCGGCGTCGGGAAGCGCCGGTGGCTCGGACTCCGCCATCGCCGGCGGTGCGGGCTCATGCGCCGAAACATCGGCAACCGGTTGCGGAGGCGCTACCGGCGCGTTTTCCGCCGGCGAATGTTTCGGCGGCGTCGAGTTGGCTTCGGCGCGGACAGCGGCGCAAATCCGCGCCGTGGATTCGAGAAGCTTGGAGACGACAAAAGCGCGATCCTCTCGCTCGTCGTCGAAGAATTCCAGATGGTCGAGCATGTCCAGCAACACGAAACGTTGCTGTTGAGCTTTTTCGTTTGGATTTCTTTCGCGGTCCTTCAACGCAAAGACGCCGTGCCTCCAAGGAGTTTCTGCAAAGGCGCGAACTTCCCGAATTGCGTCGTTGAAAACGCCGCGCGTGGGCGCCGACAGAACAAGCGTCTCCTCGAGTTCCTCGGCCTCCCACTCCAATTTGAGCGTCAGCAGGTCGAACAACGGGCCGAAAATCAGCGAGGAAGGAATGAGCATGGATTCATAAATTCCCCCCGAATATAAGTCATCGGCCAGTGAAGCGGGGGGGAGCATGTCTTCGTGGAAGGCCTCGTCCCAGCAGAGGTCCCCGCCCGGACACCAGGGCCAGGGGTCCCACGGCAACTCCAAGGTGCCGTCGTCGGCATCTTCGTCGGCGCCGGCAAGGCGTCGTCGCCATTCGTCGTTCTCTTCGTGTTCGCCGGCAAGGCGTCGTCGCCATCCGACTTCGTCGCACTCCTCGTGGAGCTCCTCCTCGCCTTGGTCCAGCAGTTCAGACGCTCCGACGTCAATGAAGCGGCGGAAGTAAGTCGATACGGAGTACTCCCATTTCGTGGCGACGTCCTTCCACTTTCCTTCGCGCCAGCCCTGGAGTTCCGACGAAAGCACGGCCAGGTAATCTTTCTGAAACTGCCGGACGGCCGCGAGCGCGAGCTGCTTGAAATCGGTGGCTCCAATCACATAGGTGTTGGCGAAGAGCGCGAGCTGCTTGAAATGGGTGGCTCCCATCACACAAGTGCCGCCGCGGCCCGGCGACTCGGCGAAGAATGCCTCGGCCAGCGCGTCCAGGAGCCGAATCCCGGGGCCCTCGGGATGCCTTGGGTCTCCGGCTTCGTCGTAGTGCAAATTCTCCATGTCATCTGCGATTTGGCCGCGACGATCCCCGCCGCACGGCGCCCCAAAAGGCGCGGCGAAGTCGAGCGCTTCGCGCGCCCACTTCAGGGCGCGCAAATACAGGGCAAGCTCGAGCGATAATACGTCGCGGGTCTCGGCGAGTTCAACATTCCGCCGAAGCAAGGCGGCGCTGACGAAGGCGGTCCAATCCTCGAGCGCCAAGGCGAATCGTTCGGGGCAACAATTCTCCTCGCCGAAGTAGGGCATGATTGTAGCTTCCTTCCAGCCGGGCCGGCGGCCGGGCGGGCGGCAGGAAGCTACAAGGGCCTTCCGCCCGGCTGCCATTTGGTCGACGCGGATGGCCATCCGCGCCGACACCCAGCGAAATCGTCACAGAATGCGTTTCGTTCTACCGTTCGCCGCACGGGCCTTCGTCGGCTTGCGCTTCGCGGCGAAAGCACGTTCCAGCTTGTCGATCGTCCCGGCCGAGGCGGTGTGCTTGCCGGTTTCCAGGCGTGAGAGCGTTTCTTGTCGGACGCCGGCCAGCTTCGCCAGCCGTTCCTGGCTCAACCCAAGGGCCTTGCGTTCGCGGATCAAGTTGCGGGCAAGCTGAATACGCGTGTACGCCAGCGCCGGAAAGCGGCCCGTGGCGTCGGCCGCGGGATACGCGGGCAACGCGTCGTCATCGGCGACCGTCTGGCCGGATTCACCGCAAAGCCGCTCGTATTCGACTTCCTCCAAGAGCACAAACCTCTTTCCGCCGACTTCGATTCGTTGCAATCCCAACATGGTCAATCCTCATAAAATCCATCGCGATGCCCCGGCAGTCTCCCGTGCGAACGCGGAAATGTCCGGCCAGGTTCCCGCGAAGCGGTTTCGCCCCGCTCACCTCGGGCCACTTTTCCAGCCGTTCAATCAGCGCGGCCAACCGCCGCAAGATCGCATTCGGCGGCCGCGTCAATTCGCCGCTTGCGGTTCGTAAGTGATGCGCGCCATGCTACAAGTATGACAAACGCTTTCGGTCGGGTCAACGGGCGGGCTGAATCGACGCCACTGGCCGGCCGCGATCGATCGACGCTGTGGGCGGCGCGAGAGGGAAACTTTCGACGGATCGCATTAAGATGTTCGATGTCGTTCGACCAACTGCCTGGCGAGCTGGAAGCTGACCACCTGGCGTCGCCGGCTCGCCGCGAATGTCGATCGCAACCACGCCTTGAACGCTTCGGCGTCCAGCTCGCAACGCGCGATGGCTATCGCCGCGTTGATCGCGCGTCGCGACCTGGCCGCCGTCCGGGCATGTGACCGAACGGCGCCGGCCAGGGCCTCCGCGGTGATGGGCTTCATCAGGGATCCTCACCGGCGAGTAATCGTTTCGCGACCGCAACTGTGATCCTCGTCCGTGCACGGGCGGCCGCCTCGACGGCGTCCGCGCCCGCCAGCAGAAGCAGCGCCCCGGGTTGGAATTGATCTACGGCGTCTCCGAGCCGCGCGGCGAATCTCTCGCCGATCGCCGCGACCACGCGGGCCGACTCGGGGCCCCAATCGAAATTCTCCGAAGCCCAACGTTCGAATGCCGGCTCGTCATGGAGCTGCAGGCGAACTACCAGCGCATGCCGCGCGCTGGAAAGCAGCCCCCTCGCCATGACACCCTGGGCGACATGGACGCCGGCGGCGTGCTCGGCAAGATTTTGAACGTCGTCGCTCAAGGCGGATCTCGCGTGGCGGTTCGGCCCGGGCCCACACCCGCCCAGGCGTTCAGCCCGCAGTTTACGTGTCAGGGTTGACCCTGACAACGTGTCAGGGTCGACCCCCCGTCGCCGCTGAAAAACTTCCGACTCGGCGTCCCTCGGGGTCACCAAGTTCCCACGTGCTCCAGCAGGAATCGCGCAACCATTCGCCGGCGGATAAGTTCTTCCGAGGGGGATCCCACCCCCTTAGTTGAATTCTCCGGCCGCCCAGCGCCATTCGCCGGGCGCCACTTCGACGAACAGCGTGCAGTGCGACGGGCATTCGCACGCGACCCGCGCCCGGCCGTCCCGGAGCGCGACGAAAAACTCGGTCGCCGGCGGCCCTGGCAGAATCGCTACGTCCGGCGATCGGCAACGCTTGATCCAGCGGCCGTAGACCGTCGGATCGAGAAGGACGTCGTCCAGGTCGGCGATCAGATGGTTGGTCGTCCGGTTCATTCGGCCGCTCCCTTTTCAAGATTTCGCCAGCGCGAGCCAGGGCCCGCGGCGGTTGGGGTCAGGGTCGCCAGGTCGCCAGGTGGGTGCTTTCCGCGCCGCCGAAAACTTGCGATGATGGCCGCCGTCGCGGTCAACCTGCCCGAATCGCCACAGGTCGTCGTTCTCGTCGAGGTAGCCATACTCCCGATACCCGAATCGCATGATTGGCCACACGACCATGCCGACGATCCCAAGCAGCTCGGCCGCCGCGAACGTAAAAACATCCATGCCGAGAGCCGTCGGCGAAAATCCCACGTCGATGGCGTTGACGGCGGAGCGGGCATCAAGTCCGCTCGCCGTGCCCATGGGCACCCTCCAGTCAATGAGCGTCGCATCTTCCGGCAGTCGGTGGGAGCGGATGGCCTGTACTCTGGCGTCGATGATGCTTTCGAGCGACGCTTGGCCGCTCCACACCTTGAGCTCCGGCAGGCCGAGATGCCAGTCGATTTTCTGGCCGGCGAACAAGAGCACCTTTTCTCGCGGCGACTCGTCAGACTGCTTGCGACGCGCCCGCTTGACGGATGGCCAACCGGCGCGGAGCATTTCAAGAATCTGCTCATCGCGCCAGCGGTCTTGCGAGCGGAGCGAATCATCTTCCTCGTCGTCGGGTTGGGTCGAGTAGTCTGCGATTCGTCTGGCGAGACTGTTGTAGCCGGCCAAGGCAAAATGTTCGATTGGCTCGTGTTCGCGTCCGTAAAGCATCTCCGCCTCCTGTGGTTTTGAAAAGAGTCACAATCAAGATTTCGCCAGCGCGAGCCACAGCCCCCACACGCTATCATGCTGCGCCTCGACGGTGGCCCGGGCGCGGTCGAAGGCGTCCATCGGCCACGCCGGGCGCGCGGCGATCGCCGCGCGGGCCTCGCGAAAAAAAGGCCCGATCGAATTCGGGATCGCCATCGTCCGCTCCAACTTGCAATGGTCGTCTCCGTAAAGACGGGCGACGACGCGGGCGCCGTGCGCCAGCGCATCGAACAGCCCGAAATCCGTCGAGTGCGCATTGACCCAGATCTCGTAGATGGCGTCCGACCGTTCCGGGCCGATCCGGAGCAGGAGCGGAATGACGATCGCCGCCGGCGACGTGTACACGCCGGCGCGCAGCTCCACGGGCGCGTCGGGCGGCAGCCGGCGAATCCGGCGTGATTCCTCGCGCACGCCAATCACCGGGGTCGGACCGTCGCCGGCGGCGCGTTCGACCCAGGCCGTTGCCTGGCCAGGGCGCAGTAGGCGAACGACGGCGAGCGGGTCGATATGAGGTCCCATTACGTTTCCTTGTTCGATGCGTTAGGCGACGGCTCCAACGCCGCTCCGTATTGCTTGCCGCCGATCTCAATGGCACCGCCGGGCCATTGCCAGATTTGATTGTGGCGTGGCCGCCGGCCGGCCGGCCGTACCTCGGTGATGATAACCGCCACTTGCGCCGTCCAATCGCCCGGCCGGCCCGCGTCGCTCTGCACGATCTCGCCCAGCAGCGACCCAACGCCCGAGGCGGTTCGGTTGAGGCCTTACCGAAACCTCGCGCTCTTCGGCCGACACAATCAGGCCCTTGACCTCGGGCAACGCCAGGCGCGCGAACGCCAGCGGATCGTAATCTCGTCGCGGAGGGGCCGGAATGGCCAGGTGCAGGCACGTCCCGCGCTCGATCAGCTCCTTGCGCTGCCGTGCGCTCAGGCGATAGGTCGCGTTCATTTCGGCGGCTCCTTGATAACAGCCACCGTCTGGATTTCGGCTCGGGCGCCGCCGGGCAGCGACGCCAACACGCGCAGCAGCCGTTCCAACGCGTACGAGCCGTGATATTTCCTCAAGCCTTCCCGCACAATCCAGAGCTTATACCGCTTCCCGTCGCCGTCGCTCGGCCCCCGCGCCATCCACTCGGTCGACGACAGCGATCGACGAATCGCCTCGACGGCCAGCGTGTTGATCGACGTCCGCCGGTGCGCCGCCTCTCGAACGACCGCCTGGTGTAGCGCGGCGGGCATGCGCACCGTCACGGTGCCAGCCTGCGATTCTCGCCGCGGAGTGTCGCGTTTTCTCAAGAGTCACCTCCGACGATCTTGAACAGCGAACGGATTTCCGCAGCGAGCTCCGCGGCCGCGGCGACGCGCCAACCGACGGCGCCGGCCCCGCCGGTGCGGACGTTATTGACCGACCAATCATCCCCGTCGGCGCCGTTGTTGGCGATGGACCAAATCCACTCCGCCCCCAACGTGAACCAGCGGCCCCCGCCGTAGATCACGCTCTCGGCGCCGTCCCAGACCAGTCTATCCCCCTCCGCGATCGCGGGCCCCTCGGGGCGTTCGCCCGTGTCACGAATTCGCGCGGCGATCGCGGCCAGCTCCGCGGCGGCCTGTTTCCGCCGGCGCGCGGCTTCGCGCCGGGCGACCAGCGGCGCCGCCTCGGCTTCCGTCGCCGGCCGGCACACGGCCGAGTACAGGTATCCCGCGTCGTCTCCGACCCCGAACGATAGGCCGTCTTCACGCACGTAGCGGCGCGTGGCCGAGACGACGAATAGGAACTCCGGCCCGTCGTCGCGTGCGAATTGCTCTTCAAGCTCCACGCCGATCGCCTTGCCCGCGGCGCGCTCGGCGTCTTCATGCGCGCGCCGCGCCGTGTCCCACTCTTTCGCCCGCCGGTCGAAGTCGGTGGCCAGCTTCCAGGCGTTGACCTGGGCATCGCGCCGCTCCCGGTAGGCGACGTATTCCGGCGTCGGTATGGCCAGACGATCATACATCTCACCGGTGAATTGCTCCTCCGGAGCCAAGCCGCCGCCCTGCAGTAATGCCGACGGGGACCCATCCCAGAGCGTGTTCGATGGCTTGGGGTTCGCGGCGAGCCATGCGGCCAGCCGTTCCTTCCGGCGCGCCTCGACCTCGCCGCGCCTCAGGTCGAACGTCGACCCGGCGAAGCGTTTTGAATTGAGTACCACCTGGCCGCGCTCCCATCCATCGCACCCGTAGCCGCTGCCCCCTCCAAGGTGGATCGCGTCGGCCGGGACTTCGGCCGGGGTGCAGTCGGCGTGCCGCGTTGGCTTGCCCTTCTGGTACTCGATCTTTTCGCCGACGGCGATCGACTCCCCGCATACGCTGCATTCGCCCCTGAATTTGGCGGTGATGATGCTCATGCCTCGCCCCCTTCGGAAGTCTCAGGACTTCCGTTACGGCTGCCGCGGTGGACGTCGCCGGCGGCGACGGCCGCTGCGGTGGTTCGCCGACTGCGGCGATAGGCCTCGGCGTCGAGCTGTTCCGCGATGCGGCGAATGCGATCGAGCGCCCCGACCAGCTCCGCGCCCGTGGCGCCGTCGAGATCCCGAGTCCTGATCTTCGCCAGGCGACGGCGAAGCCTCGCGCTGGCGTTGCGGACGCAAACCAGTTCCGCATCGCTGAGATGATCGAATCGAAGCCGGCCGCCGGCGGCCGGCCGGGCGTGCATTGTAGCAAGCATGGAATCGCGCCTTTCCGGCGCAGCGGAAACGGGAAACACGCGGCGCGCTATCGCGCCGCGGTCTCCCCGACAACCGATGCGCGCATACAAAGACCACAGGCCGCATAACTCCCTATCAGGCGTTCATGCGAACACCCGGCGGACCTTGCTAACCGGCGACCCGGATCAGAGCTTGGATACCGCGCAGAAGCTATGCGGCCTGTGGCCTGTTGTTGAAAACGCATCGGATTGTCTCGCATGATGCCCTTGCGGGCTTTGATGCCAGCATCCTAGCAACGCGCCGCCGCCGCATCAATAACGCATGTCCGTACACTACGCTGCCGGGCGTGCCTCGCGGGGTCCGACCGCCGGCGAGCGAACGCCGTCGCCGTCAGTCGGCCGTGGGCGTCGGGACTCGGCGCGGGTTGACGGCCGCCGGCCACGTCGGGCTGGCCACGCTCGAGCGGGACCGACCGCACGCCCAGTGTCGCCGGCGAGCGAACGCCGTCGCCGTCGGTCGGCCGTGGGCGTCGGGACTCGGCGCGGGTTGACGGCCGCCGGCCACGTCGGGCTGGCCACGCTCGAGCGGGACCGACCGCACGCCCAGTGTCGCCGGCGAGTGAACGCCGTCGCCGTCGGTCGGCCATGGGCGTCGGGACTCGGCGCGGGTTCCGGCCGTCTCACTCGTCGGACGATAACCCCAACTCGGCGTAGGTGTCGTGATACTTGGCAGCGGCGTCCAGAAGCCCCAACTCGGCGAACAGCTCGTCCCTGTCGATCAGCTCGTGTTCCTCGAGAAGGCCGGCGAGAAACTGCAGCAGGTCAACGGCGAGGAACTCACGCTTCCATCGCGGCCAGCGGCCCAAAAGCCGAGAGAATGCGGACGCCTCCAAAATCAGATCGCTACCAAAGCGCACCGCGACATCGACGACGGCGTCGACCGGACCCGGGCTCTGTGGCCGGCGCGCGTCGTACGTCGCCGGCCGTAGTGATCGCTCCCGCCAGGCCCTGATCGCCTCGGTATCGTATCTTCCCCGTTCGCCTGGCGCGCCAGCGGCCAACCAGGCCGCCACGGTTCGGGGGGCGACCCTAAGTGCATTCGCCGCGGCGGGGATCGATGTCACGACCATGGCCAAACCTCAATGATGATCATGATGATGATGATGCAGCCTCCAAATCGTCGAAACTCGCAAATTTTTCACGGCTGCTAAGCTGCGCGGGGCCGCCCACCCGTCCAGAAGGACCCGCGGCATTTTTCCTACCCATCGCCGCCGAACGCTTTTGTCGACGGCCCGCACGACTTTTCCGACTCGCGGAAATCATTTCCCGGTAATCAGATGCGAGGATCAGCTTGTTCGCATATCGGCGCCCGCCCGCTCGGCGTCGCCCCGCAATCGCGGGGGCCTGGATCGGTCGAAAAGCTGGGGCCGTTCTTTGGAGAGCTTCAGCAGCAGCAACGGTGCCTCAACACACTCCGCGTACCGCCCCTCGGCTGAGCTCCGAGCGCGGCCCGCCTTGTTGATCGCCAGCTCGGCCTCTCGCCGTGCCTCGGTGAACGCGGCAACCGCCTCGGCCCTCGCGGTGGCTGCCTCTTCGCGCTGCGAAATCAGATCGAGGAGCGCGGGAACGACTTGCTTCACGATTTTCGAATCGTTGGCCGCCTGCGATGGCGAGATTTTCAGGTCCGACATGACGAACGCGAGCTCGCGTGGATCGCCGGGGTCGGGATTGTCGCTCCGGCGTAGAATGTCGAGATACAGTCGCCAGGCCCGTTCCTCCCAAATTTGTCGGTCCTCAGCCTCAGAGGCTTCCCCGCTCCTCTGGATGTCCGCGGCCTGCTCGAGGACTGATTGCGGCGACCGGGGCGCCGGCGGCACCTTCGCCGATTCGCCCGCCGGCGGCACAGGTTTTTCGGCCGCCCGCGCCGCTGGTCTCTCGGCCGCCGCCGTGGAGCGGTCGGGCAAAAGCAGATGAGCCGCGCTCGGTCCGTTGTCTGCAAAGTCAGTGCGTTTCGCCATTGGATTGCTCCGTGAAAATTGGCCTCCGCCTAATTGGCGGGCTGTTCGTAGAGGGTCGTCCTTACCGGCCGGGCAGGCAATGCACCCGGTCGCGGCCGCCATTTGCCTCCCGCAAAAGCGCTTCGTGCAGGTCGGGATGGGCAGCGACCACTCGACTCGTCGCTTTGATACGGCTGAAGCCCTTCTTCATCTCGGCTTCGATCAGTAATTCGAACGTTTTTTTTGCCTGTTGCACTTGAAGGGTTCCTTGTCGAAGGGTGGAAGCCGACGTCATCGGCCGTGGGGACGGCCCAGGCGTCGCGGCGATCGCGCCTTGCGTCGAGCTGAAAAGACTGTTGAGCCAGGCGATCACGTCCGTCCCCACGTATTTGGCGGTGTCATAGCCGTCGCCAACCTCGGCGCAACGTAAACGACGGCTCTCGCGGGCGACGCGTTGATCCTCAATGTCCAAACCGAGCTGCATAGTGAGCTCTCTGCCAAAATACGTTTGGTCTGGTTTGATCGCCGATATTTGGCCCTTCGTCGGGTGACTGATGCACCCGGCGTTGAGCTTGACGGGCTTGGAACGTCCGGCCTTGTCGTCGATTTTCGGATCAGACAGCCACGCAAGCAAATCACGTCCGAGGTAGATCGGCTGGCCAGCGCGTTCGATGAACTTCAGGCGCCCGGCCCTGCGCTCGTTCTCCTGTGTCGCGGTGTCGATGCCAAGCTTTCCGAACACTGCGTGCGGACTGTAATACCCGTCCTCGATAATTCTCGGGTCACTTTCGTTGGGCATTTTGTTGACTCGCGGCACTGGAAAAATGGCGGCGCCGAACCCGCAAAGCCGAGGGTTCGGCCGCCGCCAGCGGATTCCCCGACGCGCACCCAGCAAGAGAACTGCGTCGACCGCAATTAGTCGGAATGGACGGTTTTGGGTTGGCCGAGCGGGTCAAACGCGCCGCTAGTGCTGGGTGCCTACCTACACGCTAGCCGCCCCGCCCTGAATTTTCGTCCGATCGCCGATTATTCCCGAGCGAATTCTGGCGGCGGCTATTCGAGATCCTCGCGACGTCGGCGGCCGGAATGAAGCGATCGACCTTGGCGTGGCCAGGGCAAGCCGGGTCGCCGATCGTCGCCACGTCGGCGGCCGGGATGAAGCCGATCGTCGCCGCCGTGCGCGTTCGATGATGGACGCGGGCACAAGCCGCCGTCGCCGTCGCCGGCGGCCGGCAGCCGCGGGCCCGGGCCGGCCGGGTCGCCGATGCTCGCCACGTTCGTCGTCCGCGACGGCCGGCCGCCGTGGTTCGCCGCTCACGGTTCGGCGCCCTTGGCGACCGCCTTGACGGTGGCCACGATCGCCGCTCTCGCGTCGTCGGATAGGGTTTCCCACGCGGTGACGATCGCTTCGAGGCGTGGGTCGGCGCGCGTTTTTACTGCAACGCACCGGCCATAGTCGTCTGCGTCGTCACCGTAAGTCGATTGCTGCAAACGCGATGGGGAAACGCGAGGTTCGGTAGAGCAACGGACTGAAAATCCGTGTGTCGCCGGTTCAATCCCGGCCCTGTCCACTGCGCCAGCGGACCCAATGTCCGCCGGCGTCGGCAAGTTCGTGCCTATGTCGTTTTGATCACGGCCATGTCGGAAACTCTGGTAACGTGCATTTCCTGGCCGGTTCGAATCGGGCTGCTCGGTACCGGCTTGATCGTGCCGCTGGTGGCGATGCGAATCGCATGCGAGGTATCGGCGCCCGCCTGGCAGTCGGGACAACTGTCGGCTTACGCCTCGCTGCTCTTGTCCAATACGGCGCTGGTTTTCTCGCCGTTTTTGGTCTACGCGATCGGTTCGTTCGTGTTGCTTTTGTTTGCATCCGACCGCGTGGGAAGGCACTTCGCCGTCCGCTTCGGAGTCTATACGGGCATGGTGTTGTGCCTGCAATTCATCCTCCTCGGCCTCGCGGCGTTGGGTGGTCGCCAAGGCGGCTTCGGCCAGGAAGCACTGATGGCACTGGCTTGCGGTGTGGGAGGCACCGTCGTTCCGCTCGGGCTGGGCTGGGCCGCGATCAAGATCACCCGTCGCTGGGGAAGCCGCTGGATCTGGCCGCTTTTGGGACTGCTGGGAACGGCCTTTGCCGTTACGGTCGCGGTCTCGAAGTCGCCGCTGGAGGTCGTGACCGTCGCCATTTGGATACCGTTGGTGGTGGCGCTGGTCGCGGCGCCGTTTTGGGCCTTGGCGAGCTATGTTGTAGTGTCCGTGTTCGTGTACCGCCGCTTCGGTGGCCATGCGCAATACCGGCTTTCCGACGCGATGTGTCTGCTGACCTGGCTGGGCACGTATTTCGGGACATTGCGGATTTCGGCCACGCGGGCGATCGAACAATACGCGCAATTGCCTCCCACGCCCCCGAAAAGCTGTTACGTCTGCACGGCCGCGGCGCGCGGCCATCCGGCCTTGGTCCGGTCGCACCGTTGGACGGCGCCCGATGGGACGGTGATGGTGGTGAATTGGCAGATGCGGCGGTTCAAGGCCGTGGAGTTGGCGTTGGCCGCCGCCGCGCCCCATTGGCACTCGGTCGTTCGCGCCGTCTATGACCGCGTCGGTCCGCCGCTCGCCGCGGCGTTTTGGCACCCCTGCGCGGCCGACCTGGCCTATCTTTCGCTCAAGCCCGCCGAGTGGCTGGCCGCTACCGCGATGCGCGCCTTGATACCGAATTGCAGCGATTTGGCTTCGCGGCTGTACAACGAGTCATCGCCGTCGATCAAAAGCCGCTCGGACGCAGGGTGAGCCGGGTGAGCCATCCATTTGCACTTTCCGCCGTCCCGCTGTTACAATTGGGTGGCCTTGTCACGCTCGGCGGCTTGCCTCGCGAAGTCACCGATTCACCGCTCCAGCAGGTGCTCGTCGCTTTCACCGTCAAACCGGCGTGGGCGCGGCATCGGTACGGGTTTGTGGAGATGAAGGACGAATAATAGCATGGTAGGTCGGCAGACACTGCTGGATGAGTGGCGAATGCGCCTGGCCGAGTGGCGCGAGCGGCTGGCGGGCGGTTCGCGCCGGCCATGGCCGGCCAGGCTCTATATCCGGCTCTATACGTATCTGGTGCGGCGCTACGGCGATTCGGACGCGGACACACCTGTCGCAACCATGCCCGCCGATGAAGAATCGTCGATGCCCTTCTTCGTCGCCAAGCCCATCGAGGGGGCCATGCCACCGCGCAGCGCCGAACGCATTCGCGCCGTGCTCGACGCGGTCCATGAAAACAATCCCAATCGCAGCGAGATGGGATCCTTGGCCGCTGGTCTCCCGCTCGACAGCATGATCGCCGTCGCGGCGTTCTATGATCCCCGCGAAGTCGCTCGTTTGCGGCGAATGCTCAAGGACGCGGCGATCGAATCGAAGACTCAGCCGTTGCGCAAACAGACGCAGGTGCTGGTGCGTTGGGCCGACCTGAGCCGCGCGCGGCCGATCGTCGACAGTCACGCGGTCACGTCCCACGATTCGTCGGCCAAGCGGCGCCAGCGAGCTCCACGCTGCGCAATGTTTGGCGGTTTGGTCGGGTTCCTCGTTGGGCTCGTCGCCGTCGGGTGGCTCAACATCGGCATCGGCGCCACAATTGGGATATGCACGGTGATCATCGGATTCGCGTTAGGACTGGTCATCGGCACAATCGCCGACGGCTGAGGCCCGACCAATCATTGCCCGCGAAATAAATAACGGTTCGCGGCAAGGCTAGGATTGGCGCCCGTATCCAACTCTGTAGGGAACGCCCTCCGTGGCGTTCCGTGCCCCGCGAGCAGACGTCGATACTCGCTTCACGGAACGCCACGGAGGGCGTTCCCTACAGAGTCGATCCCATCTTCTCTTCGCATCCTAGCCTTCAGGGGTATAATACGTCGAAGGTTGATCGACCTCGTGTTCGTACCGGAACCCGAAGGAGTTTAGCGGTGCTTGAAATCCATGATGGTCAAGGCAGGCCAAATTGTGCGGGCTTTTCCCGGCGGACGGCGATCAAGGCCGGCTTTCTGGGCGTCTCGGGCCTGACGCTGGCCGACCGACTTCGGCTCGAAGCGCAAGGCGCGGCGACGCGCAAGGAGATGTCGGTGATCCTGATCTGGCTCGATGGCGGGCCAAGCCAATTGGAGACTTATGACCCCAAGCCCGAAGCGCCCGTCGAGTACCGCGGCCCCTACGAGGCGATCGACACGAATGTGCCGGGCATCCGCATCTCGGAGACTTTGCCCAACCACGCTCGCCATGCCGACAAGATGGTGTTCATCCGCTCGCTGCATCATGATACGGGCGACCATTTCGCCGGCGCCCACTGGATGCTCACCGGCCGCTTCGGCTCGACGTCGGTGAGCCTGCCGCAAAAGTACCCCTCGGTCGGCTCGTTTGTGTCGCGCGTTCGTGGTGCGAACCGTCCGGGCTTGCCCGCCTACGTAGGGCTGCCCGCCGCGCAGAGCGTGTACCTCTTTCCCGGCTACCAAGGCGCGGCCTACCTTGGCCCGGCCTACAACCCCTTCGACGTCGACACCGAGCAGAAGTACCTCTCGGCCGTTGCGAACGTCGAAATCAAGCGGCCCCGCTGCCTGGAGAGCTTCGCCCAGTCGCAGCCAGGGCGGATCGAGGGACGCGTCGACTTGTTGAGCCATTTCGACAAGCTCCGCCGCGACCTCGACCAGTCGGGCGGCATGGACGCGCTCGACCGCTACCGGCGGCAGGCCATCGAGATGATCGTGGGCGGCAAGGCGCGCGAGGCGTTCGATCTGGAAAAGGAAGAGCCCAAGGTCGCCGAGCGTTACGGTAAGAGTCCCTGGGGCCGCTACACGCTCATGGCTCGCCGGCTGGTCGAGGCCGGCGTGACGTTCGTGACGGTCGACATGCCCAATTGGGACGACCACTCCAACATCAAGGAGGGGCACGGCTACAAGTTGGGCCCGATGGACAAGGCCGTCGGCGCGCTGATGGACGACCTGACCGAGCGCGGCCTGCTCGACCGCGTGCTGGTGATTGTCATGGGGGAGTTTGGCCGCACGCCGCGCATCAACCAGGGGCAGCCCGGCATTCCGATACCCGGCCGCGACCACTGGGGCGGGGCGATCTCGGTCATGCTGGCCGGCGGAGGGCTGCGCGGCGGCCAGGTCGTCGGCGCCACCAACGCCAGGGCCGAGTACCCCGTCGAACGACCGCTCGCGCCCGACGACGTGCTCGCGACCGTCTATCACCAACTCGGCATCGACCCGACGTTGGCCTTCCCCGACCACGCGGGCCGCCCCGTGCCGATGCTCGAAGTCGGCAGCCCGATCGCGGAGATCATTTAGCCCGGATTATTCATGGTCCCGTAGCTGGCTTCGCAAGAACTCAGGCCGAAGCATCTAAAGGAGACGCCGAAATGGCCACGGTCCCAGAATCACCCAGCCAAGTGTTTTATCCAGTCCGGAAGCGTCCACCCGAAGGGCCGCTCACGGAGGATGAGTTTCTTGCTTGGTGCGACGAAGACACGAAAGCCGAATGGGTTGAGGGAGACGTGATTCCGATGTCGCCCGCCAAGGTCAAGCATGTTTTGTTGACCGGTTTTTTTCATGAAGTCCTGTCGACATTTGTTCGACGCCGCCACTTGGGCAAGGCGTTTCAGACCGATTTGATGGTTCGCTCGCGGACGCCGGGCGCTACTTACCGATCGCCGAGAGCGACGGCAAGGCCGCCTCGCTCGTCGTGCCGGGGTTCTACCTTCGCCCGGCGTGGCTCTTCGGCGATGAACTGCCCAATGTCGACGATGTCTTACGGGAAATGGGTGTGGGGCCGCCGGACGGGTTTAGGGCCTAATACTTCAACAGGCTGAACATTGGGTGCGGGGCGACGCGCCGTGCCCCTCCCAAGCCGGCCAGTTCGATCAAGAACGCGCACCCCGCCACGGTTCCCTCGGCGCGTTCGACCAGCTTGCAGCAAGCCTGCACCGTGCCGCCGGTGGCCAGCAGGTCGTCGACCAACAGCACACGTTGCCCCGGCGCGATGCCGTCGGTATGGATTTCGAGCGTGTCGGTTCCGTACTCCAGTTCATAATGAAAGGCATGCGTGTCGAAGGGGAGTTTTCCCGGCTTGCGAATCGGCACGAAACCCACGTCCAGTTCCAGCGCCAAAGGCGCGGCGAAAATGAAGCCGCGGGCTTCCGCCGCGGCCACGACGTCGATCGGTTGGCCCCGGTAATGGTCGGCTAACCGACGGATGGCCTCGCGAAAGGCCCGCGCGCAGGCCAACAGCGGCGTGATGTCGCGAAACAGTATCCCCGGCTTGGGAAAGTCGGGAATCGCGCGAACGTAATCCGCCAGATCGAGGTGGATCCCGTCAAGTTTGGCCCCCTCGAGCTGAGCCCTGTCGAGGTCGTTCGGGTCGGACATCAATGGATCAGGATGAACTCGTTGCTGTTCAAGAGGGCCCACCAGACGTCCTGCATGGCGGCTTTGGCGTCGCCGCCCCGCGCCACGAGCAACCGGTTGGCGATCCCCATTTCGTTGTTCGTCGCCTTGCGCGCCAGCGCGGCCAGATAGAGATGGTTGATCCGGTCGCCCGGCCTCATGTTTCCCGTGGCCATTTCGTGCAGGAACGTCCCCTTCTCCACGTCGGTGGCCTGCTTGATCAGGTCGCCGTTGAACATCATCAGGGCCTGGGGAATGGTGCCGTTGAAGGTCGTGGCGTCGTCGCCTTCGTCGGTGCCGAAGGCGATCGTGAACTGCCGCAGCCAATCGCGCTTCGTCTTCTCTTGCTCTTCGTAGGCGCCACGGGTCTTTTGCGCCTCGGTGGCGACCAGCAGCGATTCGTAGAGTTGCTCGGCCTGCATCTGCCGGATGTAGAAATGGCTGAAAAGCGGTTTGACGCCCAAGGTCGGGTCGTCGTTCTTGTTCTTGGCCGCCTTGCCGCCGAACCGGCTCGACAAGCCGTACGCCTCGCTTAGCGTGATCCAGCGAATCAGCCGCCGCAGGTCGTGCTCGTGGCCGGAGAACTGGCGGCCGAGGTACTCGAGCAGGTCGGGGTGGGAGGGCGAATTGTGGGGCCCCAGGTCGTCGATCGGTTTGGTGAAGCCGTAGCCCAGGAAATGCCCCCACATGCGGTTGACGATCGACTTGCCGAGGTATTCCGACTTCGTCAGCAGCTTCGCCAACTCCAAGCGGCGGTTCACCTCGTCGGCGTAGCCGCTGGCGTTGATCTTCGTGCCGTCGACGAACGTCGGGTAGGCCACGCGCATCTCACCGTTGCGGAGCTCGTAATAGATCTCGGCGTCGCGCACGTCGCCGCCGCCGCCTTCGCCGGCGAAGTCCTCGTTTTCCAATCGCACGGAGGCGATTTCCCGTCCTTGGAACGTCCGCAGCGCCTTGGTCTGCCGGAAGAAGGCGTTCATGCCCCAGAACTGGTCCTGCTTCCAATCGTTGAACGGATGGTTGTGGCACTGGGTACACTGCACTTGCAGTCCCAGGAAAAAGCGCGCCGTTTTGGCGGTGGCGGTGGCCGCGTTCTCTTGCAGATTGTCGAGCAGGAAGTTGACGGCGCCGTTGTAGCCCTCCTCGCCCGGCTTGTTCGCGCCGGTGGCGCTGACCAACTCGAACACCAGCTTGTCGTAGGGCTTGTTCGTCAGGAACGACCGGCGCAGGTACTGCTGCATGCCGTCGCGATCGACCATGTCCCGCGCCTCGTCGCGATCCGACTTCGGCCGGCCGATGAGCACGTTGGTCCAGAGGGTGGTCCAGTTCCGGGCGTACTCTTCGACGTACTCGTCGGAGTCGACCAGGCGATCGACCAGCAGGGCGCGCTTGTTCTTCGATTTGTCGGCAAGGAACTTCTCCAACTCGGCGACCGAGGGGACGCGCCCCAACACGTCGAGGAACAACCGCCGGCACCACTCGTTTTCCGTGGCGGCGGGCGAGGGGGTCATCTCGGCGTCGGCCCAGCCTTTGCGTATCTGTTCGTTGATGAACTTGATGATGTCGGCGTCGGTCACGGCGCTGGAGGGCACCGCTTCAGCCGCATCGACCGACGACGCCGCGGCGTCCTTCTTCTCCTCAGCTTCCAGCGCGGTCATGCTCGTCGCGGCAATTCCGCCCACCAGACAGCACCCCACCCCTGCCAAGAACAACCGGCGGCCAAGGTTCCGCGACATGGGAACTCCCTCTGTTACGTGTGTGATACCTGAACCTGAACACCTTCATCATAAAAAACGGCGCGCGTAAGTCAACCAAGAAATCGGTACACGGCGGATCGAGGCGAGTGACGACGATCGTCAAGGGCCAGCCGGAGAGCCCCTTGCCGAGAGTGGATCGGCGGACTAGAAACAAATGGAAATAACAGGGGGGTGACGCCCGCCGCTCGCCCCCAACACCGGAAATAACAGGGGGCTGACGCCCCCCGCTCGCCCCCAACACCGAGGCGCACGATTCATGGTCCATTCCGAAATCGACCTTCGCAGTGACACGGTGACCCGGCCCACGCCGGCCATGCGGGCGGCCATGGCCGCGGCCGAGGTGGGCGACGACGTGTTCGGCGACGACCCGACCGTTCTGAAGCTGCAAGAGAAGCTGGCGGGGCTCCTGGGCAAGGAGGCGGCGGTGTTCGTCCCCTCCGGGACGATGTCGAACCAGATCGGCGTGCGCGTCCACTGTTCGCCGGGCGACGAGGTGCTGTGCGAGGCGAATTGCCACATTTACAACTACGAGCAGGGAGGCTTCGCGCAGCTCAGCGGCGTGGTGGCGCGGCCCGTCGAGGGAGAGTTCGGCGTGTTGCGCCTCGAGCAGCTTGCCGGGCTGATCCGGCCCGACAACGCGCATTACGTCCGCACCCGGCTGGTCTGTTTGGAGAACACCCACAACCGCGGCGGTGGCCGCGTGCAACCGTATGATGAAGTGCGGCGCATCGGCGCCTGGGCGCGCGACAACGGCCTGGCGACACATCTCGACGGGGCGCGGCTGTTCAACGCGGTCGTGGCCGGCGGCATTCCGGCCGCGCGCTGGGCCGAGCACTTCGACACGGTCAGCGTCTGCTTCTCCAAGGGGCTGGGCGCGCCCGTCGGCTCGGCGCTGGCCGGCACGCGGGCCATGATCGACCGGGCGCTGAGGCACCGCAAGCTGTTCGGAGGCGGCATGCGGCAGGTGGGGGTGATCGCGGCCGGGGCGCTTTATGCCCTGGAGCACCATGTCGCGCGTCTGGCCGAGGACCACGCCAAAGCCCAGCGTCTGGCCGCCGCGATCCGCGCCATCGATGGCCTGGATCTCCGTCCTGAAAAGGTCGATACCAACCTGGTGATCTACCATGTCGATCCGAGGCTGGGGACCGCGGCGGAATTCAGCGCGCGGCTCAAGCGGCGGGGTGTGCTGATCAGCGCCTTTGGCGGCCAACTGATGCGGGCCGTCACGCATCTCGACGTCAGCGACGCCGACGTCCAGCGGGCCGGCGAGGTCTTGCGCGAGGTTGCCCGCGAAGCGGCCGGCCAGGCAACCAGCCAACCGGCAACCAGCCAACCGGCAACCGGCGCGGTCTATGCGTAGGGTGGGCACTGCCCACCAATCACTCGGCGAACGCCGCCCTACCCCCGAATTCTTGCGAATCCGGCTACATTGCCTTGGCGCCGTCAACAGGGTATCGTAATGCAGTTGCAGCCAAGGAGACACCATGAGCACGACCAGCGACACAACCCGAGCCAAATCGACCAATGGTAAGACCGCCGAAGCGACACCCGCGCGCACGCTGGCCATCGACATCGGCGGCACGGGCCTAAAGGCCTCACTGCTTGACGAACAAGGAGAAATGATCTCCGATCGCGTACGCGTCGAAACGCCGCACCCCTGTCCACCGCCGGTCATGGTCGATACGCTGGCGAAGCTGATCCAGCCCCTGGGGCCATTCGACCGGGTGTCGGCCGGGTTTCCGGGAGTGGTCCGAAAGGGGAAAATCATCACGGCCCACAACCTGGGCCAAACCGACTGGGAAGGTTTCGATCTGCGGGATGCGTTGGCCGCGAAATTCGGCAAGCCGGTCCAGGTGAAGAACGACGCCGACGTGCAAGGGTTAGGGGCGATCCGCGGCGTCGGGATCGAGATGGTGATCACGCTGGGCACCGGGCTCGGCTCGGCGCTGTTCGACGACGGCTGGATCGCTCCGCACATCGAACTGGCGCACCATCCGTTTCGCAAAGGGCAAACGTATGAGGAGCAACTTGGCGAGAAGGCCCTTCACCACGCGGGCCACAAGAAGTGGCAGCGCCGCGTCGTCAAGGCGATCAAGACGCTCCGCCGCTTGACGAACTTCGACCACTTTTACATCGGCGGCGGCAACTCCCGGTTGATCGACTTTGAAGTGCCCGCCGACGTCGAAGTCATCTCCAACGACATTGGCATGCGCGGCGGCATCTGGCTCTGGCGGAAGGACCGGCCGCATGCGCTGAGCCAGGCCGCGGAGGAATGATGACGTAGGGCGGGCACCGCCCACAATGTTCCGCGGGTTGCCGGTGGTTATCATCGGCGTGGGAGGAATTGCGATGCGCGAACACCGACCCACGCGAAGACGTAGCCGAGATTCTCGGCGGCACGCTGGATGCCCTGCCGTGTTGGGGGTTGATGTGTGGTTGGTAGGGGGGGTATACTTCACGCGGCCATCATTCTGGAACTCCCCTGGGGGACCAGTCCCCCAGCCCCCCTGGCATTTACCGCTTTGGCGCCAATCCCAAAGACAGCACGACGCCAAGCGTCGGCACGTATCCCTCCGTGGCGTTCCGTGGCACGCCAAACGGCGTCGCACCAGCTTCACGGAACGCCACGGAGGGCGTTCCCTACAGAACCCAAGGCCTCTAAACCGGATTATTCATGGTCCCGTAGCTGGCTTCGCAAGAAGTCAGGCCGTGGACGCGAGTTACGCCAGAATTCTTGCGAATTCTGCAACAGCACAGTGCGCGAGTTCCTCCCCGGACCATGAATGATCCGGGCTAGCGGCGTCCGCGAGACGACCCGCATCCCGCTCGGCACTTACCGGGGCTTAGGTTTCGGCATTGTCCTGCATCCACAATTTCCGCCCGACATCTACCTCGAAGGTGCGATCATCCGCCATTACACGCTGTCGCGGGAGCACCAGGGGCCGCGTGCCGTCCTGAACGCCGTGGAACGCGTGGCCAGCGCCTACGGCTCCGAATGCGTTGGTGTCCGGCAAGACCTCACCATCGCCGAATCCCAGCTTCGCGACTACCATGCCCGCCTGGGCAAGCCGTTCCCGCACGACGCCTACCTGGCTGAACTGACCGGCCTGCGCGACCAGCTCAAGGCCGGGCTGTCGGCCACGGGCCATGAATCCGGCAAAGAAGAAGGCCCGAGCGTTTCCGAACTGGCCGGAAAGATCAAGACGCTCAAGTCCGCCCAAAGCATCGAGGCGACGCCGCGGCGCGCCCGCCAGAAGCATTCCACCGCCGAGGAGCCGGTCACCGCCCGAATCCGCAAGCGACAGGAAACGATGCCCACGCCCGACAGGCGGTCGAGTATGATGAAGCACCGCAAGCAGCGTCCGCCGCCACGCCGGAGCCGAATTCATCCGCAAGGCCGATGACCTTCCAGGAACGCATCCTGCGTGAACGGAACGGTCAGGCTGATGGGCACACGCCGGAGTGAGCCCGCCTTTCAGCATTGGCAGATGAACTACCTGCCCCGGAGCAATCCGGGGCGGGACCAGACGCCCCAGTTCCCGCCCCAAGCCCCACCCTCTTCCCTCTTTTCTGTTCCGGTGAAAACACAGAAGCAAAGAGCAACTTGACAAGTCTATCATTGCCGGATAGACAAGCAGACTCCACCTTAGAAGGCCACCATGCATTACCGGCACACTCTTGAAATTCACCAGCGGCTTGAGGCCGTGCTTAAGCCTTAAGTTTTACCACATTTTTTCCGTTTGGCGGCGGAGTATCCGTCGAGCATTGATTGAAGTTTGGTCCAGCCGCGCCAAAGAACCAGCCAGCCTGGATGTCCGTCGCGTTTGCGATTCTGAT
>Ga0307374_10000675_pt1 | contig 64648 bp, 51 predicted proteins | sample OX3MG_FD_202532 | JGI IMG/M metagenome (GOLD analysis project Ga0307374, IMG submission 202532) | Soil microbial communities from Risofladan, Vaasa, Finland - OX-3 | ecosystem: Environmental > Terrestrial > Soil > Coastal area > Acid sulfate soil | place: Finland: Risofladan, Vaasa | collected... | reverse complement strand
GCCGATTTTCGTGGCAGAGAAAGAGCACAAATCCAACTTCGGCGAAGTTGGACTTTCCCACGACAAGCGATTGAAACAAAATAAGATGCTCCTGCGTACATCTATTCAACTTCGGGTTTCAGGTTTATGCGCTGCTGGATGTGTCCGCGCTTAGGATTCGCGAACGGCGTTCTGTTTCGCCGCCACGCGCGATCCACGCATTGGACGGAAAGAAAAAAATCGGTGCCGGCAAGGATCGCACCGGTACGCGGATGCATTCAGTGCTCGAAAAATCCACTGGAGGCTGCCTTCTTCTACCCATCGCTTCGCAATGTACTGTAGCTCTAGATTTCCGCAACGCGGGCAACGGGCATACCAGAGAAATGTCATCGCTGCTGCATTTCCATAGAAGCGGTTCTTGCACTTCATGCATCGCCACGGCCGCAGCGCCGCAACGCTCGCAAACCAGTCGCCCATTCCGCGCCGGTGCGACCGCACGCAATCTTCATGCCCACAAGATGGACAAATCATCTTCCTCCGTCTCTATGGCGCGCCGCAGAATACACAACCCCCTCTTCAACTTCAACCGTTCCTTCGTACTATCCGCTCAGTACGCTCGATTACGCTTTTCGCCTTCTTGTTTCTCGCTTCTTTCTTCTCTGGGTCTCTGCTTCCTTGCCTCTTGCTCCTCACTTTTGACTCTGAACTATCGACGATCGACTTGCCCTCGCTTGTAGAATACCTCCGGAGGCACGCATGCCCGATTACACTGCTGCGCATTCTCGCGCGGGAATCAACGCAAAGCTCCCGCATCTCGACACGTGGCCGAATCATTTCCCCGGCTACGAAATCACCATCCGTTTCCCCGAATACACTTCCGTCTGCCCCAAAACCGGTCTCCCCGACTACGGGACGATCCTCATTCAATACGAACCGCGCAAACTATGTATCGAGCTCAAAGCTCTGAAAATGTATCTTCTCGCTTATCGCAATCTTGGCATTTTTTACGAGAATGCCGTCAATCGCATGCTGCGCGATATCGTGGCCGCTACACAGCCAGTCTCTTGCCTGGTGCGCGGTGAATTCACGCCCCGCGGCGGCCTCTTCACCAATGTCGAAGCCCGCTGGCCCCATCGACACAATTCTCGTCGCATACCGTAGACTTTCCTGGCCCGGTTAGCGATAATCTCGCGAGGGTGTCCGATGAGGCCATTTATCAGGAGACGCGATGACCGATTCGCTTGACACTCCACACACCACTACCGTTGTGTCTCCTCCCCTGGAGTCTTATCCCTATACGCCTCGTTGGGTGATGCTCGCTCTCGTCGTCGCCTTCGTGCTAATCGGCTACTTGCTTTACGCACTCTATCGGCAGCGCCAGCAAACCAGCCAAGCTTTCGAAGCTGCCACGAAGCGCGCCAGCGTGCTATCCGCGCAACTCGATAAAACCAACTCTGCCATTGGCGATCTGAAAGCCGAACTTCAGGTCACCTCGCAAAAGCTCGGTCTCACCGAGGACGAACTGGCTCGCGCACGCGGTATGGCTCAAGCACTCCGCAAGACGCAAACCGCTCAACAAGCCAACGCCGAAAAGCTCCGCCAGCAGATCGGACAGGTCCAGCAGCAGACTTCCACGCAAATCGGACAGGTTTCCGATGCCCTGAATGGCACCAAGAGCGACGTTGACGCAACGCGCAAAGATCTCGATGACACCAAGAACAAGCTTGGCACGGCCATGGGGGATTTGAATGTTGAATCCGGCTTAATCGCGCGGAATCACGAAGAAGTTCAGGAGCTCAAGCGCCTCGGCGAACGCAACGTTTACGAATTCAATCTCGTCAAATCCAAAAGGCCCCAAAAGGTCGGTCCCATCCAGCTTCAACTGCGCAAGGTCAATACAAAGCATTACACCTATACGCTCGACGTTGTGGCCGACGACAAACATGTCCAGAAAAAGGACAAAACCCTCGAAGAACCCGTCCAATTTTATGTTCGTGGCGCCCGTACTCCTTACGAAATCGTGGTTTACGATATAAAAAAGGATCGCATCACCGGCTATCTAACGACGCCGAAGGAAGCAGCCCCGGCGAACCCCAACAGCCCCTCCAGTCATTAAAAAGCATGGGCCGTCGTTGGCTGGCTCGTTAGTCTCTTATAATCGAACTGCGCGAGAGTCTGAGGCATACGCTAGTTTCAGAGGAGTGCCCGATGATATTTTCAAACAGCCAACATTCAAGCGCCATCGCGTGGGAGCGAACCTTCTCGCGATTCATGCAACCCATGGCCCGCTGCCTTCTTTTGCTTTGTTTCTTTGCTCTTTTGGCCGGCTCGGCCGTCGCCCAACAGGATTCGCTTGTCGACCGTCTTCCAGCAGACACGTGGCTCTATCTTCACTGGCGCGGAACGTCTTCCTTGACCACTGCCAGCGAGACGAACTCGGTTCTGCGCCTTTGGCGCGACCCTTCCTTCGCCGCCGCTCGCCGCAGCCTTATCGATCAGATGTTTCAGGAAGCGAAACGGAAAAATCCAAAATCAACTGGCCTGACGCAAGAAAACGCGGGCGAAATTTTCTCCTTGCTCGAAAATCAGGCTGTTTTCGGCCTTATGAATCGCTCCACAAATGTCCCGGACAATATCCCAAATTCTTCCAGCTCATTTCTGATCTACGACGCGGCCGGTAAACAGAACATTCTGGACAAATTGAATGCCGAACGCGTGAAGAACTCTCCTCCATCGTTCACCCGCACTCCCCTGCCTGTCGGCAGCTTCACCGCCTATAAAATCGTCAACGGCAAGAGCACTTCCTATGAAGCCCAGGCCGGAACATACTTCGTTCGCACCGACACTCTGGCCGCCATGGAAGAAATCTTGCCCCGCATCACTGCAGCACATCCCCCCGCCGCACATTTTGAAGAATCCGAAGCTGTTCCCTCCGGCTGCCGCAACGCCGCGGCAGGGTCCCTTCTCACCTTCCTGGCGCTCCCCTCTAAATTTAATCTTGCGGCGATTCCGCCAAATGCCAATTTCAATTTCGCAGCATTCGTCAAAACACTTCATCTTGATCAGATTCGCACTGTTTGCGGCAATGTTACCTTCGAGTCTCACGCCACGCGCATGCGCGGCGCCGTAGTGGGCGATACGTCCGCGGGAAGCATCCTCAATATCATTGGCGCCGGTCGCAGTTCCTTCGCCACGCTCGCGCTGGCGTCTTCCGGCTCCTCTTACGAGTGCTCCATTCTCGACGTCCTGTCGCTTTACAAAACTCTTCTCGCCGGATTCTCCGCCGCCCTTCCGCCTGACAAACAGGGCTTTATCGCCGGCATCGATTCTCTCGTTTCAACATTCTGGGGCATGCCACCTGCCGACGCCCTCGGCTTGTTCACCGGAGAATTTGCAAATGTTCACGTCAATACTGCCGCAGACCCGACGCGCGCCGTCTACGCCTTCACCATCCAGCACCCGAAAAAAGTTGTCGCGCTTTTGCAGCACATTATTCCAGGCGCATCCGCGACTCAAACTCAGGATGGCGACACAACCTATGTGACCATCACCTTCCCGCAGCACGCACAGGCCGCGCAAGCTCCCGCCGCTAAGCCTTCCGTATTTTTCGTTGCGGTCACGCCCTCGATGGCGATCGTCGCAAAACATCAGGACCTGGTCCATAATGCTGTCGCTCGTCTCCGCATGCCGCCCCTGTCCGCGCAGGCCGATTCTTTGGCCAACGATCCCGGCTTCAAGAATGCTCGCGCCGCTATGCCGGCGAGACTGTCCAGTTTGGCTTATTCCAACCTAGCTGACTTCAATTGGACCAGTATGCTCACCAACCTTCAAAACCAAATCAGCCAAGCGCAGGCCGCCACTCGTAAGGCTGGAGAGCCGGCGCCACCTCCCGTCGATCTCTTTCAGGGATTCGACCCGAAGATAATTTCAAAATATCTCCACACTTCCCGCGGCAGCGCATGGAAGAATTCCACCGGCATTTACTTTGAGTCGGCCATTCAATAACGCGCGGCTCATACTTTGTTTCGCTGTAGCATCCGTGAATTTTGTCGCCGGCGTTCGCTCCAGCGCCTTGCGTCCGCAACAATCAGCGCCCGCCGCGCCACAGGCAAAATTAAAAGTTCGCGTCTCGCTCGTCAAAGTCGACGCCAGCATCGTCGACGCGAAGGGCAAGTTCGTGGAAGGGCTGCAAAAAGAAAACTTCCACGTCTTCGACGACGGCGCCGAGCAGCCCATCACCTTCTTCGCTTCCACGGAAGCGCCCGCGCAAGTCCTCGTTCTCATCGAGACCAGCCCCGCCGTGTTTCTCATTCATCGCCAGCATCTCGAGGCTGCTTATGCTCTGCTGAACGGCCTAGCATCTGGCGACCGCGTGGCTCTCGCCACCTATTCGGATACTTCGCAACTCATTCTTCCTTTCACGATTGACAAATCCGCTCTCGCCAGCGCGCTCGCCAACATTCAATACAATCTCGGTAGCGGCAACCTCAACTTCTACGATTCCGTATCCGCTGCACTCGACTGGCTTTCAAACACTTCGGGCAAAAAGGCCCTCGTTCTGCTCACCACCGGTCTCGATAGCTCTCCCGCTGGACATTGGCAATCTCTTATCGAAAAGCTGCGCGGCAGCGAGGTGACCATCTTCCCCGTCGCCCTCGGCGGTTCGCTCCGCTCGTTTCAAGGATCGGCGCCTGTGGTACCCGGTGTCGCCGTGCCGTCCGGTCTCAGTTTCTTCGCCGCCAATCGAGCACTCCAAGCTCTCGCCGACTCAAGCGGCGGCCAAGCCTTTTTCCCCAAGCAAGATAAGGAATTTGTCGCCATTTATCGCCGCATTGCAGAGGCTCTGCGCCACGAATACACCCTCGGCTTTACTCCGCCAACGCTCGACGGAAAATTCCATTCGCTCCGCCTGGAGGCTTTCGACGCCAAGGGCCGTCCCCTTGCCACCGGCGGTAACAAGCCACACTACCGAATCTTCGCGCGCCAGACATATCTCGCTCCCTCTCCTTGAATTTCCCTTAGCTCATCGTCCCTGGCAAAAAACTCCCGTCGATCCGTGCGGAAATATAACTGCGTCCATCTCAAAATCATTTGGTGTTACTCTCAGTCCTCGCAGTTCATATGTCGCTGCGATATTCTGATAAATTTGGAGACCTCTTCGCATATGCCACTCGCAAATACGGCTAAGTTTCTCCTCATTCTTAGCATTTTCTGGCTGGTATCGAATACGGCCGCCGCGCCGCAAACTCGACCACTGCCCGCGTCAGCGCCAGTGCAATTCACTTTTTCAGGTAACGTCGCCCAGGTCCCCATCGAAGTTTCCGACCATCTCGCTCTCGTTCCCGTGCGCGTCAACGGCGCGCGTCCGTCCTGGTTTCTCCTCGATACATCGCAGCCTACGTCTTCACTCGACGACGTTCGCGCCGTCGCGCTCGGCTTGCTCTCCCCCGGCTCGAGTAACAGCAGTTCGAAATCGCTGCCCAATGCGTCCCTCGAATTTCCCAGCCTCAAGATTTCCATCCCGACGCTGGCGCTCGGTTCGTTCGGTGATCTCTCTTCTCGAGTGGGTCGCGCCGTGCAAGGCATACTGGGCGCCGACGTTCTCAGCCACTTGGTCATAGTCATCCGCTACGATCGCCAGACACTTCAGCTCTACGATCCAAAATCCTTCCAGTACAAGGGCGCAGGCGTTAAATTGAAAACGCAAATCATCGGCGGCGCTCCGGCCTTTGACGCCAAATTCAATATCCGCCATCGCGGCACTCTCCACGGACTCTTCTCCATCGCAACGGGCCAGGCCGAAGCCATGAAATTCTCGCCGTCCTTCGCGGCTTCTCACAGCTTTTCGGCCCTCGACGAGAAAACGATCCTCTTCTCGCCACTCGATTCCCCGGGCGATTTTGACGATCGCCTCGGCCGGATCCAAACTCTGCAATTCGGCAAAATAACTTTGCAGGATCCTTTCGCGATTTTCCCCGGACCGTCGGAACATCCTTCTGCGCGCGCTTCCTCCGGCGTCGCGGGAGCTATCGGAGGAGAAATCCTTGACCGCTTCACGCTCGTTCTCGATTATTCCGGACAGCTCGCCATCTTCGAGCCCAACGCGCACTTCGATGATCCCTTTGTCACGGACATGAGTGGCCTGGTCCTCGAGGCCACTCCTCCCGACTATCGCGCCTTTGGAGTCGCTCGCGTGATTGCCAAGTCGCCCGCAGCGCTGGCTGGCATTGCCGTCGGCGACATGCTCGAAAAGATTGACGGAAATCCCGCGTCCGATTATTCCCTGAGCGACGTCCGCGCCCTGCTCCGCCAGGACGGCACCGAACACACCATCACCGTTCTGCGCAACGGCCAGCATCTCGAATTCACGCTGAAGCTGAAGCCTCTTGTTTGATTGACGCCGGAATCTTCGGGAGAATACTGGTTACACTCTGGAGCGGGTTGATAGCCTGGCAAGAAAAATTATTCGTATTCACTCAGGGTTTTCGCCATTTCGCGCAGCCGTTCGTCCGCGCGCGCAAAGACACTGTCCTTTTCAAACTTTCCGTGAGCGTCTTGTTTGCCCGCTTTCACACCGGTGAGGATTTCGATTCCCTCCTCGACCGTGGTCACCGGGAAAATATGGAATTTGCCTTTGGCTACCGCCTCGATCACGTCCTCGCGCAGCATCAAATCGTCCACGTTCTCCACCGGAATCAGCACGCCTTGTTTCCCGGTCAGCCCCTTGACGCGGCACACGTCGTAGTAGCCTTCGATTTTCTCATTCACGCCGCCAATCGGTTGGATGTCGCCCTGCTGATTCACTGATCCCGTCACCGCCAAATCCTGCCGGATGGGCGCGCCAGCCAGCGCCGAAACCAGCGCGTAAATTTCGGTCGAGCTCGCGCTGTCTCCATCCACTCCCGAATACGATTGCTCAAAGCACACGCTTGCCGCCAGCGACAGCGGTTTATCCTGCGCAAACTTCCGCCGCAAATAGCCCGAGATAATATGCATGCCTTTGTCGTGTAGTCGTCCGCTTAAATTCGACTCGCGCTCAATATTAATGACCCCCGACTTCCCCATCGCCACGGACGCCGTAATCCGCACCGGCTTGCCAAACGCGTATCCGCCCAGTTCCATCACGCTCAACCCATTCACTTGGCCCGTTCGCTCCCCCGCCACGTCGATCAGCAACAGTCCCCTCTCGATCATTTCCTGAATCTTCGTCTCGATCAGATTGTGCCGCTCGATTTTCGCTTCCAAGGACTCCTTCACGTGCGCCGCTGTCACCAGTGACTTCTTTTGTTCCCGCGCCGCGTAGCTCGATTCACGCGCCACATCGGCAATGTCAAAAAATCTCGCCGTCACCTTCCCCCGCCGGCCCGCCTGCCGCACGCCATGCTCCATCAGCGCGGCCATCGCTTCGCGGTCAAAAGGGAGCAGCCCCTCATCGTCACACAGCTTCCGCAACCTTCCGCAATAATGCGCGATCACTTCCTCGCTCCACTTCATTTCCTCGTCGAATTCCACGCGCACTTTGAAAATCTTTTTGAAATCGTCTTCGAAGTTGTAAAGCAGCTCGTACATCTCGCGGTCGCCGATCAAAATAATTTTCACCCGAACTTCGATCGGCTCCGGCTTCATCGCTGCCGTGCTGAAGGGGAAAAAAACGTCCACCGGCTGAATTTCGAGTTTGCTGTGATTCAACGTGCGCTTCAGTGTCCGCCACACGCCCGGCTCGGTCAGCGTGTCCAGCGCGTACATGATCAGAAAGCCGCCATCGGCGCGCAGCAGCGATCCGCCGCGCAGGTCCATGAAATCGGAACTCCATCCGCCGCGCGCATCATAGCTCCGGTGAATCGTCCCGAACAAATTCGCGTAGGTCGGAATCGTTTCGAAAATCACCGGGCAGCCTTCCTGCTCCCCGTGCGCCAGGATCACATTCACGCCATATACGCGAAATGGGTCTCGATCCGACCGATCTATTCGCAAATTCCCTCCGCCCTCCGAGGGCGGCTGCTCGTCCTCGCCTTCCCGCTCCTTAAATGGATCCAGATTGTCGAGAATGTGATGCCGCACTTCCTCCAGATATTCCGCGACATGCGAATCCGCATATTTTTCCTTGAGTTCCTCGATCACCCCATCCACCAGCACCGACGCCGCTTCCTGTTCGAGGTAGCTCATCTCGCTCGCCAGTTCTCGCGACAGCGTTAGTGTCTTTCGATAAACGACCGTGAATTCCTGTCGGAACTGATCGTATTTCCGCTCGAGATCCTCCGCCGCGGTGGTTTCAATTTTTCCTTCCTGCACCAGCTTGGGAATTTCCTCGATGGGCACCATGGCCCCTTCGAGCACGGGGAAAATTTCCGGCAGGGCGACGGCGCCCACTTGCATGCGCCCCAGCGCGAACTGCTCGCGCGCAATTCTTCGCGTGAAATCATCCATCAGTTCTTTTTCGCGCTGCGTGTAGCGATCCACAATGCGCGACTTCTGGCGTTGGAACGGCTCGCCTTCGAACACTTGCGGAATTCGTCTCCGCAGAAACTCAATCCCCGATTCCACTTCTTTGCGGAATGCATTCGCCTGTCCCGGAGGCAGCGTCAGCAGCCGCGGCCTGTCCTGATTCTTGAAATTGTTCACGTAGCAGCGATCCGCTGATAGCTGTATCTTCGGCCCAATCCCTTCGATCATCCGCACGATCATTCCGCCGCGGCTGGTTCCCGTCAGCCCGCATACGAAGGCGTTGTAGCCCTGCGCCGTCATTTCCACTCCCATGCGCAGCGCCCGCAGCGCCCGCTCCTGTCCAATCTCGCCGCCAATCGATGGCGCTTCCTTCGATGTCGCATACGGCACTGTCGCTGATTCGCATCTCCAGCGCAGTTGGCCCGGACTGAGTTCTTTCACCGGTGAATCCTTGAGATCCATTTTCTTACCTTCGCATTTCATTCGAACCAGGAGCGGCCTACTCTAGCATGCCAATGCGCCGCGCCTAACCGCGAACACATCACACCGTTCCTTCGCGCGCCTGTGGTCCCGTGTACAAATCCAGAACGCTCGCCGCCAGTGCCACTACAATTGGCCCCAGCACGATTCCGAGCAAACCGAACACCGCCATCCCGCCGATGACGGCGATAAAAACCACCAGCCCGTTCAGCCGCGCTCTTCCGCTGATGAACCACGGCCGCATCAGGTTATCGATTACGCCGGCCACCACGGTTAGCATCACCGCCAGAAATATCGCGCGCCCCCAATGGCCCGTCGCGATTAAATCGATCATCGCGGGAATCCAGATCAGCAAGTCACCCACCACGGGCACCAGGGAAAAAAATGCGATCGCCACGCCCCAAAAAATTGGCGCGGTAATGCCTACAACGGCGAACCCGATTCCGCCCGCAAGTCCGTGCACAACAGCCGCCGCCAGTGCCGAAGTAATGCTCGCGAAAATCAAGTCTCTCGATTTCCCCAGCATTTCTTCGCGCGATGCGCGGTCGAACGGCAGCAATTGCCTCAGCCGCGCCATCATTTCGTCGCCATCCCGGAACAGATAGAACATCGCCAGAATCGTCACGATCAGATCAAATGCGAAAATCGCGACGTTGCGCAGGATCACGCCAATCTGTGATGCAAGATATGCTGCCGCGGCCTCGATCGCGCTGTGCAGCAATTGCGACAAACTCTCCGGCGTCATCCCCGGCACATGCGCCCCCAGCCATACCCACCAGCGATCCACCCATGTGAAGCCCCCATGGTTGATGCCTCGCTGCACTGCCTCAGCCGCCTGCAGGCCCTGCCGAATGAAAGCCACGCCAATGCTCATCGCCGGCACGATCAGCAGTAGCGTGACTAAGACCGTACACCCAGTCGCTGCCCATGTTTTACCCCACTCCCGCTCGGCTCGCTTATCCAGCGGATGGAAAACCACCACCAGCACTGCCGCCCAGCACAGCGGCGCCAGAAACGGCTCGAATACCAGAAATACAAAATAGGCAATCAGCGCAATGAAGCCGTAGAACAGCACCGCGCCCAACCGCTTCTGCGCTATTGTTTTTTCTGGCAATTTCGTCCCACTCCGGCGTTACTTGGCGTCCGAGCACACTTCCGATACGCCAATCCAGCAGCAGCATCCATAATTTCCTTTTGTCTCTTTGTCAATCTCGCCTTTATTCTGTGTGCTGCGCGAAGACCTAATGCGACGGCAAGGGAGAAGTTTGGCGAATGCGGCAATGGCGCGCAAAACTGGGAATCGCGCCCGGCACGGCATGATTCAGGTTCAAGGTTAGCGGTGTTACAATGCTCTTCAGCTTGGAGGCTCTGGCATGCCCGCACTCCCACCGAGTTGCACGCACACGCGCACTTTGCTCATCGCCAAGGATGAACACGAGGAATATCTCGAATGCCTCAATTGCGGCGAAATCTTCGAGCGCGCCGAGAGCGAGCCTGCTCCCGGCTTCAACGAATCGCTGTCCGACGCGTGAATTTTTCCGGCTGCTGGGAATCACCAGGACGGAAGCCGATGTTATTTTTTATTCCAGTACCTTCGCCGCCAGCATTGCCGTCGCGGACAGAGTTTGGACGGATTCCTCCGGGAGATTGTGCCGCGCGCGCAGATACTCGGCATCGTTGTAGGAAATCCATACTTTACCGTTTGCGTCCTCCGCGACCAGAACCTTCAGCGGCAAATCGAGGGCCATAGTCGGCGACGCGATCATTAATGGTGTCCCTGCCTGGGGACTACCGAAGATCAAGACCTTAGTCGGCCTCATTTTCAATCCTGCTTTCTCCGCTTCGCCGCTGTGATCGATCAAGGCGAAAAGCTTCACGTTTTTTGCTCCGAGCAGTTTTTTCAGCTTCTCGATGGTTTCATCCACCGAGGAATGGCTCAGTTGGCTTACAATTCCATCTGCGGCTTTTGCGTCCATCGAAGCCCTCCGCACGATCGCAGAACTCTTTCTACCCTGGCCCGCGAACCGAAATCAGGTAAATGGCCATCGCCAATCCGACCGCCGCCATGATCAGCGCCACCGAAATCGCGAGTGTTGACGGGCGCTTCACACCGGTTTCCCCGCGCCCGAGCGCTAGCACCAGGTGCAGGTGACGCCACAGACTCGCCACATCCACGACCACGCCCAGCCCAATCAGCGCCGTCCCGAACCACAACGAGAGCCCCGTTGAATGTGTTGTCGCGCCCGGCTCACGTGCTTGCAACAATTCCAGAAAAAGCCCGAAGCGCGCCACCACGAACCCGAATCCCATCAGCGCCAAGCCCGTTCGAATCCACGCCAGAAAAGTTCTCTCCGCCGCCAAATAATCCGCTGTTCCAGGTTTTGTTGCGTCCGCCATTTCGCCGCCAATCTCGCCGCCCATGCGCGGCAACTCCATACACTTCAAATCCATTTCACAAAGATGATTTCTACGCCCGTTTCGCTTCCCTCCGCCCGGTTTCGGATGGATTCCATGACCCGAAGCTGCCGGCGCGCCGTTTTCCCCGCTTGACACTCCCATGCTAACTATTTTACCTTGCCATAGTCTAACTATGCATCGAAATCCTATGCCAGGAGCGTCCCATGGTTCGCGATGAAATTCCGCCCGGCACTCTTCATCTGTTAATTCTGAAAACGCTTGCACGCCGCGACGAATTGCACGGCTACGAAATTGCCCGCACCATTCAGCAAAATTCGGAAGATGTGCTGCAAGTCGAGGAAGGCTCGCTCTATCCCGCGCTCCAACGCATGCTCGTCAAAGGCTGGGTGAACGCGCACTGGGGCGCCACGCCGGAAAATCGCCGCGCCCGCTACTATCGCCTGACCCCCGCGGGACGCAAACAATTGGAAATCGAGTTGTCGCAATTCCGGCGAGTCGTCGGCGCCATCACCCGCGTGATTCAGACGGCATAGAACTATTTGTAGGGAAGAAAAGACCTTGAAATCGCTAGCTGAATTCGCCCGCCGCGTTCGAATGCTTCTCACTCGCGAGCAATTTGACCGCGAGATGGACGAGGAGATGCGCCTGCACATTGAATTGCGTGAGAAAGAATTGCGCGAGAAGGAATTGCGCGCAAACGGTCTGCACGAAACAGAACACGCCGAGAATGGACTTTCGGCCGAGGAGGCTTCCATGACGGCGCGGAAGAATTTTGGCAACACGCTGGCGCTTCGCGAAGCCAGCCATGATTCCTGGGGCTGGGCTTGGCTCGAGCATCTTGCGCAGGATTTGCGCTTCGCGTTTCGTATGCTCGCGAAAAATCCCGGCTTCACCGCCGTAGCGGTTTTGACTCTCGCTCTCGGCATCGGCGCCAACACCGCGATTTTTTCCGTGGTCTATGGCGCGCTGCTGCAGCCGCTGCCGTACCAAGACGCTTCGCGTCTAGGGGTGCTAAACGAGACGACGCCCAAGGTCGGCACCGTCAGCGTGTCGTATCCGAATTTCCTCGATTGGCGCGCGCAGAGCCACGATTTTTCTCAGATGGCTGCGGTGCAAGATGTCGGCTTCAACCTCGCGGGCGTCACCCAGCCGGAGAACATTCGCGGTGAAGCCGTCTCGCCGAATTTCCTTTCCATGATGGGCGTGCGGCCGTTCCTCGGACGAGATTTTGAAGCGTCCGAGGAGAAGCCCGGGACACCGCCGGTCGTGCTGCTCAGTTACGCGCTATGGCAGTCCCACATGGGAGGAAATCGAAACGCCATCGGCCGCACCATCACGCTCGATGGCCGCAGCTTTACGATTATTGGCGTGTTGCCGCCGAATTTCCGTTCGCTCGACCGGACAGACGCAATGCTACCGATCGGCGTGTGGGCGACAAACCACTCCGGGGAAGCCAACGATCGTGGCGACCGCGGCGACATGGTGGTGATAGGAAAGCTCGCGCGAGGCGTCAGGTTCGCGCAGGCGCGCGTGGAAATGGAAGGAATCGCCGCGCGGCTGGCGAAAGAATATCCGGCAAGCAATGACCAGTTCGGAGTGGCGCTGCAATCGATTCGCGACGCATTCGTGAGCGACGCGCGGCCGGCCATTCTGGTGCTGTTCGGCGCAGCAATGTTTGTGCTGCTGATTGCCTGCGCGAATGTGGCGAATTTATTTTTGGTGCGCGGCGCGGCCCGCACAAAAGAAATTGCGCTGCGCATGGCCTTTGGCGCCAGCCGTAGCCGCGTCATCCGCCAGATGCTCACGGAAAGTTTTGTGCTGGCGTGTCTTGGCGGCGTTCTGGGTTTGACGCTGGCGATTGCTGGAATCCGCGGCATTGCGCGACTGATTCAGACGGATATGCTTTCCGGCGCCAGCGTGAATTTGAACGGCGCGGTTCTTCTCTTCGCGGCGGGCATCATCGTGCTGGCCGCATTTATTTTCGGGCTGGCTCCGGCAATGCATTCCACGCGGCCTGATGTGCAATCGGAGTTGAAAGAGGGCGGCAGGACGGCGAGCGCCAGCGCGGCACAAAACAAATTGCGCGGCGCGTTGGCCATCGCAGAAATTTCGCTCGCGCTGATTCTTCTGGTCGGCGCGGGGCTGATGATGAAAAGTTTGTACGAACTGATGAGCGTGGATCCGGGCTTCCGACCGGATCGCGTGCTGACCATGGAAATGGATTTGCGCACCCAGCAATATTTCAAGGATCCGGCCATTCTCAATTTTTGGCAGCAAGTGCTGGACCGCGTGCGCGCGCTGCCCGGAGTAGAAAACGCCGCAGTCGGGACCGTCGTTCCGCTCACCGGCAATCACAGTCGCACCGACATCACCATCGAAGGCATGGCGCTGCCGAAGCCGGGAAATTATCCGCATCCGGATTATCACGAAGCGAGTCCCGGCTTCATCAGCACGCTTGGCATTCCGTTGCTGCGTGGGCGAACATTCACTGCGGCAGACAGACAGGGAGCGCCGCTCGTTGGAATGGTGAATGCAACGTTGGCGCGGCAGTACTGGCCAAACAATGATCCGATTGGAAAACGATTTATGTTCGGGCATCCGGATCCAACTGGCAAGAAGCCGCCGAAGTGGATTACCGTAGTTGGCGTCGTTGGCGACACGAAACTATATGGCTTGGCGAATCCGTCGCGGCTGGAGGTTTATGTTTCTGCTCTGCAATATCCCGACAGCGACATGAACCTGGTGGTGAAATCGCGGATCGCTCCTGCGGCGCTGATTTCGGCGATTCGCGGCGCGGTGGCATCGATTGACAAAAACCAGCCTATCTTCGCGATCTCGACGATGAATCAACTGGTGAGCGAATCCGTGGCGACACGCCGGATCACACTGGTGCTGCTTGGATTGTTCAGTGCGCTGGCGCTCGTTCTGGCGGCCATTGGAGTTTACGGCGTGATCTCTTACTCGGTCGCGCAGCGCACCCACGAAATCGGCATTCGCATGGCGCTTGGCGCGCAGCATAAGGATGTCCTGCGCATGATTCTCAGACAAGGAGTGAAACTCGCAGTCGCGGGCGTTGCGATCGGCGTAATTGCATCACTGGGTCTCATGCAATTGATGTCGAGCTTGCTGTTCGGGGTCCGCCCTGGTGATCCGCTGACGTTCTCCGGCGTGGCGATTCTGCTTGTGTTCGTGGCGCTGCTCGCCTGTTACATTCCCGCGCGCCGCGCTCTCCGTGCCGACCCCATGGTCGCATTACGTTATGAATGACGTCGCTAGGTTTTTGCTTTGCGGCTGCAGTTGAAGTTTTTGCCTCTGAGGCGAATGGCATTCACTCATCGTGAGATACAACCGGCCAGTTGGGCGGTTATCGGATTCCGAGCTTGTCGATCATGCGGATCACGTCTTTGTGCGAAACGTCGTACAGCTCATGCTCGTCTTCCTGTTCCAGACGTTCGCGCAAATATTCCGCGGCGATGAAGCTTGCCTCGCGGTCGGTCAAATACCGTCTCGCGCGATCCTGAAATTCGATGAACGCGGTATGCGCCAACCCCAGCACGACGCCTTTGCCGTCGACATAAAATTTGCAGTCAATGGTATCCGCATGGCGCGTCGCTATGCCGTTCCAGCAATGCGAGAACCGGCAGCGATAAACAACATCGGTCATCTTCGACGCCACTTCAAAGGGCCTGACGAAATCGCTCATCGCCCCTTGATTCGGAATCCGCGTTACGGTTGTTGCGCTCATCGTTTTTCCCGCCTGGGCTAAAAAAAATCTTTCACCTATTTGTGGCCCGCCATGGCTGCGTGCGTCTCCGAGTAGCTGCGGATTGCCGCGCCCACCCCCGCGCCAGACGGAAGGCGGAATCCCTGATCGAGCAGGCACTTTTCGAGCGCTGCAAGAAACAACAACACGTTATTTTTCTGGCATCCGTAGCCCATCAATCCCACGCGCCACAGTTTGCCCTTGATCGGACCAAATCCGCCGCCGATTTCGATGTTGAACTCATCCAGCAATTGCCCGCGCACTTTTCCGTCGTCAATTCCCTGCGGCACTTTTATGCCCGTCACTGTGACCTGACGATCCTTTGGATTCTCAACGAACATCCCGAGGCCCATGGCTTCGAGGCCGGCGACCAGGGCGTCGCGATTTTCTTTGTGACGTTCCCACCGCGCGGGCAAGCCTTCTTCGAGGACAATACGCAGAGCCTCGCGCAGTGCGAATACCAGAGAAATGGGTGCCGTGTGATGGTATGTCCGCTCCTTGCCCCAGTAATTCATCGTCGTAGTCAGATCGAAATACCAGCTTTGCACGGGTGACTTCCGCGCGCGCAATACGTCTTCCGTGCGCGCATTTACCGTAATCGGAGACATTCCCGGAGGCGCGCTCAACGCTTTCTGCGAGCCGCTGAAGCAAATGTCGATATTCGTTTTGTCGACATCGATGGGCATACCCGCGAGCGTCGAAACCGTGTCGACCACCAGGAGCGCACCGAGTTCGTCGGCGACCTTGCGCATGTTGTCGAGATTCGTGACCACCGACGTGGAGCTTTCGCCGTGGGTGACGCCGAGAATTTTAATTTTTTTGCCTTTGCCTGCGCGCCGGACATCGTCAGGATCGCAGGGCTTTCCATAAGGCGCTTCGACGCGAATAATTTTCGCCGGAGTGCGTTCGGCGATAATGGCCATGCGCTCGCTGAACACGCCGTTGACGCAGATGATGGCTTCGTCGCCCGCTTCGAGGGGATTGAGCACCGCGGCTTCAATGCCACCCGAGCCTGACGCGGAAATTGGAAAGGTGAGGCGGTTTTGCGTTTGGAAAACCTGGCGCAGGAGAACCTGGACGTCGCCCATCATTTCCAAAAACCACGGGTCGAGATGGCCGACGATCGGCGTGGACATGGCGCGATAGACGCGCGGGTCGATGCACGACGGGCCGGGGGTGAGCATCAATCTGGTCGGGGGAAGCAATTCACCAATCGGCGAGTTCATGTTCATCCTTAGCTATTTATGTTGCGGAGCGCGGCTGAAAGACGTTGATCGCGCGCTGGGCGACTGCTCGCGAAGCTATAGTTTCTCGAATTTACAGTGCCAGCGTCAACAGCCAAAATGGCAGGAAGATAAAATGCAAATTTGTTGCGGTTGGAAATGGGCCTGACCGCTTGTTTTGTGTGAGTTACGAATTTCCGACTGTGCGTTGGTCTAGCGATTAGAAATTCAGCGATAATCTCTGGTTCCTTGGCCGGTTTCGGTTTACTGGAAGAAAAAGCGAGGATTAGGCGGCACAAGAGGCCCTAGGGAGAGCCTCGGTTCGTCATTATTTGGCTGTCTTTGTCGCGCTTCGCTGTTTTCCGGATTCGGTTCATATTTACCCTGTAGATAACATTATACCGCGGGCGTCAAATCGAGATGTCTGTAACGACGGCGTCGGTTTACAGAGCTAGGCCACTCATTCTCGCGTTGACTGGCCTGGGCGATACCGAGAGAAACTTTTGCGCACGAGTCCTATTGCCGAAAAGGGGCGGGGCGGTTAAGGTGTAGGCAGCGCGCGGCGCGCCTCCTACACAGGCGGAACGGTCGCAAGCAACGCCGGCTACGCAGGAAGATGAGGGGCGGGAAAATGGTTGATCGGCCCACGAACTCACCATCCGACAATCCGCGGCAAGATGAATCCGGCATGAAACGCCGGATGGCCCATCGTTTTCCATTCGTCGCGCTGGCGGAGTTGGTCGAAATCAAGACGGGCGATCGCATGGCTGCGCAGACCACGCAGCTCAGTTCGACGGGATGCTATACAGGGGCGCTAAATCCGTTCGCCGAAGATACCGAGATTCGCGTGCGCCTCAGCAAAGACGGTAAGGTTTTTGAGTCGGCCGGCCGCGTCCTCCACGTTCACGCCGAATTCGGCATGGGCATCGTGTTTGAAAACGTGGCGCCCGATCAACAGCGCGTCCTCGATGCATGGGTAGCGAGTTCCGGCAGTTAGAACCTTCGTTTCTCCTGCAGCTCCCGTTCGTTTGCCGCCTTACTCATGGGCTCAATTCTTCAGGGCTCCTGGTGGCCAGAAGATTCCCAAAAGGATGAGAACAAGCATAATGGCCACCAGGCCGAGGATCCACACGCTCTTGAACGGCTTGTGGTACGCATTGAAATCGATCACTTGCCAGAAAGCCACGAAGAACATAAAAGAAGCAAGATTGAGGATCAACGGAACGATGGGCGGAACATGGGACGAGGATGAAAAGACCACCCATCCGCTGAATACGGCAGAAGCGAAGCCAAATGCTGCAGCAAGGACTGCAAACGACCGCTTGCTTATCCATGAATTGGGATCGCCGGAGAAATCGAAATGGCTCGCCACTTGATCAGGCAAATCGTCCCAAGCGCGTCCCAGTTTCAACAAAAGCGCCACAACCAGTAGCGACGGAGTCACCCCCAGCAGGTTCCATGCCTTTAGAATGTGCCGTGCCTCATTTGATGTTATTTTAGCGCCGCAACACGCGTTCGCAAGCTCGCGATCCAAACGTACACACACTGGGCGCCTGCAAAGGAAGGAGATGGAAACGCATGGCTCAGCGCCGATTCGGATCCATAACGCCGCTATTCAGCAGCGAGATTACGCCGCCGAGAATTTCTTTTCCCGGCGGCACGGTGCCGCCTCCACCACCGGACGCGCCGGAATCAGGCCTGAACCAAATTTTCTTCGGGCCGAATGGATTGCGCGCGGGATGGCGGCTGCTGATTTTCGCGGCGATCGTAGCGATATTCATCGAAGGCTTGCGCTACGGCGCAACGCTTCTGTCGCATGGACGCCCGCCGCAGCGCGGGCTTTCGGCGACAAGAGCCTTAGCCGGAGACGGAGCACTGTTCGTCCTGCTCTTGATGGCGAGCTGGATCATGACAAAGATCGAGGGCCGCACAATCGGCGACTACGGCCTGCCGGGGCGCAAGGCATTCCAAAAAGAATTCTGGCAAGGCGCGATCCTTGGATTCCTGGCGATGACGATTTTGTTGGTGACGCTTCGCGTGTTGGGCGTTTTCAGCTTTGGAACATTCGCTCTTCGCGGCAGCGCGCTCGCAAAATATGCGACCATCTGGGGCGCTGCATTCGTGCTCGTCGGGTTTACCGAAGAATTTTTCATACGCGGGTACCCGCTGTTTACGCTGACGACCGGCATAGGGTTCTGGCCGGCGGCGATTTTGCTTTCGATAGCCTTTGGCGCGCTTCACTTGGGAAACGGTGGTGAAGATTGGCTCGGCGCATTGTCGGCAGGGTCGGCTGGACTCCTTTTCTGTGCGATTCTGCGACGCACGGGTGATCTGTGGATGGCGATCGGATTCCACGCAGCGTGGGATTGGGCCGAGACGTTTTTTTATGGCGTGCCCGATAGCGGGCAGGTGACGCCTGGCCACATGCTCAATCCGACCTTTCACGGCCCGAAATTACTGACCGGCGGATCGGTGGGGCCGGAAGGCAGCGTTCTGGTGTTTGCGATCCTGATTCTGAGCTGGCTGTTTTTCCACTTCTGGCTGCCGGATGCGAAATATCCGAATCCCGCGGCGCTGGGCAGGCATCCGCACACTTCGTGACCTGAACTTCGTGGTACCGTGCGGCCAGCGTTTCGAAATCTAGTGCGCGGCGGGAAGATAAATACGCGAGGGCGCCAGCAGCTCAACGCCGGACATTTCCGTGCTGACTGTCAACTCATGAAAACCACCCTTTTGCGGAAGCGCCGCGCGAAACGTGAGCAGATACTGCTGGCCGAGCATTTTCGTCAGCTCCTCCAAGAACGGGCGAAACGCGACCGGCGTTTGAAATCCGAGGAAAAACGAGTCGCCGCCGGTATCGAGTGTCAATCTGCCGAGGCAGCTCTGGCCATTCATGATGAGGTACTGATTGCGAGCGAAGATTCCGTCGCCGCTGGCAAATAGGCTGTAGACGGTGATGTTGTTGCGCTGCGCGACAGAGATGGCCTGTTCGAGCGGGGAGTTTAGATCGGGAGATGTCGCATCAAAGCCGTAAGAGAGGTCGATACCATCGCTGATGAGCAGGACTTCACGACGAGCCGGGCCCTGCGGCCATTTCTTGATGAGATCAGCCAAAGCGAAATAGATTCCGTTAGCTCCTTGATAGCGGCCAAGGGGCAGGCGAACCGCTTTCTCGGCTGCAACGCGATCCGTAGTGAAATCCTGCTGCATCCTGGCTGTGCCGTTGGCGGCGTAGGCGACTCCAACGCGTGAATTTTCCGGCAGCGAACGAATAAAATCCTTGATGTCCGGCAACTGCGTGCCGAGCTGCGGGCTCAGGCTGTCGTCGATGAGAATAACGAAATCGAGTGCGGCTTTCGAACCGCTCGCGGGGACTAAGTCAACAACGGGACGCGGCTGGTTATCCTGATGCAGGGAGACGTCGCCCTTTTCAAGGGACGGTGGAACCTTTCCCGAGTGGCCAGTGGCCGTAACGGTGACGCGAACAACGTCCGACGAGGAAAGTTGGGACTGCGCATCCTGCGCGAAAAGAGGCGTGGCGAAACACAGAGTCATCAAAACGAACAACGAAATGGACCCGAGCGTGAATTGCTTTCTCATTTGAGCTCCCATGCAAAACAAGCTTGCCGCCTCAGGTAGTTAGATGGTTTTTGATGAAATTTAGGTGCTCAGCGCGTGCGGCGCTGCGGGAAGTGTATAATTCCGGCGCAAATGGAACAGGGGGATCCGAATCCGCCAAGGAATTTTGGGCTGGAGCGTGAGCTGGAAATTTATCAGCTTGGCTTGGCTGAAAAAAATCTGTCGATTCCCATCCCGCTCCCGTTGCTAGAGGAGAAGGCCAAAGAAATTCTTGATCCGCGCGCGTACGACTACGTGGCGGGAGGCGCGGGCGGCGAGAACACGATGCGCGCGAATCTGGAGGCTTTTTATCGCTGGCGCGTTGTGCCGCGAATGCTGCGTGATGTTTCCGGGCGCGACTTGAGTGTGGAATTGCTGGGGGCCAGGCTGCCAGCGCCGGTGCTGCTTGGGCCGGTGGGCGTCCAAGGGATCATTCATCGCGACGCGGAGGTCGCGACGGGACGCGCGGCGGCCGAACTCGGACTGCCGTTCGTGCTAAGCACGGTTTCTTCGCGTCCGATCGAAGAAGTGGCGCAGGCGATGGGCGCAGGGCTGCGGTGGTTCCAGCTTTACTGGGGGAAAAGTCCGGAACTGACGGCGAGTATGCTCGAGCGGGCCGAGCACGCGGGCTATACGGCGTTGGTGTTAACGCTTGACACTTCGATGCTGGGATGGCGGGACCGCGACCTCGAACGCGGGTATTTACCATTTCTTTTGTGCGAAGGACTGGCAAATTACTTCACCGATCCGGTGTTTCGCGCAGCGCTGCGCCAGCCGCCGGAAAAGGATCCGGCCGAAGCAGTACGTTTGTGGGCCAGCATTTTCACCAACAATACGCTGACGTGGGATGACCTGCCCTTTCTGCGCAAGCACACCAAGCTCCCCATCATTCTCAAGGGTATTTTGCATCGCGACGACGCCGCGCGCGCAGTCGATTGCGGAATGGACGGCGTGATTGTGTCGAATCACGGCGGCCGGCAAGTGGACGGCGCGCTCGCCGCGCTGGATGCGCTGCCGAGTGTGGCGCGCGCCGTGGATGGAAGAATTCCGGTGCTGTTCGACAGCGGCATCAGGCGAGGCGCGGACATTATGAAGGCGCTCGCGTTGGGCGCGCGGGCCGTGCTAATTGCGCGGCTCTACATTTGGGGGCTTGCCGCCACGGGAGAAGCGGGCGTGCGAGACGCGGTACTGAATCTGCTTGCCGATTTTGATTTGTCGATGGCTCTGAGCGGCTTCACTTCATGCCGCGAGCTGAACGCGTCTGTTCTCGCCTCCGCGGACGATTTACTCAGCCCTCAACGATCGGGCCAGCCGTAAAGCTTCCGCGCGTTGCCGCGCAGAACCATGCGCGCCATTTCCAGAGCGCGCGTGATCTCGCCGTCATTCATCATGGCCGTCAGCGCAATGGCGAGAGCTTCGCGGCCCGAGTTCGCGCCGCAATCGATTGTGGCCCGGTCACTGTCCTTCCGGTCAAGTATTAGCGAGTTCGCAACTTATGGCAGGTCATGTTGAAAGGCCCCAACCCCTATGCTAGATTCGCAAATTAGCTGAAATCTGGCATGACAACGGAAAAATTCACGGACGCGTCGAAAGCAAAAGTTAACCGGGTCGAAGTCTATTGGCACACGGTGACTTACCGAACGATTTTGCTCTACATTTTCGCGTTTGCGATTCTTTTTACGGCGGCGGGTTACCTGGTATTCCCTGACACTTTCGCCGGCGTGGCGCGCCATCTTTCGCGCGCGCTGGAGCCGAAAGACTCCAATGTTGCGCCGGCGAATGCGCGCGGAGCGCGGTTCGTCAACTTAGACGGCAAGGTGCAAGTAAAAAAAGTGAACTCTGTGCAATGGGCCACGGCGGATTATCAGATGGCGCTCGACAAGGGCGATTTGATCCAGACGGGCCCCGACGGCGTCGCGCGCATCGCGTTTGCCGATGGCACCACCTACACGGTGCAGGCGGAAACGCTCGTCACCGTCGAAGAAATCTTTGTGCCGCAGAATAGCCCGTCGAGCGTTGGCATGCACATCAGTGCGGGCAACGTGGATTTGACTACCGGCACGTGGCAGGTGCCGGGATCGAAGGCGGAAGTGTCATTTCAAGACGCCGTCGCTTCGCTTCATGAAAACAGCCATGCGGACGTGAGAACCGATCCGAACACCAAGCAGAATGAAATCACGGTCGCGGCCGGAACTGCGGACGTGAAGCGCGGTAGCGAGCAAGTGGAAGTGGCTCAATGGCAGCGCGCGTCGTTCCCCACGGGCGGCCCGATCACGAAGACCGACGTGCTGGCGCCTCCGGGCCTTGTCCAGCCCGTGAATTTGCAGCCCATTATTGTGGCGGATCCCAAGCGCACGTCCATCCGGTTCGAATGGCAGCCCGTGAACACCGCGGCTCAGTACGAGCTCGAAATCAGCGATACTTCGATGTTTAACCGGGTTCTCGCGCATCGCGAGACAACCGAAACGGCAGTTGAGGTCACAGGCTTAAGTGCGGGCGATTATTTCTGGACTGTAAAGGCGATTGATGCAAAAGGGGCGTCGAGCGAGCCTGCCGCCGCATCCAAGTTCACGCTTGTCGACCAAGCTAAAGAGCAGAGCATGCTGCTCGAAATTGATCCTATCGAATTTCACGGTAAAGTGGTCGAAGTGATCGGGCGGACGGAGCCAGGCTCGGCGCTGATTATTGACGGCGAGACAGTGCCAGACGTCGGAGCGGACGGAAAATTCAGGTATTTCACGCAGCCGATGAGTTCGGGCCCACATGAAATCGTGATCACCGGACAGGATCGCCGGGGCGGCACGGCCATCAAGCGCCTGGCTGTCGTGGTTCCATAGGGCTTCACGAAGCGGGAGCGATGGGTTTCTGGGCCGGGGACGCAGGGCGCGAGGGGGTTCATGAAAAACGGATATTCGATGAGGTCGGTGTTCAGCCTGTTTTCCTCCGACCTCGCTATAGACTTGGGGACTGCGAACACGTTGGTATTTGCCAAGGGCAAGGGCATCGTGGTGAACGAGCCCTCGATCGTCGCGATCAATAAGAACAGCGGCGAGGTGGTCGCCGTGGGCAAAGAAGCCAAAGAAATGCTCGGCCGAACACCCGGCAACGTGGTGGCGATCAAGCCGATGAAGGACGGAGTGATTGCCGATTTTAAAGTGACGGAAAAAATGCTGACGTATTTTATCCAGAAGGCGCACAACCGGCGCGTTCTGGTGCATCCGCGCATCGTGATCGGCGTGCCGAGCGAAATCACCCCAGTGGAAAAGCGCGCCGTGCAGGATTCGGCGTACCGCGCGCGAGCCAGCGAAGTGTATCTGGTCGAGCAGGCCATGGCCGCGGCCATTGGCGCGGGCCTGCCGATCGAGGAACCGTCTGGCAACATGGTGGTCGACATCGGCGGCGGCACCACGGACATTGCCGTAATTTCGATGAGCGGAATCGTCTATTCGCGTTCCGTCCGCGTCGCTGGAAACGAAATGGACGAGGCCGTGATGCACTACCTGAAACGCAAATACAATTTGCTCGTCGGCGAACGCACGGCGGAGCAAATCAAAATCGAGATTGGCTCGGCGTATCCGCTCGAAAAACCGCTGACGCTCGAAGTCAAGGGCCGCAATTTGATTGAAGGCGTGCCGCGCACGGTGACGATTGACGACAGCGAAATCCGCGAGGCGCTTTCTGAATGCGTGGCCACAATTCTAAACGCGATCCGCGTGGCGCTCGAACGCACTCCGCCGGAACTCTCGGCGGACATCAGCGACCGCGGCATTGTGCTGACGGGCGGCGGGGCGCTGATCAAGAATCTCGATAAGCGCATCCGCGAGGAAACGGGCTTGCCCGTTTCCATTGCCGACGACCCGCTGGCTTCGGTGGTGCTGGGCACAGGAAAAATGTTGAGCGATTTCCGGCTGTTGCGCCTGGTTTCGATTGATTGAGAGTGCCGCGAGCGGCGAATCGCGCGACATAGCCGCGTGCCAAGAACCGCGCCGGGAGGCGGCGCGGCAACTCGGCGTTGAAATTTCGGACTTCGAGGCTCCAGCCTTACACCTCTAGGAACTTATGGATGTCCCTTCCCGCAACCGGCCGCTGGTTCTGCTGGTCGCCGTGATTCTGGCGCAGGTGCTGCTCCTTGCGTTTCAGATCAAGCGTGGCCGCGATGTGCGGCTCATTCGCTTGTGGTCGGCCGAAGTTTTGACGCCGCCGCAGCGCGCGGGCACGTTCGTGATTTCGGAGATCGATGGCGCATGGTTCGGCTATATCGATCTCCGGCATGCGCGCGGCGAAAACCAGCAACTGACCGAAGAGGTCGGGCGTCTACAGCTGAAAAATCAGCAGCTCGAAGGGCAAGCCGCGGAAGCCGCCAGGCTTGCGAAGCTGTTTGGCTTCCGACAAGCGAACTCTAACGCGCCGATGCTTGCCGCCGAAGTAATTGGCGCCAGCGCGGATTCGAATAGCGAGACCATTTTCATTAATCGCGGTGAACACGACGGCGTACAGCGCAACATGGCTGTGGTTACGCCCGATGGCGTGGTTGGCAAAATCTTCGAAACGTTTCCGCACACGGCACAAGTGCTGCTCATCACCGACAGGGATAGCGGCGTGGGCGCATTGCTCGCAAATACCCGCACGCATGGCGTCGTAAAAGGCACGGCGAGCCCGTTGCTGTGGATGGATTACGTCTCGGCAGAGGAAAAAGTGCCCGCGGGCGAGGAGATCCTAACTTCGGGTGAAGACAAGATCTTCCCGAAAGATTTGCCTGTCGGCACAGTGTCCTCGACGAAGACCGGATTCCCATTCCAGACAATCCAGCTGAAACCGGCCGCGCACTTGGACCGGCTCGAAGAGGTGCTCGTGCTGCTGACGGAGCAGTCGCTCAATCCCAGGGCGGCTGGCGGAGCTGCCGCCTCCGCGGCAACGGAAAGCAATTTTTCGAACAGCAAATCGGAAAAAACTTCGAGCACAGCGGGCACGCCGCAGAACGCGAAAACCCCGCCGCGCCCGGCGATTCCGCCCGCAAAGAAACCCGTGCCAACTCCAAAACTCTCCGCGACGAAGCCGCCGGGAGCGCAGCAATGACGCGAGGCTCTCGATGACCGTCCGAATGGATTCCGAGGCGCAGCACATCGAGGTTCATAAATTTTACGGCGGCACAGTTGCGGTGGTGTGCTTCCTCGCACTGGTGCTCCAGGCTTTTCTGAATAAATTCAGCACGCACTTCCAGTTGCTGGAGCTTCCGCTGCTGGTTGTCGTTTATTTCGGACTGAGCCGCAGAAACTCCGTCTCGGGAATGTTCCTCGGGACCCTCGTCGGCCTATTTCAGGATGGCATCAGCCACACCCCCATAGGCCTTTACGGCATCGCGAAGGCGGTTATCGGATACATCGCATCGTCGGTCGGCGCCCGACTCGACACGGAGCATCCCATCAGCCGTTTCATTCTGATGTTTCTATTCTTCCACATTCATCAGATTGTTCTGGCCATCACGATTCATCTGCTGCTGGCGCGCGCCGAGCCTTTCTTTTCGCTTCAGTTGCTGACTGCTTCGCTCATCAATGCCGCGGTTGCCGTGTTCCTTTTCGCGGGCCTCGACCGTTTGCGACGCTGAAAGCGTGATGATTGCGTTCGCGCTTTCGTTGGCCTAACATGCGCGGGCCGACGATGTCCGAACGGAATCCCGCCGCCGAACGCTCGAATCAGCGCAACGCTGTCATGGCGTGCTTCCTCGGATGGACGCTGGACGCCTTCGATTTTTTCATTCTCACATTTTTACTCGCCCCAATCGGCAAGGACTTCCACAAGAGCATCCCTGAAATTGCTCTGGCAATTACGGCCAGCCTCGCGACGCGCCCCATTGGCGCCTTTATTTTCGGGCTGCTGGCGGATCGCTACGGGCGGCGTTTGCCGCTGATGCTGGACGTTTTGTTTTATTCCGCGATTGAAGTGGCCTCTGGGTTCGCGCCTAGCTATTCCGCTTTCATCGTGCTGCGCTTGCTTTACGGCATCGGCATGGGCGGAGAATGGGGCGTGGGTGCCTCCCTGGCAATGGAATCGGTGCCCGCCAAATGGCGCGGAATTCTTTCCGGCGTGCTGCAGGAAGGGTATGCGTTCGGCTATTTGCTGGCGGCAGTGGCGTATTGGCTCGTCTTCCCTCATTTTGGCTGGCGCGCCATGTTTTTCATCGGCGGCTTGCCCGCTCTGTTGACGTTGTTCATTCGCTCAAAAGTCAAAGAAAGCGAGGCGTGGAAAGCCACCACAGCACACATGGATTGGGGAGCATACTTCGCGTCGATTCTTCGGAATTGGAAGCGCTTCGCCTATCTTGTGCTGCTCATGGCGTTGATGAATTTTATTTCGCATGGCACGCAGGATTTCTATCCGACGTTCCTGCAATCGCAGCGCGGGTATAGCCCGCGCACGACGGCGCTGATCACCGTTCTTTCGATGATTGGCGCGATTGCGGGTGGCATGCTCGTCGGATTGTATTCCGACCGGCGTGGGCGGCGGCGCGCGATGATCGGCGCTGCGATTTTCGCCGTCGCGCTAATTCCCTTGTGGATCGCGGCGCCCAATTTCCCGCTGATTCTGACCGGCGCCTTCTTGATGCAATTCATGGTACAGGGCGCGTGGGGTGTGATTCCCGCGCATATCAACGAACTTTCGCCGGACACGCTGCGCGGTTTTTTCCCCGGCTTCGCGTATCAGCTCGGTGTGCTTTTCGCGGCGTCAAGCGCGTATTTGGAGGCCCTCATGGGCAACCGGATGAGCTACGGCCACGCCATGGGAATTTTCGCGGCAGTTGTCCTTGTTGGTGGCGTAGTCGTCATTGCACTCGGACCGGAAGCTCACGGCGTTGCGTTCGGGGGTATGAAAACCGAGGATTCTTCGTCGACGCGAACGCCCGCAAACCGTAAAATTCTCTCTTAACGCTTCTTGGCACACCTGGCCCAAACCAGAGTAAAATCGAATTTCGACTTTGTAAGGAGGAAATCATGAGCGCCACATCGAAAACAGCTCCGCCCTCATCCACAATCGATACGATTCGCGAAAAGGCCCGCCGTCTGGGAATTTTATCCATGATGTCGACCACTGCGGCCGGCTCCGGCCATCCTACTTCCTGTCTGTCCGCCTCCGAGCTTGCGGCTGGCGTGTTTTTTTACGCCATGAAGTTCGATCCTAAAAATCCAAACGGTCCAGAAAGTGATCGCTTCGTCCTTTCGAAGGGACACGCGGCTCCCCTCCTCTATGCAGCCCTTGCCGAAGCAGGCGTGTTCCCGGTTTCGCGGGTCATGACGCTGCGGCAATTTTCCAGTGAACTCGAAGGTCATCCGACGCCGCGTATCCCGGGAGTCGATGCGGCGACGGGCTCCCTGGGGCAAGGGCTTTCCGTCGGGGCCGGCCTTGCGATTGGCGCAAAAATGGACCAGCTCGGGACGCGCGTCTACGTGCTACTGGGCGACGGCGAGCTCGCCGAGGGCAGCAATTGGGAAGCGGCGGAATTCGCGGGACACTATGCCATCGATAACCTCACCGCCCTTTGCGACATCAACGCGCTCGGGCAGAGTGAGCGCACCATGTACCGGCACGACATGGAAATTTACCGCAAGAAGTTTGAGTCCGAAGGCTGGAACACGCAAGTAATCGATGGCCACGATGTGGCGGCCGTTCTGGCGGCGCTCGATCATGCAAAAACCGTTACGGGACGCCCGCAAGCGATTATCGCGCGCACGATCAAAGGACATGGCGTCAGCTTCCTGGCCGACAAGGACGGCTGGCACGGCAAACCGCTCTCAAAAGAGCAACTCTCGAAGGCCATCGCCGAGATGGGCGGACCCATTGACGTCCCCGCCGATCCCGGACGCTCATATGCTCGAACGAAATTGCCCGAGCCTCCTGACTTCGCCGAGCCGGCTGCGCCTAGTTATAAGTCAGACGCTTCCGTCGCGACGCGTGAAGCCTACGGCAACGCCTTGAAGCGCATCGGAGCAGTGAATCTGCACATCGTCGCACTCGATGGGGACGTGAAGAATTCCACATTCGCGGAAATTTTTGGCGATGCATATCCGGATCGCTTCTATCAAGCATACATTGCCGAACAGAACATGATCAGCGTAGGAGTGGGGCTGGCTGCGCGCGGTAAAGTTCCATTTCTTTCGAGCTTCGCTTGCTTCCTTTCGCGCGCTTTCGATCAACTTCGTATGGCGGCGATCAGTCGCAGCGCGATCAAAGTGTGTGGCTCGCATTGCGGCGTCTCCATCGGGGAAGACGGACCTTCGCAGATGGCCCTCGAAGACATTGCATCGTTTCGCGCAATTCACAGCTCCACGGTGCTATATCCTTCCGACGCATATTCCACCGAGCGTCTGACCGAAGCCGCTGCCCGAATGCCGGGGATCACTTACATTCGCACTTCGCGGCCGAAGACGCCGCTGCTCTATTCCGCTACCGACAAATTCCCGGTACCCGGATTCCATGTGTTGCGCCAGAACGCAAATGACCGCGCGCTGATCGTCGGCGGTGGAATCACCGTGCACCAAGCCTTGAAAGCGCATGAGCAACTGAAATCACAGGGAATTTCCGCGCGTGTGATGGATTTGTATTGCGTAAAACCGATCGACGGTAAGCAATTCGCTGCACAACTGAGCGCCTCGGGCGGAAATCTGGTCACCGTCGAGGATCATTATCCCGAGGGCGGTCTGGGCGAAGCGGTCCTTTCCGCGCTGGGGGAAGCCGGGGCAAGCCCAAGAAAATATGTGAAACTCGCCGTCACTGGAATGCCGCATTCCGGAAAGTCGGAAGAACTGCTCGAGGCGTTTGGCATTTCTGCCAAGCACATCGTTGACGCAGTTCACACACTCGATTGAGGGCACGCCCACTGGCATTTCAGCGCTTTGCTAAGAGGCTCCGCGCCAAACTGAGCTAAAGAGCACAGTTTTGGCATGACGTCAGATTCGCAAGTTGTGCCACTGTGAAACGAATGACCCGTTTCTGCGATCTTTCGCCCAGCGGTAGGGTTTGTAGGCTCGCAACTCGCTGATCCCACAGGCCTCTCCGTTCAATCGTTTGGCCTTTCATTTGCGCCATCAAGCTACGTGCCTCCCTCAGACGTTAATCTATCGCCTCGCCCAGCCGCGTCATCCCTCCGATTGTTGCCGAAGCCTCGCTCAATGCGGAGCCGCTTCATCCTGATGGAAGGCGCAACTGTGTCTCTCGCGCTGCTCTTGATGGCTGCCGCGCTCGGCATGAGTTCGGCGATTCGTTCTCAATTCTCGTCGGGAATCCAGGCTTTGCACCAGCAGATTATCCTGCATACCCAACTCCACGACGCCTTCGACAGTAGCGTGCTGAATTTCTGGCGATACTACGGTTCCAATAATGCCGCTTTGCTGGCTGAGTATCGTTCTTCGGATCGCGAGTTGCGCGCTCTGACGAAACAATCCGCCGATTCCGCGCCTTCGGAGGCGCAGCGCGACGAGGTGGCTGAACTGGAGGCACACGAGGAAGACTTCTTCGACCTCACGGACCATTTGCTGGCGGGCCAACAAATAGAGAGAGTTGACGAGCCTCAATTCGACGAAGTAGCGAAGCGCGAACTTCTTGTACGAAATGTCTTTCGCGAGATAGAACAAAGGCAATTCCACAACTTGGATGTGGAAACACGCCAGCTCGCGGAATATACGGACTGGCTGCGCGTTTTTCTGCTGCTGCTGGGGGCGTTTCCGTTTTTCGTCATGCTATGGTTCCGGCACGCGCACCGCAGGGAAATCTGGGCCCCGCTCGAACAACTTCACGGCATGGTCATGGAAATCAAGCGCGGAAACTTGGACGTGAAAGGCGAAGTACCCAACACGGTCGAGTTCGGAACGCTGACCGCCGCATTCCTGACCATGGCTTCCGAGCTTCGTGACATTCGAGATTGCTTGGAAGAAAAAGTAAGAGAACGAGCGCTACAACTGGAAGAGGCGCATAAAGATCTGTTGCGCGCAGCCAAGCTCGCATCACTCGGGCAACTGGTGGCCGGGGTCGCGCACGAGATCAACAATCCTCTGACCTCCATTCTCGGGTTCACCGAAGTAGTGCTTGGACGTCCCGGGCTGGAGCCCGCGGTTCGAACTCAATTGCAAACGGTACGCGATGAGGCCTTACGGCTCAAGACCCTGGTCGGCAATCTCAGCCGGATGTCACGGCGCAGACCCGAACAGCTCCATCGGATGGATTTGCGAACAGTTCCCGCCCGCATGCTCGAGCTTCGGAGTTATCAACTGGCGTCCAATAATATCCACGTGCAATACATCCGCGCGGAAAAACCCATTTGGGTGAAGGGCGATACTGAACTGTTGTTACAGGCGATGTTGCAGCTGGTTCTAAACGCGGAGCAATCTATCCGGGAATGCAGCCCAAAGGGAGAGATCCGGTTGAAATGCGATGTCTGGGATGGGCGCGCGCGCATCACAGTGGAGGACAATGGTTGCGGCATACCATCGGAAATCCGCGATCACATCTTCGATCCATTTTTCACAAATAGGCCAACGTGGCAAGGAACTGGCCTGGGCCTCAGTATTTGTCACAGCATCGTCGAACAGCACAATGGCGAAATCGGCGTCGAAAGTGAAGTGGGACGCGGAACAACCATTCGCGTATTGCTGCCATTGGCAAGCACGGATGACTTCAAGACGCATGACGATAGTGCAGAAGCGTTGCGCCGGGCGGCGCCAGAGCTGACGCAAATCGCCCAAGAGCCCCCTCCTCTTGTGAACCCGCCACGGCGATTCCTGGTGATCGACGACGAGATTGAAATTTTGAGTCTTATCTCGTTCGTTCTCTCAAAGACAGGCGCGAAAGTCGTGACCCTTCAGGACTCCACCCGTTTGGAACTCGTATTGAACTCTATACCCGGCAATGGCGCGTTCGATGCGGTCTTGTGCGATTTAAAAATGCCGGGGCAGGACGGACTGTCTGTGCTGCGCATTCTGCGCAACAAGCACCCGGATTTAGCGAGGAAATTCCTGTTGATGACAGGTAACTTGGCCGACGCGGATAAAGCTCAGATCGAACTCGATGGTGTGCGATTTCTGCCAAAACCATTCACGTTAGGGGGCCTTCGCACCGTGGTTGAAGAGATCGTGTCATCGAGCGGGTAATCTCCTAGTGTCCCGCCCTCGGCGCACCCCGAAGATGTAAATGGCGCGGCGGTATGCTATGGTTCGGAGCGCGCGCCGGGCTAAATTCCCGGGCGAATAAATCATGGCCGAAAAACTCGTGCTTGTGGGGGTCTTACCGGAAGTCGTGCTCATCGGAGCCGCGGACCAAGTGGTGTGGGTGGCCGAAAGCGGAAATATCCGCGTCGAATTCGACCCTCAGCGGTGCCCGTTTTCCTCGAATGTCTTCCAAGCGCCGCCGGGGGTTCGCTTAATGAGCGGCACACCGCGCGCCGGCCTTGGCCCTGGGTCGTTCAAATATCGATTGGCGATCAATGACCATGTCATCGCCCATGGCGAAGTGATTATTCGCGACAAGTAGCCGGGTAATTGGTGGTCTTCGGCTGCCTCTACCTCGCGACGCTTAGGTCCAGTAACCGCATCGTCTCAGGTCATCCAAACCGCATAGAGTCTAGTCGCTCGCCAGAGCAGCCCGGCCGACGCTGATGGAATCGGCCAGCGTGCGGCGCGCTTGCGCTAATCGAAATGCAGGCACAGGGCGCCCGGCCGGAACTTCGACTTCGACGGCGCGACGCGGAAAATCCTTGCGTTGATCGTAATGAAGGCCGAATTGATTGAGCATCTCGGCGGCGACCTTCGGATCGTCACTCCGCTCCACTCCCCAGAACCACAGACGATCCTCGTGCCGCTGTAAAAGCTGGAGAGCCTCTTCCAGTCTTTTCATCGCTGTGTCAAAAGACGACACCAGGAAAAATACGGGCAGCGCCCAGTCCTTGGCGCCGAATCTTGCCTGCACCCGGACAGAATACTTCCCGTTCTGATTAATCTCGATACAGCAGCGATACTCGTTACCCTGAGCTGCTAATTTCTGATTCATAGGAGTCTCTCTATTCTGGGGAAGCCGACACTGTCTGTTCCTGACCGACGTTACCTTTTGACCCGTCGCGACTCCAAGAAATCTCTCTGAGGCCGCTGATCGAAAGGCTTTTCAAACGTGCGGGGGAACCCTACCCAATTCAGGGACACCCGCTGGCGACGGGAAGGGCGCTGCTAGAACAAATATGCTAGACGAAGGGAGTCGAGGACGCAACCGGAAAAAATGTGCGTTTGAATTATATGTAAGCTATTTATTTACAACACTTTAGCTTGATGATTGGCTCGTCAGAACTTTCAAATTCTCCTGGTTGAAGGCGAGCTTACCTTCTTGCTCATAGCGCTTCTGAAGGGCGTCGTGGAAGGCTTCGAATGCCACAGATTGCTTCTCCTCGAGTATCTGTTGCTTCAAATCGTTCTCCGCCTTTGCGAAATCCGCTGGATTCACCCCTTGCTTCGACTTCACTTGATAGACAACCCAATTCCCGCTTACCAGAACCGGCGCACTCGATTGTCCAACACTCATGTTAAACGCAGCCCCGACCTGTTTTGCCGGGCCGAGATCGGCGATTTGGCTGGTGCGTGTGATTGGATCGGTCGATTTAACCGCGAGCCCAAGCGATTTCGCGGCTTTATCGAGCGGCTCGCCCGCTTTCACGCGCTTAGCCAGCTCTTGTGCTTTCTGCTCGGCGAGATTTTGGGCCTGCTCCTTGCGGAAGTCGGCGAGAACTCGGTCACGAACTTCGGCGAGTGTGCCCTGGTGGGCCGCCGCGATCTTGTCGACAGAAACGATGACGTACCCGCGATCAATCGAGATGGGTTGGCTCAGCTCGCCCTGGCGAAGCGAAAAAATCGTTTCCTGCAGCTGGGGAGAGTTGCCGAGGTCCGCTACCGGACCACTGACGCCAACCAGCGGCGTTTCCCCCGTTTGCAGATTAAATTCCTTCGCAATGGCTTCAATCGATTGTCGATTCGACTGCCGTACAGCGGCAGCCATTTTGTCGGAGAGAGCGCTCTGTTCCTCGTTGACCTTCTCCTGGGTCAAAGTCGCCACGATCGAATCACGGACTTCCGCCAGACTCTTGGTGTGCGCGTCTTCCTTATCGACCACCTTGATGATGTCGAAGCTATACGGCGTCTGAACCACATCGGAAACACCGCCCTTCGGCAAGCTGAAGGCGGCCTTTTCGAACGACGGGGCCGTCTGCCCAGCAACAATCCAGCCGATATCTCCGCCCTTGGCTTTGGTGTTCGTGTCTTCGGAATATTTCTTGGCCAAATCCTCGAATTTTGCGCCGTGCTTGGCCTGCTCGTCGATTTTCTGGGCTTGCTGCTTGATCAGCGCCACTTCCGCATCCGTCTTGCCCAGTGTGTTGAATACAATCTGCTCCGCGTGAACGCGATTTTCGACTTTGTAATCGCCTAAATGTTGTTGGTAATAAGCCTGAAGGTCGCCGTCGCTGATTTTCGTGTTCTTCTTGAGCTCATCGATATCCAGAAGAGCATATTTCGCGGAGCGGCGTTCAGGTACCTGGTATTTCGATTCGTTTTTCGCAAAATAGCCCGCAAGTTCGGCGTTCGAAGGATTGATCGTCGATCCCAGATCCGAAGGCTTGATCTCCACGTAATCGATCTGAACTTTCTCATTTTGCCAGCGATAGCGTTGCTCAAGCTCCTGAGGAGTGACGCTGATTCCGTCAGTAACCAGGTCTTTGAATTTCTCCATCAGCACGCTGGTGCGTACGATGTCTTCAAACTGCGGCACGGACATGCCCGTCCGCAGTTGCACTTCCTGCGCATAACGTTCAGCGCCAATCCAATTGCCCCCAACGAATGCCGTCGGGATCAGCTGCTTGATACGTTCAGCGGTTTCTTCGGGCGTAACCTGGATACCGAGGCGGTCGGCCTCCATCTCCAGGAGCCGTTTGAAGACCATTTGGTCGAGAATCCGACGCATGTAGAGACTCTCAAGAACGGGCGGCACCGTTTGGCCGCGCGTCTGCTGATCGTATTGCTGGCGAACATCAACCGCAGTTATGTTTTCTCCGCCGACCGTGGCGACCGCGTCGGCGCTGACCGTGCCGCCATTGCCGAGGGGCGAAATCGGAGCCATGGTCAAAACCATGGCTCCGCTGATGAGCACCAGAACGCCGCCCAGAACAATCCTTACCGTTGTCTTCCTTTGGCTCAAATTCTTTAGCACTGTTTTTAGCCTCGTTGCCGGAAAGATGATTATAGAAGAGCGGAGCGAATCACTCAACTCGAATCGAAGGTAGAACGGCTAATCGGGTTTCAGGGCAGCCAACAACCCGGCATATGCTTGACAGCCAACAGGCCTTCTCCTTATAGTCTTGGTCAACAGCAGTGCCGTTTGGTTTCGGCCAACGCATTTGTTTACGGGGCCCATGTGAAATCGAATCTCATCAAACTGGTGGCCAGCGCGTCTCTATTCCTCAGTGTTGGACCGCACCTGGCAGCCCAAGGTCCCCCTTTACCGAGCACGCTTGGCAAGGTTCAAGGAACGGGTTGGATCATGGTGTACATTCGCAGCGCGCATGGGTTGCCCGTCCCCGTCTCTGCGCTACCGCAGATGACCCTTACCTCCGAGGATAATTCGCCGGTGATCCAAACCCCTCGCATGCAGGGAAATGGCTGGGTCTTCACTGGCCTTGCGACAGGAGTTACCTATAACCTCGAAGTGAAGGTCGATGGTTTCCAGCTCGCTCGGGAACTGGTGACAGTTCCCGCCATGGACTTTGGCTCTGCTGCCGTTACTGTCTTTTTGAAGCCCCAGGGTGAGCAATTGCCCTTTCATCCCCCGACCGGCGCATTTGTACTGGCACCTCGCGCGCAGAAGGAAGTGGAAAAAGGCCTGCACGACATGAATTCGGGCAAAATTCCCTCAGCGCAGAAGCATTTCCAAAACGCAATTCACATGGCGCCCGGCAATCCTTACGTGAATTACGTTACAGGAATGAGCTATCTTCTCGCCAAGCAGTTGCCCGTTGCCCAGCCTTATCTCGAGGAATCGGTTTCGCTGGACCCGAATCAAGTGCCCTCCCTGCTGGCTCTGGGCACTTTACGCTTCGAGGAGTCAAACTATCCTGGTGCAATTGATGTGTTGAATAAGGCCGTGCAATTGGATCCGTCCTCCTGGAAGTCTCAATGGATGCTTTCCGGATCATATCTCCACCAGCGCGATTACCAGCAAGCACGGGACCACGCGGAAAAGGCGCTCGCGACGGGCAAAGAGGCGGCCAGCCGGGTTCAGCTTATTCTTGGCGAAGCCTTGGCCGGTTTAGGGGAGCGGCAGGGCGCAATTGCGGCGCTCGAAGTATTTCTAACCGAGTACCCCAAAGACCCCAGCGCACCGAAAATTCGCGACTGGGTGGAAAATTTGCGAAAAGACCCGGTAAAAGTGGAAAAGCCCGCAACGGCACCCGCCGCCGAGCGGCCGGTCGCAACCACGGCTCCGATTGCGGTGCACTCTTCCGCGCTTCCTCCTGAACTTCCTCCAAAGGTCGATTGGGCGCCGCCCGATGTGGATTCGGAGAAGCCGTTCCTGGTTTCCGGGGCCGCGTGCTCACTGCCGCGAGTTTTGAAAGGCGCGGAAAAGAATGCCACGGAACTGGTGAGTGATCTTCAGAAGTTCACATCGCTGGAAGAATATCAATCGGTGGAAATCAAGCGAAACGAAAATCTCGAGAAACCTTTCACGCGGACGTATAGCTACATGGTCTTTATCGACGAGCCGAGACCGGGCGCGATTTACGTAAGGGAATTCCGAGATCAGGGCTTGTCCGCGACAGACATGCCGGGTCCGCTGGTGGATCAAGGTGCTCTCTCGCTGGTGTTCGCATTCCATCCATTTTTCCAAGGTGACTTTACGTGGAGCTGCGAAGGACTTGGCCGGTGGGGAGACAAACCTGCATGGGTCGTGCGATTCGAACAGCGCCCTGATCGCCCTAACCGGCTGGCGGTTTTCCAGTCTGCATCCCATATATATCCGCTGCCCTTGAAAGGCAGGGCGTGGGTCTCTGAAAAGGGCAGCCAAGTGATACACATGGAGACGGATCTTGTGAACCCTGTTCCGGCCGTCAGACTGAATCGGGAACATTTCGTCATCGACTACCAGCCGATTACTTTTCAGACGCACAAAGTAACGCTGTGGCTCCCGCAAAAAGTTGATGTTTATTACCAATATCGTGGCCACTTCCTGCACCATTACCACCACTACAGCCACTTCAAGCTTTTCTGGACAGGCTCCTCGCAAAAAATCGGCAAGCCAAAAGAAACCCCGCAGTAATTACATCAGCTTAACGCTTTCGCGCGCGGAAATAACCATTTCCCCGGGGAAGGCAGACTCTCACCGGCCTGTACGTCCGGACAGTGTAAAATTTGTGCCGGCATGCTATCTACATGGGCAAAGCGACTTGCACGGCGCCAAGGCGAGTGCTACGGTGAAGATTACCTTTTTCTCCGCGTGAAATTGACGAGGAAAGCGCGACTCTTCGTATAGCCGCGGAAACCAACAAGAGGTACGTGCGGGTTTACCAGGACCCGCCGCGCGGGAGTTTGCGTGGCGAATTGGATCGGTGGCGACCAGAAACTGCCTCAGGGCCGTTTAATACTCGTTTCCTACGGTATTGTCCTCGGAATCATCCTGCTGCTGCTTGGATTCTGGAAATTGCAAATCATACAGTCGGGGCATTATTCGGATTTGGCGGAAAAAAACCGCGTCCGCTCGATACCCATTATCGCTCCGCGCGGACAAATGCTCGATCGCAACGGTCGCGTGATCGTCGACAACTATCCTTCGTTCAGCATCCTGCTGCTGCGCGACGACCCGGCACAAATCAAAAGAGATTTGCCCCAAATCTGTGCGGGACTCGGCATCCTGCCTGCGGATTTGGAGCAGCAACTCGAGGAAGCAAAAATCGAGCCCAAGTTTCAGCCCGTTATCGTCAAGCCCGAAGCCAGCGATGCGGACCTTGCCTTCGTCGAATCCCATCGCGTGGATTTGCCTGAGCTTGAATTGATGATGGTGCAGCGCCGCAAATATCCGCTCAACGATTTCCTGGCCCATGTCATCGGATACGTCGGCGAAGTTTCCCCTCAGCAACTCGATCAGCAATCCGGCGATCGTTACAAACCCGGCGACATTGTCGGCAAGGCAGGCCTCGAACGCGAATACAACGACATACTGACCGGAACTGATGGCATGCGTCGCGTCGTTGTGAACAGCGTGGGAAAGCCGGTGCGCACTCTCGACGACACGGAACCCATTCCCGGCAAGCCCATCCAGCTCACGATTGATTACAATTTGCAAGCGGTGGCCGAGCAGGAGCTGGCGGGAAAAGTCGGCGCGATCATTGCTCTCGATCCGCGTACCGGCGAGATTCTGGCGATGACCAGCCACCCTTCGTTCGACCCCAATGATTTCGCCGTGCGGATCCCCAACAAAGAGTGGCAAACACTGAACAATGATCCGGATAAGCCGATGCTGGATCGCGCAATTCAGGCGCAACTGGCCCCCGGCTCGGTCTTCAAGATCATCATGTCGACGGCCATGCTCGAATCGCATGTACCCCCGGCGGATTTCCACTTGTTTTGTCCTGGATACGCGGATATTTACGGCCACATCTATCACGACTGGCGTCCGTTGGGCCATGGCGAAGTCAGCCTGCATAAAGCGATCGTCCAATCGTGCGACGTCTTCTTCTACAACGTCGGGGAGCGGCTGGGAATCGACAAAATCGCTTACTATGCAAGCGGACTGGGACTTGGGAAGCGCACGGGCATAGATCTGCCGGGGGAAGAGCCAGGGCTTGTGCCGTCGCCAGAGTGGGCTGAAAAGGTCTACCACCGCAAATGGTATGCCGGAGAAACAATTTCCGTGGCGATCGGGCAGGGCGCGACGGAAGTGACGCCATTGCAACTTCTACGAACAATTAGCGGGATTGCTTCTGGCGGCGTTTTTTATCAGCCGCACTTGCTTAAGGACTTCAGCCCCGTGAAAGTCACGCGTTTCCCACTAGCCGATAATACTGTCGAGCAAGTAACCGATGGGATGTACGGCGTGGTGAATGAAGGGGGCGGGACGGGAGCCTTCGCGCTGGCTGAGCTGAAAAAGGCGAAGCTCCAGGACATCGGATTCTGCGGAAAGACGGGTACGGCTCAGGTAATAAGTGCGAAGGGCCTGCTGCGCATTGCGGCCGGCAATCGGCGGCATTACGGATACAACACGTGGTTCGTCGGTTTCGCCCCCAAGCGGAATCCGGAAATCGCCGTCGTGGTGCTTGTGCAGGACACGGCCCTCGAAGCGGGCGGGGCCGCGGCACCACTCGCCGGGAGATTCGTGGAAGCCTACTACCAGGAGAAGCAAGGCCAGCCCATCCAGGAGCTGCAGGCCGCAAAGAGCGAGCCCAAAGCACGCACGGTAGCACAGGTGACAAAAGCGGCGCCACAAGGGCAATGAACGGACCATGAGCGAAAGAACCCACACTTTCGAATTCGACTGGTGGCTCCTGACCATCGTCATGGCGATTTGCTTGGTGGGCCTGCTCGAGGTTTATTCCTCGACCCACGGTAGCGCGTTGCACGGCATGCAGTGGAAGCAACTGACGTGGATCGCCATTGGCCTTGGCGGGATGCTCCTCTTGTCGCGCATCGACTACAACGCAATCCTTGATCAGTCGCCGCTGCTTTACATGATCGGCCTCGCGGCCCTTTTATTAGTCCTCGCCGTGGGACATACGCGTTTTGGCGCCAGACGGTGGATCGTCGTGGGCGGCGTCGTTTTACAGGTGTCAGAGCTGGCGAAGTTGATTATAATTATTGTGCTGGCCCGCTACTTCAGTGAAGTGCGGACAGAGCGATTGACGCTTGCAGACTTAGCCAAGATTGGCTTGTTGGTAGGAATCCCAGCGGGATTGATTTTGCTTCAACCGGACCTCGGGACCGCCCTGGTCTTGGTCCCGGTGGCGATTGTCGGAGCGTTTCTGGCGGGGATTAATTGGAAGCATGCCGTGGCGGTACTCGCACTTGGGGCCATCGTAGCCGTGGTCGGATGGAATGGACACTTCCTCAAACCATACCAGAAACAGCGCCTGGCCACTTTCGTGCATCCCGAAGAAAGCCCACGCGGCGCGGGTTACCAAATTCTGCAATCGGAAATTGCAGTAGGTTCCGGCGGATTTTGGGGTAAGGGTTTCGGCAAGGGCAGTCAAAATCAGCTGGGCTTTGTGCCCGTGCGGTACTCAGACTTCATTTTGGCGGCGCTGGCAGAGGAGCAGGGATTTTTCGGCGTGCTGATCTGCATGCTCCTGTATTTGGCGCTGTTGTTGCGATTGGTGGACAACGCCCAAAAAGCCAAGGACCGGGCGGGAATGTACTTGGTCATGGGCGTGGCTGCGATTCTCGCATTTCACGTAGTGGTAAATGCCGGGATGGTGATAGGGTACATGCCAGTGACCGGCATACCGCTGCCATTTATGAGCTACGGTGGTTCGGTAACGATATTCGGATTTTTGGCTCTGGGCCTGGTGATGAATGTGCGAACGAAACGCTTCGTCAACTGAGCGCAGACCGGATTGGTACTCCGGCAGCGCACTGCGCGCCGGACATTATATTGGAGATGAGGAACGCATCGGATGAGGGAACATTTGGCAAGAAGACAAATCTCCCTCCCGGCCGCCCCGGCAGAGCCGGGACACTCGCGTGCAACCATGCACCGTGCGGACGAGCGCCGATGCTCCCTGAGGAGTTTTCATGGCGAAGGAGATGGTGGTTTCCGCGAACCCGCACGAGACGCGGGTCGCGATACTCGAAGACGGGCAACTCTGTGAGATTTATGTCGAGCGTGAAAAAGAATTTGCGTTAGTCGGCAGCATCTACAAAGGACGAGTCACACGCGTGCTTCCCGGCATGCAGTCGTCCTTCGTGGACATTGGCCTCGATAGCGACGCATTCCTCTACGTCACCGACTTCCTCCAAGAACTCGAGGAATTCGACCATATCGTCCACACCGTCGAAGAAAAAGCTCAAAAAATGGCGGATCAGGGCGGACAGGTGTACACGCCTGCAAGCGCTGATCAGGGAGCCATCGAGCCCGTGGATGTGGCCCTGCTGCCCGGGGAAACCATCGGCATCGGAAACGCACTCTCCGAGCCGGCCTCGGGCCAGGGCAACGCGCCAGCTCCACGTCGCGAAGGTACCCACGACCGGCCATCGCACGAAGCCAGGCCGCGTGATGATCGCGGCGGATATGGACGCGGCGGCGGAGATCGCGGTCGCGGTGGACGCGGACGCCCCGGCAGCCACAGCGGTGGAGGTCGCGATCGCGGACGCGGCGGCCCGGGACGTCGTGGCCGCGAATTGCCGGCATCCAAATACGCTTCACATCGACCGTACGAGCCAGCCGAACAGCAAGGCCCTGCAGAACCCTTCGAGCCGGTTCTGTTGCCCGGCGAGTCGCTGTCCGTATTAAAAGCCATGCCAGCGGGTGCGGAGCCACCTGCCGAGCCGCGCGCGGAACAGCACGTGCCATCTGATCCGGGGAACTCCTTCGCCGATACAACGAGTCTTCCGGAAATGGGTGATGACAGAGAACCCGGCAACACTGTCGATGCTGCCAGTTCCGCAGCGCCGCATACTCCCGAAACCCAATCCGCCGGGGAAACTTCGCCGGAAACACACCGCGAACAAACTCGTTCCGCATACGCGCCCAGAAGTCCGCACGGCGGTGAAAGGGATCGCGGACGCGGATTTGGCCGGGATCGCGGCCGCTCTCGGCACGATCGGCCTGACCACGGACGCGAACGCGAAGGAGCTGGCGATGCACAGCAAACGGGATGGGCGACCTCCATCGAGCCTCTGCCGGGAGAATCCCTCGCCAAGCTGAAATCGCACGAGATGGCGAGCCAAGAAGAGCCCCGTACACTATTTTCGGCAGGGCCCGAAGAAGTGCAGTCTCAAGAGGAATCTCAGGAATTCTTCAATCGCGAAGCGCCGGAAGAGAAGAGCGATCCCGCGGAGCTGACGCCACGCGAAGCCGTTCCTACTTTCAGCGAGTCTCCAGAAGCGCATCAGGCGGAACTAACGGAAGAGGAAGCCACGGCGCTCGCCGAGCAAGTCGCTGAAGCGCAACAGGAGGAAGCCGAACGCGAGGCGCAAGAATCTGCCTCATCCCACTCGACCGGTCTAGAATACCACGGTGAAAATCAGAGTGGCTCGACCGAGGAATCGACCGAACCAGGCCGTGCCGAAGAGCGTGACGATGCCGATGAGCCAGAAGAGAACGATGCCGCGACCGAAACCGCTAATGACGACGAAGCGGGCGCGCACGGCATTCCCGCGGAAGTGAGTGAAGCGGACGCGGAAGCCGCGGCCGAAGCCATTGAATTGGGTGAGAGCGAACCACACGAAGCCATGGCAGCGCCGGAAGGAGACGAAACGCAGGCGCAGCTAACGCAAGCTCGCGTCAGCGGAGATTTCCGCGCGCGGATGCAGCGGCCAGCTCGCCGCAGCGGCCCTAGGGACCGCAGTCGCGGGCGCAAGCCCTTCCGCGGCCATGGCGGCCATTACCGCGGCCAGCCCAAGCGGACCCAGCTCATTTCCGATTTGCTCAAGGCAGGTCAGGAAATCATCGTGCAAATCGCAAAGGAGCCTCTGGGCAAGAAAGGCGCGCGAATCACCAGTCACGTCGCCCTCCCCGGACGATTTCTTGTTTACATGCCTACTCTCGATCACACCGGTGTTTCGCGGAAGATTGCTTCCGCGGAAGAGCGCTCGCGCCTCCGACATCTCGTAACGGAAGCCAAGGGCGCTGCGGGCGGCGGCTTCATCGTCCGGACAGCGGCCGCAGCCGCGTCACCGGACGAAGTGCGCGCCGACGTTCACTTTCTGACGTCAACTTGGGCGGAAATCAAGGCGCGCGGGGAACAAAGAAAAGCGCCTTCGCTGCTGCATCGCGACTTGAATCTGGTCGAGCGAATTTTGCGCGACTACTTGAGCTCCGATTACACGGCAATCTGGGTCGACTCAGAAGAAGAGTACACAAAAGTGCTGGAATTCGTCAGCCGCTTCCAGCCGCAGCTCGCGAATCGCGTGAAGCTGTTTACGAAGTCCTCCCCGATCTTCGAGGAATTCGGCATTCAGCAGGAAATCGACAAAGGCTTGCGCCCGAAGGTCTGGCTCAAGTCGGGCGGCTACATCGTCATCAATCATACCGAAGCCCTCGTGGCCATCGATGTGAACACAGGAAAATTCGTCGGACGCGGCTCCAATCGTCTGGAAGACACGATCGTCCGCACGAACGTCGAAGCCATCAAGGAAATCGTCCGGCAGATTCGTCTGCGCGACCTGGGCGGCATCATCATCATCGACTTCATCGACATGGAAGAGCGGCGCAATCGCGAAAAAGTGATGGCCGCGCTCGAGGAAGCGTTGAAAGCCGATCGCGCGCCCTCAAAAGTTCTGCGCTTCAACGAATTCGGTTTGGTCGCCATCACCCGCAAGCGCACCAAGCAAGCTCTCGAGCGCACTCTTTGCCAGCCCTGCCCCTATTGCACCGGCTCGGGCATGGTGAAGTCGATTCCGACACTTTGCTACGAAATTCAATCCGAAGCGCGCAAGATGGCGCCCGAGCTTGACGCGGCAAGCTTAACCCTGCGCGTCCATCCGGAAATTGCCAAAGCGCTGAAAACGCGCGAAGCCTCCCTGATGGATGAACTCGAGCAGTTGACGAAGAAGAGCATCATCATTCAGGCCGATCCCACGCTTCACTGGGAGCAGTACGACATCTATTAGTAATCGATAGTTGACAGCTTATAGTTGAAAGTTAAACGCGATCCGCAAGTTCAAACGCCCCGGTGAAGCGATTTTCTCCGGGGCGTTTTTGCGTTTTGCCGACTGTTCGAATGATTCGCTACGGGTCGCTGTCAAACCGCTGCTCGCGGAACGGGTCGCCGTACATGTGGTAGCCGTTTTGCTCCCAGAATCCTGGCGCATCTTGCGGCAAAAATTCGATGCCGCGAACCCATTTCACGCTTTTCCATGCGTAAAGCTGCGGGACGACGAGCCGCACAGGATACCCGTGCTCGGCTGGAAGTGGCTCGCCATTGTGACGCAACGCGAAAACAGTTGCGGGACGCATCAGATCATCCAGCGGCACATTTGCGGTGTAATTCTCCTCCGCGTGGACCATCACGTAGCGCGCTCCGGGCGTCACCGTGACCAGCTTCATCACCTCGATGAATGGCACGCCTTCCCAGCGCACGTCAAAGCGGCTCCAGCGCGTCACGCAATGCATGTCCGCAGTCACTTCCTTCATCGGCAGGCGATTGAATTCATCCCACGTCAGCCGCACCGTCTTTTCGATCAGGCCAGCAATCTGGAAATCCCAATGTGCAGGATCGAACCGCGGCACGGAGCCGTAGTGCAGCACCGGCCATTTCAGCGTCAGCGACTGGCCGGGCGGCAACCGCCCAGCGCGCGCCATTTCCTGTTCGCGCTCTTTGCGTTCGTTGCCTTCAAAAAACATTCGCGAGATCCCCCTCTGACTTCGCTTCGGCTCTTCCCTATTGTAACGGCACACTGGCAAAATCGCGCGGCACAAACGAATCCGCATCGCGATGGCCGCAAGCTTGTGCCGCAATTCCGTATGTTATGATGGCATTTCGCCATGATTTGATTCTCAAAGGAGAGAATTTGCCGGCACGCATACTGAACGGCGGCCCCATTCGCGACCAGATTTACACGGAGTTGAAACAGGAAATCGCCGAATTGGCATCCATGGGAATTCGCCCCGGCCTCGCTGCAGTGCTCGTCGGCGACGATCCGGCGTCGAAGATTTATGTGCGCAGCAAAATCGCCGCGTGTGAGCAGTTGGGGCTCGGCAACATACACCTGACTCCCCCGGCAAGCACGACGACCGCGGATTTGCTCTCCATTGTGTCTGAATTAAATGCGCGCGACGACGTCGACGGCATCCTCGTGCAATTGCCGCTGCCGCCGCAAATCGATGCGGAGAAAATTCTCGAGGCCGTCGATCCAGTCAAGGATGTCGACGGTTTCCATCCGATGAATATCGGAAAACTGATCGAGGGCCGCCCGACCATGGTCGCGTGCACGCCGCTGGGCGTCATGGAAATTCTGGGGCGAAGTGGAATTCGTGTGGAGGGTGCGAACGCGGTGGTCGTGGGACGTAGCAATATCGTCGGAAAGCCGATGGCGTTGCTACTGATGCACGCGAACGCGACGGTCACCGTTTGTCATTCCAAGACTCACGATCTGCGGCATTTCACTCGCGCAGCCGATATTGTGATCGCCGCCGTCGGACGCGCGGCGATGATTACACGCGAAGATATCCGTCCGGGCGCGACAGTAATTGATGTTGGCGTCACGCGTGTCATCGATCCCCGATTGGCGGAGACAATTTTCGCGAATTCCCCCGAGCGGCTGGAGAAATTCCGCAAGACCGGCACAGCCGTCGTCGGCGACGTCTGCCCGAACGTAGCAGAAGTCGCGGGTGCGATTACCCCCGTGCCTGGCGGCGTGGGACCACTCACCATTGCAATGCTCATGAGCAACACGGTGAAGTCCGCGCGTCTCCGTCGCGGCTTGCGCCCGGCGGAAACCGCTGCGTCGCCTCGTTGATGCCCATAAAATGTTAATCGCCTGCTGACTCTATGCTGACCGTCGGACTCACCGGAGGAATCGCCAGTGGAAAGTCCACGGTCGCCAGAATGTTGCAGGAGCGCGGCTGTGCCATCATCGAAGCCGATTTACTTGCGCACGAATATCTCCAGCCGGAAAACCCTATATCGCAGGAAGTGATCCGCGAATTCGGCGTTGGGATTCTCGACTCAACCGGAAAAATCGATCGCGCGAAGCTGGGCGAAATTGTCTTTAGCCATCCGGAGAAGCTTCAACGTCTAAATGCGATCATTCATCCTCGCGTGCTCGGGGAAATTGGTCGACGGCTGCAAGCTCTCGCGCAGTCCGACGGAACGAAAATTGCCGTTGTCGTTGCGGCGCTGCACATTGAGATCGGATATTATAAGACGTTCGATCGGCTCGCCGTGGCATGGTGCCGCCCGGAACAACAAGTCAAGCGACTGATCAAGCGTGGATTGACGCCCGAGCAGGCTGAAAGACGGGTCGCGTCCCAAATGCCGATGGAAGAAAAGCGTCGGTTCGCCGATGACCAGATCGATTGTTCTGGGACACTCGAGGAAACGACTCATCAGGTTGATAAGGCGCTCGCGCGGTGGAAGCAAATCCCCTGACGCACGCGGCAACATACGTGCGTGACAAAATTGGCCACGAATCCCGCTATGAGGCGTCCCATTCCTTCCGGATGCGTACGCGCTCAGCCTCGCTCAGACTGAACCACGATTCCCCGATGTCCCGGACGCGTTCGAGCGACGCTTGCATCCCGGCATGTTTCTGCTCCATCAATTCGCGCGAAGCGTCAGGCGCAACGTAAATGAGCGGTGCAATCACCATGACGGCGCGAGAGAAAAGATGCGGGATCTGAAACAGGTCCCAGGATTTTTCCAGCGTAAACGCGCGTTCGAGGCCGATGTGAAACATGAAAATCGGTTGCCCGGTCTTGCGCGCCAACATTACGGGGCCGGGTTTCGCAATGTAGCGCGGACCGCGCGGGCCGTCGATCGTGAATGCAACGTCGTGCCCTTCTTCCAAGCGGCGCGCCATCACAACCAGGCCCTTCAGGCCGCCCCGCGATGAACTTCCTTGCGCCGTGCCGAATCCGAGCCGCTCGATAACCCGCCGCGTCCATTGGCCATCAAAGTTTGTGGTGTTCATCACCACGGTGCCGCGCTTGCGCCACCACCAAATCGCGGAAAAAATCGACCGGTGCCAGAATGTGCCGATCAGATGCTCGCCGCGATCGTACGCCCGCTGCGCATGCTGCCAGCCCAGAACTTCGAAGCGCATGGTCGGGCCAATGGCGCGAATGATGCAGTAAACGGCCCACGCGATAACCGGGATTTGCATGCGCCGCCAGCGCGAAAGCTTCGGCAAGCGCGTATCGTAATGAATATTGACTGACTCTGTGGCCGGCGTGTCGCGCGGATCAAGACCCGATGCGGCTGGATCGCTCATCGGAGTATAGTATAGCAATCGCCGGCGCGGGATAATTCGCGTCCGGATGAATTAGCGGATTTCGATGAATATTTTCTGGCCCAGAAAATTTGGCGCGTTCGGCGCATCGTTATTATTGGCGTGCGGGATTTTTGCAACGCACGCGTCGGCACAAACTACCGCGCCGATTCTCGGAGAAATAGCCGGAGACGATATTTCCGTGCTTGGACCGTCGCATATCATCGAGGAAAACAGCGCTCGTGAGATTGCTTTTGGCGGCGGGAGCACCCTCGTGGTCCATTCGGGCAAAGCGCGCGTGGAATTCGCAGGCGGCGGCGAACTCGAAATTTGCGGCCCGGCGAAATTTACCGTATTGGCCTCGGGCGAAGCGCTTACCGTCGCACTCAGCTTCGGACGCGTACACGTAAAATTCGACGCATCACGTCCGATCACAATTTACACGCCGTTGATTCTTGCTACGCCCATGGCTCTGGGAAATCAGCCGCGCGATGTCACGATCGGGCTCATGAACACCGGGACCATGTGCATTCTCGCGGCGCGGGGCGCCGTGCAAGTGCAGCAACAGTTGAGCGGAGAAACCCTGGTGATTCCACAGCCGGGCGAGATTCTGCTTCAAGGAACATCATCGCTCGGGGCCGCGCGCGCCGCGTCAGGAAGTTGTCGGTGCGACTTCGACGAGCCGATTGCCCAACAATCTATTCCTTCGCCACCTTTCGTCTCCCAACAGCAAGCGCCCCACGAACTAATACCGAACCAAACTCCACCACCGGCGCAAATCGCAAATCAGACTCCGCCCGGCCTGGCGGCAAATGCTGTTCCCTCCCGCGGATCCGCACACCGGCGTCCGTCGGTTACGAAAAGTCAACTTACGCCATCGCGTTCAGCGACCGCTGCGGAACCACCCGTGAATCAACCTGCCAGAATTGACTTGCCGCCGATTGGCTACGACGCAAGAAGCGTGACGGCAGCAACGGAACCGCTCAGTGTGGCAACATTAATGCTGGCAAAGGAAGAGGTAGTACAACCGGACTGGATATTTCACGGTACCGTCGCCGCCGCACCGCTGCCAGCCGCGAAACGAGTTCACGCCGGAGCAGCCCACCCCCCTGCGAAGATTACCGCGAAACAACAACCTAAAAAGCCCGCCGCAAGAAAGGGATTTCGGGCTAGGTTCCACGACTTTTTCGCCGGGTCACCCGCGAAGTCCGATGGCTGTGTTGGCGAAGGATGCAGTTAGCAATCCGCAATTTGTAAGCTGAGATTTCTCCAGAGAACGTCGATAATCCGTTGCCGTACAAACCGCCGTTAAGAACCGCAATTACATCCCTTCGTAGTTCGGTCCGCCGCCGCCCTCCGGCGGGATCCAATTCACGATCTGATACGGGTCGGCAATATCGCATGTCTTGCAGTGGACGCAATTCGACGCGTTGATTTTCAATCGCGGCTTACCCTTTTCGAGAACCATCTCATACACTGCGGCCGGACAATAATACTGGCACGGATTTCCGTACTCGCGCACGCAGCGATCCGCGCAAATATTCAGGTCGGCAACCACCAGATGGCAAGGCTGGTCCTCTTCGTGGCGCGTCCCGGAATGATAGACGTCCGTTAGCCGATCGAACGTCAGCGTGCCGTCGCCCTTGAATCGCGTGGATTGGTCGACCCGTTCGAGCGGGCGATCCAGTTTCTTGAAATCTTCGTAGCCCGCGCGCGCGCGCATCGGGTCGACGAGGCCGCGCCCGCCGGTGATGAATTGCAATCCCGCATTGAGAGCGCCGCGCCACAACCCTTTGTGAAATCCCTGATGAAAATTTCGGACCGCCCAAAGCTCCGGCTTGATCCAGCTCGCTTCGATCTTCTTCTGAAACGTGCTCAGCGTTTTTGTTGAAGTATCGCCTGCGGCGAGCGCTTCGTAAGTCGTTTCCGCGGCCAACATTCCGCTCTTGATTGCGGTATGAATGCCCTTGAGCCGCTGCGAATTCAGCAGACTGGCTGAATCACCGATGATCAGCCCGCCGTCGAAATAATTTCGCGGCATGGAATACCAGCCGCCATAGGGAACAGTCTTTGCCCCATAGCGCACCAGCTTCCCGCCCTCCAGAATCCGCCGGATGTACGGGTGCGTCTTGAATTTCTGAAATGCTTCGTGCGGATCGAACAGCGAATCTTTGTACTCGAGCGCGATAACCATCCCGAGCGAAACGCGGTTGTCACGCAGTCCATAAATCCATCCGCCGCCATATTTATCCGAATCGAGCGGCCAGCCCGCCGTATGTGCCACAAAGCCAGTCTCGATTTTCCCCGGCTGCACATCCCACAGTTCCTTGATGCCCAGGCCGTAGGACTGCGGATTCACACCGTCGAGGTGCAGATGATTAACCAGCTCTTTCGTCAAAGAGCCGCGCGGTCCCTCGGCGAGCACCGTAATTTTCGACCGCAGCTCGTAGCCCGGCGTGAAGTTGTCCTTCGGCTTGCCGTTCTTGTTGACGCCCTTGTCTCCCGTAATCACGCCCGCAACTCGGTTGCCTTCGTAGATCAGCGATGCGCCCGCGAATTGCGTGAATACGTTCACGCCCGCTCCTTCCACCAATCCGCCAAGCCATTTCACCAGCTTGCTCAGCGAAACGACATAATTGCCATGATTTTTGAACGGCGGCGGTGTAATTGGCAGCTTCCACTCGCCGTTCGCTGTAAAAAAATAAACAGCATCACCGGTGACGGGCGTGTCGAGGGGAGCCGACTTCTCAAAGTCCGGCACTAGCTCGCGAAGCGCGCAAGGGTCCATGATTGCGCCGGAGAGTTGGTGCGCGCCCAACTCGCGCGCCTTTTCAAGAACGTAAACGTTGTCAGAAGAGAGCGGCGGAGTGTGCCTGGCGGCATTGTGCTGCTCGATCAGGCGCGAAAGATAGAGCGCGCAGGCAAGTCCGGCTGGGCCGGCGCCAACGATGAGCACGTCGGCCTCAAGCGTTTCCCGTTCCACTGGCATACGCGATTATTGTAGCAGATGGGCGCACGCCCACTGTCGCAGCGGCTTTACATCTCGCCTTTGTCTTTCGCCTTTGGCCCTTGGCTTTTCGAGTTTCGCTTTTCGGATTTCGACTGTCGGCTATCAACTTTCAACGATTCCTCAGAAAATAGCCTTAAATCCTTTACTTTCCGTGGCCGCTTAGCGGCTATTTTCATGGTTCGCTTGTGACGCCGAAGGCGGCATGAGTTATTCGTACCGCAACGCCACAATCGGGCTCACTCGCGTCGCGCGTCGCGCCGGTATGTAACAGGCCGCCGCCGCTACGAATGCAAGTAGAACCACAACCGCTGCAAATGCTAACGGATCCGAAGCACTCACACCGTAAAGCAAGCTCGTTAGCAATCGCGCAAGTCCGAACGCGATCGCGATGCCAATTACAATTCCAATCAGTGCCAGCTTTGCTCCCTGACCCAACACCAGCCGCATCACATCCCCACGTTGTGCTCCCAGCGACATCCGAATTCCAATTTCGCGCGTGCGTCGCGCCACCACGCATGCCAGCACGCCGTAAAGTCCCAGCGCCGCCAGCAACGCTGCCACTAGCGCCAGCGAAACCGAGAGAACCGCCACCAGCCGGTCATTGAACATCGTTTCGTCAACCTGCGCCGCCAACGTTCTCATATCCTTAACAGGCAGATTTGGGTCGAGGCGCTCCACGACCCCGTGCAACGTCGCCGCCATTTGCGCCGGATCGCGTTCCGTGCGCACGTAGAACGTCAGAAAGCTCAACTGCGGAAATTGCGAGTACGGCTGATACAGGAAGGGCGTAATTGCGCTGCGGGGGTTGTCCCATTTACTGTCTTTCACAACGCCGACAATCTCCATGTCTGGATGAACGCTCGTGCCCGCGCCATAGGCGATGTGCAGACCAATGGGGTTGCGCCCCGCGAAAAACCGGCGCGCAAGCATTTCATTGATGATGACTACCTTGGGGCTTTTCGCCGTATCCGCTTCCGTGAATTCGCGTCCCGCAAGCAGCGGAATGCCCAGCGTCGAAAAGTATTCTGGCCCTACGGCGTTGGTGGTCACATTCGTATCTTCGTTGGGATGCATCGCGTAGCCCTCCGGCGTAATGTTGGAGGACGAATCGCTATTCGAAAAAATGGCCACGAACGATGCGCTCACCGAACGCACACCTGGTGTTGCCGCAATCGCTCGCCGCGCGTTGTCTGCAAACGCAATCGTCTGCGTCGGCGATTCGCCGTTTAATCCCGGCTCGACCGTAAACTGCAGAACGTGGCCCGTGCTAACGCCGAGATTCGCCTGTTCAAGGTTCACCAGCGTGCGCGCGAAAAGCCCCGCCCCGGCGAGCAACACTGCGGTCAGTGCTACTTGCGCGATGATCAGAATTTTCCGCAATTCCACATTTGAGCGGCTTCCGGATACGCTCGATCCTTGATCCTTGAGCGTCGTTTGCAAATTCACGCGCGTCGCCCGCATCGCCGGAGCCAGGCCAAAAAGCACGCTTGTCAGCACAGTCAGCGCCAGAGCGAACCAAAGCACGCGAGGATCAAGCCCGCTTCCTATTCCCGTCATGCCAATTCCCGCGGGGATCGCGCCAACCATTGTGGTCAGGCACCATGATGCTACCGCGAGCCCCGCCGCTCCGCCTGCCACGCCGATCAGCAAGCTCTCCGTCAGCAGTTGCCGCACCAACCTCCAGCGTCCCGCGCCGAGCGCCAGTCGTACGGCAATTTCGCGTTGCCGCGCTTCGCCGCGCGCCACCAGTAGCCCAGCAAGATTTGCGCACGCCACCAGCAGAACAAGGCCAACCATGCCCATCAGAACCAGCAGCGGCTGCTTCGCGTCCCGCTGCAAAACCCGTCTCCCATGCGAGCCCGAAACCAGTTGCAACGGCCTGGCGAGAAATTGCTTCAAGTCGTTCCCGGAGAGCTTGAGCAGCTTGGCGTCGGATTTGAGAATCGGCGCGTAAATTGGCTCAAGCGCCGCCTGCGCTCTAGCGCGCGTAATGTCCGGCTTCAGCCGCCCAAGAATTGCTATCCAATGATCGTTGCGCTCCGTCAGTGAGAGTCGATCGTCTGGCGAAATTTTCGCTTTCATCGTTATTGGGATAAAGATGTCCGGCGTGGCGCCGATTTGCACTCCATCGAATCCCGCGCGTGCCACACCGACGACTGTGAGTGGCGTCCCATTCACGATCAGCGACTGGTTCAAAATGGAGGGATCGGAGCCAAATTGCCGCGACCAGTAGCCGTAGCTGAGCACGGCAACAGGATTCCCTCCCGGCGCGGTCTCATCGCCGTCCGCGAAAACGCGTCCCAGTGCGGGCCGCACTTCGAGCGTCTCGAAAAAATTCCCGCTCACGAGTTCCCCATATGCGCTCTGCGTCGATCCGTGACCGGCGATGTTCACATCTACCGGAAAGCACGCCAGCAGGCCGGAGAAAACAGGCGCGCGCTCGCGCAAATTCTCGCGTAAGTCTTTATAAAGCGGATAGGAGAACGCCTGTGCGCCTCCGTCGATATCGCTCCACGTGCGGCCGTGGACGCGTCCGGGCGACCGCAGCACCACAAGCTGCTCCGGATTCGGCACCGGCAACGTGCGTAAAAGCACTTGGTCGGTGAACGAAAAAATCGCCGTGTTCGCACCGATTCCCAGCGCCAACGTCAGAATCGCAATCGCCGTAAACGCCCGAGATTTCCCCAGCATGCGCAACCCGTATCGTACGTCCTGCCACAGCGTGCTCATCCTTCACCTCGGTCGATGCTTCTAATTCTGAGAACCGCTTCCTCTGGCAAGCTGAGAAACAATCTGCCTCCAAGTACCCAGCAGATCGTCTGCCACCAATCGTAATGGAAATAACTTGGATTCAGCTAGTTACGTGGCGTAAATGGATGTCCGGGCTGGGCAGATGCCCGCTTACGGGAGGAATGTCGCGAAAATGGACACTGTGGCTAGCTTGACTTGGACTTTTCTACTTCCTCAGTCAGCGCCGGGACAATCTCAAACAGGTCGCCGACCACCCCGTAGTCAGCTATCTCAAAAATCGGCGCGTTCTGATCCTTGTTGATTGCGACGATCGTGCGGCTGCCCTTCATTCCGACGACGTGCTGAATCGCTCCGCTGATTCCCAGCGCCAAATACAGCTTCGGCGAAACCGTCTGCCCGGAGCTCCCGATTTGCCGGTCCATCGGCAGCCAGCCTTCGTCGCAAATGGGACGTGACGCTGACAATTCGCCGCCCATTGCTTTTGCGAGTTTTTCCGCCAGCGGAATATTCTCCGGAGCCTTAATCCCGCGCCCCACCGAAACCAGAATCGGCGCCTGCGTCAGATCCACCGCCTGCTTGGCTTCGCGGAAAAGTTCAAGCGGCTTGGTGCGAATCGCCTCGGGCTTCAGCTCAACGCTCACAGACTTCACCGTCGCTTTGCCATCCGATTTCTTGCCGGCAAGATCCGCGCGAAACGCGCCCGCCTGGAACGACGCGATCCACGGCGCGTCGCCTTGGAAAATCACATCCGCGGCCGTGCGTCCCTGAAACATTTGCCGCACAAAAATCAGTTTGCCGCCTTCATAACGGTAACCGACGCAATCGCCGATCATTCCCTTGCCCATCGATGCCGCAAGTTTCGGCGCAAAGTCGCGCACCTGATACGTGTGGGGCAGCAAAACCAAATCGGGCTTGGCTTGCTCGATCACCTGCTTCAGTGCAATCGAATAACCGTCCGGCGTGTATTTTTCGAGCAGCGCGTTCTCTATAAGAACTACTTCGTCGAGTTGATACGCGGCCAACTCGTCAGCAAGCGCCGCAACGCCCTGGCCGATGACGACGCCAGAAAGCGAGCCTTTAGCTTCCGATGCGATTTGCTGCGCCGCGGCCAAAGTTTCGAAGCTGACTTTATTCCATTTTGCGTCGTGCTGTTCCGTGATGAGAAGTATTTTCATTTTCGCGGTCCGCTTAGAGCACGCGCGCTTCGTGTCTCAATTTTTCCACCAGTTTCGCAGCGATTTCCTTCGGCGTCCCGGTGATGAACTCCGTTTTTTTGGTTTTGTGCGGAACGTAAATGCGCTCCACGCGTTGCGTCAACGGCGCTGGCACGCCTAACGATTCGCGCGTGACCGCCGCAATTTCTTTTTTCTTCGCCGCCATGATGCCTTTCAGGGTCGCGTAGCGCGGCTTGTTGATGCCCGACTGAATCGTCAAAACGGCCGGCAGCGGCAGCTCGACCCATTGAAACCATCCTGCTTCGAGCTCGCGCTTCAGTCGCAAATGGTCGCCCTGCGCTTCGATTGACATTATGATCGTGGCGTGCGGCAGCCCAAGCAATTCCGCCAGAAGCACCCCCGTCTGACCGAACCCATGGTCATCGCTTTGTAATCCCGTGAGAATCAAATCGAATTTCTCTTTCTTGATTGCCGCGGCCAGCGAACGCGCCGACGCCAGCGGGTCGAGCGCGTGGAACTTGTCATCCGTCACGTGAATGCCGCGATCCGCGCCCTTCGCGAGCGCCTCTTTGATCGTCTGCTTCACGCGCTCCGGCCCCATCGAAATCGCCACCACTTCCCCGCCATGCTTCTCTTTGAGCCGCAGCGCTTCTTCCAGCGCGAACGTGTCCGGCTCATTTGTCTCAAAGCTGATGTCCGTCTCGCGAATCCATGTTCCGCTCGGGTCAATGGCAAGCGGCGCATCTTTGGCAGGAACTTGTTTCACGCAGACAACGATGTTCAACGAAGCCTCCGAAGATCGACTCAGCGGCCTTCCCAAAGTTTGAAGACCAGCGACGCGTTTGTGCCCCCGAACCCGAACGAATTCGAAAGGGCGTAGCGCAACTCTGCTTTGCGCGCCTGATTTGGAACGTAATCGAGATCGCACGCCGGATCAGGATTTTCGTAATTGATCGTTGGCGGCAAAATCTGGTCGCGCAGCGCCAGCACGCTGATGCCTGCTTCCAGGCCGCCTGCTCCACCGAGTACATGTCCCGTCATCGATTTCGTCGAGCTCACCGGGATTTTCTTCGCCTGGTCGCCGAACGTGCGCTTGATCGCCACCGTCTCGATCGCATCGCCAATCTGCGTCGACGTGCCGTGCGCGTTCACGTAGCCGATTTCCGTCGGCGCGATTTCCGCATCCTTCAAGGACGCGAGCATCACGCGATACGCACCATCGCCATTTTCCGCCGGCTGCGTCATGTGAAAAGCATCCGCCGTCATTCCGTAGCCCACGATTTCCGCAAGAATATTCGCGCCCCGGCGTTGCGCATGTTCCAACGATTCAAGGATCAGCACGCCCGAGCCTTCGCCGATCACGAAGCCGTCCCGCTGCGCATCAAAGGGCCGGCTGGCCCGTGCCGGTTCGTCGTTGCGCGTCGACAGCGCTTTCATCGCCGCAAATCCACCCACGCCCATCGGCGTGATCGCCGCTTCCGAGCCGCCCGCGATCATCACTTCCGCGTCGCTGCGCTGAATAATTTTGAAGGCGTCGCCGATAGCATGTGCCGACGCCGAACACGCTGTCGCCGTCGCGGAATTCGGTCCCTTGGCCCCATAGCGAATCGAAATTTGTCCCGAGGCCAGATTAATAATCGCGGAAGGAATGAAAAACGGGGAAATCCGCCCCGGACCGCCTTGCAGCAGTTTGCTATGCTCCCGCTCGATGACGTCGAATCCACCGATGCCCGAAGAAATGTACACGCCCGTGGCGTCGGCGATTTCCGGCGTGACTTCGAGCGCCGCCATCTTCATCGCAAAGTCCGTGGCGCCGATGGCCAGGTGGATAAACCGGGCCATCTTCTTCACTTCTTTTTTTTCAATCCACTGGAACGGGTCGAAGCCTTTGACTTCGCCCGCAAACCGGCAGTCGAATCCGCTAGCGTCAAACTGCGTTATGGGACCGATGCCGCTCTGCCCGGCAATCAGGTTCTTCCAAACTTCTTCCGTCCCAATCCCGCAGGCGCAGACCAGTCCGACTCCTGTGACGACAACCCGGCGATTCAATGCGGAGTTTTCTCCTCGTGGAAACTCTGAGGCCCGGCGAGTTATTATTTTCCCTTGGCGTGCTTGTCGATGTATGCGATCGCATCCTTCACCGTGGCGATCTTTTCCGCGTCCTCATCGGGTATTTCGATGCCGAACGCTTCTTCGAAGGCCATCACAAGTTCGACGATGTCGAGCGAATCGGCGCCAAGATCGTCCACAAACGAAGCCGTCGGCGTCACTTCGCCTTCATCCACACCGAGCTGTTCGACGATAATCTGTTTCACGCGTTCTTCGACGCTGGCCATTCCGTTTCTTCCTCCGCTTTCGGCGTTCGTTGATTCGAATAGGAATCAGTCGAGCGGTTTCCCCGGCATTTCAATCCTGTTCATTCTATGCGGCCCGCCAAATCAGGTCAACCACAGAGCCGCCTAATGTACGCATTCACACGGCCATTGTCTAGCAGGAACGCATTCACGCCGCGGTCAGCAACCATGGCGCACCCTCGGTGATCACCAGTGTGTGCTCGTAATGCGCCGAAAGGCTTCCATCCGCCGTCTTCACCGTCCAGCCATCTCCGCTGTCGATTGGCTTCCCCGACCCCATCGCAATAATAGGCTCGACCGTAATCACCAAGCCCTCCGTCAGCCGTTGCGTCACGCTTGGATCTTTGAAATTCGGCACGCTCGGCGGTTCGTGAATGGTGTGCCCGATGCCGTGCCCGCCCAGCTCGCGAATCACACGAAAGCCGCTGCGTCGCACAACCTGCTCCACCACGCGCCCAATTTCATTCACAGGACGGTTCGCTCGCGCCACCTTCATCGCCTCCCCAAACGCCCGTTCCGCACATGCTACCAGTCTGCGCGCTTCATCGGAAACTGGCTCAACCGGCACGGTAAGCGCCGCGTCCGCCATGTAACCATTTTTCTCGAATGTCACGTCGAGCTTCACCAAATCGCCCTTTCGAATCTTCCGTGAAGCCGACGGAATCCCGTGCACCGCTTCGTCATTCAAGCTGATCAGCACGTCGCCCGGAAAACCGTAAACCATTCTCGGCGCGGATTGCGCTCCATTCTCCCACATCACCTTGCCGCCAATGTTGGCAAGCTCCTCCGTCGTGACGCCCGCGCGCACGCGTCCGGCCATCGCCTGCAACGCCAAACGAACGATGCGCCCCACTTCTTTCAATGCGAATAGATCCTTATAGCTTTTGATCGACATCTATTTATTTCCCCGCTCCCGCGTCGCTGTTCTAAAGCAGTGTTCTAACCCATTCGCATCCCGCCGTTCACGTCGAGGACGTGCCCCGTGATGTATCCAGCTTCCTCGCTCGCCAAAAAAACAATCGCGGCGGCAACGTCATTTTCCGTTCCGAAGCGGCCAAGCGGAATGCGCGTCTTCAATTCATCCTTCACCTTGTCCGGCAGAGGATCTGTCATCGGCGTCGTGATAAACCCCGGTGCCACCGCATTCACAGTGATGCTGCGCGAAGCCATTTCCGTAGCGATGGCGCGCGTCAAGCCGATCAGTCCCGCTTTTGCAGCCACGTAATTCGACTGTCCCGCGTTCCCCGTTTCAGCCACCACGGACGTAATGTTAATGATGCGGCCCCAGCGCTGTTTCATCATCGTCGAGAGCGCCTGCTGCGTGCACAGGTGCGCGGCAGTCAGGTTCGTGCGCAAAACCGCCTCCCAATCCTCCAGCTTCATCCGCAGCGCCAGGCCGTCGCGCGTGATCGCCGCGTTGTTCACCAGAATGTCCAGCCGGCCGAATCTTGTGAGTGATTGCTGAAATCCCGCTTTGATCTGCTCCGGGTCCGCCACGTCCATTTTTACCGCTAGCGCTTCTCCGCCCGCGGCCTCGATCTCCCCCACGACCTCGGCGAGTTTCTCTTCGCTGCGTGCCGCTGCCGCAACGCGTGCGCCTGCCGCCGCCAACGCCACAGCCGTCCCGCGCCCAATCCCTTGCGACGCGCCCGTTACCAGCGCCACTTTTCCGTGAAGAGAAAACATTTTGTCAGGCATTGTTTCGCGTTATCAGTTCAGGCTTCCGAGGTCTCCGCGCGCGCCTTGGCGATTTTTTCCAGAGTCGCTTGCAAACTCGCCGAGTCCTCCACATTAAAGCTCCGCACCGAACGGTCGATCTGCCTCAGCACTCCGCTCAGGACGCGCCCCGGCCCAACTTCCACGAAAATGCGCACATCCTGGGCGATCATTTCGTGTATTGATTCTTCCCAGCGTACCGCCGAGCATACCTGACGAATCAACGCCTCGCGCGCTTCGTCCCCGGTCGTAATCGCTTCCGCGTCCACATTTGTAATCAGCGGAAAGCGCAATGCCCCAAACTGTATCGCGCGCAGATCGCGCCCCAGCCGTTCCTCGGCTGGCTTCATCAACTCGCAATGAAACGGCGCGGACACTGGCAACATCACCGCGCGCTTGGCGCCGCTCTGCGAAGCAATCTCCACCGCGCGCTTTACTGCCGCCGCGTTGCCGGAAATCACCGTCTGCTCTGGCGAGTTCAGGTTCGCCGGCGCCACAATTTGCGCGTCCGCCGCTTTTTTGCAGATCTTCGCAACCTCCGCGGGAGCCAGTCCCAGGATCGCCGCCATCGCACCCTCCCCTTGCGCGACGGCTTCTTGCATATAACGTCCACGCTCTCGCACCAGTTTCACGGCGGTGCTAAAATCCAGGCTCCCCGCCGACACTAAACCCGAATACTCGCCCAGGCTGTGCCCGGCCACAAAATCCGGCGTCACACCCTTTTCTTCCAGCACCCGGAAAGCCGCAATCGAAACGGTCAGAATCGCCGGTTGCGTATTTTCCGTCAGCTTGAGCTCTTCTTCACTGCCTTCGAAGCAAATGCGCGAAAGAGAAAATCCGAGCGCCGCATCCGCCATATCAAAAACTTTGTGCGCCACGGGAAACTGTTCCGCGAGGTCGCGGCCCATGCCGGGATACTGCGAGGCTTGTCCCGGAAAAAGAAATGCAAGTTTGCTCATGTGGATGTTCCGTTCTGCGATGACCTCGGCAAACAATGCTGTTACCGGTTCTATCTCTCTTTGGAATGCCCAGCCGGCTCGGATTGCCGATTTAGGCGCGGACGACGGCGCCCACTGCGGAAAGCTCCTGTTCGATCTTTTCGTTCATCTTCGCGCGGCAAAGTTCGGCAGCCACGCGAATCGCATTCTTGATGGCGTTTGAATTCGACCGCCCGTGTCCGATCACCGTGATCCCCCGCACGCCGAGCAGCGGCACGCCTCCATACTCCGAGTAATCAATCTTCTTGCGGAATTCTTCGAACGCGTGTCGCGACAGCACGTAACCCACTTTCGCGCTCACGCTGCTTTTCAATGCTTTCTTCAACATTCCTCCCACGTGCTCCACCAGCCCCTCGCTGATTTTCAGCACGATATTGCCAATGAAACCGTCGCAGACGATCACGTCCACATTGCCCTTGAAGAAATCCTTACCCTCCACATTACCCGTGAAATTCAAGCCTGTCTGCTTCAATCTGTTGGATGCTTCGCGTGTCAGCTCGTTACCTTTCATCTCCTCTTCGCCAATCGACAGGATGGCCACGCGCGGGCGCCGCGTCCCGAAAATCGTGCGGTAGTAAATTTCTCCCATGATGGCGAATTGCTCCAATTGCTCCGGCTTCGAATCCACATTCGCACCCACGTCCAGCAGCACCGCGGGATTCCCTTTGGCTGTCGGAAAAGCCGCTGCCAGCGCCGGACGATCCACCGAAGGCAACTGGCCCAGCACGAAACGCGCAATCGCCATCACCGCTCCGGTGTTTCCCGCGCTCACCAGCGCATCCGCCTGCCCGTTCCGCACCATTTTCGCTCCCACGTGCACGGAGCTGTCACGCTTTTTGCGAAAAGCATGCGAAGGAGAATCCTCCATCGTGATCACTTCGGTGGCATGCACGATGTCAATGGAAAGTCCGCGATGGGAATGCCGGTTGAGTTCGGCGCGTACTTTGGACTCGATGCCGACGAGCACGATGCGCACGCCATACTGGCGCGCGGCGAGCACGGCGCCTTCGACTTCGGCGCGAGGAGCGTGGTCGCCCCCCATGGCGTCCAGCGCAATCGTAATCATCGGATCACTGCACTGCTTAACGGTAGCAGGAAATATAGCAGGAACTACCCGCGTCTAAATCAGGACGAGGTATCTACCACCGCACGGCCCTTATAGTACCCGCAATGCGGGCATGCTCGATGGGGCAATTTTGGTTCGTGGCAATGTGGACACTTCGAAATCGTCGGCGGCGTCAAATGGTCATGCGCGCGCCGCGTGCTGGAGCGTTTTTTCGAGTGACGTCGTTTTGGATTCGGCATTCCTACTCCTATTGGCGGAGCGCACGGCACCCTGCCTAAAAATTTGTCCTCAACCTCATTTTATTGCTTTTTCGACCAGTCTTGCTTTAGGCGCGCGAGCGGCGCCAGGCGCGGGTCGCTGGCCTGTGTTTCGCAGCGGCACTCTTCCTGGTTCAAGTTCACCCCGCAGTGCGGACAAAGCCCCCGGCAATCGCTGCGGCAAATCACCTTCATCGGAAGCGACAAATTCACCTGTTCGGCCAGCACATCCGCCAGAAACAATCCGTCGCCCTCAAAAAACGCAATCTCCGTATCATCCAGATTCAAACGGAATTCCTCTTCCCGGCTCACCGAATTCATCGGACGGTAAAACAAGTCGAAATTCTTGCTCACTTCCTCCACCACAATCTCCAGGCATCGCGCGCACACCATTTCCAGTCGCGTGTGAAACGTCCCATAGATTCGGATCTGGTCGTCCACCAGCTCCGCCGTCGCGCGCACGTCCAGCGGATCGGTCTGGTGAAATTCGCCGGAGTGGAAATCGAGCGTGCCGGGAGCGTAGTTCTTCCGTATGCGAATCTTCCGCGTGGCGAGTTCGTGTATATCGAGAAACATGAAAATACCCAGGGATGCGAGCGAAAAGCCATTATAAGGTGCGGTCGCGCAATGTCAAGGAAGCCTCCCAAAAACCGTTCCTGCGTCGCGTATCGAATACGGTCTGGAGTTTTCCGCGCCAAACGTGAACATCGGCGACAAAACCAAGCCGCAGCGAAAGATTACTGGCTCGACTCGCGCACCAGAACGATGTCGGACTGCGTGTCCTCTCGAAGAATTCCCAGCATTTTGCCGTCAGGCGACCAGTAAAAGTGCACATGAAAGACCCCGGACTGGAAGTTCGTGATCTGCCGGCCCGGCGAGCCATCTAACGGCTGAATCCACAGATTCGAAACGCCGCTCTCGATGATCGGGTACGCCAGCGCTTTTCCATCTGGAGTGAACCGGACATACCCGGAAATGCGGGGGTCCGGCTTAAGCGCGCGCCGGGCCGGATTCGGCCCCGCATCGAGGCTAAGAATCTCAGTCTCCACTTGGCTCGGCCCGCTCTGGAACAAGAAAGGCAATTCCTTTCCATCAGGCGAGATTCCGGCCATTGGAGCGGCCACGAATCCGTTCGGGATCACGGTTCCAGGCACCACTCCTGGCTTGCCTCCATCGGTGGAGACGCGCAGAATGCGGCCGGTCGAGCCATCCGTGTAATATGCCCATTCCCCGTCGGCTGAGCAAACAGGCAAAAGGTCAGCGCCTCCTGATGTGAGTTGCACGGGGTCGGAGCCATCCAGGTTGACTCGCCAAATGTCGCTCCCGCTCGTCCCGCCATGAAAAGCCCATTCGAGTGCCAGGTAATGCTCTCCGCAACGGCTGACCGCGCGTATGAATCCGGCAGGATCGCTTTCCAGGGTCGTTGGGTTCGTTGCGTCCGTTCCCATTCGCACTAGATTCGGCCCGTCAATGACAAAGAGTTGATTGTCCGCGGCCCAATTGAACGCATAGACATCAGGGATTTGTGGGAGCGCTGGGGTCGCAGCGCTCCGTTCGTTAGTCGACGGCAGAAGACTGAGCGTGCGGCTGGTCTTCACCTGCACCGTGGCCATCGTCCGGCCGTTCGAGGAAAGCGTCAGAGTGGCGTAGCTGTTCGTGTCTCGCGTGATGTTACGGAAGACCCCATCGGGATACGAAATGTATCCGATCTGCCCTTGGGCGTAATTCGGCCGGGTGTGGCAATCGGCAACGATCCCTCGCCCATTGGGCAGCCAATGCATTTCGTATACCCGTTTGTCTGGAAACGCCGCCAGCACACTGGTCTTCCCGCTCGTTACGTCGAACAATCCGATTCCGCCCGAGGTGCCTGGCGAGGGGTTCAAGTCGTAGGCGATTTTTCCGCCACCTGGCGACCAAGACAGCCAGCGCGGAGGAATGGAGGAGTGTGGTTCGACATGGAGCACTTTTTCGTCACTTCCATCCGGATTCGCGCTGAGCAGCCGCACTTGGCCCCCGACCGGATCGTTGGCCCGGAAATAAGCGACGCGTTTTGCGTCGGGCGAGAACGCAATGTCGCTGTCGACGTCGCCTGCCACTTGCCGCGGCGTGCCGCCCAGGACCGGTGCACGATAGAAATTGAACGTAGTCGTGTTCTTGTTACCCGCTTCCCGGAAGTAGATGTAATTGCCGTCGGGCGAAAATGCGAGACTGCGATAAATCGCGTGCGAAGGAGGGATGATCTGCGTGTCGCTGTTCGTTGGGACGTTGCGCAACCACACGCTCGCGTTGCCCTTTTCATCTTGCACGCTGAGGACATAGTTGCCGTCAGGAGAAATCGCCGCAAGCTCGGACTGACCTGTATTGGTCAGCTGCGTGACGGCGAAATTCTGGAACGGAACCGGCCCGCTGCGGTGCAGAAACGCATAAATTCCGTAACTCGCTGCTGCCAGCAGAACGAGCGCAACGGCTACTGTGGCGGCGAGTCCGAATTTGTGTTCGCGCGCCACCGTTGCGACCGATGAACTGCCCGACCCATGCGCGCTCGCGCCGGAGCTCGCAGCGGCGCTGCCAGCCTGCCCGGACGGGCTTCCTTGTCCCGACGTAGCAACGGCTGCGCCCACTCCTGCGATAGCAGACGCCGTTGTCCCCGACCGCGCCGAATCCGTGTCGCGCTTCAGCCGCTTCAAATCCGCGCGTAGCTCCGAGGCCGACTGGCAACGCACGTCGCGATTTTTCTCCAGCGCCTTGTGAATCACTTCTTCGAGCTTCGGCGGAATCTCCGGATTCAGCCGCACTGGCGGCACGGGCGCGCGATTCAGAATGGCGTCGTGCAGTATCGCCGTCGTGTTCCCGTTGAACGGCATCCGCCCAGTCGCCATTTCATAGAGCACCGCGCCAAACGAAAACAAATCCGTCCGCGCATCCAGTTCTTCGCCACGCGCCTGCTCGGGAGACATGTACGCCACGGTGCCCACGGCCACGCCGGGGTTCGTCAAATGCTCCTCGGCCAGGTCCGCGGTCCCTCGCGTGAATCCCTGGGTCGCGTCCGCCGCGCCTCCCATCACTTTCGCTAACCCGAAGTCGAGAACCTTCGCATGGCCGCGCGTGTCTATAAAAATATTCGACGGCTTGATGTCGCGATGGATGATGCCCCGTGTATGCGCCGCGTCGAGCGCGTCCGCAATTTCGACCCCCCAGTCGAGCAGCAAATCCAGCGGCACAGGCCGCCCTTCGATTCGGTGCTTCAGCGTCGTACCGTCCAGGAATTGCATCACCAGAAACGGCTGGCCGGATTCTTCGCCGATTTCGTAAATCGCGCAGATGTTGGGATGGTCGAGCGTCGATGCCGCGCGCGCCTCTCGCCGCAGCCGCTCGAGCAATTGCGGATTATTCGCCGTTTCCGCGGGAAGGAATTTCAACGCGACATGCCGGCCAAGGTTCAGGTCCTCGGCCTTGTACACTACGCCCATTCCACCGCCGCCCAGTTTTTCAACGATGCGGTAGTGCGAAATGGCGCGCCCGATCAGCGGATCTGGTTCTGACATGCGCTTGTTCTTGACTTGAATTTGCTTTCTAGCTGCGCGGCATCTTAGGCTGCCCGGCCGGCCGAGTCAACGCAACGCGTGCCGCCGAACGGGGGCATTTTCCTGTATCGTTCAATCATCGTTTGCGTGCACTGAAGATGTATTCTCTTCCCATGCCCGGAGACGACAGAGAGATTCTACGCGCGTGTGTCGGGCTTTGTCTCGATTGCCGGCACTCGCGCCAAATCAAATCCGACCGCGGCGCGGAATTCTACCTGTGCCAGCTGTCTGCCACCGATCCTCGATTCCCAAAGTACCCCGCGCTTCCTGTGATTTCCTGCGCGGGATATCTGTCGAAGGACGTTCCGTGCTGACGGCTTGAGCTCGCAAATTGTCAGCGAGCGGCGCGCTTCCCGGCGCCAAGATGTTCTTTGTGCTGCTGCAACAAATAATTGTCCGTCATACCCGCAATGTAGTCGCAGACCACGCGATGGGGCGGCTTGCACTTCGCTTCATCAGCGTAACCGCGCGGCATGCGCTCAGGTTGCTCCATATAAAAAGCGAAAAGCTCGTCGAGCGCCGCCACGCTGCGGTCGCGATCTTCGATGATCACCGGATTCTCGTACAATCGCGTACGCAGAAATTCCTTGAGCTTCGCATTCCGCTCCGCAACCTCAGGCGAAAAACCGGCCAGCCGCTTCGCGTTCCGCCGCACATCCTCGACGCTCGTGGCGCGCGCTCGAACCACCTCGTCGCGCGTATGCTCAATCAGGTCGGTCGCAAATACATCGAGGACGCTTTTCAGCGCTTCGTTGAATTTCAATTTCCGCCGCCCGCCGGGGTAACGCGCGTCTACGTCTTTATAAGCCTCGCCAAAAACCGGCACTGTCGCCACGAGGTCATCCAAATCCACAAGCCGCGCCTCGAATCCGTCGTCCAAATCCGCCGTGTTGTAGGCAATCTCGTCGACCAGATCAATCAGCTGCGCTTCGAGCGGCGGCCGCTCATCCAGCATATATTCCGCCAGCTCGGGACATTCCTCATCCGAATAGTCGCGCGAGTGCTTGATGATCCCCTCGCGCACCTCAAACGTCAGATTCAAGCCCGGGAAATCCAGATAACGCTGTTCGAATTTCTCGACGATATGCAGCGCGTGCAGATTGTGATTGAAGTGGTCGCCGTGCTCGCGCATCCGCGCGTCCAGCCGATTCTCGCCTGCATGCCCAAACGGCGGATGCCCGATGTCATGGACCAGCGCAAGCGCCTCGACGAGATCGCTGTTCAGCTGCAAGGCACCCGCCCCCGTACGCGCGATCTGCGCCACTTCCAGCGTGTGCGTCAGCCGGTTGCGGAAATGATCCGAGAAGCGCGTGGTGAAAACTTGCGTTTTCGCTTCGAGACGCCGGAAGGCGCGCGAATGCACCACGCGATCGCGATCCCGCGCATAATCGTTGCGATACGGATGCTGCGGCTCCGGATACCGCCGCCCGCGCGATTCGCGCACATCCATCGCATACGCTGCCAGGTTTAGCGCGGGTTCCATCCCGCCATTGTAACGGAACCCGGGTCACTTCACATTCATTGACACCCTCTCCGGCCTGAAGACCGGGGATTCCTACGGCATCTAAACACATCGCTGTGCCTCGATTGCTTCGGTGGGTTCCTGACACGACGCCCTTAGTTCAGGCGAAGATGACGAACAGGCTAACAAGGCG
>Ga0307374_10000669_pt1 | contig 64973 bp, 49 predicted proteins | sample OX3MG_FD_202532 | JGI IMG/M metagenome (GOLD analysis project Ga0307374, IMG submission 202532) | Soil microbial communities from Risofladan, Vaasa, Finland - OX-3 | ecosystem: Environmental > Terrestrial > Soil > Coastal area > Acid sulfate soil | place: Finland: Risofladan, Vaasa | collected... | reverse complement strand
AGGAGCCGAATTGGAAAACACCATGTCCGATCCGTGTTCGATCCGTGTTTCATCCGTGGCTCGCCCCCCGCCAACTCGCCCCATAAATCTTCGCGAGACGCGGAGAAATAGAACGTTTGTAGTACGGATTGCACGTAGGGAAGAACATCCAAATATCAGTGTGATCCGTGTTTTTTCAGAGGTTGAAGTCCCATTTTTCTCAACGTCGAGGCATGGCGAGCTTAAACTTCCGCTGGCTTGTGCCCTTAAGTCCGAGCAGTTTTTTTTCAACGGCCCGCTCGAAAGCCAAGATGCACAGAAAAAGCCGTAGAATTCGGCCTCGTTCGCGCGTTTTCGTCAACATAAGCAACTTACAAAGACTCGATAAACAGCGTTGAGCTGGTCGATATGTCAAACCAGGGTCTTACTGACCAATCTCGCAACGGACGACGATTCATCTCAGTTTGGTAGGAGACAAACGCCTTGCACAATACTACCGACACAAGGGATTCATACGGCGCCAAGGATGGCGCGCTCTCGGAACAACCGAATCGGCTACGGAGTTGGGCCATGTTCGCTACAGGCTTTGCTCTCGGTCTGGCCGTGCTGCATATCGGGGTCACGCGACCGCTGACTCAGCAGTTCTCACGGTTGCAGGTTCAGATGGGCCACTTGGAACGGGGCGTAAAGAAATTGGCGGGGCAAACCAATCAGGCGGCGAAGACGGGAGAACTGCTCAGTGCGCTTGCCGAACAAGGCCGCCGGGCGCAGGCTGCCGCCGACGCCCTGGAGGAAATCAAGTCGCTCCAGGGGCGACTCATCGACGGGCAAGATTCGACGGTCCAGGCCCGAGCCTCGCTCGACGCGCTTGCCGATCTGCGAGGCGAGTTGCGAGCCGAAGCCATCCAGGCCCGCGAGGAGAGCGCCGACGTGTTCGACGCCGTCGACAAGCTCGCCAATTTGCAAGAGCGAATGATCGGTCAGTACAACTACATCGTCTCGGCCCAAAGCGTGCTGGCGGAATTCGCCCGCTTGCGCGAGCTGGCCGAAGCCGAAGCGCCGCGAATCAGCGAAGCCCGGCGCACGTTGGAAAGCCTGATCGAACTCGAGTCGCGCACTTTGGCCGAGCAGGACGCCGCCCGCCAGGCCGTCGAGGCGGTCGGCGAGTTTCGACGGCTGCACGAAGGCGTGATCGCCGGGGCCGAGCAGGCCGCCCAGGCGCGAGACGCCAGCGAAGAACTCGTCGCCATCAAGGAGTCGATCCTCTGCGGCAACGATTTCGAGCGGCCTGAGCGAGCCCGCGAAGCGCTCGATGAGTTGATCAAGATCCGCGAGCGGTTGTACGGGCAGGCCGATAGCCTGGCGGCGGCGCAGACCAGCCTCGACGGGCTGCTTTCGCTGAAAGATCAGGTTTTGGCGCAAACGGGCGACCTGGCCGATGCGGTGGAGACGTTGGAGTTGACCTCCGACTTGCACAACCAACTGCAAGACGCCATGCGTCAATTCGAGGGCGTGCGCCGCTGGCTAGTCGAAATCGTCTTGATCGAACCCACCGTGGAGCGCACCATGAACGCACTCAAGCCGCTGGCCGACCTGGCGAACCTGCGGCGGCTGAGCCCGGTCGAACTGCGGCAGGCGGCGAGAGTCGTGGCGGGCGAGCGGGCCGCCCGGTTCGCCAAGAAGCCCGCCGCCGTCGAGCGCGACGCCGAAGATCACGATTCGTCGGCGTCCTCGGCCGAAAACGAAGCGAGCCGCGACGGAATCGAGTTGGATTAGGCGGAAGGGATGCACGGCGACGCGGCGCGGACGGAACCGGCGAAAGGCGCGCCGGCGAGACGTCCGCGTCGCGTTTTGCCGTGCCAATCGCGTTAGTGCAGGCGGAGTTCGAAGAACGTGGACTTGCAACTTCAAGATGACGTGGCGGTCGTGCTGGGCGGCGCCCAAGGCATCGGGCGGGCGATCGCCGCGGCCTTCGCCGCCGAGGGCGCCGCCGTCGTGCTCGTCGATCGAGACCCTGCGGCCGCCGGGACGGCTCGCGAGATCGCGGCCCAGTTCGGCCGGACGGCGATCGACTTCACGGCCGACGTTACGCAGTACGACCAACTCGAGCGCGTGGCGGGCGACGCCTTGGCCCGCTGCGGCCGGCTCGATCACGTCGTCTTCGCGGCCGGCGCGGGCTCGGGAAAGTTCGGGTTTCCGTTCTGGAATCTCGAGCCTTCCGACTGGCGGCGCGTGCTCGAAGTCAACCTGACGGGGGCGGCCAACGCGGCGCACGCCTTTGCGCCGCCGTTGGTCGAGGCGCGGCGCGGCAGCCTGCTGTTCATCTCGTCGATCGCCGGCCAGATCGGCTCGCAGACCGATCCGCCGTACAGCGCGGCCAAGGCCGGCCTGATCAACTTCTCGCAATGCGTCGCCAAGGATCTGGCGCCCTACAACGTGCGGGCCAACTGCATTTGCCCAGGCATGGTGAAAACCTCGTTGAACCAATCGGTCTGGGCCGCCTGGAATGCGCAGCAGCCGGCGGAGCAGCAACAAACGTACGACGAGTGGGCCGGCGAGAAAATTCGCCGCACCGTGCCCTTGGCCCGCTGGCAGGACCCGGAAGACATTGCCGCGCTGGCCGTGTTTCTGGCTTCACCCCGTGCGAAGAACATCACCGGCCAAACGATGAACGTCGACGGCGGCCAGGTCATGCACTGGTGAGACGATCACGGAATGCGGCGAGCCGGCAGTCACTCGCCGGAATCGTTTTTGCCGTCGTTCGTCTCGGGGGCGCCGGCGGGAGCTGACTTGGCGGCGTCGGCGGCCGGCGACTTGGTCTCATCGTCGCCCGGTTCGGCGGCTGCGGAAGCGCTGGCATCGCTCGCCGCCTCCGCCTCCGGCTCGTTGCTTTCGGCCGCAGCTTCGGGATGCCGCTGTTGGTAGATCTTCAGCGATTCGTCGATCCCGGCCAGCCCGCGGAATTCTCTCAACAACTTCAACTGTGCGGCGGTCAGTTCCTTGCCCTGTGTGAGCTGATTAGTCGCATCGAAAAGTTCCCGCTGCTTCCCCAAAGGCAGACTGCGCGCCCTGCTGGCAGCGTCTTGCTCCGCATTTCCAGCGACAGACGCATCGGTAGGCGCCGCGGCCGGGGCCCCGGCTGTCGCACTGTGAGGCTCGGCCGCCGCACTGTGAGGCTCGGCTGGCGTGCTGTGAGGCTCGGCCGGCGCCACGATCTTCGGCTCCGGAGCAGTCGTATCGCCGCAGCCGGCGACGCCAAGTATCGATAAAAACGTTGCCGCAAGACCCAGCCGAATCATCATATTCCCGCCTGTGGAATGCTCGTAAGGTTCGATTCGAAGGCGCCGCAACACGCTTAACGCCGACGGATCACAATCAATATCCTAACACGGCTCGCATGCCGGCAAAATCCGGCGCAGCTTTATTCGTCGTCGATCGACGGAACCTCGAAGGTCGATTGCGGGCCAATCAGCGCTACACTGACTCCCGGATTGCATTACGGGCCGTGCTTGCTACCTTCCGCAACGGATGCCGACGGCAGGGCTGCCGTCAACGGGTCGGCGGCGGCGGCGCAAAAGCCGAGATGCAGATGGCGCCGCCAACCTTCGGCGTACTCGAAACGGCCCGACATGCGGCCTACCTCGTGCATCAAGTCGCGCATCGTCTGGATATAAGAATCGAGGCCCTGGCTCTCGTCAAGCCAGCGTTTTTGGCTGGCGTGGCAAGCCAGCATCGCCGCCTTCTGCTCCAAGCAGCCGCTCACGTCGACGAACAGCCCCGGCACGACCGGCTCGCCCAGCGGCGTGCAATTGCCGTGCGGCTGGGCATGATAGACGGTCACCGGCCCTTCGACGATCGGCTTGGGCGGATCGACGGGAAAATTGGGCATGCCGCGAGAGAAGGCCGCCGTCACCGCCAGGCGGCAGGCGTTGGTGTGATCCTCCATGTAATCGACCGGCGCGTGCGTGAGCACGATCGCGGGCGCCACCTCGCGCATGATCGCCCCCATGCGATAGAGCGTCGGCCGGTCATAAAAGATCTCCAGATCGTTCGTCAGGCTTTCGTGAAACACGGCGCCGATCGAACGGCAAGCGTCGATCGACTCCTGACGGCGGGTCGCCGCCGCCGTCGCCGCGTCGTGCTCGGTCGAACCGCAGCAGCCGTTGGCGATATTCATGTAGTGAATTTCGTAGCCGGCGTCGCGGAGCTGGATCAGCGTGCCGGCCATCACGAACTCGATATCGTCGGGATGAGCGGCGACGGCAAAGGCGCGGGGCATGGCTAGTGCATCTCGGCTTCGCACGAGCCGATGCCGCTGCGGAGGAAATTGAACTGCACGTTGGGATGGTCGGCCAACAGCGACATCGGCACGGAAGCATCGGGAATTTTTTTGGAGATCATCCAGGTCGTCAGCCGCAGGCCGAACGGGTTGTCGTGGCAGCCGGCGTGCCAGATCGAGACCTTCTCGGCCCGCCAGGTTTCGCGCGGGCCGACCGAAATGGCCTGCGTCGGGACGTTGGTCACTACGCCGCCGCCCGAAGTCCGCGCGTTCTGGATGATCGTCATCGGGTGCAAATCGACGATGCGCGTCGAAAGCTGGCGATATTCTTCGGGGCTCGGCGGAGCGCCGCGGTATTTGCCCTTGCGCTTGGGCGGATCGTTGAAAGCCCAGTGCTTGACTTCGCCCTGGCCCCCTTGCATGACAACGCAGCGAGCCAAGTCGTAGCTGGCGACGTACTCGCGCGGGTCGGCTTTGGGAAAGTGGATATTCTCGCGCGGCATCCGCAGTTCGGGCCGGATGCGGTTGAAGCACAGTTCCAAGTCGGCCTTGGCGAAGCTGAGCGGAAAATCTTCGGGCGCCTCGCGGCCGTCGACGACCCATTCGTCCATACCCCAAAAATGGCAGTGCCGTAGATCGAGATCCAATTCGTTCACCAGCCGGGCCACCAGCGGCAACTGTTCGGTCGGCCCGATCGGACCGCAAATGCCTGCCGGCCGCTCGGGCGTGGCTTGCCGCCAGGCCGTGATGTATTCCAGCGCCTCGGCCAGGTAAAACTCTTCGATCGTCTCGTAATACTTCACCGTAAAGCCGGGCCGCGACAGTTGAAACAGGTCGTCGGCCGAAAGCCTGGCGGCGTCGTCGAGTATCTGGCGGTCGAGCGTGGTGTAATCCCACCACTCGGGGCTGATCTTGCTGAGCGGTCTCATTGAGGCAGTCTCGTCTGGGCTGGTTTCTGCTTTGTTCGGCGACTCGCGAACGGAGCGAAGGCCAAACCTGCGCCAAATGTAACGGTGTGCGCAACTCGCGGCAAGCAAGCACGTGCGACGAAGAACGACTCGACTTGAAATTTCGGGCGGCAAGACTTCGAAAATGCGCCAACTGCGAGGGGCGAGGGACCGATTTCGCGTTTTTCGCGATTAACGCTTCGGCGCCGCTTCTGGTTGAACGATTTTAGCGATCGCGTCGCGCAGTTCGGGCAGCGGAACGTGGCCGTCGCGATAGAGCACATTGTAGGCGCAAAACGGAATCACGTGGCCGCTCGGCAAGACGTGGTGGATGCAACACTTCATCAGCCGTCGGACATCGAAGTTATAGGCGTCGAGGAAGGAGGTGATGGTGATCCGAAACACGTCGGCGGGCGAGAGCTGCTCGGCTAGTGCACGGGAAAAGAATTCTTGGGCGAGCGAGGCGGCGCCGTTGGCGGATGGGGCAGCGGCGATGTCGAGGATAGGCAGTTGGGCGGCGGTTGTTTGGGATGCAGAGGAGGCAGAGTCGCTACTCGCGTCAGCCCTCACCCCGGCCCTCTCCCAGAGGGAGAGGGAGTCGGTGGCTGCACTGCGGGCGCCTTCGAGCGGGAGGCGATTCGTCCATAAGATCAGCGGGCGAAGAAGCGGGAGGAATATAACGCTAAAAAAATGTTTAAGATCCTTCGGAGCAGTGTAGCCGGTTTCGCGGCGCAGAGGCAGAGTGAGGGGGAAGGGAAGAGGCAGGCAGGAATGCCTGCCCTACTTTTTCGTTGCGAGGGCGTACCAGTCGATCGCGGCCAACGACCCTGGGTCTTGCCAGCCGACCTCGGCCAGCACCGGCGGCACGCAGCGGCGGGTCAATTCGGCGAAGTTCGTGCCGCAGCTTGCGTCGGGCGGTTCGGGAAATGGATGGTTCAACACCACGCCGGCCACATCGAGCGGCGTGGGGAAGGTCTCGGCGACGACCAGCGTGGCCAGCATCTGGTGGATCGTGCCCAACACGTTCGCCGCCACGACGATCAGCGGAAAGCCGAAATCGGCGGCCAGGTCGGCGACGTACTCGTCGTCCGAGAGCGGTGAGAGCAAGCCGCCGGCGCCTTCGACGACGACGATCTCCGATGATGCGGTCCAGGCGTCGAGCCCGCTGCGCAGCAACTTGGCGTCGATCTCGCGGCCTTCGGCTCGTGCAGCCAGATGGGGCGCCAGCGGCGCCGCGAAACGCTGCGGGCAGACCTGCTCCAACTCTCCCGGCCGGCCGGCGGCCTCCCACAAGGCGATTGCATCGTCGCTTTGCAACCGCCCCTCGACAAGCCGGCAGCCGCTCGCCGCAGGTTTGTACACGCCCACGCGGCGTCCGGCAGCGGCCAGCGCCTTGGCAATCGCGGCGGCGACGAAGGTCTTGCCGACTTCGGTGCCGGTTCCGGTGACGAATAATCCGCGAACCTGGGGACGAGTCATGGGGTCCTGTTTGGTTCTGGCTCGGTTGGAATAAATGCGGAGTCGAGGGCAAGCTGGCGGGGGACGCTTGTGCCTCTTCAACGCCGTTTTGACGGGAAGGGTGGCTGGCGGCAGAGCGAAGCGATGCCCCAGGGAACTGGGGCTTCGCCAAGGCTCAGCCGCCAGCCACCCGAGCTGACAATGCAGGCTTGGTGAACCGCCCGCTCCACATACAGGCCCCTACCACAAACGCGGCGCATTAGAGTACCATCAAACCATGCTTGACTCTAACCATTCCAAGCGAAAGCCAGCCGGCGGAACACGTCCGTCGAAGGTCACGCTGGCGCTGGTGCAAATGAGCTGCACGGCGGCCAAACAGCCTAACGTCGACAAGGCCGTCGCTCGCATTGGCGAAGCGGCGGCGGCCGGGGCGCAGATCGTCTGCCTGCAAGAACTGTTCGCCGGGCATTATTTCTGTCAAAGCGAAGACCACGCCCGTTTCGGCGAGGCCGAGCCGATCCCCGGCCCGACGAGCGAAGCCCTGGCCGCCGCCGCCGAGCGGCACGGCGTGGTGGTGATCGGCTCGCTGTTCGAGCGCCGGGCGCCCGGCTTGTACCACAACACGGCCGTCGTGTTCGACGCCGACGGCCGCCAAGCGGGCATGTATCGCAAAATGCACATTCCCGACGACCCGCTGTATTACGAAAAGTTCTACTTCACGCCGGGCGACCTGGGTTTTTCGAGTTGCGACACGCGGTTCGGCCGCGTCGGCGTTTGCGTCTGCTGGGATCAGTGGTATCCCGAAGCGGCCCGGTTGACCGCGATGAGCGGCGCCGAGATCATCTTCTACCCGACGGCCATCGGCTGGCACCCGAGCGAGAAGGCCGAATACGGCGTCAGCCAGCACTCGGCCTGGGAAACCATGATGCGCAGCCATTCAATCGCCAACGGCGTGTTCGTGGCGGCGGTCAATCGGATCGGCATGGAGGGCGAGCTGGAATTCTGGGGCGCCTCGTTCGTCTCCGACCCCAACGGCAACCTGCTGGCTCGCGGCAGCCACGACGCCGAAGAGACGCTGCTGGTCGAGTGCCATCTCGACCAGATCGACGTCGTTCGCACTCATTGGCCCTTTTTGCGCGACCGGCGGATCGATGCGTATGGCGACCTGACGAAGCGCTACTTGGATTAAGTCTGATGTCGGAATCCGGAGGTCGGAGAATTCGAGCGGCGAGGGCGCGGAAGAAGCCACGGATGAAACACGGATCGAACACGGATAAAACCACGTTGCACCTCTCGTTGTAACGAAATAGTTATCGACCATAATGAAGAGGAGTTGATTCGCCAACGTGTCTTCCGACCTCCGACCTCCGATCTCCGATCTCCGACCCGCCGCCCTCGGCTACCGCATGCCGGCCGAATGGGAGCCGCATGCGGCGACCTGGCTGAGTTGGCCGCACAACCGCGAAACCTGGCCGGGCCATTTCGAGCCGATCCCCGGCGTGTGGGCCGAACTGGTGCGCACGCTCTGCGAGCACGAACCGGTGCATATTTTGGCGGGCGGCGTGGAAGTCATGGCCCAGGCGCGGCAGACGGTCGGCCATCTGCGGTGCGTGACGCTGCACGATATTCCGACCAACGACGCCTGGATGCGCGACCACGGGCCGACGTTTCTCGCCGGGCCGCCGGGCGCCGAGCCGGCGCTCGTCCACTGGGGCTATAACGCCTGGGGCGGCAAGTATCCGCCGTTCGATCGCGATCAGCAGGTTCCGCGGCGGATCGCCGAGATGCTGGGCTATCGGCGGTATGAGCCGGGCATCATTTTGGAAGGAGGCGCCGTCGATCCGAATGGGCGAGGCGCGGTGCTGACGACCGAGCAGTGCTTGCTCAATCCCAATCGCAACCCGCAGCTTTCGCGTAAGGAGATCGAACGCTACTTGGCCGATTACCTGGCCGCGCGGCACGTGATCTGGCTTGGCGAAGGCATCGCCGGCGACGACACCGACGGGCACATCGACGAGTTGGCCCGCTTCGTTGCGCCGCGGACCGTCGTGGCGGCGCTCGAAGACGACCCGGCCGACATTAATTACCAGCCGCTGCGCGACAATCTCCAGCGGCTCCGCTTGGCGACCGACGAGCAAGGCCGCCCGCTGGAAGTCGTCGAGTTGCCGATGCCGCGGCCGATCTTCCAGAACGAGCAGCGGCTGCCGGCTTGCTACTCGAATTTTTACATCGCCAACGGCTTGGTCATCGTGCCGCAATTCGACGACCCGGCCGACCAGGTCGTGATGCAAACGTTGGCAGAACTGTTTCCCGGCCGCCGCGTCCGCGGGATTCGCGCCGTAGAAGTATCTTGGGGCTTGGGCGCGTTTCACTGCATTACGCAGCAGCAACCGGCGTAAAGTGATTTTCCCAAAGTAGTAGGCACACTCCGTGTGCCGTAACCGAACCAGGCAAAAACGTAGCAGGCGCACCGGATGCGTCTCTTGCGTTGCGAACCTTGGGAGATAGCGGCCTTGTCCGTCAGACCTCGCGATCGCGAACGCTGTCGCTTTTGGCGGGCAGCGCCCGCCCTACTGCTGCTCGCCGGAACTGCCGCCATATCGTATTCGAGGCGTGCCATGCCAACCGAACGCACCGCGCTGTGCCAGGAATACGGGTCCCTCTTCTCTGTTCCGAAATTCCTTTCGGTTCTTCAATCGGCGTCACGGCGCGGCAAAGCTCGATCGGCGGCGTGCTCAGCCGAACAGAGAAGAGGAACCCGTACTTGTTGCGATCGACGCCGCATGTCTGCTTCGGTCGTAAGGGCCGCGTCAATCTGGTTTGTAATGACATGCCTGGTTGGCTCGCAATGCTCGCCGAAGGCGCACGCCGCGGAGAGCAGCGATCGGAAAGATAGAAGTCTCGCACAACGTTTCGCCTCGGGCGTTTTGCGCTGGGGCGGCGATGCCGAGGGTGGCGCCCCGTTTCAATTGCGCGATCCGCAGGATCCCGGCCGCGTGATCGGCTTCGAGGTCGAATTGGCGGATGCTTTGGCCGAGTCGATCGGCCGCCGATTGAGAATTCCGCTCGAGGCCGAGTTCGTGCAATATGAGTGGACCAGCTTGCCGCTGGGCCTCGACAAGTGCGATTTCGACTGCATCATCAGCGGTTTCGAGATTTCGCCCGAGAACCGCGCCGCCGTGCTGTTCTCGCGGCCCTACTATATTTACTCCCAGCAACTGGTGGTGCGCCGCGACGAACGGCGGATCGCCGACCTCGACGATTGCGCCGATCGGCTGGTGGGCACGATGGCCGGCAGCGCGGCCGAGCGGCTGTTGGCTGCGCGGAGCATCAAGACGGTGGCCTTCGAAGGGCAAGTCGAGCCGTATCTCGATCTCGGGCTCGGCCGGCTCGACGCCGTGCTGCTCGATACGCCGATCGTCGCTTTCTATGGCGCCACCGACCCGCAACTCAAGCTGGCGGGCGGGCGGTTTGGCCACGGCGGCTATGGCATCGCGTCACGGAAGTCGGATCGAGCGTTGAGCGAGGCCATCGACGAGGCGCTCGGCGAATTGATGGCCGACGGCCCCTTGCGCGAAATTCTCGTGCGCTGGCGGCTGTGGAACGCCGATCAGGCGCGGCTTGCCCGCGGCCCGAACCGACGCGCCGAGCGGCAAGGGCTGGGCTTCGATGCCGACGGCCGGCCGCTCGCCGACGGCGGCGCCGACGTACCGGGCATGGTCGACGTGAATATTATCGCCGCCTCGGCCCAGGCATGGACGTTTTCGCAATACGCGCCGCTCCTGGTGAAGGCGGCTGGCATGACGGTGCTGCTGACGGTGTGCAGCATGCTGCTGGCAGTGCTGATCGGCCTGGCGGTCGCACTGGGCCGCATGTACGGGCCGGCCCCGGTCCGCTGGCTGTCGCTGGTCTACGTGGAATTCTTTCGTGGCGTGCCGCTGCTCTTGGTGTTGTTCTTCCTGTATTTCGGGTTGGCGCACTACTTGGCCGAATTCCATCTACAATTGCCGGCGGTCTATACGGCGATTCTCGGCTTCGCGCTGAACTACGCCGCCTATGAATCGGAAATCTACCGCAGCGCGATCCTTTCGGCGCCCGCGCGGCAATGGGACGCTGCCCGCGCGCTGGGCATGTCCGACGTGCTGGCTTTTCGCCGCGTGATCTTTCCCCAGGCCCTGCGCACGGCGCTGGGGCCGATGACCAACGACTTCGTGGCGCTGTTCAAAGATACGAGCCTGGTCAGCGTCATCGCGGTCCGCGAGCTGACCAAGGAATATCTGGTGCTTTCGCGATCGAGTTTCAAGTTCGTCGAACTGGGCCTGCTGACCGCCTCGCTTTATCTGGCGATGTCGGTTCCGCTGGGGTATCTTTCGCGATATCTCGAACGACGTTGGGCAGCGCCGCAATGACTACGACGACTGCAAACGACAGCCGAGTCGGCGACGGCGCCCTGATCGAGATCGCCGGCCTCACCAAGCGTTTCGGCGATCGCCTGGTACTGGATCAAGTGAGTCTCTCCGCGCCTGCCGGCCAGACGCTGGCCGTGCTCGGGCCGAGCGGCGGCGGCAAGTCGACCCTGTTGCGCTGCATCAACGGCCTGAGCTCGTGGGACGCCGGGCAAGTGCGCGTCGGCCCGCACGTATTGCGCGCCGGCGGCAACGGCGACGCGGCTGGCTCAGTCCGCCAGGTGCGGCGGTTGGTCGGCATGGTGTTTCAGGACTATCAATTGTTTCCGCACCTGACGGCGCTCGGAAACGTCATCGAGGCGCCGCTTTACGTGCGGGGGCTGAAGCGAGCCGAAGCGGTCGAACTGGGGCGGGCGCTGTTGGCCCGGGTGGGACTGGCCGATCGGGCCGACGCCTACCCCGAGCAGCTTTCCGGCGGACAGAAGCAGCGCGTGGCCATCGCCCGGGCACTGGCCATGCAGCCGCAAGGGCTGCTCTGCGACGAGATCACCAGCGCGCTCGACCCCGAGTTGAAGCACGAAGTGCTTTCCGTGCTTGAGGACTTGAAGCGCGACGGCCTGACGCTGGTGATGGTCACGCACGAGATCGGCTTCGCCCGCCGCGCCGCCGACCGCATCGTGGTGTTGGCCGACGGCCGGATCATCGAAGACGGCCCGCCGGCCCAGGTGCTCGATTCGCCGCAGAGCCAGCGCACGCAGCAGTTTTTGGCCCGGCAGTTGGGTTAATGCGTTATCTTTTAATTAGCCCAGGCATTTATGCCTGGGATCCGAGAACCGATTCGCTGATGTTGTCAGACGATCGGCGCCACGCGGGCCGCCTAAGCGGCCCGCGTGGCGCCGATCGGAAAGCGTGCGCGTTTCGAATGTTCCCAGGCATAAATGCCTGGGCTACGTAAAAAGCCTTTGGCGCCGCGTTAGCTATCTCGCGCACTGAATCCCGTTTGCGCGAGCGGGGGAGCTACGCCAACTCACAAGCTTCGCGCGAGCGGCCTTCAGCGCGCTTGGGCCAATTGCGGCTCGCAACTGGTCAACGCCAGCAGGGCGAAGGCCGTGCCGGCGTGCGTGATGAAGTGCTTGCTGTCTTTGTTGAGCGAACGGGTAAACCAGCGGCCGCTTTCGCGCTGGTTGGCCTTGAGCCAGGCGATGCCGCGCTGCAAGCGCGGGTCGTCCGCCGGCAGGCCCACGCGCCGCAGCACGTAGATGACAAAGCCCGTGCCGTAGCCGTCGCTCGACTTCGTATCCTGCTCTTTGCCGTCGGAGCGTTTCCAATCGCCCAGCGAAGCCAGCGCCCAGCCGCCATCGGCCTGTTGCAGCTTGACCAGCTCGTCGATCGTGGCCTGCCGCTCCTCGGGCGTCGAAAAGCCGTCAACGTAGGTCGAGGCCCACAAGACCATCGCCCGATGGTGCAGCGTCGGGGCCGGATTGGCCTTGAGATAACCGCGGATTTTTTCCAGGCCCGCCTGGGCTTTTTCGGTCTGGGCGTAGCCTTCGGGCGCGGCGCCGACGCCGATCGCGGCCATCGTGGCGCCGAAATGATCGTCCGACTCCATCGGCGGCCAGCCGCACTTGAGCCAATCGAAGCCGCCGTCTCCGCGTTGCACGGTCCAGGTGCGGTCGAGCGCTTCGCGCGTCAAAGGGTGCAGCTTGCCCGTCGTGGCCGCGTCGTTGATCGCGAGAATCGCGCCGGTCATCACCACCTCCGCGTCCCAGCGCGGCCCCTGGTCTTTCCAACGCTGGCTGACCAGCTTTTCCAAAGCGCCGCGCACCGTGGCGTGGGCCGGCGCGTCAGCCGAGATCGCCGGGCGAACCATCAAGTGCGCGTAATTCGTATGGCAGGTGAAGCACTGCCGGCTCTTTTGCCAATCGAGCGCGGCCGAGTCCATGAACTCCACGGCGCGAGCCAGCGAAAACTGCTTGGCCAGCGGCTCGTCGGCCGTATTCGGACCGGGGGCCACGAAGTTCTCCAGCGTGACCGCGGCCGGCTCGTTCTTCGGCGCGGCCGGCTCGTCCGCTCGAGAAGTCGCTGCGAAAAAGGCGATTGGCAAAACCGAGCAGAGTCCGATCAAACGGGCGATGTTCATGACTTCAAGGCTCCTGTGCTACAAACCTTCTGTTGCTTACCGGGCCGCGACGATTTCGTCCTGTGAGTCAAGCCGCGTTCCGCGGCGGGAAACTTGAATTCAAGCTGCAGAATGTCGCTTTTCGCTCCGCGAAAATGGCGCCTTTTTCGCGGAGCGAAAAGCGACTTTGATTGCGGCTTCGCCGCTCCGTGCTGATTCACTTTGCGAAATCCACCGTCACCTTGAGCGGCTCGCTCGAATACGTGTACTTCATCACGAAATTGATCGAGACGTTGGCCATGATCGGTACGAACTGATTTTCGACCGGCTTGGCATCGGCCGCGGCGACCAGGGTGATGTGGCCTTGCGACTGTTCGCCGGAGAGCAGAGTCTGGCTGTTCTTGTCGTCGAGCTTGACGCCAGGCGGCAGACTGTTGCCAAAGATGCCGCCCAGGTGCTGCATCACGCAGTCGAGCGTGACGTTGCCTTTGAAGCCTGCGTTGCGCTCGATCGTGATCTCGATCTTTTGCGATTCGCCCGGCTTGAGCGTCACGGCGTTCGTGTTCAGCTTGACGCCCTTGATGTCCATCACGTCGCCCACCGAGACCGTGTGCATTTCGACCGGGTAGTGCGAACGGCCGCCGCCGGGCATGTAGATCTCTTGCAGTGGTTCAGCGACGGCCGTCAATTGCGTCGGCGGCTGATTCGCATCGGCCGCGGGCAGGCTCGCCGTGCCGGTGATCTTGAGATTGCTGGCGCCGTGCGGGGCATCGGCCGCGGCTTGCAACACGATGCAACCATCGGTTCCGGCAGCCAGAATCTTGCCGCACTGCGCAGTGACTCCGTGCGGCAAGCCTTCGACGGCCAACTGGATTTCGCCGGCGAAGCCGTTTCTGCGATACGCGCGAACGTAGATCGCCGCTCCGGCGCCGGGCGCCAGTAGCGTTTTGTCGCTGTCCAGGTCGAGTTTGAAATACGGCTCGGCCTTCGTGACTTTCAGGAAGTAAGTGAAATCCGGTCCGCCGCGCTGGTGCAAGTCGCGCAGCTCGATGACATACTTGCCGTCGACCGGCGCCTTCCAGTTTTCAATCTGCGAGTCGGCGTAAGTGTGCCGGCCCGTGTTCATATCGTCGATTTCAAGATGTGCGGCGCCCTGGGCGTTGAGCACCCGCAAGATCGAATCGAGCGACGACTGCCGCCGCCGGGCGACGACTTCGATGCCGATCAGTTCGTCCTTCTTGGCGTCGAACGAATAACAATCGATGTCGCCTTCCTGCGAGATCACCCCGCTGACGCCCGACGGCACGCCGATCGGCTGCGCTTGCGCGATCAGGTCGTTGTCGGCGGCCGACTCGACGATCTCGGGCAAGCGGCTGACGATCACCGGCGCCGCCGCGATCGCTCCGCCCGCCAGCGGCAGGTTGATCCGTTCGATGTCTTCGGACGCGTCGGGCGGCAGCGTCACCAGCGCCGTCGGATCGGCCGGCAGGTTAAAGCCCGCCAGGTGTACGCGCGTGGCGGCGCCCGGCGTGATTCGCAAGGGGAAGATGTTCGTGACGAACGGCCGGTCGTGGGCCTCGATGCTGTACTGCCACTCAGCGTTGCCCTGGTAGCGAACGTCGCGAATCTCCAAGAAGTATTCGCCCGCTGCTGGAAAGCGGTAGTGCAGCAGCGGGTCGCCGTAGAAGTAATTGTCGTTCAAGGCCAGCACCGTGCCGCTGGCGTTGCGCAAGGTCAGGATCGGGTCGCTGTGGGTTTGCAGGTCGTGAATCTTGTTTTCCAAACGCTGCGAATACACGTGGAACGCGAGGGCCTGATGCTCGGCCACTGTGAACTTGAAGAAATCGACGTCCTCGGCGCGTTCGATCGCTCCGCACAAGGTTGCCGGCAGCGTCACCGCCTGGGCCTCGGCCAGCGTGTTGTTCTTGTCGGCCTCGTACACGATCGGGTCGCGGACCAGCACCAGTTGGCCGATGGTCGAAGCGCCCTGGGCCGTAACCACGCGGAAGCTGCGCGGTCCCGGAACGGCCTCGGCCGCGACGGCGAATCGCAGCTTGATCTTCGGCATCTCTGGCTTCTTGGCCGGCGGTTGCGGTGTTCCATCCGCTGGCTTGGCGTCCGGTTTAGCCTCTGCTTCCGGCTTCACTTCCGGCGGCACGACTTCAGCCGTCACGCCTTCGCCGGTCACGAATACCTGGCTGGCGCCGTACAGGTTGTAACGCGCCGAGACTTCATGCTCCATCGTCGCGCCGATCTGGACCGCGATCGGCTTGAGGCTCATCAACATCGGGTAGGAGGTTTGGGCGAAGGCGGGCGCCGCGGCTAACGCGCAGACTGCCAAGCTTAATGCCAGCGCGGAGCAGGAGAGGGCTCTTCTTCTCCCTCTCCCTTTGGGAGAGGGCCGGGGTGAGGGAGAAGCAGTTGAGATGCTGCTATCTAATGCGGGCGAAGCAACTATCAAGCTGCGAAGCGCCCTCACCCTAACCCTCTCCCAAAGGGAGAGGGAATTGCCCCTTCCGCATTCCGAATTCCGCATCCCAATCACCTGACGTGCAAAAACTGTTTCGAATTGATCAACGTCCATAGCAAATCTTCATAGAACGTTTGGGGGTTCGGGCTCTGGTCGAGGAACGACTTGCACACGCTCAGCTCTTCCGCGGTCGGCCGCCGCGACCAGGCGGCCAGATAAAGCTCGGCGACGTTTTCTTCGAACGGCTTATTCTCGGCCAACAGCTTCGCCAGCCGCCCGCCCGCTTCGCCGATCTTATTGGCCAATAGATCGCCGTTGAGCGTGTGCAGCGCTTGCGCCAGGTTGGCGTCGGGCGTCCGCTCGCACTCGCAAACGCTCACCCGCCGCGGCTTGCCGAACGTTTTCAGGAAATAGTCCGGGTAGTCTCCGTCGGGCAGTTCGATGGCTCGCGTGCCGAGCGGCACGTTCTTGAATTTCGTTTGCGTGCCGGTCGCCTGATTGATGGCGTCCAGCAGCGGTTCAGCCGGCAGCCGCTTGACGCGGTAGTGCGTGTAGAACCGCGTATCGGCGGCATTGGCCGGCGTTGGCATCGAGTCGAGTTGGTACAGCCGCGAGTTCATGATCGTCCGTACAAGCAGCTTCAGATTGAAGCAATTCTTGGCGAAGTCGACGGCCAGCGCGTCGAGCAATTCGGCATTGCTGGCCGGATTCGTGGCCCGCATGTCGTCGATCGGCTCGACCAGCCCGCGGCCAAGTAAGTAGGCTACGTAGCGGTTGACCACGCTGCGGGCGAAAAACGGATTGGCGGGGTTCGTCATCCAGTTGGCCAGCGCTTGCCGCCGGTCGGGCGTTTCCGGAGCAGGCTCGCCTTCCAGCGGCGTCGGCTTCATCACTTTGCCGGTGCGCGGGTTGCCCACCTCGCCGCCCGTGCGGACCATCACCACTTGCTCGCCGCCGAACAGTCCAAACTCCTGGCTGCCCTTCACGCCGACGCGGGCAAAAAACGCGGCGAAACTGTAATAGTCGTCCTGGCCGTATTTCTCGAACGGGTGGTGATGGCACTTGGCGCATTGCATCCGCACGCCCAGAAAGAGTTGGCTGGTCGTTTCGCACAAGTCCTGCGGGTTGTTGGCCGCGCGAAAATAATTGGCCGGCCCGTTGCTGAAGACGGAGCCCTTGGCCGTGATCAACTCGCGGACGAACTGATCGAACGGCTTGTTCTGCCGCATCGACTCGTTAATCCAGTTGTGCATGGCCCACATGCCTTGCTCGCCGATCACGGCCGAGTTCGAGCGGATCAGATCGGCCCACTTCAGCGACCAATAGGAAGCGTATTGATTGTTGTAAATGTCTTGGGCCGGGTCGCCAGTCAGACCCAGCAGCCGGTCGATCAGCTTCTTGCGTTTGTCGGGATCGCCCGAATCGAGAAACGCCTTGGCTTCTTCCACCGTCGGCAGCGTGCCGATCGCGTCGAGATACGCGCGGCGCACGAAGGTTGCGTCGTCGCACGCCGGCGAGGGCGGAATGCCCAATTCGCGAAACTTCTTGGCCGCCAGCACGTCGATAAAGTTGTTTTCAATCCAGCCGGCCAGGTCGACATTGTCGGCATAAGGCACGACGACGGTCGCCACCTCGGCCTGCCCTTCGAAACGCACCATCACGTTCGACTGGCCTTTGCCGACCGTCGTGAAGCGGCCCTCCTGGGTGACGGCGACAACGCTGTCGTCGAGGCTGTCGAACTTGGCCCAGCAAGTGACGTCGCGCATTTTGCCATCGCTATAGATCGCGAACACCTGCAACTGCTGCGACAAGCCGACTGGCCCCACGCGCCGCGGGGGCAGGACCTTGATCGATTGCACCTTGGGCTCATCCGCTTTGGGACCAATCGCCCCGCCCAAAAGCCAGCTTTTGAGCAACTCGTAATCCACCGATCTGGCGGTCAGCCGCCGATTGCCGCCGTGCGGCACGGCCAAGGTCGGCTTGAGCAGAAACAAGCTCCGCTCGGGTTCGAGCAGGTTCACCCGGCGGCCTTGCCGATCGCGGAAGATCGCCTGGTAATCCTCTTCCGGCGAGAAGCTGAACACCGAAAGCCTGAAGCCCCCTTTGCCGTACTGGCTGGCGTGGCAAGGCCCCGAGTTGCAGCCCGCCTTGGTCAATACGGGCAAGACTTGGGTCTTGAAGGCGATGGCCGGCTGCGGCGAAACGCCGCTGACTTGCACCGGCACTTGCACGGTTTCGCCTTTGGCCGTCACCGCAATCGTCGCTTCGCCATTGCCGACGGCCAGCAAAAAGCCGCCGCTGGCGACCGTGACCACCTGTGGATTCGACGAAGCATAGGTCGCCTCGTGCGTCAGGTCGTCGCTGCGTTCGTGTGCCGTGCCGTCGGCTGCCAACGCGGCCGCCAGCAATTGCGCCCGGGCAAAATTGCCTTCCAGCGAAACCGCGGGCGGAGAAACTTGAAAGGAGGCAGCAATGGCGGACGAAAATGCTGCGGCCCAAGGCAGAAAGCAGCCAACGAATGCAACAAGCCAACGCGAACGGCTCAGGCCAGATCGGGAGCGCGACACGCAGAAGCCTCCGGCTTTTGTGGTTCGGCAACCAGCGGATCCGGCAGGGGAAGCGCACGGAACTGGTCGCCGGGCGGGTGACACATCAACCGCTCATTATGCACCTGCAAGAAGGCCGGCGCCAAGCAGTTTTTTTAAAATCCGTTTCGGGATATTGCTTAGATCTTGAACCCAAGACGCATCACCTCTTCTTGATTGGTCGCAAGTTGCCGATATAATCGGGGCGTCTCGACGAGATCCCGCCTCAAAACATCCCGCCTCTCTGGAGTAGCAGCCGATGCTCAGGTTTCTTGAGGGCGCTTCGCGCGATTGCGGGGGCATTCAACGACGCGACTTTCTGCAAGTCGGCGCACTTTCAGGCTTAGGTCTTTCACTGCCGACGCTTTTGGCGGGCAAGCAAGCCCTAGCGGCCCCGGCGCCCGGCAACGATGTCAACTGCATTCTGATTTGGACGCAAGGCGGCACAAGCCACCACGACACGTTCGATCCCAAGCCCGAAGCCCCGGCCAGCGTCAAAGGCGAGTATGCGGCGATCGACACCGCCGTGCCGGGCGTCAAGTTCACTGAGATCGTGCCGCGGATGGCGAAGGAGCTGAATCGCTTTGCCATCATGCGCAGTTGGAACCCCAAAAACGCCGGGCACGGCGTGGCCGACCAGTACATGATGTCGGGCCATCCGATCAATCCGGCCGTCGTGTATCCCTGCTACGGCTCGGTGATTTCGCGCGAGAAGGGCTTCAAGACCAAGATGCCGCCGTTCATTCAGTTGGGCGCCGCGGTCGATCACGCCACCTTCGGCGGCGGCACGGCCGGCTACCTGGGCGCCGAGTTCAACGCCTTCGAACTGCTGGCCAATCCCAACGCCACGCCGTTCAACGTGCGCGACATCACTCCTCCCAAAGGCGTCGACGTGCCGCGGATCGAACGCCGCCGCAGCATGCTCGGCGCCATCGACGCCTTGCAGAAAACGGCCGACTCCCAGCCGGCGGCGTTCGCCGCGCTCGACGAACATTACCGCACCGCGCTCAACATGATTACGGCGCCCGAGACCAAAAAGGCCTTCGATATCGACAGCGAAGACGCCGCGTTGCGCGATCGCTACGGCCGCACGCCCTTCGGCCAAAGCTGCTTGTTGGCGCGGCGGCTGATCGAGTCGGGCGTGCGGTTCGTCACCGTCTCTGACGGCGGCTGGGACCATCACGCCGGCTTGTTCCCAGGCATGAAGGGCAAGCTGCCGCCGCTCGACCAGGCGATCCCCGAGTTGCTCGTCGACCTGGAACAGCGAGGGCTGCTGTCGACGACGCTGGTCATCTGGCTGACCGATTTCGGCCGCACGCCCAAGATCAACTCGGCCAGCGGCCGCGACCACTGGGCCAACTCGGGCTTCATCATGGCGGCCGGCGCCGGCGTGCCGGGCGGGTCGATCCTCGGCAAAACCGACGATGAAGGGGGCCGGCCGGTGGACGACGAATATTTTACGGAAGACGTCGCGGCGACGATCTACGCCAAGCTCGGCATTCCGCTCGACACGATCCACATCGCCCCCGACGGCCGGCCGATTCGGCTGAACGAGGGCCGTGTGATCAAGGAGTGGATGTAGGGAGAAGGTCGGGAATCGGAAGTCGGAAAGGCGAGCGGGGAGCGTTAGCCCCCTGGTCGGTCGCCGCTAGCCAACGGCACGCCTAGGGGTTAAGAACGGAACCCGATCGACATCGCAGGCGTTTAAGTAGACGACTGACAAACCGGATAGGAGCCAACGGACCATGATCAGCCTTTTGTCGGGAACGACGCGAGACTGCGAAGGCATCCGCCGGCGTTCGTTTTTGCAGATCGGCGCCTTGACAGGTTTGGGGCTGTCATTGCCTGAGCTCCTGGCCCGCAAGCAAGCTTTGGCCGCCGAGGGCCGGCCGACCCGTGACGTCAACTGCATCCTGATCTGGACGCAAGGCGGTACGAGCCACCACGATACGTTCGACCCGAAGCCCGAGGCGCCGGTCAGCGTTGCCGGGCCGTTCAAGACCATCGACACGCCGACACCGGGCGTCAAGTTCACCGAAATCGTGCCGCGGATGGCGAAGGAGCAGAGGCGATTCTCCTTGATGCGCAGTTGGAACCCGCGCAACGGCAGCCACGGCACGGCCGACGCCTACGTCATGTCGGGCCATCCTTACACGCCGGCCATGACGTATCCGTGCTTCGGTTCGGTGGTCAGCCGCGAACTGGGCTTCAAAACGGCGATGCCGCCCTTCGTGCAGCTTGGCGGTAATATCGACCGGCGCTTCGGCGGCGGGGCGCCGGGCTATTTGGGCCTGGAACACTCCGCCTTCGAACTGCTGGCCGACCCGAGCAAGTCGCCGTTCGTGGTTCGCGACATCACGCCGCCAGCGTCGACCGATGGCGCGCGGATCGACCGGCGCCGCAGCATGCTGGCCGCCATCGACGCCGTACAGCAGCACGCCGAAACCGAGCCCGACGCCTACCGGGCCCTCGACGAATACTATCGCGCCGCGTTCAACATGGTCACCTCGCCCGAAACCAAGCGGGCCTTCGATCTCGATTCGGAAGACGCCGCCTTGCGAGATCGCTACGGGCGCACGAAGTTCGGCCAAAGCTTGCTGTTGGCCCGGCGGCTGATCGAAGGGGGCGTGCGGTTCGTAACCGTCACCGACGGCGGCTGGGATACGCACCAGAAGAACTTCGAATCGCTGCAAAACCGGCTGATCCCGCCGGTCGATCAGGCGCTGCCCGAATTGCTGATCGATCTCGAACAGCGCGGCCTGCTCGATTCGACTTTGGTCGTCTGGCTGACCGACTTCGGCCGCACGCCCAAAATCAATTCGGCCAGCGGTCGCGATCACTGGTCGACCGCGGGTTTCGCCATCATGGCCGGCGCCGGGGCGCCCGGCGGCGCGGTGCTGGGCAAGACCGACGGCGAAGGGGGCCGGGCGGTCGATGACGAATACCTGAGCCAGGACGTTGCCGCCACGGTTTACAGCAAGCTCGGCATTTCGCTCGATACGATCCACGTCGCCCCCGACGGCCGGCCGATTCGGCTCAACGAAGGGCGCGTAATTAAAGAGTGGATGTAGTCAGAAAGGCGAGCGGGAGGCGTCAGCCTCCCGGTTGGCCGCAAACCCGCGATAAATCCAAAATTGGAAGTATGCTCGATGCCTGACGGGCGACGCAATCTGGATCGTTACCGCGGCCCGTGGAGCCGCCGAGATTTGCTGCGCGTCGGTTCGCTGGGCATGGCCTCGACCTTGTGGCCCGGCGTTGGGGCCGCGCCGTCAGCCGCTCAAGCCGCGCCGACTCTCCCGGCAAAAGCCCAATCGGTGATCTTCTTGTGGATGGCTGGCGGCGTGACGCATCACGATTCGCTCGATCCGAAGCCCGAGGCGCCCGAAGAAATCCGCGGCACGCTGGCGCCGATCGCCACGAAGCTGCCGGGCGTGCAGTTCGCCGAAAGCTGCCCGAATCTGGCCCGGATCGCCGATCAGTTTTGCCTGGTGCGCAGCTTTTCGCACGACAGCAACGACCATTTCCTCAGCCAAGTCTATTGCCTCTCGGGCCGCAAAGTGACGCCGCAGCAGATCACGAGCGAGCCGAACATCGGTTCGATCGTGGCCTATCTGCAAGGCCCGCGGAACCAACTGCCCGGCTATATCGCCGTGCCCGGCATCACGCGGCCCGGTCCGCCGCCGGTGAACGAGTTCGTGGCGGGCTGGCTCGGCGGGCGGTATGCCCCCTTCTGCATCGGCGGCGAACCCGAACAGCCCGATTTCACGGTGGGCGAAAAATCGGCCGATCCTTCGCCGCTGGCCAATGAAGATTTGTTGCCCAAGGCTTTAGATCTGGTCGAAGGGCTGGACCTCGACCGGCTCAGCCGCCGGTCTCAGCTTCGCGGCGTGCTCGACCAGGCGGTGGGCGACGCCGAACGGCGCGGCGCGATGGACGGCCACTACGAAAACGCCTTTCAGCTTCTGGCCTCGCCCGCGGTTCGCCAAGCTTTCGACGTTTCGCAAGAGGCCGATTCGCTGCGCGACGCCTACGGCCGCACCAAGCTGGGCGGGCGCTGCCTGATGGCCCGCCGGCTGGTGGAAGCCGGGGCTCGGTTCGTGATGGTCGATTACGGCTACGATCACGAGTACGGCAACCTCTGGGACAACCACGCCGTGCCGGCCCAGAAGCAGCCGCACATCAGCGAGATGGCCAAGCGCGGCTATCACGTGGCCGGCATGGACAAAGCCTTTGCCGGGCTGCTCGTGGATCTCAAGTCGCGCGGCTTGCTCGATTCGACCCTGGTGGTGTTCCTCACCGAATTCGGTCGCACGCCGAAGATCAACAGCCTCGGCGGGCGCGACCACTGGGGAAAAGCCGGCTCGATCTTCTTCGCCGGCGCCGGCGTTCGCGCCGGGCAGGTGATCGGCGCGACCGATCGCCAGGGCGCGTTTCCCACCGGCCGCGGCTACTCGCCCGGCGACGTCGCGGCGACGATCTATCGCGCGCTCGGCATCGACCCGGCCACGCGGCTCTACGATCAGCAGCGTCGTCCGAACTTCGTGCTACCTGACGGCGAGCCGATCGAGGGCGTGTTTGCCTAGCACCGCGCATCAAGGAACCTGGCCAGACTATCCGTGACGACCGGTCCAGTATCCCGGAGCGCGGCTAGCGTGCGCGATGGCGATGACCGTGATTGCGTCGCTCTCAAGTTCGAACACGACGACATAGCGAAAAGTCGAGAGCAGCGCTCGCCGGTAGAATTCTCGCGCAGCAAGGATCTCGGATTCGGCCTCGGCGACGATGCGGAGTTTCAAGGAGTCATTCCGCCGCTGTATTTCCGGCGCAAGTCGTCCAACACCTCGTCGGCCGGCCTGGCCGTCGTGGCGCCGGAACGATAAGCCGCCGAGCGACGCCGCAATTCGGCTAAAAACGCTTCCGAATCGGGCCCATCTTGCTCCAGGCTGTGTTCCAACTCGGAGACGACATAAGCTCTGTCTTCGGGCGGCAGTGACAATGCCTGCTGCAGGATTTGTTCGCGATGTAACATGTGAAAACCTCTCCTGCTATTCTTGCATGCGCGAACCCGTCGGTCGAGCGGCGGATCAATAAATCCGCGCCATCCGGAGTTAGCCCGTATACGGATACATATTCCTTTTCGCCGGATCGCAGAGCCCGGCGATATTGAACGGCGCCAGAGCGGCGGCGACTTCGCGACCGTAGTCGGCCACGTCCTGCTCGTCGATCGAGCCGCCGGCGACGAACCGCGATAATCGTCCATAGGCGTCATCGACGATTGCGCGGAATTCGGGATTCGTGGCTTGCAGAAAGGCGTCCGGGCAGGCCACGCCCAGCTTCGAGCGCCGCGATTCGCTCACGGTGGCCGCCGCGAAATAGTGCATCGCATAGTGCACCAGCAGCTTGAAGCGACCGAAGGCCAGGTAGCAGCCGTGAACGAGCTGATCGACGAGCGAGATTTCGCTTTGCAGCATCTGGTTGTGGCGATCTAACTTGGCCGCCAACTCGGGCCGGTTCCAATGCCGCTGGAGGAGGCCGACGATGCGTTCGATGCCGTAGAGCGTGTGGGCGTTGCCGGTGCTGTGCAAGGCGTCGAGCGTGTAACCCGCCGTCGGCAACATGGCCCAGTTCGGACCTGCCGTGCGTTCGACGCGGCGCTGCAATCGCCCGCTGCGTCGCAGCCCGTTTGCAGGCGCCACAAGCCGCGCCGCGGCGAATTGCTCGGCCAGCGACGGATATCTAGATAGGAGACTCTGCCATTCATCGGCAGGCGACGTCGTTTCGTCGAGCGGCCAGCGATCGCAGTCCAGCAGAAAGCCCGCACTGGTCACGCCGTTGTTGAATCGCAGCACCCACATCCAGCCGCCATCGAGCACGTGGTGCAGCGCGGCGGCGTCGCAATCGAAGGCGTGGTCCTCGACTCGCCCGCCGCGGGCTTCGAGGATCTCGCGCCAGGGTTTCACGTCGCGAAAATGGCCGTAAAGCGCACGAGAGTTCGTGCGGAAGTCCGCCGGGTCATTTCGCAACCCGAGGCGCCGCGCCAGCAGCCCATCGCCGCCTGAAGCATCGATGACAAACGATGCCCGGATGCGGCACGCGTCTTCCTCGCGTCGGCCGATCAGTTCCCAGCGGTCGCCCGGCGTCAGCTCGTCGAGGGCCGTGCGATCGAGATAGGCGATGCCCGCCGCCTGGGCCTCGCGCACCAAGAAGTGATCGAAGTCGGCCCGCAACCAGTGCGTGTCGGCGTCATCGCTCGTGTAGCTGGCCGCCACGAGCAACTCGTTTCGATGATCGGCCCGCGGCGTAAACGCTTCGCCCGGCATGTGCTGGAAATAGCTGAAGCCGCGTTTCAGGCCGCACGGCAGTTCGGGATAGCTCGCCTGCCACGTGCCGTAATTCGCCAGCGGTTCAATGCGCGGCAAGTCGTAGCGTTCGCAAAGGTGCGTCAATACGAAATCGGCCAGCGGCGTGGAAGATTCGCCCAGGGCGAATCGCGGGTGCGCGCCGCGCTCGACGAGCGCCGGCTTCAGCCCGATCCGCTCGAGCAGCAGCGCCGTCAGACTGCCGCCGAACCCAGCCCCAAGCACCGCCACGTCAACGTCGAGGTCAATCATGGCAAATTACACGAGTTACAAGCCACCCCCGGCAAAACCTGCTGCGTCAGATTCATTTCGGCCAGCCGGGCGATGCGCGCCGGCCCACATTCGCGACACTCGCAAAACGTCTCGGCGCCCCACAGATCGACGAACACGCGCGGCGCCGAGGAATGCAAACGGGCGATCTCCAGGCCGCTTGCCAGCGATTGTTCGAGCGACCGCAATTTCGGCGGCGCGTAATGCCCCGCACGTTCGAGCCGATCCATGATGCCGTTGCCGCCGCGAGCAGGAATGATGGAAATGCAACCGACGCCGAGCGAGCAGGCGAACTCGACCGATTTGACGGCCCATTCGACTCCCTCGGCCTCCCCTAAAAATGGCGGGCGCAAGAGCACAAAGGCTCGCACGGAAATGCCGCGACGCAAGAGTAACTCTACGGCACGCGCAAAATCGTCGAGCGTCATGTCCTTGTTCAATCGCGGCAGCACGTCAAGATGCACTGTCTCCAGGCCCATCGCGATTTCCAATCGCGTACCCATGAGATCGCGGAAACGGGTGCATGCTTCGCCGCAGAGCTTCGGATGATTCTCGACAATCACCGTGCGAAACGAACGCACGCGCTCGGCGATCGCCGCATGATCGCCCGGCGGAATTGCCTTGGCGTCGAAGAAGTTGCCGCTATTATACAGCTTCACGTGCCGGGCCGGCGGAAGCCGCGCCAGGGCATAATCGATCTGTTCCGCGATAACGCCCGGCGTTACGGTTTCGTCCGTGGTGTTTCGCCACAGGTCGCACATCAGACAGCGCCAGGGGCACTCGCGGTTGGTCAAGAAGATCGTCGCGACGTCTTCGACCATTCCATCCGCCGCGCGCTCTCGCTCGCAAAGAAAGGCATACGGCCGGCGCGGATCGACCTGGCTCTTCGCCGGCCGCGCGGCGAGGACTTCGGCTTCGCTAATCGCGGGAAAACGCGAGGTGATGTTTGGCATCCGCTGCGAGGGGGAGAGGTTTTTCAAAGGGGATAGGGAGATGCGGAGGAGATATGGGGATCAAGAAAAGAATGCACCACGGAGGGACGGAGAGCACGGAGAAGAAGGCCGATCAAGCCACGGATTTGCACAGATCAAACACGGACTACTTTTTTCCTAATCCGTGACAATCCGTGTGAATCCGTGGCCGCGAAAAACTCCGTGTTCTCCGTGTCTCCGTGGTGAACCCGTCGTTCGTCGCGACACGGCCTGCATCCCCCTCATCTCCTCCGCATCCCCTATCCCCTTCAATAAAGGTTGCTGCCCCGCGACGCTCGCCTACCCAAAGATCGCCGCAAACTCGCGGCGATAAACCGCCGGATCGTCGGGAAGGCGTTCGGCAAGCTGGTCGCGAGCGACGGCGCCGTGCTGAAAACGGCGCTTCTCGAACACCGGCATCGCGAGCCCGGTCACGGCCTCGACGCCGCGGCGGACGATCTCGCCCTTCAAGGCATACAGCTTGTCGTGCTGCCAATCGGTCAACTCGATGAACGGGATGCCCTCGGCCACCTCGATCACGTTGGGCAAAGCATAGGGGCTGAAGCCGCGGAAGCCGAGCGAGCGGGCCGGCGCGTAGGAACGCACATGACCGCGGCTCTGACCGCCGGAATAAGTCAACGAGTGCTTGATCGCCTCGACGCCCCAGCCTTCCTGATAGAGCATCAGATTGTTGAGCACGCTGCGGATCGTCAGCTCGGGATTGTCCTCGATCGGATAGTCCTTCAGGTTTTCGTCGCCCCCGTCGCCGTCGGCCAGATACTTCCAATCCGGATAGAGCTGGCGGATGCCGCGGCACAAAGCCAGGGCTGCCGCAGCGGCTTGTACGTCGAGCGGTTTGTAATCTTCGATCACGCGCACCGCCTCGGCCCGGTCGAGCGCCGAACCGGCGACCTCGATCGGTTCGAGGAACAGGCCCAGATCGAGTGCGTCGAGAAACTCGCGGGCTTGCCGCACGTCGTCGCCCCCGCCGTCGACCGACAAGGTGAACGCTTTCAGCCGGCTCGGCGCGAGCCCTTCGCCGAGCAGGACGCGATAGATCGCCAGAAACAACGCGCCCGAATCGATGCCGCCCGAGAACAGCACGCCGATCGGCTCGTCCGGCTCGATTCGCCGCAGCCACTTGCGGCACTCTTCGGCCAACGCGCTGATATAGGCCCGGCCGATTGCGTCCAAATCGGCCGGCAGCCGATTCCGCTGGGGCGTGAAGAACCGGCGATAGGTCGGATTGGGGTCGGGGCAGCCGACCAACGCGATTTCGACCAGATGATGCGCCGGAACCATTCGCGTGTAGGAAGGATGGAATTGTCCGACGAGTCCTTCGCTGGCCAGAAAATCGCGGATCGCGTCGATCCGCTCGGCCGCGACCAGGCACGGGCCTTCGGCCCGCTTGGCGATGAAATAGCGCAGCGGCCGGCCGAGCGAGCGGGCCATCCGCACGATTTTGCCGTTGCGGTGCAGCAGGGCGAACTGGCCGTCGATGGCGCGAACCCGCTCGGGGTCGCCCGAAGCGACGCACTCGATCGCCTCATCCAACGACATGTTGAAGATGCAATTGGCTTGCGGATCGCTCAGATCGACGACCCGCTCGACATAGGCGTTGTGGTGCATGGCGTTCTCGAACTTGGTTGTGCCGGTCGGGGCCTACGGAACTCGAGCTTGTTTCGGCGCCGCGGCGAGCGCCCCTGCAAAGGCATTTCGACAGTTGGGTGGCTGGCTGGTGGCTGAGCCTAGGCGAAGCCCCAGTTCCCTCTTGGCATCGCTTCGCTCAGCCGCCAGGCGCCCTCCGTTGTCAATTTAGTCTTGAAGCGGTCCTAGGTTGCAACGAGTTCTCCGGCTGTCGGCGTCGAAACGCGAGTCGGCGGCCGGCAGAATGCGGCCAGCACTTCGATCAATCGGCTCGCGGCCTCGGACGGCATTTCCGGGTAACAAGGCAAAAAGACGCTGCCGGCCATCGTATCCCTTGCAACGCGGGGGTCAAGCTCCGGTCGACCGGGCGGCGGCGAGACGACGCACAAGCTTTGCCCTTGCGTGGCATCGAACCCCGCACGCCGCAACTCGGCGATCAACCGCCGCGGCTCGTCGACGCGGATCGGCAGCACCCAATGACAATGATTGCCCGCCGCAAATCCGGGAAACTCGGCAAGGTTTGCCAAGGCGTCGACGATCGCCCGGCTGGCGGCGATGCGGGCTTCTAATCGCTCGCCGTCGAAACGCCGCAGCCGCCGCTCGAGCAAGGCCAGCAGCGCAGCCGATGGGCGTCGTCGCAGTTGGTCCAGCAATTCGCCTTGGGCGAACCCTCGCACCGAGCTGTTCAAGAGCCGATCGGAGTCCAGGCCCGCGAGCTGGCAGCACGCGACCAACAGGGCAAAAGGGGCCGGCGCCGAAAGGCCTTTCAAGCCAGCGTATTTGGCGATTCTGCGCAACAACGCCCAGCGAGATTGAGACGCATAGGCGGCTTGTCGAGTCGCCATTGCCTGTCGCAATTCAGCATCGCGAACGCGTAAGATCGCCCCGCCCAAGGCCGTCGCCGTTTTGATCGGTCCGAAGCTGAACATCGAGACGTCGGCCTGCGCGTGGCCGTGGAAACCGGGCCCGCAGTAGGCCTGAGCGCAGTCTTCGATCAGCAGCAGCCCGTACTCTTGCGCCGCATCGGCCAGCGGAGCCAAGTCGATGCGGCCGCCGAACAGGTGCGCGGCCAGGATGGCTCGCGAAGCGGGCGTGATCGCGCGGCGCACCATGTCTAACCGCGGCGCCATCGTCGCGGGCGTCAGGTCGACCGGCACGGCCCGCAGACCGTGGGCGGCGATGATTTCGACCATGTCGGGAATCGTCACGGCCGAGACGAGCACCTCGCTGCCGGCTGGCAGACGTAGCGAAGCGAGCAACAGATCGAACCCGCTGCGCACCGACAGGCAGGCCAGCGCCTCGCCATCGGCCGACCACGACTCCCGGGCGCGGCGATCGGCGGCGGCGGCGTCGGCCGGCAGCCAGCACTGCACGGCGCCGTAAGCCAGGTCCCGCCAGCTGATATCGAGACGTTTGCGCGACCACATGACATCCGCCTTTCGCCAGACATGAGGAATTACGCGCCGAAGAGCGCAGACGGAGGCCTGCCGCATGCGCCGGCTTCAGTATAGGCGAGGCAAAATGCCCGGCGCAACGCGCCTGGGCGAAAATCTCGGAACAGGGAAATCAGCGATAAGAATCGACGACATCCCGCAATTGCTCGAGGTACTCGCCCTCGTCAAACTGGGCGCCCTCGGTCTGCATGAGCCAGAGTTGCTCGATCAGCGGGTCGCCGATGGCGTGGCGGATATCGTGACGCGAAACGCCCAGGGCAGCCAATTGCCGGCCAATCTCCGCCACGCCTTTCGGTTCGTCGGTCGCCAATTGCATTTCGACGATCGAGTGCAACGTGAGGTGCAGCCGGGGGTTCATCGGCTCGCCGCGCTCGTCGACAATTTCCTCCGGCAGCGTTCCTTCGCGGATCCCCTCGCGATATTCCGGGTGGTCGTCGAGCGCGATCTCCCAGGCCTCGTCTTCGCTCAGTTGCCTTGGGCTCTCCGCATTTCGTCTGGGCTTTCGTTTGGCCATGCTCGGCACGTTCTCCCAAAAAAGTCGGCCGCCCTTTGTCGCTTTTCGCTCCGCGAAAAAAGCGCCGTTCGTCGCTTCTTCGCTGGGGAGCAAGGCTTCTTTTCGCAGAGCGAAAAGCGACTATTCTTCGCTCGGCAAAAATCGCATCTCGCCGGCTGCGAGTCTCGGGTCGTGCAACGCTCTCGCTCCGCATTCGGCTGTTTTGAACTTCCGCCGTAATGTCAGGGGCCATTCACAACGCAAAGATCAATAGTACGGGTAGACAATCGGCCAAACGCTCGATTACAACGACCACGGCGGCCGGCGTCGGCCTATCGCCGTGGGAACAATCTCCATTTCACTTTACGCGACCACGCATTCATTCGCCATGCAAAATCAACAAGCTCCCTCGCCGCAGTTGGTGTTCGAAACCTTCAACGCATTCCAGCGCACGGCGGCCTTGAAGGCGGCGGTCGAATTGGGGCTATTTACGGCGGTCGGCGCCGGTCACGACACGCCGGCGGCGCTGGCCGCAGCCTGCAATACGGCCGAACGAGGCGTCCGCATCCTGGCCGATTACTTGACCGTGCTCGGCTTTCTCGAAAAGGCCGCCGGCCGCTACCGGCTTTCGCCCGAGTCGAGCATGTTCTTGGACGAACGTTCGCCCGCCTACCTGGGCGCCGCCGCCGAGTTTTTGTGCTCGCCGGAACACCAGACTCGCTTCAGCGACCTGGCCGGCGCCGTGCGAGCAGGCGGGGCGCCGCAAAACGACCAGAGCGTGCTCGAACCGGAACACGACGCCTGGGTCAAATTCGCCCGCGGCATGGCGGGCTTGATGAGTATGCCGGCCGAGTTGCTGGCCCAGCGGATTCTCGCTGGCTCGGCCGCGCCGATGCAAGTGCTCGACATCGCCGCGGGGCACGGTTTGTTCGGCATCGCCTTCGCCCGGCACAATCCGCAAGCCGTCGTCACGGCGGTCGATTGGTCCAACGTGCTGGAAGTGGCGAAGCAAAACGCCGAACGGGCGGGCGTGGCCGATCGGCACCGCTTGCTCGGCGGCAGCGCGTTCGAGGTCGATTTCGGCTCTGGCTACGACGTCGTGCTGCTGACCAATTTCTTGCACCACTTCGACGCCGCGACGAACGAAGCCCTGATGCGGAAGATTCACGCCGCCCTAAAACTCGGCGGCCGCGCCGTGGCCTTGGAATTCGTGCCGGACGAGAGCCGCGTCGCACCGCCCACATCGGCCGCCTTTGCGCTGGTGATGCTGGCCACCACCCCGGCCGGCGACGCCTATACCTTCGCCGAGTATGAAGCCGGTTTTCGCTCCGCGGGCTTCGCCAAGGCCGAGTGCTTCAATCTCGAGCCGACGATGCAGCAGGTGGTCGTGGCCTACCGCTGACGACGCCCAAGCCCTGCAATCTAGCCGATGCGGCCGGGTGGAAGAATCTCCGATCGATTTGCCCCACTACCTGCTGGCCAAATTCCTTGATTTACGCAGGGCGTCGCTTTACGCTGGCAGGTTCACCCGCCGTGCGGGCCGGCGAGATTGCCGCCAGAACTGCGTCTCGCGGAAGATGCCGAAGCCCCCGCCGCCGGTTCCCGATTAGCCGACCTTTTAGCCCCTGGGCGCTACTCCATGATCCGATCGCCAATGCTCTTGCTGCTGGCCGCTGGCTGGCTTTCGGCCGCGAATTCTGCCAGGGCCGCCGATGCCGTTTACGATACGCCGGAGGCGGCCAAGGCTGATCCTGATTTCGCGCTGCAAGGCGAATATGTCGGCGAAGGGATCGGCATGCAGGTGGTGGCGCTGGGCGAGGGCGAGTTCAGCGTCGTGTCGTATCCCGGCGGATTGCCGGGCGCCGGCTGGACGGGCAAAGACAAACAGGCGAGCGAGGCCGACCGCGAAGAGGTCAAGGAACTCGTCGCGAAGCTGAAGCGCACCGAGCGCGCCAGCCCGACGCTCGGCGCCAAGCCGCCGAAAAGTGCGGTGGTGCTGTTCGACGGCACGCAAGCCGCGCTCGACAAGCATTGGCGCCGGGGCGCCCGGATGACCGACGACGGCCTATTGGCGCCAGGCTGCACGGGCATCGATACGTTTCGCGATTTCACGCTGCACCTGGAGTTCCGCACGCCGTTTATGCCCAAGGCCCGCGACCAGGGGCGCGGCAACAGCGGCGTTTATTATCAGGGCCGCTATGAAACGCAGGTACTCGATTCGTTCGGGCTGGAAGGCAAAGACAACGAGTGCGGCGGCATCTATTCGGTCGCGGCGCCGACGGTCAATATGTGCCTGCCGCCGCTGACCTGGCAGACTTACGACGCGGAGTTCACGGCCGCCCGCTACGACGAGCAGGGCAAGAAGACCTCGCCCGCGAAGCTGACGGTCAAGCTGAACGGCGTGCTGGTGCAGCAGAACGTCGAAATCCCGGGGCCGACCACCGCGGCGCCGATCAAAGAATCGCCCGAGCCGGACCCCGTCTATCTGCAAGACCACGGCAACCCGGTGCGCTACCGCAATATCTGGGTCGTGCCGCGCGACGCCGAGCAGGAATCGCGGCGGCCGATCGTGCCGGGCTTCGAGCGCTTCTACGCCACGGCCGGCGCCGATCACGCAGCCGGCGGGCGGCTGCTCGTTGAAGAACTCAATTGCACGGCTTGCCATCAGCCCGACGCGGCGTTAGCCGCCCGCTTGGCGCCCCGGCCGGCGCCGTCGCTGGAGAACGTCGGCGCCCGCGTGCGACCCGAATACTTGCTCGAATTCATCGCCCACCCGCACGTCGTGAAGCCCGGCACGCTGATGCCGGCCGCGCTCGCCAACCTGCCGGCGGCCGAACGCGACGGCGCCGCACGGGCGATCGTCAACTTTCTGGCCGCCGGCTCGCGGCTGCCCGAACAAGCCGGCAATCGCAAGTTCGCTCAGAACGGCGAGCAGTTGTTCCACACGATCGGCTGCACGGCCTGCCACGCACCGCGAAATGGCCAAAAAGTTTCGCCGGCCACGTCCATCCCGTTGCCCGACCTGAAAGCCAAAACCACGATCCCCGCTTTGGTCGAGTTTTTGAAGAACCCGCAGCACTTCCGCCCCGCCGGCCGCATGCCGAGCTTGAACCTGAACAACGACGAAGCCCGCGACCTGGCTCATTACCTGGTCGGCGAAGTCGATGTCAAGCCTCGCGACGCGAACCTGCACTTCGCCGCGTTCGAAGGGAGCTGGGACAAGGCGCCCGACTTCGCCAAGTTGACGCCGATCAAGACCGGTCAGGCCGCGGGCTTCGATCTGGCGGTCGCCGGCCGCGAGAACAATTTTGGCGTCCGCTTCGAAGGTTTTTCGAAGATCGACCGCGAGGGCACGTACCAGTTTCATCTTGGCTCCGACGACGGCAGCCTGCTGTGGATCGACGGCAAGCAGGTCGTGTCGTCCGACGGCGTCCACCCGCACCAGGTGAACTCAGGCTCGGCCATGCTTGCCAAGGGCATGCACCCGTTGCGCGTCGATTACTTTCAAGGTGGCGGCGAATGGACGCTCGAACTGGAATACGAAGGGCCCGGCGTGCCGCGCCAGCCGGCTGATATGTCGATCTATCTGACTGAGACCGCCCCGCCTCCTTTGCCGCCAGCGGCGGAAGACGGCGAGCGGTTTGTCTTCGACCCCTCGCAAGTCGATCGCGGGCGAGAACTGTTCGCCGCCGTTGGTTGCGAGTCGTGCCACGAGTTGAAGCGCGACGGCCAGCCAATCAAGTCGATGGCGTCGGCCAAACCGCTACGCGAATGCTCGCCGGAGAAAGGCTGCCTTGGCGACCCCTCGTCCTCGAAGGCGCCCGACTTCGCCTTGAGCGCCGCCCAACGCGAGGCGCTTGCCGCCGCCTTGACCGCGCCGGCGCCCGCCGCGCCGCCCGGCCCGTTAGAACAAATTGCCCAGACGATGACCGCCTTCAACTGCTACGCCTGCCACAGCCGGGGCGGAATCGGCGGGCCGGAGGCCGATCGCAATCCGCTGTTCATCACCACAATCCCCGAGATGGGCGACGAAGGCCGCGTGCCGCCGCCGCTGGACGGCGTGGGCGACAAGCTGCAAGACGCCTGGCTGAAGCACGTGCTGGCCGAAGGCGCCAAGGACCGGCCCTACATGCTCGCGCGGATGCCCAAGTTCGCCGTCGCCGCAGTGGCCGCGCTGGCCGAGGCGTTCGCCGCCGCCGACCAGAAGTCCGAGGCCAAGATTCCCGCACTGGCGGAAAGCGAACTGCACCTCAAATCGACCGGCCGGGCGCTGGTCGGCGACAAAGCGCTGGCTTGCATCAAGTGCCATACGTTCGGCCCGCACCGCGCGACCGGCATTCAAGCCATCGGGCTCGATAAGATGACGCGGCGAATTCGCGAGGACTGGTTCCACCGCTACCTGCCCAACCCGCCGCAATTTCGCCCCGGCACGCGCATGCCGACCGGTTTCGCCAATGGCCGCGTCACGATCGGCGACGTCTACGGCGGCGATCCGCCGAGCCAGATCGCCGCGATTTGGAAATACCTGAGCGACGGCGACAAGGCGGGCATCCCTGACGGGCTGATTGCCGGCGTGATCGAACTGAAGCCCGACGGTCGGCCGGTCATTTATCGCAACTTCATCGACGGCCTGTCGCCGCGCGGCATCGCGGTCGGCTACCCGGAGGGCGCCGACCTGGCCTGGGACGCGAACCGGCTCTGCCTGTCGCTCGTCTGGCACGGCCGCTTCATCGACGCCTCGCTGCACTGGGTCGGCCGCGGCAACGGCTTTCAAACGCCGCTGGGCGATCATATCGTGCGGCTCGAAACGACCGTGCCGCTGGCCGTGCTCGCATCGCTCGATACGGCCTGGCCCAGCGAGCCGCCAAAAGAGCGCGGCTACCGCTTCCGCGGCTACCGGCTCGACCGCGAAGGCCGTCCGGTTTTCCAATATTCGGGCCCTGGCTTTGCGGTCGAAGATCAGCCGCTGCCCAAACCGAGCGGCAAGGAAACGGGCTTCGAGCGGCGGCTGACGATTCGCGCCGAGCAGCCGCTTTCCGCACTGTATTTCTTGGCTGGCGCCGCGGGCGAAATCAAGCCGCTCGGCGACGGGCGGTATCAGCTCGGCGCCGTGACGATCGGCATTCGCGCCGACGGCGCCTCGCCGGTCGTTCGCACGAACGGCGGCCGGCAGGAGTTGCTCGTGCCGGTGACGTTGAAGGACGGCAAGGCGGAAGTGGTGCAGGAGATTGTTTGGTAGGCGGCAGACGGCAGACGGTAGGCGGTAGGCGGCAGACGGTAGGCGGTAGACGGTAGGCGGCAGACGGGGAAGAAGAATCCCTTCTCCCTTTGGGAGAGGGTGAGGGCGGAGCGGGACTGCCACTTCATCGAACCTGTGCGTTGAAACAGAGCGTCTCGGCGGCGCTCCCTCACCCCGGCCCTCTCCCCGAGGGAGAGGGAGGCGAACTAATAATAGTTCCCTCTCCCAAAGGGAGAGGGAGAAGAGACATCAAACTCAACCGGATAAGTGCAAACATGACCGGACTCGTCAATCGAAGCGTGCGGCGCGAAGCGTTCGTGTTGCTGATCGCGCTCGCGGCGTTCGCGCGGCCAGCCTCGGCCGAAGAAGAACGGCCGACCGAAGCGGACTATTACACGATCACGCGCTTCGAAACGCCCCAGGGCGTCGAACTGGAAGCGGCCGGATTTCAACTCATGCCCGATGGCCGGATGGCGGTCTGCTCGCGGCGCGGCGAGATCTGGATGATCGAAAATCCGCTGGCGAAACTGGTCAAGCCCGAGCAGTTCAAGCGCTTCGCGCACGGCCTGCACGAACCGCTGAGCCTGGCCTATCGCGACGGCTGGCTCTACGTGACGCAGCGCTGCGACGTCTCGCGGCTGCGCGATACGGACGGCGACGGCGAGGCCGACGAGTTCGAAGTGGTCAACGACGACTGGGAGATCACCGGCGACTACCACGAATACGCCTTCGGCTCGAAGTTCGACCGCGAGGGGAACCTGTGGGTCGTGCTCTGCCTGACCGGCTCGTTCGACAGCAACTGCAAGTTCCGCGGCTGGTGCCTGCGGATCACGCCCGACGGGAAAATGATTCCCACGTGCAGCGGCATCCGCTCGCCCGGCGGCATCGGCGCCAACGCGGCGGGCGACGTCTTTTACACCGACAACCAGGGCCCCTGGAACGGCGCCTGCGCACTGAAACACCTGATCCCCGGCAAGTTCGTCGGCAACCCGGCGGGCAACAAGTGGTACGACATCGCCAAAGAAGTGATGGGGCCGCGGCCGGCCGACCCCACCAGCGGCAGCCGCTTCATCGTCGAGGCCGGCAAGATTCCCGCGTACGAGCCGCCAACGATCCTGTTTCCCTACGACAAGATGGGCAAATCGGCCAGCGGCGTCGTCTGCGATACGACCGCCGGCAAGTTCGGGCCGTTCGCCGGGCAGATGTTCGTCGGCGACCAGTCGGCCAGCACCGTCATGCGCTGCTACCTGGAGAAAGTGCAGGGCCACTACCAAGGCGCCTGCTTCCCGTTCCGCGAAGGGATCGGCTCGGGCACGCTGGGGCTGGAAATGACGCCCGACGGCTCGATGTTCATCGGCGGCACCAACCGCGGCTGGGGCTCGCGCGGGTCGCTGCCGTATAGCGTCGAGCGGATGAACTGGACCGGCAAGACGCCGTTCGAGATTCACGAGATGCGCGTCAAACCCGACGGCTTCGAGCTGACCTTCACCGAGCCGGTCGATCCGGTTTCAGCCGGCGACGTGAAGTCGTACCAGCTCGGCACTTACACCTACATCTACCAGGCCACTTACGGCAGCCCCGAGGTCGATCACACCACGCCCGCGATCAACAGCGCGACCGTCTCCGCCGATCGCAAAAGCGTGCGGCTCACGATCGAAGGGTTGCAGCTCGGGCACGTTCACGAGTTGCACTCGAATGGCGTCCGCTCCGCCTCCGGCTTGCCGCTGTTGCATCCGCAGGCGTATTACACGCTGAATTATTTGCCGTAGGGGAACGGCAGCAGGTGGCGTTTATGGTGGAGTTCTGCTTTTACGGCCTGCAGCCAAAGTGGTTCGAACGAGACCGCTTTTACAAGGTTTATGCGACTCGCGACGCGCTATACGGCGCCTGGCTGGCGGGCGAGATTTGCACATGGCGGACGGCATGGTTCTACCTGCTGATCTTGGCGCCGCTCGCGTACTGGCCGTTAGGGCTGCGAGGCCGGCGCGAGGCTTGCTACGATTCGCTGATTTCCGAGCCGGAACAATTCCTGGCGCGCGACCGGCGGAATTTCACCGTGCCCGCGTCGTTCATCCGCAATGCGCAGCCGACGGACCGGGCCAAGTCGTGGCGGTGGAAGGTAGGCGGCGGCAGCACGCTCACGATGGAGATGCACGACGGCATGACATTCGATTTGATCGTGATGGCGCCGGATACCGCAGAAGGCATCGCCGAGCGGCTCCACGAGTTCGGCTACATCCGCGATTCGTTTGCGCCTTCTGCGGATCGGCCCCTTGACGATGACAATCCCTACCGGGCGCCGCAGTCCGGCGGGTAGAGCGCCTGGCCGTGCGTTTCGCTTGCGCGTCACGTCGGTGATCGACCGAAAAGTCCCAGACGCCCAGGTTCTGTCGATAGTCTCGATCAATGGGACTTGGCGGGTCAACTGCCAGGCGTCACGCGACAACCGCGCGCGGCGGTGGATTTTTCTGGGCCCCTCGGCGGAATCCGTGGGTAGATTTTCGCCGTTGAGCATCGTCACGGTGCGTTTTTGTCAGGCATGGCCGGGCAATGAATGTTCGTTTTCGCTTAACGCCAAAACCGTTGGCGCGAATCAGAGCCTCACTCATTGCCCGGAAATGCCTCGAAAAACGCACGCCTCCAGCTTCTCAGCGGTCGGAACCACCCACGGATTCTCCGGAAGAGCCATTTTCTGAGGCACGGCTCCGATGGCCAAAGGCTGTTGCGGCGGTTGGACGGCGCCATGTGCGGCCCGCGCCGGAAGTCTTCTTGCGGCGACGAGAATCACCCACGGATTTTGCCGAGGAACCACAGATTTCTCCGGGGATCCCTATTTTACGCAGCTTGCGGATCGGCTGATAGGTCGGATCGCTCTTGGCGGGATACACGTGCGGGGCTACCATACCGCCGCCTAACTATTTGCAGGAACTGCTGGAGCGCGGTGATGCCAACACCTAGGCAAGGAATGACCTCATTCGACGGTACTGGAGCTACGGCATCCGTCGGATGCTTCGCCGCGATGCCCGGCGAGCGGCGCACTGTGATCGTGCTAGCTCTCGTGGCAATCGCCTGGGCCATCGCCTTGGGCGTTTTTCTGTCGTATGAACCGAAACCGCCGAAAATCGTCTATCCGATGTCGCCAAGCGAGCCGCTTTTCGACGAGGTGACGGGTCTGAACCGATACATCGCCGGCGTGCCGCCGCCTTGGGCCCCGGTTGACAGTCGAGGTCTGCGACGCGCGCATTTTGCGCTCCTCCTGTCACTGGCAAGCCTTGCGGTTGCCGGCTATGCGCTTCGAAACCGATGGAGCAACCGTCTTGCTCGAATTGCCTTTTCGTCGTCCGCGATGGTCCTTGCCGCGGTCCTGGCGTTGTTGCCGGGATGGTGCGTTTTCGTCGATCAACAGACGACCGTTGTCGAGCGCTTGGGTGGATTCTTCGGATTGGCGATCTTGTGTCTGCTGGCAAGGCGCCGAAAGCGAAAGCTCGTCCAATGGCCGGCTCTCGCGGCCTGCATCGGCCTGGTGCTTTTGTTCGTCATCCCGGGGCAACGCCTGACGCTTGTATACACGAGCGATTGGGATGTAACGGAAATCCACATGAATCATTGGCTCTATGTCGCGAGCCACGCCGACCGGCTGCTGCACGGAGCTCGGTTGCACTACGGAGCGACTCCTAGTTACGGGCAGCTCGCGACGCTCGTGAACGTGGCCCTGCAGAGGTTGTTGGGCGAGTTCACGCTGCGGGGTCACCTGGCTTTTATCGTCGGACTGCAAACCGTGGTGATGCTGGCCTTGCTTCGAACCTATTATTTCCTCTCGCGCGGCGCGTGGTTGTTATGCTGCCCCGCGCTGGTTGTGGCCGGGTGCAACTTCTGGCTGGTAACGTGGCTTCAGCCCAACCATTCGGCATGGCGATACTTGATTCTCTGGCTCCTCCCCTGGACCTTGACAAAGTTGGCCGCGGCGCCGCTTCGTCTCGCCGCGCTGGGCGCCGGTCTGGTCGGTTGTCTGGCAGTCATTCATAACGTCGAAACCGGCATCGCGGCTGCCGCGGGATGTTTTGCTTTCATAGCTTATCGCTCGCGCCATCTTGCTCCTCGGCAAATAGCGGCGGTCGCGGCGCGAACGTGCGTCGGTTGCGCAACCGGGCTTCTCTGCTGGGCCGTCTTGTGCATTTTGTCGTTAGGCAAAGCACCGGATTTGGTTGCCGCTTTCAATCAGGCGAAACTTTTCAGATTGATGTCCTCCACTGGGTTCGGGGCAGCCTTGCCGACTACGATCGATCCTTTGGCATTGGTCATCCTTGGCAGTTGTTGCTTCACGCTGGCCTATCGCGTCTTGGACTGGCGTCGTTGCGAAATGCCCGCCCACGCAGTGCAGTTCGCAGTCGCTGCCGCGTCGCTCGTGTGGTTCGCGTACTACGCCAATCGGCCGCATCGCGAATATCTTTATGGCTTTTTTCCATTGCTCGGCTGTCTTCTCATCGACCAGTTGCGGGTTGTTTCCGCGGGCCTCCGCGGACGACTGCCTCTCACGGCAACGGCTTGCGCCGCCGCCGCGATAAGCTGGGTTGTCGTGCCGGTCGTCAAGCAGCAGTGCGTTCAGCAATATCTGGCGGCGCCGCCCGCCTCCGACAATGTGGTTCGGAGTCAAGACAAAAAATACATCCCGGAGCTCGGCGCCTACTTGCCGGATGACGCTCGAACCGGCGCCATTTTGCAAAGGGCCGAATACTTGAAATCGCGATCGTCGCCAGGGCTCGTGTTTTTGACGGTCGATTGCTACCCCATTGCGAAGATCGCGCGCCGTTGGCCTGATTTGCCCGTTGCGGATATCTTTTGGGAATGCCTCAATGCTCAGCAATTTGCCGCCGCTTGGAGCGCCCTCGAGGCCGGGCACGTCGACGAGATATTGCTGGATCCGCACGATTGGCTGACTTCGAGTTCGTGTCACCTCCCTGTTTGTGCGAGCGAGCGCCGATATTTATTAGCGGTCCGCGATCGCCTTGCGCAGGAGTTTGACTTCGTCGGCGCCGAAGCAGGCTGGGAACGGTGGCGCCGCCGCGGCCGGTAATGGACGTTCCTTTTGCCGCGGCTTACGCGGGCGAAAACGCCTGGATTCCTCGGAGGACTCGACAATCGGACGGCCAACAAAACGCCAAACCGCTCGTCCGTATAAATCGTCATGGGTATCAATCATTTTTCCGCATTCTCGCGCCAGCCCTCACCCCGGCCCTCTTCCAAAAGGAGAGGGAGTGACAGCGCTCACGCGATCAACTCGCGGATCTTCCGCAGGCTTTTGGCCGCCGCGGCGTCGAGGTTGGCTTCGCTGCCGCCGCCGCGAAGGGGAGAACACATCTCGTAGGCCACGTAGCCGCGGAAGCCGCCTTCTTTCAAGCCGGCGAAGAACGCGGGCAAGTCGATGAAGCCGTCGCCCAAGGGCACGGCGCGCATGGCAGGCGGATCGAGCCGGCGATAGTTGACGAGGCCCGAGTCGTAAGCGTAACGCTCGATCCGCACGTAGTCGGCCAGCGTGGTTTGCACCATTCGCGGCGCCATCCGGCGGGCCGAGCGGTAAAGGTCGGCGCCGTGCAAGGCGATCGACCAGGGGTCGAACATGGCCTTCAGGTTCGGATGGTCGACCTCGTCGAGCAGGGCCTCGAAGCCGTCGACCGAAACGCCGATGTCGTGATGGTTTTGCAGGCCGAGCACCACCCCGTAGCCGGCCGTGATTTCGGCCGCCTCGCGGAGGGCCTTGACGCACTTATTCCAGTCGGCCTGGTAATAAGCGTCGTCGGGCGAATAGCCGCTGAACACACGGACGATCTTGGCGCCCAGCGCCCGGGCCATGCGGGCCAGCGAGCCGAGATAGGCCAGTTGCACCTCGACGAACGGCGCCTCGGGCGCGTTGCGGCCGGCGGTGAAGTCGGTGTAGGCGGCCAGCGCAGCGATTTCGACGCCGGCCTCGGCCGCCGCCGAATGGACGGCTTCCAGCGACTCGTCGTCGGGATAGTCGAGTACCGACAGGTGCGGCCGCTTGCCACCGATCTCGACGGCCGGATAGCCCAGGGCCGCCGCCTTGTCGAAGAAAGCGGGCAAATCGAGCCGGTGTTGGCCCCAGGCGCCGGCGTAGCTGACGGAAAACAGGGCTGGGGTCATGGTTTCGGCTCGCTGCGGCGCGGAATCAATGGGCGGAGAACAGCGCTCAGTTTAGCGCAGACGGCGGCGAATTGCACCGTTGGGGGCCAAAATTAGCGTCGCGATATGAAAAATCATTGCGGCCGATGTAGCCGCTGGTTATTCTGCGAAATACGTTCTTATTCCCCGCTTTTGACCGGGAATTCCTAGTTTTCGGGCCTTTTGGAACATTCTCCCATGCTGTTTGGCGAAGCGACCGGCAACGACCATTCTGCACGCACCGAGCGCAAGCGGAGCGCTCGAACACGCGGAACTTCCGCGTTTCGGAAACGTCGCCTTGGAGTTTTCCTAGGGCGCCAGTTGCAGTTGGAATACCTGGAAGACCGGCGGATGATGTCGGTCGTGCCTGTCGACCCGCCGGGGCAAATCGACGTTTCTCATTCGCCGACGCTCATGGCGGCCGTGATGGAGGCGGCCGATCTGAGCCAATACACGGCGGCGCAATTGAGCCAGACGTACGATTGGGCGGTCGGCTACGCGCCCGGCCAGTCGCCGGCACTACTGGCGGCGGCGATTGGGGCCACGTCGTTGGGGCCCGTCACCGGGTTGGCGAATTCGGCGCTCTTCGCGTTTCCCGCGACCGTCAGCGCGAAAACCGCCGGCAGCGAACTGGCCGGCTTGTCGGGCTTGACATTCGATTTTCCGCTCGTGCCGATCCAGTACACGACCGAATCTTTCACGCCGGCCGGCTCGCTATTTCCGCAAGAATGGCAATTGCAAAACACCGGACAAACCGGCGGGACTCCGGGCGCCGACGCCAACGTGCTGCCGGCCTGGGCGGCGGGCGATTTGGGCAAAGGGGTCGTGATCGGCGTGGTGGATACGGGCGTGTACGGCGCGCATCCTGATCTGGCGCCCAATTATCGGCCTGACCTGAGCTACAACTTCCTGGAAAGCTCGCCCGACGCCTCTCCGCCGGCGCCGCTGGGACCGGAAGACGATCACGGCACCGCCGTGGCGGGCGTGGCCGCAGCCTCGGGCTCGACCAGCGACGGCACGGTGGGCGTGGCGCCGCAGGCCCAGATCGCCGGCATCCGGGCGATCGGCGGACCGATTACCGACACGACGCTCGCGCAGGCGATCGAATTGCACAATCAGCAGATCCAGGTCTACAACAACAGTTGGGGACCGGCCACGGCGAATTACGGCATTGCATCGGTCGAAGACCCGGTTTTGCTGGCCGCGATGCAGGACGGCGCTCAGCACGGCCGCAACGGCTTGGGCAACGTCTACGTGTTTGCGGCCGGAAATGGCCTGGGTTCTCAGTCGGACGTGAATTACGCCGGCCTGGCGAATTCCCAGTTCGCGATTGCCGTTACGGGCGTCGACGACTTCGGCAAGCAAACCACCTACGGCGTGCCGGGCGCCGCGGTGCTGGTCGCCGCTCCGACCGGCCACGACTATCAAGGCGCCCCCGACGAACGCGGCATCCCGACCACCGACGTGATCGACGCCACCGACGCCAACGGCCTGCCCACGCTGGCGCCCTCGTATCTCACCAACGACGCCAACGGGTTCAACGGCACGTCGTCGGCGGCGCCCGTCGTTTCGGGCGTGGTGGCCTTGATGCTCTCGGCCAACCCCAATTTGAGCTATCGCGACGTGCAGATGATTCTGGCGGAAACGGCCACCAAGAACGATCCGACCGATCCGGGCTGGAGCGGCAACGGGGCCAGCTTTACCAACGACGGCGTCAACTTCACGCCTTTCCACATCGACAACAAGTTCGGCTTCGGCACGGTCAACGCCGCGGCGGCCGTGGCCTTGGCCAAACAATGGTCGCCTTTGCCGGCCGAGAACGTGCTCAGTTCGCCGCTCGTCAACGTCAACCAGGCCATCCCCGACGGCACGGCGGCGGGCGTCAGCAGTACGATCACCTATTCGGGACAGGCGTTGCACTTGGAGCACGTCGAGGTGACGCTGACGGCCACGCACCCCTCGCGCGGCGATTTGACGATCACCTTGACTTCGCCCGACGGCACGCAATCGGTGCTGGCGGCGACGCGCACGACGGACGGCTATGTCGATCCGACGACCGGCGCCTTCGTTCCCAACGCCGACTACACGAGCTACACATTCACCAGCGTCCGCGACTGGGGCGAAATGTCGACGGGCCAGTGGACCTTGCAGGTCTCCGATCGCGCCGCCAACGGCCAGGTGGGAACGTTCAATTCGTGGCAGCTCAACCTCTTTGGCACGACCGACTATCCGCCGATTGCCGATGACTTCTCCGCGAACACCCCGGGCAGCACGCCGGTTTCGGTCGGCATGACCGCGAATACCTACGACTTCATTACCAACTCGACCGCCGCGGGCGGCGAAATCACGATCGCCAGCCAGCCGAAAGACGGCACGGTGACTTACAATCCGAATACGGGCATCGCCGTCTACACGCCCCTGCCCGGCTTCTCGGGCGTCGATACGTTCACCTATCTCGTGACCGACGCCCAAGGCACGAAGTCGCGCACGGCCACGGTCAGCGTCAATGTCGGCTTCGTGGCCGGAAAGCCGGTGGCCGTCGACGATTCGGGCAGCGTGGCGCTGGGCAGTTCGGCGGCCATCGACGTGCTGGCCAACGACAGCTCGCCCGACGGCACGTTGGTTCCCTCCAGCGTGACGATCGTCACGCAGCCGCAATTCGGCATCGTCTCGGTCAACTCGCTGACGGGCGTCGTCACCTACACGCCCGGCGGCGCCTTCCAGCTTACGGACAGTTTCCAGTACGACGTGACGGACAGCCAGGGGGAGACGTCGAACGTCGCGACGGTCACGATCCATCGCTTGAGCGGATCTCCGGTCGCCGAGAACGACAACGTCACGACGGCGAAGAACCAGGCCGTATCGATCAACGTCCTCGGCAACGATCAACAAGGCGCGCCGGACATCCCGCTCGATCCGTCCACCGTATCGATCGTCACGCCGACTCAGAACGGCACGTTGAGCGTCGACCCTTCGACGGGCGCCGTGACCTACACGCCGAAGCCCAACTTCTTCGGCACGGATAGCTTTACGTACACCGTGTCGGACATCGTGGGCAATGTTTCGAACGCGGCCCTGGTTTCGATCGTCGTCAGTTCGGCCGGCGCGCCGGTGGCGCTCGACCACGAATTCGTGCTGGTGCCCGGCTACAACACGATCCGCGGCATCACTGCGCTCGACAATCCGACGAACAGCGGCTCGTTGACCGTGCAACTGGTGCAGCAAGCCGCATTGGGAACCGCGACGCTCAATCCCGACGGCACGTTCACCTACAACCAAGGCCCGAATTTCCAGGGACTCGACTCGTTCGACTTCCAGGTCGTGGGCGGCGGCCAGGTGAGCAACGTGGGCGTGATCCGCGTGGTCAGCCCGCAGTTCCATTACGTCGAGAAGCTGTACCACTCGGTCCTGGGGCGAACGGGCAGCGACGGCGATATCCTGGCCTGGACCGGCGCCTTGAATCAAGGCGTCCCCCGGTCGGACGTGGCTTTGGCGTTCCTGAATTCGCCCGAGTACCACGGAGACCTGGTCAACAGCATCTACGAGCAATTGCTCGGCCGCCCGGCCGACTTCGTCGGCGAACTTTATTGGGCAGGGCAGTTGAATGCCGGCGCAAGCGCCGAGCAAGTCACGGCGGCCATCGCCTCCTCGGCAGAGTATTACTTCAAGCACGGTGGGACGAACGCGGGCTTTGTCGCCGGGCTGTACCAGGATCTGCTCGGCCGAACGGCCAGCCAGGCGGAGATCGCCAATTGGACCGCGTCGATGGCCGGCGCCTCGCGCACGAACGTGGCCCTGGCCTTCCTCGGCTCGCCCGAGTACCACGCCCGCTTGATCAACGGCTACTACCAGAGCTACCTGGGCCATCCGGCCGATCCGATCGGCTTGACCGTGTGGATGTCGCTGTTGCAGGCCGGCGATCCGCGCACGGTGGTTCAAGCCGAGATTCTAGGCAGCCTCGAATACTTCAATCTTCAATAGGCGCCGCGGCTTCTTCCTCGTCGCTTTCGATAATCGCCAGCGGCTGGCCGATGGCGAGCGGTTCGTCCTCGACCACCAGCGTTTCGACGAGCACGCCGCCGGCCGGAGCGGGCAAATCGACCGTCACGCTGCCGGAGAGCACTTCGAGCAGGCGGTCGCCGGCGTTCAACGGACTGCCCGGTTCGACCAGCCAGAGACTGGCCACGACCTCGCGCGAACCCAGGCCCAGATCCGGCAGCGTCAAAATATGGCGGCGTTTCGGCATGGGGCCGCCCTAAGGGGCGCGTTCGGCCATGTCTCGCGCGTGATAACTCGAACGCACGAACGGCCCGCTGGCCACTTGTTGAAAGCCCAACGCCCGAGACAATCGCCCCAACTCGTCGAATTCCTCGGGCGGAACGTATCGCGTCACCGGGAAGTGCTCGGGCGAGGGCTGCAAGTATTGGCCGAGCGTCAACAGATCGCAGCCGGCGTCGCGCAGATCGGCCAACGTTTCTAAAAGTTCTTCGCGAGTTTCGCCGAGGCCGAGCATCAACCCGCTCTTGGTCTTGATCGCGGGATTGAGTTGCTTCACGCGGCGGAGCAGAGCCAGGGTCCAGCGATAGTCGCTCTTGCGGCCGCGAACCTGTCGATAAAGCCGCGGCACGGTCTCGGTATTGTGGTTGAAGACTTCCGGGGCGGCTTCCACGATGCGCTCGATGGTGCCCGGCTTGCCGAGAAAGTCGGGCGTGAGCACTTCCACCGCGGCGCCCGTGGCGGCCCGCACGGCCAACACGCAGCGATAAAAGTGCTCGGCGCCGCCGTCGGACAGATCGTCGCGCGTGACCGAGGTGATGACCACGTGCTTCAGACCCAAGCGCAGGCTGGCTTCGGCCAGGCGCTCGGGCTCATCGAGTTGGACAGCCTGCGTCTTGCCCTTGGCCACCGAACAGAACCCGCATGGCCGGGTGCAAACGTTGCCCAGGATCATGAAGGTGGCCGTCTTCTGCGAATAACACTCCATGCGATTGGGGCACTTAGCGTTATCGCAGACCGTCTCCAGCCGCAACTCTTCCAGCAGCGAGGCGGTGAAATGATTCGCGTTGCCCAACGGCACGTTCCGCTTCAGCCAGCGGGGCAGCCGCCGCGGCGACTCGCCGGGCGATTCGATCGGCAAGGCGGCGCGCGCGGCTTCGTCTTTCGCCGCCGCTTCCGCCGGGCGATTATCCAACACGGGCAGTCGGTGCATGGCTCGCTCCGTGAGGATGCGCGAACAAAGGGTGCCCCGTATAAATATGATAGCGATCGCAGCCGAAAGCCGCGGCGAACCGCCGCACGACCGCCTCGCGCAGCCCAGACATTCGCACCGGCTGCTGCCGTTCGCTGACGAGCGAACTCATGGGCGTTCCGCCTTGAGGATCGCCGTTCACCCAGCGAAACAAGGTCGTCGCCGGCGCCAGGTTGACGTAAGCCCCGAAATAACTTACGCCGTTTTTGATCGCCGCGCCGAAAAAGGCCACCTGTCCGGCCCGCCCCCAAATGCCCTCGCGATCCGGCTCGGTGCGGCCCGTGAACCGCAAATCGGCCAGCGCGGCCATGATGGCGCTCTGCAATCGCGCCAGATAGTCGCCGACCAACAGTCCGTGCCATTCGAGGGGCACGATCGGGTAGACGGCCAGTTGGCCGGGGGCGTGAACCAGGCAGCCGCCGCCGCGATTGACCCAGCGGATTTCCAGGCGCCGGCTTTCCAGTTCTCGCCGGTCGAGCCGGATGTGGGCTCGCGAACCTTGGCGGCCGACCGAGATCGACAGCGGATGTTCGCAAACCAGCAGCGAAATCTGGCCGTCGTTGCGGCCCGCCGTTTCGTAGACCAGCCGCTGCTGCAAGGCCAGGCAAGCATCGAAATCGACCACTCCCAGCAGGTAGGCTTCTACCGCGGGCGCACTCCCAACGATCGCAGGATGGCGGGTCGACCTCGATTCCATGTCAAAAGCGCATTCGGAGAAGGCTCTCCCGTCGGCGTCGAGCCGCAACGGGCGACTTGAGCCGGATGGGCCGGGCGAGTAAAAGGTTTCATGGTACAATTCTCTTGCCTGCCGTGACGCATGTTACTCTAACACGCCTCGCAGGCCGAGAAAAGACGGATTGTCGAGAGACAAAGCGAGTAGGGAAGCGTCCGAGTCAACGCTGTAGGGAACGCCCTCCGTGGCGTTCCAGGAATCGCGGAGGCAGACTGTTTTCGCGGGTTTCCGGAACGCCACGGAGGGCGTTCCCTACAGAATCAACCGCACGAGCCGCTGCATACGGCCAGCGACGAAGGGAGTTCGCCACGGGCAAAAACAAAGCCAAGCCGGCCTCGGACAAGGAACACGACAACGAGCGCGTGATCGCGCAAAACCGCAGCGCCCGGCACGAATACGAAGTGCTGGAGACGCTGGAGTGCGGCATTGCGCTCGTGGGCAGCGAGGTGAAGAGCCTGCGCACCGGCCGGCTGTCGCTGGACGAAGCTTACGGCCGCCTGAAGAACGGCGAAGTCTGGCTGCTCGGCTGCGACATTCCGGAATACGTGCAGGCCAACCGCTTCAACCACGAGCCGCGGCGGCCGCGCAAGCTGTTGATGCACCGTCGCGAAATCCGCAAGTTCGCCAGCCGGGCCTACGAACAAGGGCTGACGCTGGTGCCCTTGAAGATTTATTTCAAGCAAGGCCGGGCCAAGGTGTTGATGGGCATTTGCCGCGGCCGCAAGCTGCACGACAAGCGAGAGAAAATGAAAACCGCATCCGTCAAACGCGACATCGAACGGGCCATGCGCCACCGCTGATCGCGCGCGCCCGGGAATCGACATGCGACTGGCGTTTGAGCCTTGGCGAGGATCCAGCTAATCGAGCATCGCGGAGTTGCAGGTAGCGATGTTTTTGAGGATGCGTTGGCCACCCAATGACCAAGGCTCAGTGGCCGGCCCTATCCTTTGCCGACAGTTAGGCAAAGTGCATGCAACAAGCGCGGAGTGAAGGCGTAGTAGAGAAGCACGTCGTCAGTAGGGTGTAGGTTTACAAGACGAGCGCGCCAGGCTCCGATTTCGGGGACAAGAACCCCGTGATTCTCAGGGCTTCTCTTCAAGGACCAAAGTGCGCCTTCGACTGCTTCGCGTAGACTCGGGATCGTTTGCGCGAGAGTCTCTAGGTCTGCCTCAAAATTGGTGGTCCTCAGAATTCCCCTAGCGGTCATTTCCGAGGCACTCTTTCACGATGGGGCGAAGCTTTGCGGCTAGAGCGGAATCGATTTTATCATGGCTCGGTTGCCCGAAGTCGACAAGCGAGACCTCATACGGGATTTCCTCTCCGTTCTCGGCCAGTTGCCAACCAAGAAAATCGTGCGACATGGCACTGATTTGCGTCGCGTTTACGCCGGCACATTCACAGAGGATTGCGTCAACCAAAGCGATCTCGTCTGCCGTGAACGCAGCTAGATTTGCATCGCGTAAAGCGTATGTGCGCTTTTGCTTTTTGCCGTGGTAAGAAAGTTCGCCAAAGGCAACTTCTCCAGTTTGCTCCATCCCTTTTAGAATAGGCATGATTGCGCGAGGGGCTGGGCCGTTGGGCAAGCGTTGATAAACATGCCTCGTCATGGACCTCCCAAACTGCCGATATGCAAGGAAGTCCGCATAAAACAGCAATTTGTTGAGCTTTGTGGCGCCGAATGCCTGATCGCCCGCGGAGCGGCTGCAGATGTAGAGAATAAGCTCTCTCATCTTTTCATCGTCGGGGATTTTTGAAAGGTCCAGCTTTACCATGTCTGGAGCGCACAACAAAAAAAAGGGGTTCGCGTGTCGATAGCCAAGCTAACCGAATACTGCACAAATGTCAACATTGGCGCCGCACAACAAATGACTTGAGTTGCAAATCTTTCGCCAACGCCGCTAGAAACAGCGGGTTTGGCCAGACGAGAGGCGAGAACAGATGAGCGGCAGACATATAAACCTTGCGACTATATTAACACGTCCGCTAGATTTACCCGATAGACTTCGGCTGCCACGTTTGATTGGCCCGGGCATTTTCGCCGGGTCTTGTGCAGAATCCGCCAGCAAGAAGGGTCGTTGCGTTTTGAACCACGAACAGCTTTGGGCGCCCTGGCGGTTGGGCTACGTCAAAGGAGACCGGACGGTCGCCGAGCGGCCCGTTGCGCTGCCGCCGGGGGCCGACGCGGGCTGCTTTATGTGCCGGGCCGCGGCCGATACGGCCGACCGCGAGAACCTGGTCGTACATCGCGGGCGGCGCTCGCTGGCGATCTTGAATCGTTATCCCTACAACAACGGCCACGTGCTCGTCGCCCCGCAAGAGCATCTGGCCCGGCTCGATCTGGCGCCGGCCGAAACCCACGCCGAAATGAACGCGATCATCCGCGAGTTGGTGTGTGTGATCGAACGCACGATGAACGCCGAAGGCTTCAACGTGGGCCTGAACCTGGGCCGCGTCGCGGGGGCGGGCGTGCCGGGGCACCTGCACTGGCACGTCGTGCCGCGGTGGAGCGGCGACACGAATTTCATGCCCGTGCTGGGCGGCGTGGACGTGATTCCGCAAGCCCTCGATGCCGCCTGGGAATTGTTGTCGGGCGAGTTGGCTCGTTCCCCGCTGGCGGGCGAGGGCCGATGAGCGACGGCTTATGAGCCTTGCCAAACCCGACGCCGCAGCGCAAACGGGCGAGTGGATCGCGGCGCGCGAGGCGATCTTGTTGGCGCCGTACGCGATGCACGGCGCCGACACGGCCGGCCGCAGATACCCCGAGCCGCCGCACCCGTACCGCGGCCCGTTTCAGCGCGATCGCGACCGCATCGTCCACAGCGCCGCGTACCGGCGGCTGAGCGCGAAGATGCAGGTCTTCACGGGCGAAATGGGCGATTACCATCGCACCCGGCTAACCCACACGCACGAGGTCGCCTCGGTGGCCCGCACCGTCGGCCGGGCGCTGCGGCTGAACGAGGACCTGATCGAGGCCCTGGCTTTGGCCCACGATCTCGGGCATCCGCCGTTCGGGCACGCCGGCGAAGACGCCTTGGACGAATGCCTGAAATCCGAGGGCGGCTTTTCGCACAACCGGCACGCGCTGTCGATCGTCGAAGAGTTGGAACAGCGCTATCCCGATTTTCCGGGCCTGAACCTGAGCCTCGAAGTGCTCGAAGGCCAAGCCGGGCGGATCGTCAAGGAGCAGGGCGAACTTCGCCCGCTGTTGGAAGCCCAGGTGGTCGAAGCGGCCGATAGCGTCGCTTACGACACGCACGACGCCGACGACGCCCTGGAGCTCAGGCTGCTTTCCCTCGACGAATTGCTAAAGCTGCCCTTATGGAGCGAAGCGTCGCGGCGCGTCCGGCGGCGTTACGGGACGCTCGACGACAAGCAACTGAAACGAGCCGTGCTGCACGAACTGATCGATTGGCAGGTGGGCGACCTCGTCGATCGCGCCTCGCGCCGCTTGGCGGCGGGCGACTTGCACTCGGCGGCCGAAGTGCGTCAGGCCGGGTACGTCGTCGGCGTCCATCCGGAACTGGCGGAATTGAAACGGCAACTCGAGCAATTCCTGTACGATCGCGTTTATCGGCACCCCGACGTTTTGCGTTTGCGATGGCAGGCGCAGGCCATGCTGGCGGAAATGTTCGCCGGCTACGTCGCCCGGCCCGAACTGCTGCCTGTTGGTTTTCAGGAACGAGCCGCGCGGATTGGGCTGGGGCGCAGCGTCGGCGACTACCTGGCCGGCATGACCGACCGTTTCGCCCAGCAGGAATACGGGAGATTGTTCGCCCGGCCAGGGTGAAGTGGCGGTTCCCTGTCGCCTTGCCTCGGGAAATGCTAGACTTAAGCCTAAGAGTTTTCCGCCACCAGCGGGGCGACGATCCCGCCATAGGGATTACCTTTCGGGGTAGATGCAACCGATGCCATTGATCGTACTGCGTTTGATTTTCTTCCTGGTCGCGATCGGGCTAGCGGTTTCGCTGGTGCAAACCATGCCCGAAGGCGCCAACTGGGCGCCCTTCTTGGTGTTCGGGGGAATCCTGGGCATTACGGCGATTGTCGCCGCAGTGGATGCGTTTTTCCCCAAGAAGCAGCTCGACGTGATTTCGTCGGTCTACTTTGGGCTGATCGTGGGCTTGTTTCTGACCTACGTCTTCCGGTTGGCGATGACGCCCGTGATGCCGCGCGACGTTTGGACCCGCTCGGTCGTGGAACTGGTCGTCGGATTGGTGATTTGCTATTCGTGCATCAGTTTGCTGCTGCAAACGCGCAAGGACTTCCGCTTCATCATTCCCTACGTCGAGTTTTCCAAGGAAATCAAGGGGCTGAAGCCGTACGTCCTCGACACCAGCGTGGTCATCGACGGCCGGATCGCCGACGTGGTCGAAACCAAGGTGCTGGACAGCCAATTGATCATGCCGCGGTTCGTGCTGAGCGAATTGCAGGCCATCGCCGACAGTTCCGACCGCTTGCGGCGCAGCCGCGGGCGCCGGGGGTTGGATATTCTCAATCGATTGCGGTCGAACACGGCGGTTGACCTGCAAATCTACGACCGCGTGCTGCCCGAGTTCGAAGGTCACCCGGTCGACTTGAAGCTGGTGATGCTGGCCAAGCATCTCGACGGCAAAGTGGTGACCAACGACTACAACCTCAACAAGGTCGCCAAGTTGCACGGCGTCGACGTCATCAATCTGAACGAATTGGCCAACGCGCTCAAGCCGCAGTTTTTGCCCGGCGAGTCGCTCGAAGTCCACATCGTCAAGCCGGGCGAAGAGGCCAGCCAAGGCGTGGGCTACCTCGACGACGGCACGATGATCGTGATCGAGGGGGGACGCGAGCACGTGGGGAAAACCGTGAAGATCGCGGTCACCAGCGTGTTGCAGACCAGCGCCGGGCGGATGATCTTTGGCCGCTACGAATCGCTCGCGCGGAAGGGCGGAAACGGGGCGTAGGAGACAGGGAGCGGGCGAAACGGGCGAGGGCGCCCGTCCCTCCGTGTCGGCCCGTCCCTCCGTGTAAGCAAGACGGGCGAGGGTGCCCGTCCCTCCACGTTTGCGAGACGGGCGAGGGTGCCCGTCCCTCCGTGTCGGCTACTCGCGAGGTTCGCCGATGGCCCTGAGGTACTCGGCCAGCAGGGCCTGAAGATCGAGCAGGTTCTGCCAGCGGCGGTCGTCGAGGTTGACCGGCTTGCCTTGCCCGTCGGTGTGGACCGAAGCGAGCAAGTCGCGGAGGCGAATGTGCAGGTATTCCAGCAGTTCGGAGAGTTGGGCCGCCTGGCCCGGACTGAGCCGCTCGGGCAGTTCCGGCGGCGACATGGATTGGCAGGTGAGTTGCAGATCGGGGTTTTCGCTCCAATTCAACTCGTATTCCAGACTGGCGGAACGCAACGAGGCGGCGGCGTTCTCCGGCGCGATCGTGCCGGTGCCTTTCAGATCGCCGCTGCGCAGGCTGGCCAGTCGCTCGGCGATCTCCTCGCGCGAGCCGAACAACAGCACCGAGCGGCCCAGCGAGATCATGTCGCCCACGCGCAGGATGCGAAGCTGGATGTCTTCCCCGTTGACCTTCGTGCCGTTGGTGCTTTCCAGATCGGTGAGCACCAGTTTGTCTTGATCTTCCTGGATTTTGAGATGGAACCGGCTGATCCGTTCGTCGTTGAGCTGAACGGAGTTGCCCTCTTCGCGGCCAATGGTCACGGGAGTGCTCAAGCCTTCATAGACGCGCCCCCGATCGGCGCCGTCCAAAACCCGCAATGTTATCAACGCCATGAGCCGTCGTTCAAAGTACAACTGACAAGTTCGATCCCACGGACGCCTGCGCGGACCAAGCGCTTATAGCATTCAGCCTAGCGGGGGGTCAACCCGGCGATCCGAAACGGCGTTTCGGATCGCGGCTTGAAGAACTGCACCTGAAACCTTATTCTTAACGCTCAAGGCCGCGCCCGTGGCGCAACTGGACAGCGCATCGGTCTTCGGAACCGAGGGTTGCAGGTTCGAATCCTGCCGGGCGTACTGCCTTTTTTCTCAGCTCCATTTAGTCCTGAATTATACCGTCTCGACCCGCCGCCTGTCACGTAAATTGCCGCTTGAAGCGGCGCCGCGCGGCGGTTAGTCGCTTTTCGCTCCGCGAAAGGATGTCTTTTCGCGGAGCGAAAAGCGACATTCTTTTTTGCTGCATCGAAAAGCGACCCTGGCGAGCGAAGAATTCGCTTGAAACCGCCCGTAGGCATGGCACAATCAGCGGTATGCTGATACCGCAGTTCTCTCTGCGCTGGGTGCTGGGCGTCACGGCTGCTTGCGGCGTGCTTTCGCTGGTGGCCGCCATGGCTCTGCGCGGGTCGGCCTGGGCCATGGCGATCACCCTCGCCGCCGCTTCGCTGGGGGCGACGTTGCTGGCTCACGGGTTCATGTTTTTCGTCGTGTGGGTTTTCTCCGTCATCGCAGCGCGGCGGCTGGGCGGCGTGCAAAACTCGCCGGCCTCTCCGTTCGACGCTCGCCGCTGACGGAACATATCAAGTTTGGAGGCACGGGCGCCCTCGCCCGTCATATTGGAGGCACGGGCGCCCTCGCCCGTCATATTGGAGGCACGGGCGCCCTCGCCCGTCATGTTGGAGGCACGGGCGCCCTCGCCCGTCCAGGAGACATTCGCGATGAACCGGCAGTCTCGATGCCGCGCGTTGGTTAGTCGCTATTCGCTCCGCGAAAAGACGTCTTTTCGCGGAGCGAAAAGCGACACTCGGCCAAGCATTCGCTGGAATTGGCTGCTGCTGGCCGCAGCGTGTTGGATCGCGCGGCCGTCGGCGCTGGAGGCCAGCGGTTTCACGAACATTGTCGTCGATAAATCGGGATTTGGGCTGTCGGTGCAAACCGAATGGCTCGACGGCGGCGGCTACCGGCCGGTGCGGATTACGATCAAGCCGCCGAAGCCTTCGCCCGGCGACCGCAGCTTCCACGTCGAATTCCACGCCAAAAATTTCTCCGGCGGCACGCGAGAAACGGCCGCCAGCCGCGACATCGACCTGCCCGCCGGCGTCGCCAGCGTCACGGCCACGCTGCTCGTTCCCCAGCAGTTCACCTGGCAATGGTTCGACATGTTCGTGTGGGAAGACGGCGTGCATCTCAAGCCGCTCGACATGGAGAACGTCGGCGCGGGCAGCGCGCAGGATTGGCCGGAAGGGCTGCCTCACATCCTGCTGGCGGCCGACCCGCCGCCCGTCGCCGCGGCGCCGCCTTGGGGTTCAGCGAAGCCTGGCGCGCCGCTGGTTATTTACAGCGGTTTGCCGGGCAACCCCGACTCCAGTTCGTTGGCGGCGCTGTTGCCGACGCTGAACGGGGCCAACGGTTACGCGGCCACTCCTGCCCTGCCGGCAGGCGTTGTGATCGCGCCTCAACTCGAGACGCTCGTCACCGTGCCGCTCGATCAATTGCCTGAATCGTGGCTCGCCTATTCCGGGCTCGATTTGATTTGCCTCTCGTTCGATCAGGCCCGGCAACTCGCCGCGAAGGATAAAACGCGCTGGCAAGCCATCCGGGCTTGGACCGTGGCGGGCGGTAATTTACTGATTTCCGATCTGGGCGACGACCTGGAAAAGCTGGCCGCCATCGACCGCCTGCTGGGCGAGCCGCAGGCCCGCTGGCAAATCATCGATCCGGCCGAACGCGGTTGGCAAACGCCGCAGGCGGAATGGTTCAACCCCCAGTTGCCGGCGCCTTTCGGCACGGGCGGCGGCAATTTTTCGATGCCCGGCGCCGGTGCGGTCTTGACCGGCCCCGGCGGCCAAGTGCAAATCATGGCCGGAACCGGCAACGCAGGGCTCGCGCCGCCGGCAGCGCAGCCGACGCAGCCCGCGGCGCCGACCAAGCCAGCCTTCGACCCTGCCTACCGCTATCGCAAGCACGGCCTGGGCATGCTCGTCGCCGTTTCGGCCGCCGATCTGATGGCCCAATCGAGCGCCCAGTGGGCCGGAATTCTCAACGCCCTCTCGCCCGAGCGTTGGGCCTGGTATCGCCGGCACGGCGTCTCGCCGCAGCTCGCCAACGACGACTTTTGGAACCTGCCGGTTTTGGGCGTGGGCCTGGCGCCGGTCACGGCCTTTCAGGTGCTGATCACCGGCTTCGTGATCGCCATCGGCCCCTTGAACTATTGGTGGCTGCGCCGCCGCGGCAAGCTGCACTTGCTGGTCGTCGTCGTGCCACTGAGCGCGGCGGCCGTAACCTTGACGCTCCTGGCCTATGCCGTGGCCAGTGACGGTTTTGGCGTGCGCGTGCGCGTGCGGTCCTTCACCGAGATCGATCAGCGGCGCGGCGAGGCCGCTTGCTGGTCGCGAATCGCCTATTACGCCGGCCTGGCGCCCGGCGGCGGGCTGAAGTTCGACGACACGACCGCCGTGATTCCCTTGGATTCGCAAGGGGATTACGATTCGCAACCCGCCAGCCTGCACCGCGGACTGATCTGGACGCCGCAAGGCCAGGAACTGGTGAGCGGCTGGCTGCCGTCGCGCACCCCGGTCCAGTTGCTCACTGTCCGCTCTCGGCCGACTACGGCGGGCTTGCGGATCGTGCGGGCGCCCGACGGCTCGAGTCCGTCGATCGAGAACCGCTTGCAGACGCGCATCGAGCAGTTGTTGCTGGCCGACGAGGAAGGCCAATGCTTTTCCGCCGCTGGCATCGAAGCCGGGGCGAAAGTCGCGTTGACGCCGGCCGACCTGCCGAAAGTCGGCGAGGCGTTTCGCAAAATCCTGGTGCAAACGGCGCCGGGCGTGCCGCCGGGACTCGACCGCCGAAGCTACGGCTTCTCCCGCGGGTACAATACTCGCTGGCAATCGCCGCTGAACAATTCCTTGCCCGCGGCCAGCTTGGCCTCGAGCCTGTTGGAACGGGGCATCAGCGACGTTTACCTCCAAGTGGCGCCGGGCTACGGCAGGACCGGCGGATTGCCGCCGCGGACTTACGCCGCGATCGTCTCGCGCTCGCCCGAGACCGACTACGGCGTCGAAGAAGTCGAAGAGGCGGGCAGCCTGCACGTCATCCTGGGGAAGTGGTAGGCAAGGCATGATCGACGCCCATCCGATGATCGAGTTGCGCGGCGTGCATCGCCACTTCGGCGCCACGCGGGCGGTCAACGACGTCAGCTTCGAGGTGGCCCGGGGGCAGGTCTTCGGCTACATCGGCCCCAACGGGGCCGGCAAGACGACCAGCATGCGAATTCTGGCCACGCTCGATCAGCCGACCGCCGGCGACGCCTTCGTCGACGGCTTTTCGGTGATCGACGATCCCGACCGCGTGCGCTTCCGCCTGGGCTTCATGCCCGACTATTTCGGAACCTACGCCAACGTGAACGTCCGCGAATATCTCGATTTCTTCGCCCGCGCGTATGGACTGCGCGGCAGCGAGCGGAGTCGCGCCTTGAGCTACGTGATGAGCTTCACCAAGCTCGACACGCTGGCCGAAAAGCCGATCGACGGACTTTCCAAAGGCATGAAGCAGCGGCTCTGCCTCGGCCGGGCCATGATTCACGATCCGGGGGTGATGATTCTCGACGAACCGGCCGCCGGGCTCGACCCGCGGGCGAGGATCCAGTTGCGCGAGATGATCCGCCAACTGGCCGCCGACGGCAAGGCGATCCTGATCAGTTCGCACATCCTCACCGAACTGGCCGAAATGTGCGACCTGGTCGGCATCATCGAGCAAGGACGCCTGCTGGCCGTGGGCAACGTGGCCGAAATTCAACGCTCCAGCGCCGCTTTGCAGACCACGCCGATCCAGGCCCGCGTGCTCGGCGGGGCCGGCGCCGTCGCCGAGTGGCTCGCCGGCCGGCAAGACGTGCAAGAAATCCGCACCGACGGCGAATTGGCGATGTTCGAGCATTGCGGCGACCGCGAGGCGGAAGCCCAATTGTTGCGCGAGCTGATCGAAGCCGGCTTTCGCGTCGTCGCCTTCGGCAGCCAAACGCGATCGCTGGAAGAGGTATTCATGCACGTCACCCGCGGACACGTCCAATGACCGCCATCGAACCGCCGCTCTCGAAAGTCGATTCCGGCGAGGCGCCCGCCGCCCGGCGGCCGAACCTTTGGGATCGGCTCGATCGGCTCGCCGAGCGCGCCGGCGAGTGGCTGAACCCGATTCTCGTCAAGGAAACGCGGCAAGCCCTGAAGAGCCGCCAGTTCATGATCACCTTCACGCTGGTGCTGGTTTGCTCGTGGGGCTGGTCGATGCTCGGGGTCTCGCTGATCGGCCCGAACATCTATCACGGCTATCACGGCTGGGACATGTTCTGCGGTTATTTCGTGATTTTGGCCTTTCCGCTGCTGGTGATCGTGCCGTTCGGCGCCTTCCGCTCGCTGGCCGGCGAACGCGAGGATGGCACCTACGAACTGCTCTCGGTGACGACCTTGCGGCCGCGGCAAATCGTGAGCGGCAAGCTGGGCAGCGCCGTCGTGCAGATGCTGGTCTATTTTTCGGCAGTGTCGCCCTGTCTGGCGTTCACCTACCTGCTCAAGGGCATCGACTTTCCCACGGTGTTGTACGTGATGGCTTGCGCTTTTCTGGCTTCGCTGGGGCTGGCCGTGGTCGGCCTGGTCGTGGCCACGGCGACGACCGAGAAGCACTGGCAGATCGTGCTTTCGGTGGCGTTGTTGTTCGGCTTGGGGTGGTGCTTTTTCTTGAGTCTGGCGTTCGTACTGGGGGAACTCTCTCGCAGTCCGCTGCCGTTTCAGGACGGGGATTTCTGGGTCTTCAACGCCGCCTTGCTCACGGACTACCTCTCTTACTTCGTGCTGCTGTTTTGCGTCGCGTCGGCGCAATTGACGTTCGCCAGCAACAATCGTTCGAGTTTGCTCCGCGCGGTGATGCTCGGCCAGCAGGCGTTGTTCACCGGCTGGATGGGCTGGAGGTTCGCCAAAGACGATGGCGAGCTCATGCTCGTCGTGCTGTACCTGGCTTTCAGCGGCTTGCACTGGGGAGTGATGGGCGCGTTCATGAACGGCGAATCGCCCGAGCTGTCCGGGCGCGTCAAACGGCAGTTGCCGCAAAGCTTTCTGGGCCGCGCCTTTTTGACCTGGTTCAATCCGGGCCCGGCCGCGGGTTACGTGTTCACCGTGGTCAACATGGCGAGCGTGCTGCTGCTGGCAGGGATCGCACTTGTCGCCGGGGCAATGTTTTTACCGGGCCGGGCTTCTCCGGTGCTCGGCGCCAATCCGTACCCGACGCTGATCGCGTTCGGCGTGGCCGAGTTCTCTTATCTGGTGATCTATCTGGGCCTGGGGCGCTGGCTGACGGCCGTTTTGCGGCGCCTCAATCAAGGCCGAATGCTGTTGGGCGCCCTGGTGCAGGTGCTGTTGCTGCTGGCGGGCTGCTGCGCGCCGCTGACGATCCACTTGATGATCGCCGACATGCGCGACGATTATTCGCTGTTGGAGATCAGCAATCCGTTCTGGACGCTGGAAGAGATTCTCACCCACCGTTCGCTCTCGCCCGAGACGACGATCGTTGTGTTCGTGCTGCCGATCGTCGCCGGACTGGTGTTTCTGGGCAACTTGCCGAGCGTCGTCGCCGCGGTGCGCCAGGTGCGGATCGCCAAGCCGCAGCGCGTCGCCGAGGAAGACGAACTGTTCGAGCTCCAGCGCCATCCGCCGCAGCCGGTCATCGACCCGTTGGCGGATTGATTCGCTACTCCGGCGCTTGATTTCCAAAACCGCGGCTTCCGACGCTATGGACGAGCATGAACGATTTGCCGCCGATCGATGATCGGACCCCCTCGATGCCGCCGGAGGACCGCCGGCTGAGCCAGGAATCGAGCCTCCGCCGGCTGCGCCCGCCGCTGAAGATCGCCGGTTACGAGCAAGAGGAATTCATCGGCCGCGGCGCGTTCGGCGAGGTTTGGTCGGCGATCGACAGCAACAGCGGGCGCCGCGTGGCCATCAAGTTCTACAGCCGCCGCGGCGCGCTCGACTGGTCGAACATGGCCCGGGAGGTGGAGAAGCTCCGCTTTTTGTTCACCGATCGTTACGTGGTCCAATTGCTGCAAGTCGGCTGGGACGCCGATCCGCCCTACTTCGTGATGGAGTACATGTCGTTCGGGTCGCTCGCCGATCTGCTGCACCGCGGCGCGCTGCCGGTCGACGACGCGGTGAAACTGTTCAAAGAAATCGCCCTGGGCCTGGCCCACGCCCACGGCAAGGGCGTGCTGCACTGCGATCTCAAGCCGAACAACATCATGCTCGACCAGGACGGCAAGCCGCGGCTGGCCGACTTCGGGCAATCGCGGCTGCGGCACGAGCACGCGCCGTCGCTGGGAACGTTCTTCTACATGGCGCCCGAACAGGCCGATCCCGAGTCGCTGCCCGACGTCCGCTGGGACGTTTACGGTCTGGGCGCCATTTTGTACCAGATGGTCGTCGGCAAGGCTCCCCATCAAACCGAGGAACTGCTGGCCGAACTGTCGTCGCGAGACACGCTGCAAACCCGGCTCGACTGTTACCGGCAGTCGCTGAAGAAGGCGCCCAAGCCGACCGAACACCGCCGGGTGCGCGGGATGGACTCGGCCTTGGCCTCGATCATCGACCGTTGCCTGGCGCTCAATCCCCGCCATCGCTACTCGAACGTGCAGGCCCTGCTCGAGGCGCTGAAGCAGCGCGACACGCGACGCGCTCAGCGGCCGATGCTGCTGTTGGGCGCGCTCGGCCCGGCCGTCGTCGTGCTGTTGATGGCGGCCATTTCGTTGTGGCTGTTTCGCGATATCCTGGCCACCGCCGAGCGGCAATTGATCGGCCGCACGCTGGAGAGCAACGGCTTCGCCGCGCACCTGGTCGGCGCCCGGTTCAGCCTGGAAATCGACAAGCGCTGGCGAGTGCTCGAACGCGCGGCGAGCGATCCGCAATTGCACCGACTGCTGAAACAAGCGGCGCAGGAGGGGGACGGAAGCGAAACGCACGCGGCGCTGGCGCGGTGGATCGAGACGCAGCGAAAGGCCGGCAACGCCCAATTCAGCGCCAGCCTTGCCGCGTCGAATTGGTACCTGATCGATCGCCAGGGGCGGATGCAGGCGATCAGTCCGCCCAGCCCGAATTTAATCGGAGAATACTTCGGTTATCGCGATTATTTTCACGGCCGGGGCGACGAGCCGGCCAACAAGCGAGACGCGCCCAAGCCGATCCGCGAGCCGCACCGGTCGAATATTTACTTGAGCAAGCCGGAGAATATGCTTGCCGTCGCATTCAGCACGCCGATCCTCGACGCCGCAGGCGGCCGCAACGAAACCCTGGGCGTGCTCGTCATGGAAGCCGATTTGGGGCACTTTGCGGAGTTTGCCGGCGCGCGGCATCAGTTCGCGGCGATCGTCGACCTGCGGCCCGACGAAACGGGGAAACGGGGCCTGATCGGCGAGCATCCGGCGTTGCACGGCCGAAATGCCGAATCGGAGCGTTTTTACGTCGCCCCGCCGACGCTCGAACGCCTCGAACGGCTGCGCGCGGAACATGCGGCCCGCGTTTCAGGACAAAACGTCGATTTAGACGTCGAACAGCAAAAGAAAAACGCCCTGGGGCAATTCGAGTTCTATCACGATCCGCTCGAACCGGACGGCAAGACCGGCTGGCTGTGCGGCGCGGAACCGGTCTTCGTGGCCCGCTCCGGACATCGCGTCTACGACAGCGGCTGGTGCGTCCTCGTCGAAGAGCGGCAGCGCGAGGTGCTCGCGCCTTTGCACGACCTGTGGGGCTTGGTCGTCAGGGGCGGACTGGCAGCGCTTGCCTTGGTCGTGCTCGTGCTGACCGGGCTTTGGATTTACGTCCTCGTGCGGCTGCACGTCGCCGACGACGCGCGGCGCTTCGTTCGCCGCCTGGTCGGAATGACCGGGACGGCGGGCGGGCCGAGCGAGCGAATATCGGAAATGTCCGGATCGATGTCTGCGACGGCGGGAACCGCCGGAACGTCGGAGCATAAATCGGCGGGAGGCGAGCATGGCTGATCTGATCGCCGAAGGAGATCGCCCCGAATTACGCTGGCAGAAGAAGTTGCCCGCCGGCGCCAGCGTCGTCGTGGGCAAAGAGCCGTCGGAGTGGTCGGTTCCCTGGGAACCGTGGCTTTCGCGCCGGCACGTCGAACTGATGCTCGATCGCGACCGCCTGAACGTCAAGCGGTTGCCGGCGGCCCGCAATCCCGTCTATTTCCAGGGGCGCGAGGCCGACGCGTTTCAGATGAAAAACGGCGACTGCTTCGTCATCGGCAAAACCGTGTTCTCGCTGAGAATCGACCAAGAGTCGTCGTCGGCTCAGGGGCGAAAGCTGGCCCAAGCCTACTCGATCGGCGTCGACCAGTTGCACGGCATCCCGTTTCGCGACGCTCCGCACCGCATCGACGTGCTCGGGCGGTTATCGAACGTGATCTCGGGCGTGACCGACCGCACGGAACTCTACGTGCAAACCGTGAACCTGCTGTTGGAAGGCATTCGCCGGGCCGACGCGATCTCGGTGGTGTCGTTGGACGAGAAAGAAGGACGCCGCGAAGTCAGAACGCTGTACGCCGATCACCGCATGACGAGCGGGGCCGACGTGCAGCCCAGCCGCCGGCTGGCGGCGGAAGCCCTTGCCGAGTTGAAAAAAAGCGTGGTCCACGTCTGGTCGCCCGAGCGCGACGCCGCGATCGATCCGTACACGATGCGGAGCCAATTCGATTGGGCGTTTTGCACGCCGTTGCGGGGCGACGCCTGCCAGGGCCTGGGAATTTACGTCGCCGGGCAGTTCATGCCCGGCGCCGCCACGTTCGAACGCACGTCGCAGGAGGCGGGCGATCTCGACGAGGACGTGAAGTTCGCCGAGTTGGTGTCGACCATCGTCAGCTCGCTGTTGGAAGTGCAAAACCTGGAACATCGCCAATCGGTGCTCAGCCACTTCTTCTCGCCCCGCGTGCTGCCCTTGTTGATGGCCGCCGATCCGGAAAAGGCGCTCAAGCCGCGCGAAACGGAAATCACCGTGATGTTTTGCGATTTGCGAGGCTTTTCGAGCAAGGTCGAGGCCGCCGGCGAGGCCCTGCTGCCGATTCTCGAACGCGTCAGCCGCGCCCTGGGCGTGATGTCGCGATGTATTCTCGAACGCGGCGGCGCCGTGGCCGATTTTCTCGGCGACGCCGCCATGGGCTTCTGGGGCTGGCCGCTGCGAAACGAGGACGATCTTCAGCAGGCCTGCCTCGCGGCAATCAGCATCCACGAGGCGTTCGAAAAATTCTCGCGCCAGCCCGACGATCCGTTGTACGGCTTCATGGCGGGCGTGGGGCTTGCCACGGGGCATGCCGTGGCGGGGCAAATCGGGAGCCTCGACCAGACCAAAGTCTCCGTGTTCGGACCTTGCGTCAATTTGGCCTCGCGGTTGGAAGGACTGACGAAGATCCTGCGGGCCCCGGTCCTGCTCGACGAGACCACGGCCAAGGCGGTCCACGAGCGGATGTCGCCCGAGGTCGTCCGCTGCCGGCGGCTGGCGTTGATCAAGCCCTACGGCTTGACGGCGCCGTTGATGGTCAGCGAATTGCTGCCGCCGGCCGCGAAGGACTCGCGGCTCAGCGACGAAGACCTGGCCAACTACGAAGCCGCGTTGACCGCGTTCTTGAGCGGCGATTGGCATGTGGCCTACGAGCGGTTGCACCACGTCCCGGTCGACGACCGCGGCAAGGATCTGCTGACCAGCTTCATTTTGCAGCACGACCGCACTCCGCCGCCCGGCTGGGACGGCGTGATTGCGATGGAGCGGAAAAGCGGTTAATCCCCTCTCCCTCCGGGAGAGGGTTAGGGTGAGGGCGCATCTGCCTGCAACGCGTCCCCTCACCCCAGCCCTCTCCCAAAGGGAGAGGGAGCTAGAGCACCGGACAGCACTCTTCCGCCGGGAGCCAAAATCCCCCTCGCCCCCGGTGGCGCCCGTACATTAAGATAGGGGGCTTGCCCTGAGCACGGATCGATCGCAAACGGGCCGAGGAATCCATGGATGGTTGGGATGTGGCATTGTTGGCCGGCGCCAGTTACGTGGCCGTGACGGTCTTGGTTCGCTTCATGTTGGCCGAGCGCAACAAGCTCTTGGCCGATTTCCAGAAGCAGATCGAGGCCGCTCAGGCCCAGCAGCGCGCCGAGAAAAAAGCTCGGGCGCAGGCCGATCGTAAGGACGCCGCTTGAAGCCCACGGCGGCCAACGGGCGGCGTGAATCCGAGATTTTGGCATGGATCGAAAACTGTACATCGAAACCGTCGGCTGCCAGATGAACATGCTCGACAGCGAGCTGGTCGTGGCCAGCCTCCGCCGCCAGGGCTATCGGCTGGTCGATACGCCCCGAGAGGCCGACACGATTCTGTTCAACACGTGCAGCGTCCGGCAGCACGCCGAGGACAAAATCTATAGCGCCCTGGGCCGTCTGAAACATGCCAAGCAGCGGCATCCGGAAAAGATCATCGGCGTGCTGGGCTGCATGGCCCAGAAAGACCAGAAACTGATCTTCGAGCGCGCCCCTTACGTCGATCTGGTCGTCGGCCCCGGGCAGTTGCACCAGATCCCCGCGTTGATCGCCGAGATCGCCGCCGGCGGCGGACCAAGGATGGAGGTCAGCCTCGATCGCACGGCCGGCAACCGGGCGGAAATCGAACAGAGCTTCGAAAGTTACGACCCGCTGCGCGACGAGCAGATGCGGCCGACGCCCTATCAGGCGTTCGTGCGGATCATGATCGGCTGCGACAAGTTCTGCACCTATTGCATCGTCCCCTCGGTGCGCGGCCCCGAGCAAAGCCGGCCGGCCGCACGAATCGAAGCCGAAGTCCGCCAACTGGCCGCCGAGGGATGCCGCGAGATTACGCTGCTCGGCCAGACGGTGAACAGCTATCGCCACACGGCCGACGGCCGGACCACGCGGCTTTCGGACCTGATCTACCGCCTGCACGACGTCGAGGGCATCGAACGGATCAAGTTCGTCACGAACTATCCCAAGGACATGACCGACGACTTGCTCGAAGCCGTGCGCGACTTGCCCAAGTGCTCGCACTATCTGCACGTGCCTTGCCAGAGCGGCTCGAACGAAGTGCTCAAGCGGATGAAACGCGGCTACACGGTGGAGGAATACCGCGAGATGCTGGCCCGCATTCGCGCGGGCGTTCCCGATGCCGCCGTGACCAGCGACTGGATCGTCGGCTTTTGCGGCGAAACCGACGCCGACTTCCAGGCCACGGCCGATCTGGTGCGCGAGGGGCGGTTCAAGAACAGCTTCATCTTCAAATACAGCGCTCGGCCCGGCACGAAGGCCGACGAGCGCTTTGCCGACGACGTGCCTGAAGAGGTGAAGCGGACCCGGAACAACGAGCTGCTGGCGATTCAAAACGCGATCAGCGAGGAAGACAACCAGGCCTTTCTCGGCCGGCGCGTGACCGTGCTGGTCGAAGGGCCGAGCAAGACCAGCCGCAAGCAAGCCGCCGAGGGCGAGGTCTTGCAGATGACCGGCCGCACGAACTGCGACCGCATCGCCGTGTTCGAGGCCAACCGCCGGTTGATCGGGCGCTTCGTGCCGTTGACGGTCTACGATGCCAACGCCTTCACGCTGTTCGCCAGCGTCGTGACCGAGCACGTGGGCCCCGAGGTGTATAGCCTGTCGTGAAGCAGCGGCGGTTTCGGCATATAATGAAAAAGTTGGTTCCTCCGCGGAATCTGTGGGTGGATTTTCGCTTTTGAGTAGCACTACCGTGCGTTTTTCGAAGCATGACCGGGCAATGAATGTTCGATACAAGCACTCCAAAACTGCTCCGCAAAGCCGAGCGCGGCGGAGCCGCACCCAAAGTAGTAGGCACACTCCGTGTGCCGTGACCGGCGCTATGTTTACGTCGCATCACAGGTTGAATCGCATCCAGGCATCCATTGCCCGGCCATGCCTTTTCTAGGCTTGTCAAGAGGCGTTTGGAAAGCGGATTGCGGGCCTCGATCTCCGTACCGCGATCGGGCGTTTTTTTCGATGTTGAAAAAAACGTGCAGCGAAAACGGCGAGGGTTCGGTCGCAGGGTTGTGTTCTGGTAAGTCGCGGTCGGCCCGTGGCGCCGGGCGGCTTGCGAGTCGGGTAGCTCCAACCTTTTACCTGGAATGTACCGCCCAAAGAGCGGACAATCGAATTGGCTACATGGGAGATTTGACCGACGGACGCCGC
>Ga0307374_10000665_pt1 | contig 65121 bp, 70 predicted proteins | sample OX3MG_FD_202532 | JGI IMG/M metagenome (GOLD analysis project Ga0307374, IMG submission 202532) | Soil microbial communities from Risofladan, Vaasa, Finland - OX-3 | ecosystem: Environmental > Terrestrial > Soil > Coastal area > Acid sulfate soil | place: Finland: Risofladan, Vaasa | collected... | reverse complement strand
AGCCGAACCGGTCGGGCCGCCACTCTGGCCGGTCGTCGCCCAAAATGGCGAAGCTCGCCACCTTTTGATTTACAGAGGATTGGCCGCGCACCTCGTTGGACGCGACAAACGTGTCGCCTGCGCTCGGGTGAGAACGTACACCTCCGCCCGGCAAGCGGGCGGCATCCGGTCGGAACAAAACTGGCATCAGTACACGCTCGTCGGCCGCGAGTTTTTGCGCAGCCCAGGGTGGTGTCGCAAAGTTGAGTTGGTCCCCCACACCAACCCGAAGCGTAAGCGAGGAAATACCCGATTTTGCCTCGCTTACGCTTCGGGTTGGTGTCTATTCACCCCGACCAACTCAACTTTGCGACACCATCCGACGGCGCGACGGCTGGTGTCGGTGGCCGCAATCGGCTATTTTTGGACATTCTTGCTTGCGGCGAACGGTGCCACAGCAAAGCGTCCCGGCAAGTCCCTACCAGGCGGTATGACCCATGAATCGGTTCCGAACGCAACCCGCGTCTGTCGTGTTGTTGACCCTGCTGGCACTGAGCTGCCTGGCCGGAGCGGGCTGGCTGCAAGTCGGCGGCTATCAGGCCATGACGGCGATGGGAGCCGTCGAACACGAAGCCATCGAACTCTGGGCGCCGCTCAAAAGCCCCAAGTACGCGACTTATGAAAAGATCGCCTTGCTCGCCAACGTCGGAGTGGCGATCGCCGGGCTGCTCTACGCCTTGATGCTCGTCGGGCAGGTCAAGAACGCTCCGCAAGGCACCGCGCGGATGCAGGAGATCGCCCGTGCCGTGCGCGAAGGCGCCGACGCCTATCTCTATCGCCAGTTTCGCGTCGTCGGCCTGTTGATCGGCGTGATCACGTTCGTGCTCTACTTCGCCGCCGTGAAGTCCAAGACGCCGGCTGAAATCGCCATTGGGCGTGCCATCGCGTTCCTCGTGGGTTCCATCTTTTCCGCCACCGTCGGCTTCGTCGGCATGCGGCTGGCAACCATCGGCAACCTGCGCGTGGCCACCGCGGCCCAGGAGAGTTTTGGACGGGCATTGCAACTTGGCTACCGCACCGGCACCATCACCGGCATGCTCACCGACGGCCTGGGACTGCTGGGCGGCTCGATCATCTTCTTGATCTACGGCGAACACGCCTACGAAGCGCTGCTCGGATTCGGGTTCGGCGGGACGCTCTTGGCCCTCTTCATGCGCGTCGGCGGCGGCATCTACACCAAGGGCGCCGACGTGGGCGCCGACCTGGTGGGCAAGCTCGAAGCCGGCATCCCTGAAGATGATCCCCGCAACGCCGCCACGATCGCCGACAACGTGGGCGACAACGTCGGCGACTGCGCCGGCATGGCCGCCGACATCTTCGAAAGCTACGAAGTCACCATCGTCGCCGCTATGATCCTGGGCATCGCCAGCTTCGGGCACAAGGGCGTCATCTTTCCGTTGCTCGTGCGGGCCATCGGCGTCATCGCCAGCATCATCAGCACCTACAGCGTGCGGGCGGGCGACAAAGGCACGGCCGCCCAGGCGATGAAAAGCGTCAACCGCGGCTTCGTCATCGGCTCGCTGATCAGCGTGCTGGGGTTCATCGTGCTGGGTTGGGCATACCTCAATTTCAATCAGGAGTATCTCGATCAATACCCGCAGGCCATCGCCGGCTTTCCGGGTCATACGCCCGAAAACGTCACCGCCGGCCTGCCCGTCTGGGCGACGTTCAACGTCGCGGGGCTCGACATGCGGCCGGCGTGGACCTGCCTGGTGGGCATTATTCTGGCCGTGTTTCTCAACAAATGCACCGAATACTACACCGGCACCGAATACTCGCCGGTGAAGAGCCTGGCCAAAGCCTGCACGACCGGGCACGCCACCAACATCATTCAAGGCTTCGCCGTCGGCTATGAGAGCACCGTGGCCGCCGTGTTCATCATCGCCGGCGCCATCCTGGCAAGCGTCTTGATCTACTCCGGCACCAACGCCACGTTCGTGGCCTTCGGCGTGGCCATGTGCGGCATCGGCATGCTCACGCTCACCGGCAACACCATCTCGATGGACGTGTTCGGTCCCGTGGCCGACAACGCCAACGGCATCGGCGAAATGGGATACGACGCCCAGGCGATGGGCGAAAAAGCCTACAAAGAATCGCGGCAAATCCTGGCCGATCTCGACGCCGTCGGCAACACCACCAAGGCCATCACCAAGGGCATCGCCATCGGCTCGGCCGTGATCGCCGCGGTCTCGCTGTTCAACAGCTTCATCGTGTCGGTCGGATCGGGCGGACAAGGCGAGTCGGCCACCATCACCGAAGACGTCTACGCCAAGGTGGCGGCGCTGCTGACGGTCTCCAATCCGCACCTGTTCATCGGCATGCTGCTCGGCGGGGCTGTGCCGTTTCTGTTCAGCTCGATGACCATTCGGGCGGTCGGCCGCGCCGCCTATCTGATCGTCAAGGAGTGCCGCATCCAGTTCCGCGACAAGGAAATCTGGGAAGGGACCAAGAAGCCCGACTACGGCCGCGTGGTCGATATCTGCACGATGGCCGCCCAGAAGGAACTGGTGGGGCCGGCCCTGCTCGCCATCTTGGTGCCCACGCTCGTCGGCTTCGGTCTGGGCACCATTGCCCTGGCCGGTTTCCTGGCCGGCATGATCGTCACGGGACAGTTGTTGGCCGTCTTCATGGCGAACGCCGGCGGCGCCTGGGACAACGCCAAGAAGACCATCGAAGACGAGCCGAGGAACGCCGAAGCCAACACCGGCAAGGGCAGCGAGAAGCACAAGGCGGCCATCACCGGCGACACCGTCGGCGATCCGCTCAAAGACACCGCCGGGCCGGCGATCAACCCGCTCATCAAAGTCATGAACATGGTCAGTCTGCTGATCATCGGCTTGATCTTGCCTTACGACAAAGAGTTGATCGACCGCATGGGCGTCGCCTGGCAACAAACGTATCTTCCCGACGGCGTGAAACCGCACGACGCGCTGTTCTGGGGCTCGATCGTCGTGTCGGCGGTGGGCCTGGCTTGGGCGATTTGGCAGTCGAAGCACGAAACGCCCGACATGCAGGGCTAGCCGGGCAGCGGCTCCAGCACGACCCCCAACGGAGACGTCACCTTCTTGCTGGCGAACAGGTCGGGGCCGGCCGAGCGGATTTGGTCGCGCTTCAGTTCCGCGACTTCCTTGGGGCCGGTCCAGACGATGCCGCGACCGCTCTGATGGATCTCCTGAGCGAGTTGAAACGACTTGGTCTGATCGTAGCCGAACACCTTCATGAACGTTTCGATCACGTAGGCAAACGTGTGGTCTTCGTCGTTCAGCACCACCACCGCGTAGGGCGGCAGCTTTTTCGGCTTCCGCTTGGCGGATTCCGGTGCGTCTTCCTGGACCGGTTCGGCGACTGCTGCATTTTCAGCCATAACTTCAGAATACCGGTCACGGCTTGGGGCTGCAACCTTCCGCAACCGCGTCAACGGCACGTTCCGCACTTTCGGCAAATCCGTCCGCAACGGTTCCCTTGCCGGTCGCCGCCGCCCCATTCGTATCCTATGTTTCTCCAGGGCGGTTCCCGAACGCGACTTCGCCGGCGCCTGGCAGATTCCATGATCAAATTGACCCAGCTTGGCGGAGACGAGTTCGTTCTCAACGCCGAGCTGATCAAGTACGTCGAGCGGCGGCCCGACACCATCGTCTCGTTGACTAACGGCGAACGGCTGGTGGTCCGCGAAACGATGGACGAGGTGCTGCGCCGGGCCATCGATTATCAGCGGTCGAAACAACTTTTCCCGAAAGCAGAAGAACGCCAACCATGGACATCGCGACCCTCGGTGGCATCGGCGGCGGCTTCACGCTGATGCTCGTGGCCCTGTTGCTGGCCGGCAGCCACGGCAACGCCGGCGGTGTCTCGCTGGGACAGTTCATCGACCCGCCCGCCGCCATCATGGTCGTGGGCGGCGGCCTGTGCGTGGTCCTGACTTCGGTGCCGCTGAAAAAGTTTCTCACGCTGCCCAAGATGATGCTGAAATTGGCCGTCAACCGCGGCGAAGACCTCTCCGGGCTGGTCGGGCAGATCGTGGCCCTCTCGGAGCTGGCACGCAAAGACGGGCTGCTGGCGCTGGAGGCCAAGGTGCCCGAACTCGCCAACCACACGCTGTCGCTCGGCGTGCAAATGGCCGTCGATGGCACGCGGGCGGAAGTCATCCAGGAGATCCTCCGCACGGAAATGAAAGCTGAAGAGGCGCGTCACCACGTCGGCAAACGCATGTTCGACATCATGGGACGCTGCGGCCCCGCGTTCGGCATGATCGCCACGTTGCTGGGCCTGATCCTCATGCTCGGCAACCTCGACGACCCCGACTCGATCGGCCCGTCGATGGCCATGGCCCTGGTGGGCACGCTGTACGGTGCGGCCATGGCCAACATGATTTGCATGCCCTGCGCCGAGAAGCTGGCCTACCTGAGCCACCAGGAGCAGTTGGCCAAAGAGATCGTGCTGCGGGGAGTGCTGGCCATCCAGGCCGGCGACAGCCCGCGCGTGGTCGAACAGAAACTGAACGCATATTTGCCCGCCGAGAGCCACGGCGCCTTGGAGGCAGCGGCCTGAACATGACGAACGCGGCGCAACAGGTCGAAGAAGGACTGCCCGAATGGATCATGTCGTATGCCGACATGATTACCATTTTGATGGCTTTTTTTGTGGTGATGTACTCGATGGCCGGCGCCAAAGACACCGTGAAAGAAGCGGCCGTGCTGCGGTCGCTGCGGCAGAACCTTGGGCCCTTCAAAGACATCTTTACGTCGTTTCAGCCGGCGAAGTCGAGGTTTTCCGAGATGGGTGGCGGCACGCGGCCTTCGCGGCCGGGCGAACATGGACCGTTGGGGCACGGCCCGGCGGGCTCCGGGGCCGCGGCCAGAAACAATGTCCCGCGGCTCACCGCCGGCCAACCGCTCGCCCGAGGCGGCGTGATTTACTTTGCCCAGGGCGCCGCCGGCCTGTCGGAAGAGAACAAGACGCAGCTCGATCTGGCGGTCGAAGAGCTGTCGGGCAAGCCGCAGCGAATCGAGGTCCGCGGCCATGCTTCGCGTCGCCCGCTGGCTGAGAACTCGCCCTATCGCGATCACTGGGATTTGGCCTATGCCCGTTGCCGAGAAACGATGGATTACCTGGTGGCCCACGGCATCGCCCCCGAACGGATCCGTTTGGGAGTGGCATCGCAGACTTCGTCGCAGGCGGCCAGCCGGCCGCTGCTGTTGGTCAGCGAATCCTGGGTTGAAATTTACATGCTGAACGAGTTCCGAGATCGGCGTGAAACGCTGGAACAAGAGTACGAGCAGGAGAAAGCGTTATGAGTGCAACCGCGACAGCTTCGTCCGCGACGCCCGCCGATGCGGCGCCGAGCGGCAAGAAATCGGGCTGGTTCTGGAAAGTCGTGGTGTTGGGGCTGATCCTGGCGGTCATCGGCGCGGAGTGCCTGTTTGCCTTCGTTTATGTGACGATGGCCACCGACAAAACGATGCACCCGGAGCCCGCCGCCCCTGCCGCCAAGCCGGCCAAGCACGAAACGGGGCACACCGAAAAACCTGCCGGCGAACATGGCAAGGTGGGCGAACACGGCGAATCAAGCGAGGCCGGGGGAGAACGTGAGATTGATATGGGCGAATACAGCCTGACCGCGTTCCAGCCGGCGTCGAACACGACGCTGCTGGTCAACTTCCACCTTTATGGAACGATTGCCGGCGAGGAAGAAGAGTACTTCGCCGGCAGTTACGAGGCCAACAAGCACCGCATTCGCGACCAGGTGTTGACGACGATCCGCAGCGCCGAGATCGCCGATTTGACCGATCCAGGGTTGGGCTTGATCAAAAGGCAGATTTTGGAGAAAACTAACCGCACTTTGGGCAAGCCGGTCCTGCAAGGCATCGTTTTCAGCGATTTTTTGGCAGTCGAGCAGTAGGTGCGATGACGGATCAACCGCCGCCGGTCAACAACGACGAAATCGAACGACTGCTCCAGCAAGCCGGCGAGGCGGTGTCCGGAGTGCCGGCCGCCGCCGGCGGCAGCCATGAAACACCTGCCACTGGCCGACCGACGGAGGCGGCCACCGCCGCGCCTCCGCGCCGGCCGGAAGCGGCCGCGCCGCGCGACGAAGCGATTGCGTCGGCCGACATCGAGCTGTTGCTGAAACAGGCCCAGGACGCGATCGCCTCGATCGACAAGCCGCATGAATCGCTGGCGGCCTCGGCGAAGTCGTTCCAGTTGGAGGAGCTTTCGGGTGCCGCGCCCAACACCGAACGCGCCACGTTGGAGTTGATTCGCGACGTGGAGCTCGACGTGCGGATCGAATTCGGCCGCACCCAACTCTACCTGGAAGACGTTCTCAAGCTTCGCAAGGGGTCGGTCGTGGCGCTCGATAAATTGGCGGGCGATCCGGTCGATGTGTTTGTCAACGGCCGGTTGATCGCCAAAGGCGAGGTGTTGGTGTTGAACGATAATTTTTGCGTCCGCGTGGCGGAGTTGATCGCAGGCGAGCAGCCTGGCTAGGCGGGTGGACGTAGGGTGGAAAAAGCGAGCTTGCGAGCGCCGGCCCACCGATAGCGACGTCGTTTTTATGGTGGGCCGGCGCTCGCAAGCTCGCTTTTTCCACCCTACGACGATAAAAAGACACAATGGGCATGGATGCCGCTGATGACTTCGTTTCCACTCGTTCCAATTCCAACGCCGCGGGCCTCCGCGGCCCGTTCCCTGCGCAACGCGATGTTCATCATCGGCGCCTGCGTCGCCTGCCAGCTTGCCTTGCTGGCTGGTTCGGTACGGGCCGACCCCTCCGGCGTCGAGCGTGCCGCGTATGCTGCCGAAGTTCGCGGTAGCGGCCCGCCAACCGCGGCGCAGCCTGCCGCGCGTCAGCCGACCAAGCCCACGCGGCAGAACGCGGGCGGCCTGCCGTTGCCGCCGCGGCACGCCGCGCCCGATGGCGACGGCGCCCCCACGAACGCCGCCCGGCCGATCAGGCCCGCCACGGGCATTACGACCGGCGTCGCCAGCCTGGTGTTGGTGCTGGCGATTTTTTTTGCCGCCGCCTGGGCGCTGCGCCGCGGCGCGCCAAAGGGTGCGGCGAAGCTGCCGGCCGAAGTCGTCGAGGTGCTTGGCCGCGCGCCGCTGGCCGGTCGACAGTTTGCTTATCTGGTGCGTTGCGGCAACAAGTTGCTGCTGGTCCACCTCACGCCCGGCGGCGCGGAGACGCTCACCGAGATCACCGAGCCGGCCGAGGTCGACCGGCTGGCCGGCCTGTGCCGCCAGGCGCATCCGCAAAGCGCGACCGCTTCGTTCCGACAAGTCTTCCAGCAGTTTTCCCGCGACAAAAACACCGTCGAGGCCACGGAATGAAGAACGAGAAAATGAATGCCGAGCGAGTTATTGCGACCCTGCTTCTCGGCCTGCTCGTCGGAGTCTGCGGACCTTCGACCGCTGTGGGGCAAGAACGCGCCAACACTCCGGCGCGGGTCGAGCTGCCCAGCATGCCCAGCATGTTGTCGGGCGGGCCGGGCGCCTGGACCAGTCCGGAAGGGCTGACCTCGTCGCTGCAGATCATGCTCACGCTGACCGTGCTGAGCATGGCCCCGGCCGTGCTGCTGATGACGACCAGCTTCATCCGCATCATCGTGGTGTTGAGCTTATTGAGGCAGGCGTTGGGCACGCAGCAGCTCCCGCCCAGCCAGGTGATCACTTCGATCGCCCTGTTTCTGACGTTGGCGATCATGGCGCCGGTCTGGAAACAATCCTACGACGAAGGGATCAAGCCCTACACGGACCGCCGCATCGGGCTGGACGAGGCCTGGACGGCGACGGTGCGACCGGTGCGTCAATTCATGAGCGCGCAGATCGAGCGCACCGGCAACAGCGACGACATCTGGCTTTTCCTGCGCTACGCGCCCGACGCCCCCACGCCGCAAAGTTACGACGAAGTGCCGCTGACGGCGCTCTTGCCCGCCTTCATGCTCAGCGAGCTGAAGACCTCGTTTTTGATCGGCTTTCAGATTTACCTTCCCTTTTTGATTCTCGACGTGGTGATTTCGAGCGTGTTGATTTCGATGGGCATGATGATGCTGCCGCCGGTGATGGTTTCGCTGCCGTTCAAGCTGCTGTTGTTCGTGTTGGCCGATGGCTGGCACCTGGTGGTCGGCATGCTGATCGAAAGCTTCGCCTGACGCCGTCTGTTGCCTTGACAGGCAGCCCTGCATCGCCCGAGTGCAGATCTCGGCAGCGGCGTGTCGGACCGATCCGCGCTTGTGCGGACTACTTTTGCAGGTACAGCCATACGAAACCAGTCGATTCTTCGCGCATGAAGGTCGCGCACTGCTCGTAGAGTTTCCGATGGTCCTCAAAGGCCTTTTTGCGCTTGGCCTCGTCGGCGGAAGTCAGTTTGTTTCCGACGATTTCCACGTAGGCCTTTTGCCAGTCCGCAAACTTCTTCTTGGACTCGGCCTCGCTCAGCCCCTCGGCCGGCGCCCTCATGAAGGCCGAATCGCCAACCAGCAGATCGAGTTTCCCGTCAACATTGACGTCGGCGACCCAGACCCGCGTCGATTCTCCGGGACCGCTTAAATCATCCTCGCTGACGAATAGCCGACCATTTTCGAAGGGGTCTGCCGCCGGTTGGATCAGCCATTCGAAAGCACCAAGCTCTGGCACTTTGCCCTTGCCGGCATGATTCTTGGCCCATTGCACGCCGCCCCTCCCCGACCCGCCGACCACGTCGATTGCGCCGTCGCCGTCCCAATCGATGACGAAGGGGTCGCTGTGACCGCCCTCGATCTGCAACGGATCGTTTCCGCTCGTAATGGCCTCGGGCCTGGGCTGAAACCTTCCCTTGCCATCTCCCTTAAACCAGTAAAACGTGCCGGCAAAGTTGCCTACCACCAGGTCGAGATGGCCATCGCCGTTCCAATCGACCGCGAACGGCCGGGTGCAGATGTTCTCCGTATCGGGTCGGCCGTCGAGCGGAATAATGAGGGGCTCGCCGTCAGTGCCGTTCAAGACCTCGGCTTTTCGGAAGCTGCCGTCCGGTTTGGCGTGCAACACTTGAAACAGCCCGGCCATGGGCGCTTCGTCGCGGGAATACGACCCGGAGAGGATGTCGTCGTTGCCGTCGCCGTCGATGTCCACCAACTGTGGAGTGGAGCTGGTGCATCACCAGACGCCCGGCACCTCAGCCACCGATCCTTCGGCCTCTAACCATTTTCCCGGCGCGAAGTTCTGTGCGTCGAGATGCTCGAAGACTTGAATCTTTCCTTGGTTGAATTGGCCGACGAATAATTGGATCTTCCCCTTGACGTTGGCCCAGCAAGGGGCAGCGAGGCCTGGACTTTCGACGCGGATGGCTGTCTCGCCAGCCTTCAAACGAACGGGCGGCTCGAACTCCGCCGCGTTCGAGTTGGCTGTGCCCGCCGCGAGTAGAAGCATCGAGAATAATTGTCTCTTCATGGCGCAATCCTCTACTGGTACGGCATTATTGGCATTTCCGGTTCCGCAACAGAAAGCTTACCACAGCTTTTGAGCATAGTCACTCACTTTCGCCCGTCCGCGCGGCTTAGCAGCCAGTTTGGACGATTTTACAGTCAGGGAATCTCGCCGATCGCGCGCAGGCCGGCGACGGCCGCCTCCAGTGAGGCGGCATACCGCAGCCCGGCGACGGCCGCGTCGGGCGCAATCTCCGGGTGGAACGCGTCCGCGTTCGGGCCAGCAAAGTCGGATCGGTTCGAACTCAACAGCACCCGCGAGTTAGGATAACCGGCGGCGGCCAGCAGGGAACTCAGCCTGAGAGCGTGGCCGAGGATGTGACAATCTTTTACCGTCCCTTTTGCCGACGATGGCTTTTGCTTGGCCGCCACGCGCTCGATTGCCCAAGACATGCCGTCATAATCCTTCTCGAGCGTGTCGGCCGCCGTCAATAGTTCACGCGATAACTGCTCAAGCTCGTTGATCAGGTCTCCGGGCGGGACTACGGGAAGGGGCGGCGCCGGTTTTCCGAGATCCGCGGCGATCTGCCAGGTGGCGGTGAACGCGCGGATGCCAACCTCGCCGTCCCGCCGCGCCGCCGGCAGATTGTCGGTCCACTCACCTGGCACGATGTCCTGCACGTAGAGCTGAACGGTCCCGGCAGCCGCCAGTGCCCGGAGTCCGAGGCACGCCTGAACCTCCGCCGCCAAGCCGCGCAACGGGGCTCGGACAATGTCGAGCAACGTGCATGTGTCCAGAAAGAGGACCGGTCGAGGGGCCGCAGTCAGGTCTGTCACGACCTGCGCGAGCGTGCTCATGGGGCGGTAGCCGCGAACCGCTCGGCCAGCTTTGCCAGCCGCCGGGAGTCCGCGAAAAACTGGTCGGCAATCTGTGCGACGGCCTCCGGTTCCCAACCGCTGTCCGCCAGCCACTTTTCCAAGTCGCCCCGGTTAATCGCGACCTGCTCGGCCAGGCAGCCGGAGACCAGATCATCCCACGACTCTCGCAGCCGCTCTGGCAACGGCCACTGGCCGTCGGCCGTGTCAGCGAACTGGTTAAGCAGCGTCACAGCGGCCGAGTTGATCGCAGTTCGTGGACCGAACGATGGCCGCGTGCAGCGAATGCCGGCCGCATTAGCGGCGGCCAGCACGCAATCATCGGTGAACTCGGCGACCAGCCGCGCGATACGTACCGCATCGCCCGACGGTGGATGGCGGAGCACCTCCGTTGGGCCGCCGCGCCCGCGGGTTGTCGTTACCCGCTCGAGCCACAACCGCACCGCCGCATCGCCCTGCCGGTCGAAAAGGTAGCAGCGGACACGGTCACGCCGCGGGCGGGTCTGCTCGTAGGCATGGTCGCGGGTCCAGTCGGCCGGTAGCGTCGCGTCGACCGTGTCCAGGAAGCGGTCAACGACCGCCGGCGTACCCCGGTACAGCGAAGTACGCCAATCGCGAAGCGAGATGAACGGATCGACAGAAGGCATGTATGCTCCTTCGAATGGATGAAACCAATTATACAACACGGGCTTCCCGCCAGCCACGGCGTGCTTACAGCTTATAGCCTTTTTGGCGGAAAATGGGAGCGGCGATGCGCCTCAGGTTGCCGCCGAAAATCTGCAGCCGCTCGTCGTGCGTGAGGTCGGCATCCAAAACCTTGGAAAGCTCCGTCGAATAAGAACGTGACGGCCCGTGCCCGCCCCACACCAGCCGGCCGGCGCCCATCTGGCGGATCGTGAAGTCGACCTGGCCCGAGTGCGGGTCGGAGCCGCTGAACTCGATCAATACGTTCTCGTGCGGCCGCACCGCGCGGACTCCCAACTCCCAGTCGCCGCCGGAATGCCCGCAAACGAGCGGCACGTCGGGAAATCGCTCGGCCAACAGCGCCACATCCATGGGGGTCGATTCGCCGGGCACGTTGTCGCCGCCAGGCCGGCGCGGCTTGCCGCCGACTTTGAGCCAGGTGTGGATGTAAATCACGGCCTGCAACTCGGCGGCCAGGCGAACGATCGCGTCGTTGTCGCGATGGCTGCAGGCGACGCCCCCCGGGTTTCCGCCGTAATACTTGATGCCGATGCACGGCCCTTGGGCCACCCACTCCTCGATCTTGCGGCAGCTTTCGAGAGGCTTTGAGGGGTCGATGGGAATCAATCCAGAGACTCGATCGGAGTGGTTTTCCAAGTACTCGCGGACCTCTTTCTTCTTCTCGTCGGGAAGGGTCGTCCCCAGCGGATCGGCCGCCGAGCCGGCGATGTCGAGCGCAAGCATCCGCTCGATCCCCATCCGCTCGACATAAAACAGGTTCTCTTCGTGCGAGCGAATGCCCGCATTCATGAAGCCGTGGTAGTGCATGTCCCAGATCCGCAGCTTTACCAGATCGTCGCGCGTCGGCAGGCCGTAATCGGCCGGATTCAAGGCAAATTCACGAGCGTCGGGGGAATTCATCGTCTTTTCTCCGGATGGGCAATTCAGTCAGCGTACCTGCGAGAGGGCCACGAATCAAACAATGCCTTGACGGTCGCGTGGCCTCAGTAATCGATGATCTTGTTTCCAAACAGCAACCGGTCGAAGTCGGCCAGGCGGAACTCGCGGCGCTTGGCGATGCTCTCGTCGACCAGCCGCATCAGCGCCTCGGCCTCGATGAACGCCACGCTGCGAATCGGCGTGCCGGCCATGAAGCCGGCCAGCTTGTCGAGATCGTCCGGGCGAAAGCCGTGGCCGACGACGGCGAAGTAGACCCGTTCGATGCCCGTCAGCGCCAACTCGCGCGTGTGCCGCACGGCGTATTCGCAAAACTGCCGGTCGTCGGTGCCCAGGGCATATCCGCGCCGCCGCACCTTGGCGTCGATGATCACCGCGAAGCGTTCCTGCGCGGCGATGGCCAGGCAATCGGCCACCCGCCCGCAACCCTGCCCCAGCTCGCGCACCTCGAAGCCCAGCGAGCGGAACGCCTCGGCACAACGCTGCTCGAACTCGATCGCGACGGGCGTCAGTCCGCCCCGCGACCAGCCGCAGGCGAGCTGCGCCAGGTCGCCCAGACCGGCGGGCAGGTGCGGAAACCGCTCGTCGATGGGCAGGTGGGACAGTTGCCCCCGACTGTCATCCTCTCCGGAGCCATCGGCGGCCGTGCCCGCGGCAACCGGGGGCGGTTGCTCCACACTCTCCGCTAACTTCCACAGGCGGTCTTCGCGTTCGACGACTCTTAGCCCGATGTTCAAGAACCGCGGATCGCCGTTTTGCTCGCGGACGGTGACTTCGCTGACGGTTTCGGCCGCATCGGCGCCGGCGGCGGCCGCCTTGCGAACACGTTCTTTCTTGATCTGCCGTCGTTCGCGGCTGCGGGCAAAGCCGGTCATCGCCTCCGACCAGAGCGTATCGTAGCGGGCCGTCGCGCGGGCGCGCATCTTCTGGGCCAGCGAGTGCGTATCGTGCCGGCTGAGCCAACTCTCCACGTGAGCGACGATATCGCTGATCCGCTGCTTCGTCACCTGGTAGTCGGCGGCGACCTCTTCGAGGCATTTGCCCTCGAGTCTGACTCGTTCATAGATCGCGCAGTTCCTTGCGCTCGGCTTCCGCCGCGGCCGGCCCCGCCGGTTCGACGGTGTGGGCAATGAGCTACCGCCTCGATTTATCGTTGACATAAGAGAATTATCGTTGACAAAAACAAAATGTGTATCCGTTTTCCCAGTGCTTCAACCCTTGATCTACTCTCCGCTTACGAAGCCGCCGCTGCGCCGGTCGATTTTTGCCCGCAACGATAAATCTGGGGGGTTGGGTCGATTTTGGATTTTGGATTCCGGCCCCGAAGGGGGTCGCACTCGATAGCCCAGGGTGCGGCGTAGCGGAACCCTGGATTTGCTTCGACCCCTGCCAGCTTGCCTGGCCGGTGAAGCAGTTTGGCGGGCTAAGCGCGCCAGCAGGACGGAGATTTTCGACCCCTGCCAGCTTGCCTGGCCGGTGAAGCAGTTTGGCGGGCTAAGCGCGCCAGCAGGACGGAGATTTTCGACCCCTGCCAGGCGAAGCATCCGCTAGTTCCATCTGTGCCTTCCGCGCCAGCAATTTCGCGCGCAATTCCGCTCGGCTGGGCTGCGTTGCTTCGATTTCCTGCCGTAACCGTTCCGCCTCCTGTCGTCGCGCGTGAAGGTAATCGTCGACCTCCGTGCGGTGCCGAAGGTAATACGCGATGACTCCATAGACATCCGCCAGATCCAGCGTCGGGAAGCCTTGTGCGATCGCCTCCGGTTCGGCTCCGTTGTTGAAATGCTCGACGACGACGTCGAGCAGCACCTGCGACTCGCCCACTCGGACGACGCCGAATTCGTCGACGCGAAGCGGAACAGGATCGGTCTCGATCGCCAGCGGCATAACATCTCCTTGTTTCCAGGATGATCGTGAAACGTGGCGCCCTCGGCGTCCATCCGAGCCACACGAGCGAATAGCCTATTCTCCCAGCAAAGACGGCTTCAGGCAACAATCCGCAAAAGCAACGGACCGACCGTCGCGCGGCACCTGGAGTCGCGCCCCGTTGGGGCTTGCGATCTTGTCGGCCCCACGGACCCGGGGTTCCGCTGCGTGTACCCTGGGCTATCGAATACGCCCCCTTCGGGGTCGAGAAGGCAGCTCCGCGAGCGCCGTGCGCGGCAAGATTCTCTGTGTTTTACCGGCGCGTTGGCTTGGCGTGCATGCACCACAGGCAATGGCGGGCACGTCGTGAATCACGTAAACTGCCGAATGCCGCCGCGGTTGGTTGCGGCGTCCGAAAGGAGAAGCCGGCGATGTCGTCCTACGAACCCTGGCAGATTGGGCTGACGATCGCCGCGGCGATTTTCGCCGTGATGGCAACCTATAGCCTGGCCGGGCTGGTCGCGGTGTGGGGCGCTCGGGGCCGCGGCCACTGGTTTTGGAAATTGGCCGCCGTGTTGGCGTTCTGCTCGCTTTGGCTGGGTACGGCCGATCCGCGGCTGTGCCTGTTTTTTCTGAGCCAGACGGCGGTCGTGCTGCTGCGGCTGGGGCGATTGAAAAGCCGTTCCGATCGGACGCAGCCGCCAGCATCCGTTGCGACCGCCAATCGAACCGATGCACCGCGGGGCCGCCGCTATTCGCTGGCCGAGATGTTGCTGGCCTTCGTGCTATTGAGCGGCCTCTTGGCAATGCTCGTGCGGTTGCCGCCGCAGGTGCGCTGGGATTGGTATCTGGACGTGCTGCCGGGCGGAGTGATGGGTGGCTTTACGCTCGTCGCCGTGTGGGCCGTCGAAGGCAAACAAAGTGTTTGGCTGCGGGCCGCGGCGCTCATCGTCGCCTTTCCGGCGCTGCTCATGGCAGGCTGGCTCTGGCTGGCGCGATCGGCGCGCGGGCCGTTCGGCCGGGCGACGGCGGCGGCGGCATTGCTGTTGATCGCCCTCTTGCCGGCAAGAATCTACTGGACCGCGTACCGATTGCGGTTGCTCGCCCACCCATCGCCGTTGGCTGAAAACGGCTATGTCGATCTGCTGCGGGCGGCCGAGGCGATTGATAATAACTGGGCCAAGGTCGATACCCTGTCGGGCGATGAGCTGCGGGCCTACCTGCACAAGCAAGAGACCGCAATGGCGCTTTTGCGAAGAGGCTTGGCTCGTCCCTGCCAGGCGGTGCTGTATGAAACGATGAACGACAACCGGCTCTCGGCCGAAGGCCGGCGGATCGAGAAACTGTCGCAGATTCTTGCCGCACGGGGGCGTCAGGAGTTAGAGGACGGGTCGCTCGAAACGGCCGTCGAGAGCTACCTCGCCGACATCGAGTTGGGGGCCGCGATCGCCAACGGCGGCGTGATGATGCACGATGGCTTCGGCTTTGTTTCTGAGCGGCTGGGAATCGAGGGCTTGCAGAAGATCGTCGCACGACTCGACGACGACGGCTGCCGCAAACTGGCGGAACGACTGGTGGAGATCGACGCTCGCCGCGAGGCGCCCGATGCCAGCGTGGCCCGAGAACGACTCTACTACGCGCGAGCCTATCCGTGGAGACATCGCTTGCATATCCTGAACCGCGCCTTTCTTCCCAACGAGGCGCTCACGGATGACGTTCTATTTGACGCCACCGGCGGCGAAAAACGCGCACGGCTGCGGCTGTTGGTCTGCCAACTGGCACTGCGGCGATTTTGGCTGTCGAACAAGGATTATCCGGAAGCCCTCGAGGAACTCGTCCCCCAATATCTTGCTGCGGTGCCGCTCGATCCCTTTAGCGACCGGCCATTGGCCTACAAAAAGCTGCCCGCGGGCTACGTGCTTTACAGCGTCGGGTATGACCGCGTCGACGATTCCGGCGCGCCGACGGTGCCGCTGACGTTGCCCATTCCCAAGGGCGATATCGTCGTCGCCGTCGATTTGCCACCGGCCGGGGGCAACCCGTTAGAATAGAGCGAGGCTGGTCTTGTGCTGGCCACTACAATGGGAGCGGCCCGATGCGCGCAAAGATTCGAGCGCTGTTTCGCTTTCGCGCGGCGCAACCGATAATCTAGGCTGGATTTGCGTCAAAAAACATTCTAGATTGACTAGCCCACTAGAAACCGATAGTCTTTCGGCATAGAATGGTTGTGCCTAAATCATTGCTGCAAAACGAGTTGGGAATTTCACAGACCGAGCTATCGTGATGTCAGAACAGCCTCGCACCACCCTCCGGCGAAGCAAGGATGCAATAGGAGCAGCGGATGAATTGGTCGCCCGTGAATCCAATGTTCCTCGAGCAGACGATGCCGGGATATTGGAAGAGGAACGCGAACGCGCGAGACAGGAAGAGATCGAGAACCTGCGGGCTCAGCATCAAGCCGAATTTGAGCGAGTCAAGGGTATTATGCCATCGCTCGAGGAGCTTCGCGCTCTAAGCGTTGAGCCGTCACAAGAACTGCTCGACGACGAGTGGCAATAGGAGCCACAGCGGAGAACACAGCGTGCCTCGGTATAAGCAGGGCGACATTGTTCTCGCAAGAGTGCGCGATTCGGAGGGGAAACGAATCACCTGGTCGCATCCGGTAATCGTCCTGAATGAAGATCGAGACATCGACCCTACAACAAACGTCTCGATCGCTGCGAACGGATGCTCGCCGAGGAGAAACTCGACGAGTGCAAGGCTCGGTTGGATTCGTCCGCCTCGCTGGACCCGCGGCTGCTGGAACTGCTCGATTCCGCGGCGTCGCGGGTCGTCGAGGCCGAGTTGGACCGGATCGTCGTGGAGCTCGACGTAGACTTTCGCGTGCTGCCGGAGGGCGCGATCGTCGAGGCGCGAGAGCATCGCGACTTGATCGTGCCGCGGCTGATGGGAGCGATCAAAGACGCGATGGCCGCGGCCCGCGGACCGGGCGCAACGGTCCGTGTCCTTGCGGCAGTGGAAAAAAGTTCAAGAAGTGTTGCGGGGCGAGAGCGTGATGGTGGCGCTAATTGACCTCGTCGGCCATCGTCGCGCCCTTTGCCGAGAGAACAATCCACACACTATAGTTCGTCTCATTACGCAGCTTTCTGGTAGTTCAACAACGGCCGTTCCCGGTTCACGAACGCACCAAGCCAGTCGAGCCGGTCATCTCTTTTGGCGGACGGAAGCACCAGCGTTTTGAGAACAAGGCTTTCCTCCATGTCGGCCTGAAGCCATCGAGGAAGTCCTGACTTAAGATGCATTTCGATGCGCTTGTGAAGGTTCTCAGTCTCCCCGGCATAGATGGGACGGTTTACGTCATAAAACACGTACGTGCCTGGGAGGGTGGCTATCATAGACAGATCGACTCTTCGCAGCGGTCCGGCCGCAACCAAATCATATTCGGTCGTGTTCCGAGGCATTGGTCTAAGCCGGTGAGTCTTTCGTAGATTCAGAGCGGCGCACCGTAGCTTTATGACCGGCTGAGTTGGCGCCAATTGCCGGGCCAACTCGTCGAATCGTTCACGCATTGTCGGGTCGCAGAGCATGCGATCCAGGGTTACCCCTTCCGTCCGTTGAAGGGTGCGCACGGCGATCTCTGACGCGAAGGCATACTCGTCGTAGTCCGAAAAACCGGCGCGCTTCGTTGCTCTGTTCAGGCGAGCGCTGTATCTGGTCGTCTTCCGGATGTTCATTAGCGCATGGTTCAGAACCCAAGCGCCATGCCGCAATCCGAGGCTTTTGCATTTCTCAAGAAAGCGAGCATTGCGGCCCGGCTCAACGATCACCCAATCCGTCGAATAACCGTCGTGCGTCGCGTTAAAGGCATCCACGACCACCTCGTAGGTTAACCCTTCGCTGTTCCAAAGAGGGATGGAAAGCTTGCAGGCGGCAAGCTGGTTGAGGCTGACTCCCTCGTGACGCGCCTCGATGTCGAGCTTTTGGTGGACCGTTTTGGGGATGCGGACGACGAATTTGCCGCTCTTCTCGGACGGAGCGGCCCCATGAATCACGCCGAATTTCCTCATCAGTGAGATTATCGATCGCTTGCGTCGAGTACAAATAATCTGCCAGTCGGCGTTCGAGGCGATCCCGCGATTCGATCACAAAGACGGCTTGATCTATTGCGACCCGCCGTATGTCCATGGAACTCGCGCAAAGGGAAGCACCAACGTTTATGGCGCGGAAATGAGCGACGACGATCACCGCAGACTCGCTGAACTTCTACGTTCGTGCAAGGCGAGGATTGTGCTGAGCGGCTATCCGTCGCCTCTCTACGAGGAACTTTATTCCGGTTGGAATCGGGTCAGTTTCGACATTGCGAATCACGCCGCCGGCGGCAAAAAGAAGGCGCGAGAGACAGAATGCCTTTGGATGAACTTTTAGCGGGTCGCCGTCACCGCCCGGCCCTCGCCAGCCGGGCCGCCTCCCTCTGTGCATCCGGCTGCTCATCGGGCCGGGCAAAGAAACGGGCGCGAGCACGCCAGGCGCTCCAGTAGTAGACGGCCACGCTCTTCCGCGAAATGTCGGCCGGGCAGGCGAGAGGCTGACTGTGCCCGTGGTAGCTGTGGCTGCTGGTCTCGAAAAGAATCGCGCGGTTGAAGAGCGGCGCGATCCGCTTGATGATGCGGCTGGCAGTGCGGTCCCAGAGCTCCAGGTGCCCGCCCCAGTCGTCCTGCCAGCCTCCGGCCTTCGACCAGTCGGTGCAGTAGACGATCAGGTTCAAGCGCCGGGCCAGGCCGGTCGCCGGCTGCCGCTCATTGTCGAGGTGCGTGCCGAGAAATCCGCCCGGCTCGGTCACGTGCAGGCCGCCGCCATAGAGCGACGCGTCGGAGACCAGGCCGTCGATGCCGGTCAGCCACTGGCAGATCGTGGCGGCGGTCGGGCTGGTGAGCAGCGTGAGAAAGTCGCGGCAGGCGGCGGGCATCGCTTCGAGCTTATTGCAGGCCCGTTTGCCGCGCTCGTCGAGATCGTCGTACCGCACCCAGGCGTCGTGCGGCACGTCGTCGAAGCCGGCGGCCGCCGCCCGTAGCGTCGACTCCGGCGCGAAGTTATCGAGCACCAGGTGCGGGAAGGGATCGGCCGACATGAAGTCGTGTTGGATCATGGGAGGGTTCGGGGTTCAGGATGCGGGATGAGGGACGCGGGATGAGGGATGAGCTCGCGCAAAGTAAGACGTAGAGGGAGGAGCCGGCTTTAGCCGGCTTGGACCGTCTGCCACCAGCTTGAGCTGGTGGTTTGCGGGGCGGAGGGAGATTTGATAGCCGGCTTCAGCCGGGCTTCTCGACTGTGGCTTTAGCCCTTGCGCGGCGGTTTTCCCGCGCGGCGGTATGGTCGAGAAGCCGGGCTAAAGCCGGCTCCAGGAAAAAGCAGGGTAGCCGCGAACCACCAGCTAAAGCTGGTGGCAAACGGACGAAGCCCGGCTAAAGCCGGCTGAAAAGCATTCACGCCATGACAAGGCCCAAAACCTAAGACCTCTTCAACAGATAAAACCCCCTTGGACCGTTGGGCGCGGCGTCGTCTTGCCAGAGCGTCTCCTGGGCGAACCCACATTCGTTGAACAGCCGAAACAGTTCCGGCCGCGTGAGCCAGAACGAACGCGGGCCGAGGCCGCTCTGCTCGTCGTGCCAGCCGAACTCACCGGCCCAACAACCTTCGTAGCCGTCGATCGCGTCGAGCGGCTCCTCCGGCCGCGCCGTGTGTGTGTCGAGGGCCATCATGGGCGCCATAGCCGCGATGCTTCGCAGATGCTCGACCGGATCCTCCAGGTGATAGAACACGCCGGAGTGATAAACGAGGTCGAACGTACCGAGCTCCGCCATTCGCCGGGCGTCGTGCAGCAGCAGCCGCGGCTGAAAACCGAAGGCCAGCGAGCGGGCGAACGTCTTGATGACGCAACTCGGCCGCACGTCGAAGGCGGTCACGTCGGCGCCGGCGCCGCACAGGCCGACGGTGAGGTGCCCGTCCAGACAGCCCGGCTCCAGCACGCGCCGGCCGGCCAGCGCGGCGGGGCCGAGGCGGTCGAGCAGCAACTGCAAACGGGTATCGACGAGCGGATAGTCCCAGTCGCCGCCGCCGACGGTCCGTCCGGCCGCGTCGCGCTGGAACATGAGCCACTTCAGGTTGCCGTTGATGTCGGCGAGCTGCTGGTCGGTGATCGTGATGTGCATGCGGCAGGGATGAGTGGTTAGTGGTTAGTGGTTAGTGGTTAGCCACGATCAGCGGCCGCTAACCACTAATCACTAATCACTAACCACTCTTCACGCTCGCGTGGCGATCACCAGCAGCCGCCGTTTATCGCCGTCATGAACGATGGCGTCGAACTTCACGTCGATGAAGCCGGCCGCTTCCAACAACTCGCAAATCTCTTCCTTGCGATACGACTTCGAGAACGCGCCAAAGCCCCAGCCGCTCTCGAACGAGCCGATCTGGGCTTCTTCGGTCGCCGGCCAATCGACGCCCGTCTCCGGCACGTCAAAGATCAACCTTCCGCCCGGCACCAAGGTGTGCCGGCAATTCGTGGCCGCAAGCTGAAACGTCGGGCAGAGCCGCTTGAAGATCAGCGTCGCTACCACGAGGTCGAATCGGCCGAGCGGCTCCATGTCTTTGACGCTTTCGACGTCGCCCCAGGTGAAGGTGCGATTTTGGATTTTGGATTTTGGATTTTGGATTGCTGAGGCACCTGTCGGTTCATTGTGTGCGCTGGCGTATTTCTGCCGCAGCTCTCGACTGCGCTGCGGCGACAGGTCGACGCCGGTGTAGGCGGCGAAGGGCACGCGCTTGCGGCGCAGGGCTTCGATGAACCGACCGTAGCCGGGGCCGATCTCCAGAATCCGCGCGCGGGCCAGCTTGGCATAGCGGCCGACCGCGGCCACGATGTTGTCGCCGGGCAAGATACGGCCCCAGGTGAGCCACTCGCGTTCGATGGCATGGCCCCAGCGCCATTTTGCCCGTTCGTTGAGCGAGGCCACGCGCACGTCGTCGCTCCAAATGCGCGGGTCGTAGAGGCCGAACTGCGTGTCTTTGGGATAGCGCAGTTCGGGCGGATAGAACCGCTCGCAGTCGTCGGCGAAGAAGCGGTTCGGAAACGCCTCGACCGACCAGCCCACGCCCTCTTTGGTGATCGGATTGCCGAGCGTGTGCCAGTCGTCTTTGGCGAACAGGCTGGCGTTGTGGAACCACCAGAACGTGCCCGGATAAATCCACAGTTTTTCCAACTCGAACGAGACGCCGTACATCGCTTTGCGCGAAAGCGCCTCCATGACGCGTTCCGGGTAGTCGAGGCAATGGTGATACATACACTCCGCCCAGCGCTTTTCGACGGCATGGACGGTTCGGGCACGCGAGACGCCTTTGGCATGAGCGTAGAACGTGACCACCGACGGGTCGCTGGTTTTGACGCGCCGCAGCAGCCGCGGAAAGCTGCCGGCTTCGCGGAGCCGCGGATCGTTGGGCATTTCGATGAATTCGAAGCGGTGCCCGGCCACGCGGCGTTTGACCGTGGCGGCATCGAGCGATTCTTCATCGGTGACGATGGCCATCACACGGCGGCCGTTGAACAACTCGATGCGTTTCAGCAATTGCTCGATATTCCACAGCCAGAGGTCGCTGTTGGCGACGGGCCAGACGTGATAGAGCAGATTGCGCGTCTTGATGGCGCGGCGCGGCTGCTGGGTGCAGCGATTGTCGTCGAGCGGGCCGGGCATGTTTTTGACGGCGATCGAGAGCGGCTCGCGCACCGCCGGCACCATCGGCCGGCTCAGCGGCGCGGCGGCGCGTGGCATGAGTCCGGCCGCGATCAGCGATTCGTGGATATGGCGTGTGAGGCTGGGCATGTTGGTAGTATGGCGGGCGAGTGGCTTGGGTTGGTGCGCGGACGAGGGATGAGAGATGAGAGATGAGCGGGCCGCGTTCGTAGCCCCGAAGGGGCGTGATTCGATAGCCCAGGGTACACGCAGCGGAACCCTGGGATGTCGAGCCGCGCGAAACCGTAGCCCTGAAAGGGCGCGATTCCCCGGCGCGGCGATGGATATTATCGATCTGTCATCGGCCCGCGCGATGTCGACGAATTCCGCTTTTGGCCAACGCCTACAATCACGGGAATCACGCCCCGTTAGGGCTTACGGCTTTCTTCTTGGCGATAGCCGCTTGGTGAGGGCCGGGAACCTCTCAATCCTATCGGCAAAACGGGCCGCGGTCAAAATTGGCAATCGCGGCGCATCACGAGCTGGCTGATGCGCGGGCCAAAAAGGCCAGGATTGCCGCGGCGAATTCTTCAATGGTGGCCATGACTTCCGCTCGGGTTCTCGGACTTTGAAATTCGCGAACGGCAACCCTTCGCGCCTCACCGCTCTCGAACGGCCGGTCCTCGTAGAACAGCGGCGGACCATAGGAGTTGTTCGGGGCCCGCTTCGATGGGTCGGCGGCGATTCGGCCGCTGCGCGGGCGGGGCGTCGCCTCGCCGTCGGCGTCTCGCTTGTACCGAGGAATGCGTTTCTTGGCCATGAATTCATGATAATGCCAGGCCGCGTGTTGCTACACGGGGGAATGACGCCTTTTCAGGGCTACGATGTTTTCCGTCTGCCCGAAACCCAGGGTTGCCACCTTTTGACGTTGCGCTTTGGGCACCCGGCCGCGTAGCGGCCACAGAGTTTAGCCGTGGGCGCGAGCCCACGGAGATGGTTGTAAATCCCTCGGCGGAGCCGCGTAGCGGCGGCAGAACCTCTGTCGCCGCTACGCGGCTTTGTTGGCACTCGCCGAACGTTACCGTGGGTTCGCACCCACGGCTAAACTCTAGCGCCGCTACGCGGCGGATGCGGAAAACGCGCAACATCAAAAGTTGCACCCTGGGCTGTCGAATCACGCACCTTCGGTGCTACGCCTGGCAAGCCGGGCAAATTCGCCGGTCTTTCGGGGCTGGCTGGACGGAATTAATCTCACGGCCTTCGCCCCGCCGGAGCGATGAAAGAAACGGGGCATCTTCCAAGTCCGGCCGCAGTTCTTGAAAGGGCAATGATGAACGCTTGGAACTTTCTGTTTGGCACACGCCGCGAGCGCCGGTCCGACCGCAAAACCCGCCGCGCCGCGCCCCTTGGAAAAACACGCTTTCAGACGGCCGGCCTGGAAACACTCGAAGCCCGCACGCTGCTCGCCGCCGATCTGGCGATGACCAACCAGGTCGCGCCCACGACCGCGCTCGTGGCCGGCGACGTGGTGCAATACAACCTCACCGTCGCCAACAGCGGCGCCAGCGATGCCACCAACACGGTGGTCACCGATCAACTTCCCACCGGCGAGACCTTTCTCGGCCTGGTCACGCCCAACAACCCCGCTGTGCCGAACATCAGCTACGACGCCGCCGACAACACGGTGACGTACAACGTCGGCACGGTCACCGCCGGCAGCACGGGCGGCATTGGCGGCGCGCCCAACGCCGTCGTCTTCGCCCTGGTCAACAGCTCGACCAGCGGCACGCTCACCGATACGGCGGCCGTCTACAGCGCCGACGATCCCAGCCACTCCACGTCGGCCACGGCGGCCACCAGCCAGCAGCAGAACAGCGTCACGGCGCTCGGCGCCGGCGCCAACGACCTCGCCATCAGCGTCAGCCCGGCCAACAACAATGCTCCCGTCACGCCCGGCGGCAGCGACAACGTCGTCTATACCATCACCGTGAAGAACAACGGCAGCACCACCGCCAGCGGCGTGCAGGTGACCGACGTGCTGCCCAACGGCTCGTTCCCCGGCACCAACTCGAGCGAACCCACGGGCGTGACCGTCACCTTCCCGCAAAGCTATTATGCCCAGGCTACGCTGCCGAATCTCGGCGCCGGGCAATCGCTCACCTTCTCCATCACCGTCGATGGTCCCGACACGCCGCCCGGTGCGTTGATCAACGTGGCGGCGGTGAGCAGCACGGGCGGAGACACCAGCAGCGGCGACAACTTCGCCACCACGGTGACGCCGGTGATGGCGGCGACCGGCTCGGCCGCCGATCTCTCGATCTCCGAGAGCGCCAGCCCCACGTATCCCGTGGTCAATCAGTCGCTCACCTACACGCTGACCGTCACGAACAACAGCACGACCACCGACGCCACCAACGTGTATGTCACCGATTTACTGCCCACGGGCGCGACGTTCGTCAGCGGCACCAGCAGCCTGGGCGGCGTGAACGTGGTTGCCCAGTCCGGGTCGGTGGTGTCCGCCTTGATACCGACCTTGGCCAAAGGAACGACGGCGACCTTGACCGTGACGGTCACGCCGACCGCGGCCGGCGTGCTGGCGAACGCGGCCTACGTCGAGTCGACGGACAACACCGACGGCACGCAACCGAACAACGCGATTACGCTCGACACCAACGTCACGACGACGGCGCTCACGGCGCACCAAAAATACGTGACGGCGGTGTACGAAGACGTGCTGGGCCGCTCCCCCGACGCCGGCGGGCTGAGCTACTGGTCGAATCTACTCGATCAGGGCGCGGCCATCGCCAGCGTGGCCACGGCGATCGCCCACAGCGCCGAGTATTATCAGAACTTCGTCATCGCGCCCGACTATGTGAAGCTGCTGGGCCGGGTGGCTGACGCCGCCGGCCTGGCCTATTGGACCTCGCAGATGCAGGCCGGCCTGACCGATCAGGGGCTCGAGGCCGGGTTCGTCGCCTCCAACGAGTTCTACCTCAATGCCGGCGGAACCAACACGGCGTGGATCGACTCGATCTATACGCTGCTCTTGGGCCGCACCGTCGACGCCAGCGGAGAAACGTATTGGGCCGGCCAATTGGCGGCGGGCGATTCCCGCAGCGACGTGGCGCTCGCGATCGCCGACAGCGCCGAAAACGAAACCAAACTCCTCGACGCCGACTATCAGCACTATCTCGGCCGCGCGGCCGATGCGGGCGGGGTGACCTACTGGCTGGCGCAATTCGCCGCCGGCCAGACGAACGAAGACGTGATCGCCGGCTTCACCGGCTCGGCCGAGTATTATCAAGAGAAGACGAGCTAGTGCGGATCGTGTTTGCCACCAGCTTTAGCTGGTGGTATACGGCTACCCATGCCTTTTCCTTTGAGCCGGCTTCAGCCGGGCTTCTCGACCGTTGCGCACTTCGGTGTCGTGGGGCAAGGGCTGAAGCCACGGTCGAGAAGCGCGGCTGAAGCCGGCTGCCGAGATGGATCTCCGCGCCCGCAAACCACCAGCTAAAGCTGGTGGCAGACCGTCGAAGCCCGGCTAAAGCCGGCTCATCGATAGCTCCGCACCATGTTTCGCCACCGCGGGCGAACTGCTCTAGGACGAACGGCTATTCTGAGATTAAGTTGACGGCCATCGGTCCGTCCGCGCGGCGTCGGGGATGAGATGTTCGGTCGCCGCCGGACGGGCCAGAACCTTATGCCGAAAGGAGCCGGCCAATGTCAACGACCGCCACGTCCACCACGCAGCAGCTTATCGATCAACGTCTGGATGCGATCGACCGGGCCCTGCTGGGTCTGCTTCCCCGAAACGACCGCCTGACGATCGTCACGCAACTCGAAACGCGGCTGCGGGAATTGGCCGCGGCCAGTCCCGCCGTCGAAGCCCATCAGCGATCGCCCGTCGAGTGTGCGACGTCGGCCGACGCGGCCCACTTCGGCGCGCCGGCCGAAAGCGCCTTGCTGCCGCCGGGCGTGGCGCCGCTCATTCCGGCCGGCGCCAAGACGCTCTCGGCCCGCCTCAAGCGTTCGCGTCTGGCGTTGTCGTCGGGCGTGCTGGGCATTGTGGCCCTGGTCGCGCTGTTCGTGTTCCCGGTCAGTTTTGCGGTCATCTCCACGTTTGGCGAACGGTTCGAAGAAGCGGCGATGGTGCTGTTGGGCGCGCATCTGGCGACGGTGGCCATCTGCGGCACGTTGGCGGTCGCCCTGGGCATCGCCGGGCTGGTGGTTCTCAATCGCCGCGCGGGCCAGCTCGTCGGGCATGGTTGGGCGATCACCGGACTCTGCACAGGTCCGCTTCCGATGCTCGCGGGCAGTCTGATCGCGCTCGTCACCGGAATGCAGTTGCTGGCCGTCCGAACGGTGCAAGTGACGCAGGTCGCCGCGCCGGGCCCGCCGGTGTACGGCTATTCGTCCGCGGCGCCCGTCGGCGACCAGGCGTTTCCAATTGGTCCTGTGCCGCAATGCGCCCCGATGGCACCGTCGTTTTCGGCGGCTGGTTCTATTCCGCAACATGAATATGTGGCGGGACCTCCATCGGCTGCTCCGACGTCGCCGTTGCCGGCCGACAACCCGCCGGCCGCGTCGGCCGTGCCCGAGGCGGGTCCGTCCGCGGATTGCCCGACCGACGGTACTGTGCCCCGCGTGATTCCGGTTCAGGCGGATGAACCCGTGCCCGCCGAGGCACCCGTGGCCAGTCAGCCGGCGACGGTGCGGTAGCGGCATGGCAATGCGCGGGACGCACCGAAATCGCGTTCGAAGCGATTTATTGGTTCTCAGAAAGCTGGCCCCAACGGTGGATTGTCGTTATACTAGACACAACGAGAAAGGCTCGCTGAGGCAGCGAAGAGGCGCGCTCGTTCGAATTTTTGGCATCTCGCATCGGCAGGTTTTTTATGCCCAACTGGCCAGCGAAGCAGGCGGTCCGCCGCGCGTTTACCTTGGTTGAATTGCTGGTGGTGATTGCGATCATCGGCATTTTGGTGGCGCTGTTGCTGCCCGCCGTGCAGGCGGCCCGTGAAGCCGCGCGCCGCTCGCAATGCGGCAACAACCTGAAACAACTGTCGCTGGCCGCGATGGAATATCACGACGCCTTCAACCGCTTTCCGTTTTTGCGGGGCGGCCCGAACAATCCGGACGCGAACCGCTGCGGTGATTATCATGGGGTCGTGTCGTTGCTCCCGTATATCGAGCAGGCCCCGCGCTACGAGCAGTTTGTCGACACGTCGCCGCCTCCCGACCCGTGGAACAACGGTTATCTTCCCTGGCAGGCGAACCTGAGCGTGCTGCTCTGCCCGTCGGCGCCGTCGGTCGGAAATGTACGGGAGTCGAACATCGGCCAACGGAGCTATCACTTCTGTGTCGGAACCACCATCGCCAACTACTCGGGCGCGACGAACGGCATCTATAGTTTCCAGACGCTGGGGGCCAGCCCGAAAAGCAAGCCGGCTTGTTTCGGCCAATCGCTGCAAAAAGGCATCAACGAAATCCTCGACGGCACCACCCACACCGTGGGGATGAGCGAAAAAGGGCTGGGAGCGACCGCGCTGACGATCGCCGGGCAAAGCGTCTATCCTTATTCGGTGGCGGCGCTGACGGCGAACCCCACGCTCTGCCTGGCGACGGCCCGAAACGGAGAGTATATCGTCAGCGGCATCGCCGTTTGGACGGCGGGCGACCTGTGGGCCTTTGGGCACCCGCACTGGGGCGCCTTTACCACCATCTTGCCGCCCAACAGCCCTTCGTGCTACGACGTGAACTCCAACAACCCCAGCAACGCCAACGGCATTTTTTCGCCCAGCAGCGCTCATCCCGGCGGCGCTTTGTGCGCCATGGCCGATGCCAGCGTGAGGTTGATCAGCCAGGACATCGATTGCGCCGCCTATGGCATGCCGCCCAGCCAGAACTTTGGCGTGTGGGGCGCCATGGGCACGGTCGAAGGCGGCGAGGCTTTGCAAATCGAGTGATGGCCGAGATCGCGATGAACCTGGCTGGCTGGCATCGCGGCGCCCCCCGCTGCGGTGGGGTGGCGGCCGCGGCGCTGCTTCTTTCGCTCTTCGTCGGTTGTTCCCCTCACGACCCGGCCGGCACCGTGCCCGTCCGCGGCCAAGTGACCTACCGAGGCCAACCGGTCGAAGGAGCAACCGTGACGTTCGCCGACCCCGACGGTAAACGCACGCCCGGAGCCGACATCACCGACGCCGCCGGCGGCTATCGACTGGCGGTGAAGCCAGGCAACTATACGGTGCTGGTGTCCAAGTTCCAGGCGGCTCCCAACACGCAGGCCGTGAGCATGGAACAGGCGGCCGGCGGCAACACATCGGCCGACCAGCCGAAGAACGTGTTGCCCGACAAGTACAACGAGCTTGACGCGTCGCCGTTGACGTGCGAAGTGAAGTCCGGCGGCGAGATCGCTTTCGAGGTGGAGTTGCTGGATTGATGGCCGGCAAGTGGGAACTCTTTAACGACCCTGCGCGGATTATCCGGCGGCCCGGCAACCAGGCCGCGCTGGCCACTCGCCGCGATGAGATTTGCACCGAACATCTTGGCACCGCTTCGGGTCGATCTCAAGCCGCGAGGCATTGTCGAAATCGTCCAGCGGCGCGATGCACCGCCCGCGACGCAGCACGGCTATCTGAAGTTCGTGCAGCAGATGTGCGAGCTGGCGAATGGGTATTTAAAGGGTCGAAAGTGACGCAACATGTTTGGAGATAATGATTTGGGGATTTTTATGTCGGGTGGCATTTAGCCGCCATACCTGAGCCTTATTGTACTGAAACGCCATTTTAGTACAATAACCACACGCTTATTGTACTCCAGTCCAATAAGGCCAATCCGCTATTTTGGCCGCCCCAAATGGATCCCAAGTCGTTCACCAAGCGCTCGCCGGGCCGGCTGGTACACACTCCGTTCGGCTGCTCGGCATTCGTGCCCGACAAGCTGCCAACGAAGTTGGAGCTGTCGATGGCGCTCGAACGTGCCAACGAAGCAGCGCTTTTGGCACTGGGCGAATTGCGGGCAATTATACCTGGTCTTCCAAATCCGAATCTCCTTACCCAGCCCTTCATGCGGCGCGAGGCGGTGCTTTCGAGCAAGATCGAAGGCACCCGTACCGAACTGGAACAGCTTTACCTGTTTGAGACCGAGGAAAAGAACGGCGGCAACGTTGTCCAAGAGGCGGACGACGCCCGTGAGGTTCACAACTATGTTCGTGCGTTGGAGCATGGCCTCCAGCGACTCTCGCAAATGCCGGTGTGCAACCGGCTGATCAAAGAGATGCACGGCATCTTGCTGGAGGGCGTGAGCGATGCGCGCGGCCAGTACCAATCGCCTGGCGAATTCCGCCAAGCCCAGGCCTACGTCGGCAGCAGCGACATTCGGGCCGCGCGCTATGTGGCGCCGCCGGAAGCTTCGGTCGAGACGCTGATGGGCCAGCTCGAGCGCTTCATCAATGACGACAAAGTGCGTTTGCCGACGCTGGCCAAAGCCGCGGTCATTCATTATCAGTTCGAGGCCATCCACCCGTTTGCCGATGGGAACGGGCGAGTGGGACGGCTGCTGATTTCGGTGCTTCTATCGGCATGGAAAATCTTGGCCGAGCCGCTGCTCTACCTGAGCGCCTATTTCGAGCGAAATCGAACGGAGTACGTGACTCATCTATGGGAGGTGAGCCGAGACGCGCGTTGGGAAGAATGGATTTTGTTCTTTCTCAACGGCGTGGCGAGCGAATCGGCCGATGCAACTGCACGGGCCAAGCAGTTGATCGCACTGCGCGAGCGATACCGGCGTGAGTTGCAGCAGGGGAAAGGCACGGCCAGCTTGCTGGGCTTGGCCGACAAGCTTTTCGAGTGGCCCGTGACGGACATTTCGGAAGCAGCCCGCACGCTCGACATGACGTTCAAGGGAGGGCAAAAGAACATCGAGAAGCTCGTTGCCGGTGGCATCCTGGAAGAACTCGTCGGGCGGGCGCGGAACCGGCTTTATGTCGCGAAGGAAATTATTGGGCTCTTGGCCTGACCGGCCGGCCGTTGGCTAAGAGGCCATCGGCTCGGGCACCTTTGGAATTTTGGACGGGCTGGGTGGCGCTGTCACATCGCCCGCTTCGACTTCGACCAGTTCGAAGGGATTGGCGATGGTTCGCTTGCCAAAGCGCCGCAACAGGGCAACCTCGTCGGTCGCGTCGATGTGCTCATGCTTGAGCGCGTCCTGCACGTCCGACTGGCTCATGCTCGGGATCCGAAGCAGAAAGAAGGGCCAGAGTCGGTCCGATCTGTAGACACGGTTTACGTCGGCGAACTGCACCAACGGGCGCAGGTCGGGCCTGTGGCGGAATTGCTCCGAATACCAGAACGTCCACTTCCCGTCGCGGCACGTCAGAGTGCCGACGCGCAAACCGGCATACCGCAGCTCGAATGCCGCTGCGGCCGCAGCCTTCGTCTCGCTGATGCCGGCGCGCCGCCGCAAGCTGCCGAGAACCTTTTGTATCGCCTTTGTGAATTTCATTGTTCGCGGATTCGTACTACCTGCCGAGCAAAGCATCGTACCACGCGCAATAGGCGTCGATCCTACTCTGGAGAGCCGCACGCGTTAGCCCCACGGCATGACTCGCTGCGAGCAACTGTTGTGCGTTCGGCACTTGCAGGGAGCTGGTTTTAATCAGTGAGGCAGTGCCTTGCGCGATCGACACCTCTGACCGAATTGTTTTGACGAGCGCCAGCAGTTGCTCAAACTCGTTTGATACCTTAGTCCAAACACTCGGATCGAGCAATTGCTGGACCGCAAATTGCGGCGGCACGGCGCGGTGGCCCATTAAATAGCTGCGTCTGTGGCGGAGCAAGCCGACTAGGTGCAGATCGTCGACAGTCAAACTTTCATTAGCGGCTTCTGCCAAGTTCTCCGCGGCCAGAATCAAGTCCGTCAACGAAGAAAGCGCGTGGGCGATGCCATTTTTGGAGTCGCGGCCAATGGCACGATAGACAAAATCCGCCCCGCTGCCAATCGAGCAGAAGTCGACGCGCCCGCCAAAACGAGTGAAAGTGTCAGGCGAGAACTGCCGGATTGCCGCACAATTGCCACCACCATCGGTAAGAAGTAGCACGTGCAACTCTGAATGCATTGCAGGGCGGACTTCGTCACGCAGAAATTCTTCTATGAAGTTCGCGACGTTCCCCGCCGCGACATGCGGCGTAGCATGGAGAACCTCGAAGAGGTGTCTGATGATAGAGACACTTCCGGCACAGCCAACAACAAAGTCGCTGCCGGCGTACAGCTTCTGCTCGCCATGGTATTCATCCACAGCGCTCGATGCCTGACTATCCGAGAAGATCACGGCCTCGCTTCCGTCGCGGAGCGAGGCGGCGATGTGAACTGTCATGCGGCACCGACGCGTGATTTAACATTCAGTGGGTGTAAACGGACTGAAGGCGTCCACCCACTCTTTGATGTTCTTTTCTTGGAAGGGGAACGTTGGTTGCCATTTAATCGACCGCGCTAGCTCCAGTCTCGCGGGCTCCACCTCAAATATCTTCTGCAAAAATGCGTTGAAGAATGCAGAAATGAGCAGCGCTGGCGGACACCGGCGAACATCGATGGTCAGGTCGTGCCAGTCGAGATCGCCTTGTTCCATCAGCCAAACGGCCAGTCGTTCACCCTCGGTGGGTGGAAAGCCGGCCCCGACAACTTCTCTGGCGTCGATTGTCATGTTTTTGGCCCTTTCAAATCCGTAAATTAATTACCGTTAACGTGCCGTCCAACGCCGGTGCCCCATCGTGCCGACACGGCAGGCATTCACCATAGACCTGGCCTGAACAAAAATGTACCAACCCGTTCCGTGACAAGATTTGCAGCGTCCCGCCGTTTTCATGTACGGTTTGAACAAGACTGTATAGGCCCGCTCCTTGGTTCTGCCTGACAGACCGTGACGTGATCCCTTTACCGCAAGCAAATTCAATTAGCGAGTCGTCTCCACCTGAGATTCCGTGCTTGCTCGCGACTTCACAAATCACCCGTGGAATAGTCGAGCCAAAGTCAAGCGCGGCGAGTTGAGCGCATTGGCCGGACGCCTTTCCTGCAACGATACTTGCGGGCATTGTTTCTCGTTTCTTGTGCATCGGCCCGTGCTGAAAGGCGTTTGTCGTAACCTCAGCTATTTGCATTTGCCAGAGTGCCACTTGTTCCGGACTTGCGGTCGTACCTTCTTGCACCGAGCGCGACCACTCATCCAATTCTGCAAGCATGCTTTCTTCATTTTGTATGCTGCGCAGCGGGTATAGCCCTCTGCTCGTCGTCGACGCATCGTCTGGTTGATCACCGCGATAGTGCGAAAAATGCTCCGCGAGTTCGGCAATGAGTTCCCCCCGCCCAAAAATCCGCGCTCTCCGCCCTCGACGCTTTGCAAGCTCGAAGGCGTACCAGAAGAGTAGGACCGCTCCCGGATCAATGTTGCGGCAGTTCGTCACGTTGTAAAGCAATGACCCGTGCTCTCGATCCAACACCGGACCCATGATGTGGTTCAATGCCTTCAGCAGTGTAGGCGGTGCCGCAGTTTCAAGCGGCTCGTCACACGGTTCCTCGTGCTCGAACTGCTCTTCTTCCATGCTCCCTTCTGGACTTAGGGGTCTTCATCAACAAACAGCAACCATACGTATCTTACCCAAATTGCCTTCGCATTGCAAAAAGTATGTTATTCTATCTCTCATTGATCGGCTTGCAAAGGCCTTTCGCTTTGCCTCAAGGTGGGCGCTTTCGCCGTAAAACCATGGCAGCACTAACATTGTGGCGATCTACTCATACGCAAACTCCACCCACCGCGCCTCGACCTGCACCAGGCCGTCGCGGCCAATGTCGATCGAGCGCGTCACCTGCATCGACTGCGGGCCGCCGAACAGGTTGCGGCCGCCGCCGTCGGTCCAACTGACGTTGATCCAGTCGCCGGGCTGCAACGCCAAGGCGTCTAAAAACGCCGTGAACCGCACCGAGCGGAAAATGCTCGACAGGTGATCGAGCCACCAGTCGCGCTCCATCGCCACGCTGGTGCGGTTCCAGTAGATGTCGCAGGGGTTGATCTCTTTGGCGATGCGGCCGAAGGCGGCGATGCTCGTCAAGTTGGCATTCTTGCTGTCGAGCAGCTTTTGCCCGGTCCGGTCGTCCCAACATTGCCGCCACTTCATCGTCACCTCGTTCACCACGTCGTCGACGGCACTTTCGCTGTGCGTCAGACTGCCTTGCAACAGGTTGTCGTTGGCCGCCGTGTCGAAGGTCGCCGCGATCGTGCCCGGCACGTCGGACAACACCACCAGATTTGCCTGCCCCTGGTCGAAGAACAATACGCTGTGGCAAAGGCTGGCGATGTGCTGCAACAGCAAAAGGCCGTCGGCCGCCTCCACCTGGGCGAAGCCGCACGAGTAGCCCGCCAATGCCGCCGAGGCGGTGACGAACGATGCCAGATTGATGCTGCCGGGGGCGACGTTCATCAGGTTGGGATGTTCCAGATATTGCAGAATCACCAAGGCCGGGTTGGCAATCAGGTTGCCGGTGGAGTCGCCGGCGTCTTCCACGCCTTCCAGCGTGACCCAGATGCGGTCGTCGTCGAGATTGGCGTTCAGGTCGCGCGGCACGCCGCCGGGAAAGGTGACGCTCGTCACGTTCTGCCCCAGCCCCGTACCGGGCGGGTTGTTCCAAGTGTTGTCGTTGAGATTGACGACGAGTCCGCCGCCGGTGAGCCGGGTGGTCATCGAGCCGGAGATGATGGTCTCGGTGTAGTTGCCCAGCACGATGAAATCCTTCCGCGTGTTGCCGGCCTGGTCGGTGATGGTTCCAAAGCCTTCGACCTTGGCCACGTTCTTGCTGGGCAGGGCATTGGCGATGTAAACCGCTTGCGTGTTCTGCTCTTTCAGCACGGTGCCGGTGGGCCAGCCGCGCATGGGCAGGCCGTTCTTGAGAAACTTGAACGTGTCGCCGATTTCCAGGTTCGGCAGCACGCTGCCGGTCGGATCGTTGATGGCGACCGTGTACCAGCTCGGCCAGGGCGCGTCGCCGCTGAAGTTGGCGAGCGTCACGGACACGGGGCCGAGCTTTTGCGAGATGATTTTGATTTCTTGCCCGGCGAACATGCTGTCGCTCGACGACGGGTTGGCGATCAGGCTGGCGATCGAGGCCGGCACGATGTGCTCGTTCTGAAAGATCAGCCGCGAGTTGCCGGCGCCGTCGACCGTGCCCAACAGCACCGCGCTGAACAGCACCGGGTCCCACAGTTTGGTGATGGTGGCCGTGCTCGAGTTGGTACCGGGCGTGGTCGATTGCAGGAAGGTGACGGTGACCGCGTCGAGGCCCAGCCAGGCCGGATAGCTGGTCCGCCCGGTGCCATCGACGCCCAGGTCGATGGGGTCGTCGGCGATGGTGACGGTGATCGGATCGGTGCCGTCGGTGTTCTGCGTGATGTGCGTCTCCCACGGCTGTTGGATGCAGACCGCCTCGACCCGCAGGGCGATTCCCCAGCAAAGCGGAATGTTGCGGTCCTGGTAATCGTTGGGCACGTTCGGAAAGACGCTGTTCGTCGCCGTGCAAGAAATGCTTTTGGCTAACAGTGGGCCGAGATCGCCGATGTGCAGCACGAGCTGATTGTCTTTGGCTGTCCAATCGAACGGCCGCAGACAGCCGGCGAGCATCAGCCCGGCGTCGCGGCCCCAATGGCACGAGGGGTCGTCGAACATCCGCCACACGCGGACCAGACTACGTTGCTGTTCTTGCGTGTTGAGAATGGCGGTGAGCGCGCCGTTGGCATCGTCGAGTGTGACCTGTGTTTGATCGGTCGCGCCGATGGCGCCTTCTTTGAGCGACAGCGACACGGCCGGCCACTGGAGCACGAGCACGTTGTTATCGACGCCCGAAGTCGGCAGGCGGTGGCCGTCGTTATTGATAAACGACGCCGCGGGGCGATCGAGGTAGTAGACCGTGCCGGTCGTTCCGCCCCAATCGACTTCGAGCACCTGATAGGGCCGGGCGGATTTGCTTTTGGCCTGGGTCAGGAAGTTGGCGGTGAAGGAGCGGGGCATGGAGAGGGGACTGCGAATTGCGAATTGCGAATTGCGAATTGGCAGAACGGCAAGCGTGGCGATCACCGTCAGCCTAGATCCGCTCTGGCTTGGAGGGTACTGTTGCGGCACAATCGAAGCGATGGCGTTCTAGCGAAGGCTATGCCGAGATGGAGTGCGACGGTGCTCGTTTATGTCGACGAATCAGGGGATCCTGGGTTCGATATCGAACGCGGCTCGACGCCGCTGTTCGTTGTGACCGCGGCGGTTTTCCGCACCGAGGATGCTGCGGACGCGTGCCGCGATCGGATCAAGGCCATTCGTGGCGAGTTAAAATTGCCTGCGACGGCGGAGTTCAAGTTTTCGAAGAGCAGCAATCGCGTCCGCGAATACTTCCTAAATGCGGTTGCCGCACATGATTTCTTTTACATGTCGGCGGTCTTTGACAAGCGGAAACTTGCCGTGCCGGACCTGCGAATCAAGAAGGCGTTTTACCAATACGTGATCGGCTTCGCGTTCGAGCTGTTGAAGCCGCATATCGAGGACGCATTTTTAGAAATCGATCGCGGTGGTGGCGAAGAGTTCGGACGGCACCTGACGCGGCACATTGCGGAAATCAGCAAGGAAGCATCGGGCAAAAGAACCGTAAAGCGCAGCAAGCTTTCGGATTCGTCGGGCAACGACTTGATCCAGTTGGCCGACATGATCTGCGGGGCCGTGATGCGTTCCTTCAAGGGCGACGACCGTTTCCGGTTGCTGGTCAAAAGACGCGAGTTTGAGGTGCGGGCTTGGCCCTAAGCGCAAGAAAAACCCGCTGCCTAGCTCCCTTTCGAGAGCACGCCTCCCTTCCGGAGACGTTTCGCACAGCGGGTTATTCCTCTAGCACGGTACAGTGTCTTTACCGCACAGACAATCATATCGGAGGTTTGCTCGTCGGTCAACGAATCTTTTTTGGCTGCCGTTCGCGTCGGGGCTGGTTGGGCTGCCCGTGCCGATCGTGAGGGACGGCCGAGCGAGAGACGGGAGCCTTGCAGGATACGGCAGGATTGGCTTGCAGCGTCACGACGTTCGCGGACCATTGGACATGATGCTTTTGTTCCGCGCGATGCCGCCCGCTTGCCGGGCGGAGGCTCACGTTAGTTTCTAGAGGGGGTCGGTCTCTTCCGCCACCCGCAGTTCCGCGGCTGCCAGCCCGCCTAGGCGGGCTGGCGGCCCCGGAACTGCGGGTGGCGTGGGCTCGCGGGACCGCAGATTAGAAACCAAAATGTTTGGCGCTTGGAGCATGTCGTATGGCTGGCCGCTGCTGTGGCGGCAACGAATTCTCTGGTTCACGTATGGTCCGTCGGGCGTGCTTGGCGATTGTTTCAGTCCCGTCCGCTTGACGTGCAATCTTGCCGTCTGGCTCGTGCTGTTGGCGGCACCGGCGGCCGCCTGCGAATGGCTGCTGCGCCGACATCGGCCGCGCTTTCGCTGGAGCCTGCGCATGATGCTGGCCGCCACGGCAGCGGCAGCGGCGCTCTGCGGTTGGTATGCCGCGGCGCGGAACACCGCCGACGACCAAGACGCTGTGATCGCCGCGAAAGGGAGCAAAGTCTGGCTGAAACGTTGGGGACCAAGCTGGCTCGACCTGGTCGGAGCCGAGCGTTATCGCCGGCGAATCGCGGGCGCAACGCTCGGCTTAACGGTGATTTCGCGCCACGCCGCCAAGTCGTCGGCCAAGGCCTGCAACTCGGGCCGAACCTGATAGAAGGGAACGCCGATGTTCAGGTCGCGCGAGCGGATCTCGCCGGCCCAGCGCCATACGTCGCCGAACATTTCGCGGTGCAGCTTGACCATCCAATTGACGTCGAAACGCGCTGTGCGGCGCGAGGGCCGTCCGGCAAGGTACTTCAATGTCGCCTTGAGAATGTTCTCGGCTTCCGCGGCGTTAAGTTGCGACCGTGTGGCGATGCCTTTGATCCGCAAGCCGGAGATGTCATCGATCGGCGTTGCGCCCGGCAGCGTGTTTTTACGCTTCGGGATCGACGGGAAACTCCACCGTGGGTCCCAGTTCCCGGGCACCGGGCAGATTCGGCACCTCCACCTTGTCCCACGGAATCCATGGGATCGGTTGCTGGGCGGCACGACAACGGAGCACCGTCTCCCGGAACCCCTCGATCACCTTGGCGACTGCCTCTTGCGAGGTAGCGCCCTGGGCGGCCACCTCGGGCAGCGCCAGGCAATACGCCGAATATCCGCCCTCCGCGAGCGGGTAAACGAGAATGTGGCACGAATAGGCTTCGCCAGGTTTGTAACAGCGCGGCTTCGATACCGTCACTGTGACGCCGTCCAGTTCTGGGTCGGTCATGGATTATCACCCTTCCGTTCGAGGACTCTCAGCCGATGAGAGCCGAGGATCTCGAGTTCGCCACCTTCTTCAACCAGCAGGTCCAGCACGTAACGGCCAACGTGAGGCGTCGGCAGCGGCTGAAACGGAACAACAACATCTATTATAGCCAGTGGATTGCCCCCGGTAACTCGAACCTCGAACTCCCCCAGCGTTCGGGCATCGAGAAGGGCCAAATGGCTCAGTGCCGCTTACCGGAAACCATGTCGGCCTTGTGCTCTCGTTCCACCCTTCGCGAATGCTGGCCGTAGACAAACACGCCGGAAAGCGAGACGATCGTGCCCGTGATAATCGCCGCCCCAGCAGTCGGTGCGCCTGAAAGAGCCACCCAGAGTCCAGCGCCTATGATGGCGAGAGATACAACGAATCCCAACCATAGACCGACCCATGACCGCCTTGAATCGCCTTTGACGACGGTGGATTCGAGGTCGATACGGTGCGCGCTCTGCTTCTCCGCCATCGCCATGATGCGTTCGGCGGCTCCGGGAACAATGTCGTTGTATTCCCTGAGTAATGCCGGAGGAGGCACCGGCCCGCTATAAGACGTTGTCGTTACTTGGCTCGTGATTTGGGCCAAAACGCCGGCCGGAATTGCGGAAGGGGCGTTCTGGACGATCTCCCTTTTTACCTGCGCCAGCGCTGTTCGCTTCGCCTGCTGCTTACGGCGCTTTGAGCTTCTTGACATGCTCAGGCAATCCAACCCTGTCGCGCGATCGCGCCAATTCCTCGACCCAGGCAGCCCGAACATCATTTCCGGCAGCCGTCCAGTCGGCCCAGAGGGCGAGATTATCGGCCTCCCTTTCGCTGGCCGAATAGTTATATTCGTTCAGGAACCCGCCAAAATCGACCAGTCGGGCGGCACCCTCGAAAAATGATGGGCGCGCAAAGAGGAATGTGCTTAAGTTACCCATGTGACGACGTTATGGCTAGCTGCAAAGTGGCTCCGAATGAATCCTACACGACGGAGCATACGGTGGAAATAGGGCAATCCTCCCCTCTCCCAAAGATAGTTCATTGCCAGGCGTTATGATAGCACCGCCCGGAAAAGTTCGTCAAACGACTAGAAATGCCCAGTCAGCCCCGGCTTGACCTCAGCGGTAGGGCGAAGCTTGCCGCTCTTGCCAGGCCGGCGGCTTTCCCAACTTGCCTTCTCACCGCGCATACCCCGCCGGCGTCAGCGGCCCGCGGGTCGATTGCGGCGGGCGGCGAAGAGCGGCGCGGCCGGTCATGTCGTAGCCGCGCGATCGGGCTTCGCTCTCGATGCGGTCGAACAACGAGCCGATCTCCTGCTGCGTCATCTGGCCGGCCACGTGGATGTCGCCAAAGTTGAAGTGCAATGCGCTGGCCAGCGAGTGCGCCGCGTTTGCCGTCGCATGCCGTTGGCCGGGCAAACCACCTGAACCGGAGCCGAGGTCGATTTGCCGGCGCTGGTTCATCCAATCGACCGCGCCGATGGCCGCGTCTTGCAGCGAATTCCAGCGGTCGAGAATCGCACCCGCGCCGGAGTTGCCCCACTCAGGATGCCAGTCGAGCTGCTGGCCGAGCACCTGACTGGCGCGGTCGAAGGCGGTGTCGAAATTGGCCAGTCGCCCCGCCGTGAGACCCAGTGGATTGACCGCGCCGCCGCCGGGGTCGATGCGAAACGCGCCGGCTGCCGGGAACATATTGGCCGGATTGCCGAACATCGCTTGCAGCCGGGCCAGCGGAATGACCGCTTCGGGGCCGGCCTCGCCGATGAGGGCCATTGTCGGATCGGTGACCACTCCGCCCGTGGCCATCGGCCGGGCCTTCGCCAGACCGGCCTGCATCTTGTCGAGATTGGCCAGCATCGACTGGAACATGCGGATGGTGTCTTGGAGCTGGCCGGGCTGCGACAGCAGATATTGCAAGTTGCCTTGCGGGGCGAGTTGGCCCGGCGCGCCGAAGCTGTGCATGATCGGATCGACGCTGTTGGCCAGGTTCCGCGCGTTGATAAACGACTGATTGAGCTGGGCCATGACATAACTTCGGGCAATGTCGATGGCCTGTTGCGGGTTGCCCGACGCCTGGGCCGCGTTGACCATCTGCTGAATCTGCTGCCCACCCTGCAAACTTTGCCCGACTGCGTTCGACAACTGCGACATAAACTGCTGCATTTGCTGGGCGACTTGCATTCCCGCGGCGGCCTGCTGCTGTTGTTCTCGCGGGGCGAGTTGGCCGCGGGCGTGAAAGAGTTGCTCCATCTGCGCCTGGCCCAGCTTGGCGAGATTGTTGGCGAACCCTTGCACGGCGTTGTTGGCCCGGCCGACGAAGGCCGCGAAATCGGCGACGTTGGCGTTGCCGCGGGCCAGCGCGCCGACCATATTGTCGGCGCCGTCTTGCAGGTTGCCGACTTGCACCTTGGCGGCGTCGCGTTGTTTGTTGGTGGCCTGAATGGCCTGCTGCACGCTCTTGGCGAGTTGGCCGACGGTCTGTTGAAGTTGCCCGAACGGTTGACCGTTGCCGCGCCCGCCCAGCAGGTTGGCGAAGAGTTGCGTGAAGCCCGTGGCATTGGCGGACGGGAGTTGCGGAATCGTGGCGTTGGGTTGATTCGGCAGCGAAGCCGGCGACACTCCGATTGTTTGCGCGACGCGGAAGGCGAATTGTTCGGCGGCGGCCGCCGCGGTTTGCAGGGCGCAGCAGAGGTTGGCCACGTCGAGCGATGAGGTCAGGTGATCGGCAGGAGGAGTTCGCATGGTGTTCGTAGCACCGAAGGTGCGTGATTCGATAGCCTAGGGTGCAACCCTAGGTTGGCGGTAGGATTAGAACTGGTAGCCCTGAAAGGGCGTTATTCCCCGCCGTAGCGCTCTCGCGCGAGATGACTATCCATCGGCGCGTCGGGGAATGGCGCCCCGCTGGGGCTTTCCGTTTTCGTGCATTCGCTAACCCAGGGTTCCGCTGCGCTGCACCCTGGGCTATCGAATCACGCCCCTTCGGGGCTGGAACTCCTGGTCTACTTGAGCACGTTCGACAAATTCAGCTTGATCTCGACTTCCCACGAGTCGCGGTACGCTTTCTTCAAGGGCAGCGTTGGTTCCAAGAACCGGGCGGTGAAGTTGTTACCGTTCTCATCGGTGTAGGTGAATGCCGTGGCGAAGTTGGCGGCGAAGAACGTATTGAGGGCGTCCTTCTGATCGTCGGTGAGCGACTTGCACTGCAGCGTCACTTCCCAATACTGCGGCCCGACCTGGTAGCTCACCAGGCTGCCGCCTTGCGTGCGATGCACGATGCCCGGCATGGTGGTCGGGGCATCGGTGTCGGGCGCCGTGGCCCGCAACGTCAGGGAGCCGTTGCCAGTGAAGGTGATGGTGGTCATGGTCCGTTGTCAGTGGTCCGTGGTCTGTGGTTTGTTGGCGAGCGGCCGCCGGGTCGTTTAGAATGCGCGGATGGCCGCGCGACGCACTTATTCACTGCAAATCTTGTTGGGCACGATTGCCGTGTTCGCCGTCGCGGCCGGGGCATTCGCGGCGCCGCCGTCGCTTGTCTCGGGCCTGCTGGTCTTGATCCTGGCCACCTGCACGCCGGGGTTGTTGCTTATTGTCTGGCGTTCGGGCGGCGGTTATCGTCGATCGTTCGTGATCGGGGCCGCCGCGCCGAGCATCGCGTGTGCGTATCGATGGTTGAAGCTGCTAGATCCCACGAGGTTCAGGGGCACTACATCGGTGGCCCAGATTGTCGAGCATGACGGCGTATGGCCGCGCTTCATCGTGCTCACCTATTTGGCGATCGCCCTCGGTGGCGGTCTGGCCGGTGTGGCCGTTCATTGGCTGATGGCGGGACGTTCGGGTGGGATTTCCGCAGAGCAAAACGGGGAAAGTCATGAATGAAACATCCAGCCGGCTTTAGCCGGCTTTTGGTGTCTGCCACCAGCTTTAGCTGGTGGTTTACGGGCCACCACTAGCTTTTTGTCAGCCGGCTTTAGCCGGCTTGTGTCTCAGGCTTCAGCCCTTGGCGGGGTCGAGTCTCCACTCAATGCAGAGGAAGCCCGGCTAAAGCCGGCTCATTGTCAAGCTGGCGCACCTCCAGTTAAGGCTGGGTAGCGAGCGGCGCCGGCTCACTCTCCTTCATCGAAGCCCGTCATTTCCAATCGTGGCTTTGCCGTGCCTTTGGCGTGGTGCTCTTTTTGGTTGGCGATGTAGTCCAGCACCCAAGGCAACTGCCTCTTGCCAAAGCTCACCACACCGTAGCCGCGCTGCCACTCCAAGCGTTTCGATCGCTCTTGCCGATTCAGGTCGTAGGCACTCCCGCCCTTCAACTCTTTGACCAGTTCGCTGATCGTGACAAACGGCTCGATGTTCATCGCCAGATGCACGTGGGTCTCCGTGCCGTTTACGCCGTGCAGGTACACGCCGCGGGTTTTTTTGCAGCGCTCGCGCAACAGCTCATGGACAATGGCTTCGATCCGTGGCGAGAGCAACGGCACGTCATCCTTGGTGTGCCAGTTCAGATGGAGATAAATCTCATGGAACACATGGCTCGACATGGCCGCCTCGCTAAAGCCTCAGGAAGGGGTTGTTCGGGACTTCATATCACCGGCTAAAGCTGATGGCAAGCGGGTAGCCATGAGCAATCTCTCTCCGGCAAGGGCTAAAGCCAGGTTCGAGAAGCCCGGCTAAAGCCGGCTGACAACGGGGGTCATTTTGGCCGCAAACCACCAGCTAAAGCTGGTGGCAAGCGCCGAAGAAGCCCGGCTGAAGCCGGCTCAGGCAATGGCGGTTCCAGCACCACTAGCTCAATCGGCGCGCAAGCGGTTCGCCGCTAGCGCGAACTTAACCTCAACATCCCCAACGCATCATGCATCTTGTTCAATCGCGACTCGTCGAAATAGAACGGAAAGTCACGGGCAATCTCACGCTCCACCTCGGCAATCGCCGCTTGCTCGGCCGCCGAAACCGTGGGCAAAACCGAGTCGCCCAACATGCGGCGAATCTCACGCTCGAACCGCTTCCGCAAACTGCTGCCGCCGGTCGATGCCTCCACCGGAACCAGCGCCACGTCGATGGCCCTGGCCAGCTCGCCGGCCTGCTGCTCCAAACAGGCGACGGCATAAACAAACACGCTCCGTGCCGGCAAACGCCCCAGCTCGCTCAGGCCCCAACCGGTGGCGGCGGCGATGCCGACTTCGATTCGCTGGCATAGTCCGCGACATCGAGAAGTGCGGAACTCGCGCCGCTCGCGGCCGGTCCGGGCGGCCGCATCCCGACCAGCTCGCCGAAAAAACCGGCGGCCTCCGCAAACACGCCGTCGGCCACCAACGCCGAGTAGGCCGCTCGCGCAACGCGCAACACCTCGCCCGGCGAAAGCGACGCGATTTCGTCGTCGGTCAAGTTGCTCGCGCCACGCACTAGCGCCGTCACCAGCGGCGGATGCTTCAGCAGCCATTGATACAACGTCGGCAAGTTGCCGGCCACGAACTCGTAGACCAGCCCGGCCAGATCGACCAATGACAGCGTGCCCGTCGCCCGTGCGGCGGTCTGCACCTCGGCGAGCTTCGTCCGCAGGCCGTCGTTGAGGCTCGGCAACAGCAGATCGGCCTTGGCGAACGCCTCGACCAGCGCCTTGAAGCCCGACCAATCGAGCGGACCGACCTGGATGATTTTGTCGCCAACGCGGATGGGTGGTTGAACGTCGGTTCGTGGCAATGGCATGGGATTGTTCCAGAGATAGACCGTAGACAGGGATGTAGGGTGGGACCAGCGAGCTTGCGAGCGCCGGCCCACCGTAAACGACGTCGCCATCGGTGGGCCGGCGCTCGCAAGCTCGCTGGTCCCACCCTACGGCTTTATTGCCCCACGTTCGACTCGTTGATGATCGCCAACAGCTCGCCGTCGCTGGCGCTGGGCGATACGATGCAGTCGGCCTCGACCTCCCAAAGCTGATCGCCTTGGTCCGAGAGTTCGACGTTGCCCGTGGGGTTGATGATCGCCTGCTGCAAGGTGATGTCCTGCACGGTGGCCGAGCCTTGCGAGAGCGGGTGCAAGAGAATCGTCTTGCCGCGCACGCTGGCCCGTTCAATTCCGCTGCGGCCGATGCCGCGGCTGAGCGTCGCGGCGTTTTCGTAGCCGGCCGGATACAAGCCTTGCAGGGCGATGTCCAAAATCTTCAGGCTGCGTTCGATCATCGTCCATTTGACGGTGCAGCGGCAGCCGGTGATTTCAATGTCGGCGGGCGTGGTGCCATACTCGGCCACCAGCACGTCGCGTTTGTTGACGGTGATGTTGAAGGTGAGGTTGCCGTGCGTGAAGCCGGCGGTCTTGGGCGTGCCGGCCGGATCGACCGTGATCTTGTGCGCGCCGGTGCGCACGAGGGTGATGTCGCCGCCTTGTCCGGGACTGGGCATGGGGGTCTCCTTGGTGGGTTAGGGTTGATTCGGGATGGTTAGCGTGGAATGGTGGTTCGGAGTGGTTAGTGGTTAGTGGTTAGTGGTTGGACGGCTTCGCCGGCAGAGATACTTGCCGCGAAGCGGCTCCTACGACTAATCACTAACCACTAATCACTAACCACTCTTGTTCTAATCAGCAATCATTCTTGTTCGCTGCCCGCACGACAAAGCTCTTCACGCGGCCTTCCAGCGGCACACTGCCCGAAAGCATCTCGCGGGGGACGGGCACGGTGCGCCAGGGGCCGCTGGTGTCGATGTCGTTGAATTGCCATTGGGCGGTGTCCATCGCGCCGCCGCGGGTGGCCGGTTCGAGCAGCGTGTCGATCTCGGTGGCGATGGGCCGCAGGTACTGGCTGCGACCCCAGACGCTGATTTGCACGGTCATCTTCACCAGCGCCATCGGCATGTCGTGCTGCCGCGGCAAGCCCGGTGCGATGTTGACGTCGCGCAGCGTGACGCAGGGGAACACGCGATCGCTGGGCGGTTCGGGGTAAAAGATCGAGTTGGCCGGGCTGGCCGTGCCGCCGCTGGGCGCGTAGCCGGCCAACAGGCCGCTGGTGCCCGTCAGCAGGGCGTCGGATTTCAGCAGCGTGGCGATGGCGGCGACGATGCCGCCGTAGTCGGAAGACATGAGGGTTCAGGGTTCGGGGTTCAGGGTTCAGGCAAGGGATGAAGGACGAGGGGTTGGTCCGGAGGGCCGTTTCTTAGCCCCGAAGGGGCGTGATTCGATAGCCCAGGGTGCAGCGCAGCGGAACCCTGGGTTGGAGGTGCGAACCAAATCGGTAGCCCTGAAAGGGCGTCATTCCCAGGGGCGCGGGTTGTTTGTTCATTCCGAGGGCCGCCGTCAGTCCAAAATCCAAAATCGGCAATCCAAAATTCGGTCACGCCCATCTCTTCAACTCAATCTCCTTCACACGCCCCACATGGCCCAGGTCGCGGACCGCGAGCACTTCGTAGAGCACGCCGTCGATCTGCACCTGCTGCCGCTCGCCGTCGGAGGCGCCGAGCACCAGCGGATCGAGCGAGACGCTGGCGGGCACGAGCGCCATGGCGTCGACTTCGAGCGTTTGCCCGTAGGCGTTCGTGTTCGAGCGCGCCGCGCGGTCGTAGAGCCGGCAGGCGATCGGCGTGGCGGATGAGTAGTTGAAGCTCGGCGACCATTCGCCGGTCGGTTGTTGCGTCATCGTCTTTTGGCCGATGAGCAGGGTGGAGGTGAGCATGGCGCCGAGGGGCATGGTGGGGATTTTGGATTTTGGATTTTGGATTTTGGATTGGGTGGTCGATTTGAGCCATGCAGCCGGAACGGGGGCTATTCCGTGCGGCAAGGATGATGCAAGGTGCTTCCCGCATTTTGCCTTCGACCTGGCTTGGCGTTACACTGGCCGCATGAACGCGAGACCGCAGTTCTCATTGCGATTCCTCTTCTTCGCGATCGCCGCGGCGGCAGTGATTGCCGCTGAAGCGGGCGCCTTTATGCCGCCGGTCGCGTTGGCGGTAGGGATTTCCGTTTCTTTGCTTTCCTGCGCGGCCATCGTGGCGGGGCTCGTCTATGCACGCGATTTCACGCGAGCGTTCTGTGTCGGCGCCTTGGCGACCTTGGTGGCTGCGCGGTTCGTCGCCGCTTCGCACGCGCCATCGGGATTGACACTAGCCACCGTGTTTTATTCGATGATTCCACCGTGGCTGGCCACAAAGTACATGAACAGTTATGGCATTGAGTACAGTGTCTTGTGGGTTTTCGCGATTGCCGGCGGGCTCGCGGCAGTATTTGTTCGTCGGCTGGCTGTCGGCGAGAGCGACAACCACCCGCCGCGTAGCGGCGAGAGGATTTAGCCGTGGGCGCGAGCCCACGGAGATCGAGCAATCGGCGGCAGCAAGCCGCGTAGCGGCGAAAGAGCGTTCGCGGACGACCTCTGCCGCCGCTACGCGGCTTTCCCGACCGACGACCCTACGGTCCGTGGGCTCGCGCCCACGGCTAAACTCTCCCGCCGCTACGCGGCGACGACGATAACGGATGACATCAAACCGCATTTCCCGTCTATTTCTATGGCCAACACGTACACGAATCTCCTCTATCACATCGTATTCAGCACCAAGGACCGCATTTCGCTCATCGAACCGTCGGTCCGCCCCGATTTGCACGGCTATCTGGGTGGCATCGTGCGCGAGCTAGGAGGCACGGCGCTGGAAATTGGCGGAGTCGCCGACCACGTGCATTTGCTGGTCAAGCTGCCGCCGAAAATAGCGATCTCGGATTTCATGCGAGAGCTAAAAGCGAATTCGTCGAAGTGGATGAATGAGCAGAGGATGAAGCTGCGCAAGTTCGGTTGGCAGGACGGTTATGCGGCGTTCAGCGTCAGCAAATCGCAGGTGCCGAGCGTGCGGAATACATCCAAAATCAAGAGCGTCATCATCAGCGGCTGGGCTTCCAGGAAGAGTTTCGGGGACTGCTGCGGCGGCACGAAATTGAATTTGATGAGCGATACATTTGGGGATGACTTCGACGGCTTGCGATTGCGATAGCGGAAGAAACCAGCCGCGTCGCGGCGAAAGAGTTTAGCCGTGGGCGCCAGCCCACGGAGTTTGGGCAATCGGCAGAGCAAAGCCGCGTAGCGGCGAAAGAGCGTTTGCGTGCGGACCTCTGTCGCCGCTACGCGGCTTCTCAAATCGTTTCGGTCCGTGTTCCGTGGGCTCGCGCCCACGGCTAAACTCTGTCGCCGCTACGCGGCGAGCCGATTGCCGGCCAAATGCCCACCCTACAACGCCCCCTCTCCATAATTCATATACGGCTGCAACATCGCGGCCACCACGTCGGGCACGGGCGTGTTCGTCAGCCGGTTGTAAACGTAACTCGCCGAGACGCCGCCGCCGTCGCTCTCGCTGGCGATGTCGGGCTTGTGGCCGATGGAAAGCGCCTTGGCCCGCAGGTAAAGATCGGCCGCCGTTTCCAGCACGGCCGTCTTGAACACTTGCCAGCGGCCGGAAAGTTCGGTGGCGGTGAGGCCGGCGATGTAGGTCACCATCACCGAGCCGACCGTGGCGGGGAACCAGAAGGCGCGGCGGACGAGATGCCCGGACCAGCTTATCGGCTGCCCGCCGTAGATCGACGGGTTTTCGACCTTCAAAAAGTAATCGCTCCCTTGTTGCAAGATGGTGTTGGTGCCGAACGAGTTGGCAACTTGCCCGAAGCAGCCGGTGGCGTCTTCGCGCACCTCGGTGATCGACCGCACGGGCAACTGCTGCAGTTGGATGATGTTCGGCGCGAAGTAGAATCCGGGGATGGCCCGCTCGTGGTTGCTGGCGACCACGTAGTGCGGGTCGTTGGTGTTGGTGGCGCCTTGCTCGCGCGGGTAATACTCGACCCACGTCTGCTGCTCGACTTCGCCCCAGCCCAGAAAATCTTTCACGTGCTGCTCGGCGAGCGCCTGCACCTGCGTGGCCAGCGCGGTCATGGAGGCCAGGCCGAGGTAGGTTTGGATGTCGTTGTTTGAGGTAATCATTGGTCAGTTGTCTGTGGTAGGGTGGGAGCGAGCGAGCTTGCGAGCGCCGGCCCACCGGAGGCAAGGCGTTAGGCGATGGGCGTTAGGCGTTAGGGCGCTAGGTATGACCTCACAACCGAGAGCCAACGCCTGTTTGTTGGTGGGCCGGCGCTCGCAAGCTCGCTGGTCCCACCCTACGCTGAACGGACAAATTCTGCGGATAGACTTTCTGCCTCGATGGTCACCGTGCAGAGCGGCTGCTCGAGGCAAACGATGTTCGCGCCGAGGCGCTCGGCGCGGAGGGCGAAATGATAGTCGCCGCCGGGCCAAACGTTGGTGGACCAGCCGCCGAGCGTCTGCCAGAGCCAGCGCTTGAATGCCCGCACGCCGATGCCGTCGATCTCGCGGCGCTCGAAGGCGCCGCGCTGGTAGCGGTGCTCGACTTCGGGCCATTTTTCGATGCCACACCGCTCCACCACCGCCTGCTGGTGATACCAGCCGAACACATAGTCGTAGCCGGCGGAGAGCGCGGCGCGGATCTCGGCCAGAGCGTAAGGCGCGAGGAGATCGTGGTCGTCGACCTCGACGATGTCGTGCGCGGCCGGCGCGAGCGCCGTGGCGGCGTTGCGCAGCCGGTTCACGCAGGCCACGGGCGGCGTGGGCCGAGCGTAGGCGCAGTGCAGCCAGACGAGTTGTTGGGCCGGAATCATTTGCCCGATCTCGTCTGCGACGCGCGGATTGGCCTGGTCGTTGTCAACCGCGACGATCCAACAATCGTCGGGCGAAAGTTGCCCGGCGATCGCGCGGGCCTGCTTCCGCAGCCAATGCCAGCGACGGCGAGTGGGAGTGATGAGTGCGAGGGACATGGGGAATTTTGGATTTTCGATTTTGGATTTTGGATTGCGGTCGGCAGTTGTGTCGGCCCGATGGGGTGACCGTTATGGCCGCAGGCCCCGTAGCACCGAAGGTGCGTCATTCGATAGCCCGGGGTGCAGCGCAGCGGAACCCTGGGTTAGCGGAATCCATTCATCGTCGGTGCTACGAGGTTCGCAATCTCCGCCGCGCGGTGGGCGTACGTGTGTTGCTCCATTACCAATCGCCGCGAACGCTCGCCGCGGCGGCGACGCTCGTCTACGTCGGACATCGCCGCGCGCACGACCGCAATCAATTCATCCGACCTCGAATAAACCCACGCGGCCAATGTCGCTGGGGGCGAGCTGGCGTCGTGGCAGCGGGCGATGTAACACGCGCCCATGCCGCACGCCAAATACGTGCGATCGCTCGTGTAGCCGGGCAAGTCGCTGCGCCAATCGACGCCCAACACCACGCCGCAACGACTCGCCAACTCCGGCAGCTTGAGCGGATGCACCCAAGGCTGCCACTGGACGCCCGATGGCACGGGATCGCTGCCGGCCATGCCGGTCCACAAGACGCGAAAGCCGGCGTCGGCCAAGGCGCGAGCGTCGGCGCGACGCTGCACGTAGCCCGTGCTGCCCAAGACGAGCACGTCCCACTCGGGCTGTCGGCGATGTTCGCAGGCCGGCATCTCGGCCGGGCAAGCCTGGTCGAGCCAACGAGCGTTGATGCCGAGTTGATGATATTCATCGACGAGCGATCGCTCTTTCACGAACACAATGTCCATGCCCCGCATCACGGCGGCGAAGGCGCGAAAGTAGTCCTGATCGGGCAGCCGTTTGCTGGCGTCCATCGCGATCAGGTCGCGCCACCATTGGGCCCAGACCGCCCTCCGCGGCCGACGTGTCAGCGCGGCCAGCGCCGCGCGGTTCATGCCCGACGCTTTGTGGTCGAACAGCACGAGGTCGCATTCTTCGTCGGCCGACCGAACGCCGGCCAGGTCGTACACAGGCACGACGGAGTGGCCGGCGGCGCGGAAACCGTCGGCCACCCAGCTCGGCTTGTGAACCAGCACGGCGTCGGGGTGGTCGCAGGCGACGGCGATGTGCATGAGGGGAGTCGAATCCAGCCGCGTAGCGGCGACAGAGTTTAGCCGTGGGCGCGAGCCCACGGGAACGATGTGCGCAACATCCCGAGAGCCGCGTAGCGGCGACAGAGCGTTGCGGGGATTCTCTGCCGCCGCTACGCGGCTCTCCGGCGCGAGGGTGCCGGGTTCCGTGGGCTCGCGCCCACGGCTAAGCTCTGCCGCCGCTACGCGGCAGACCGCCGCGGCGCCCAACGTCAGGCATACGATCAGGCGTTACCCTCCGGCGGCAATCCCGCGCGTTTGGCGTCGGCGTTGCGCTCTTCGGCCACGCGTTGAATGACGTCGTCGGGGATGCGGCCTTCGACCACCTTGGCGTTGCGGGCCTCGACCAGCCGGTGCATCCAGACCAGCCAACGCTGCAACGTCGCGAGCGGCTGATCGTGCGTCACTTGCTCCGGCTCGATCTCCAACCGCCGCTTGAAAAACTTCCGCAAGGCCGACTCGACTGTCGCCCGACGCTTCTCCTGCTGCAGCGGATCGAAGACGCGAATCTTGCGGGCCACGGTGTCGACCGCCACGCGGTAGCCCGGCAAGTCGGGCAAACCCGCCAGCTCGGCGTCGGCCAGGTTCATCGCCGGCAGGTTCGACCGCCGCCACTTGCCGCGCCGCGCTTCGCCCAGCGGCTCGATGAAAGGATTGATGTTCTTGTCGTCGCGTCCAAGTTCGATGGTGATTTCCATGAGTGAGGTTCCTTGAGAGTAAGAAGTTACAGTTGAGAAAAAAGGTGGCTGGGGCAGAGCCTGGCCGCGTTGATTCGGACCTTGCCGAACGATGTAGCGGCCAAGCGATGCCCCGGTTCGCGGGGGCGGGCACCGGGGCATCGCTTCGGGCGTGGACCGTTCGGCGCGCGGAGCCGAAGCCAGCAGCAACGCCGCTCGGCGCGCAGGCACGATCGTTTATCCCACGCCCGACGCTCTGCCCCAGCCACCAGTCCTTCCCCGCGGTGGGCCGGCGCTCGCAAGCTCGCTGGTCCCACCCTACGAATCGTTTAGTGCAGCGAGGCGTTCGTCATCTCGACCATCGCGTTGGGATCGACGAGCTGACCGCCCCAACGGCTGCGGGCGACGATGAGCAGCTCGTTGGCCAGCATCAGCGTCTTGCCCTCGTCGCTCACCTGAATCTCCATGCCTTTCCGCCGCCACATGCGATACTTCGACATGTTGACGAAGGCCAGGTCGCTGCCCGCCACGTCGTTCTCGATCTTGAAGGGATGGCTGGCCAGCATGTACTGCTCGTAGTCGTAGCCGAAGATGCGCCGCTGGTCGGTGCCGCTGACGCTGATGCCGCGGATGCGGAAGTACAGGCCGTCCGACGCCACCCAGACCACGTTCTCCTGCTTGTTGCGGTACTGCTTGGGCAGCGTCTTGACCATGCCTTCGATGTCGCTGACGGTCATCGGGCCGGCGGTCGAGTTCTTGCTGGTGGCCGTGAGCACGTTGGCCGTGTTGAACAGGCCCAGCGGCCCGGTGGTGCCGTCGCCGTTGGCGATCTCCTTGTCGAGCCACTGCAAGAGTGCCCGTTGATAGAGGCTGATGATGTCGGCCTGCAAATCGACCGGGCTGTCGGCCAGGAAGTCTCGGCCGATGGTGATGGCGCCGGTGGCGTTGTAGATGTTGGTGGTGAGCTGGCCGACGAGGCTGCTGGTGGTCGCGAGGGTGATGCCCGGCGTGTCGCCTTCGGCGGGACCGGCGGAGATCGTCATGTTGGCCAGCGTCGCGCCTTTCACCTGGTTGCTGGTGGCCAGCTCGCGCAGGTCGACCAGCGGGAACAGCTCGCCGTAGAGCAGCGGGAAGGTGACGAGGTCGACGTCGAAGAAGTACGGCACGGCGTATTGGCCGCCGGAGGTCGAGTCGGCCAGCAGGGTCTTTTGGTGCAGCGGCGAGAGGCGGCCCGGCTCGCGGTAATAGTGCGTGCCGTTGCCGTCGCGGACTTCGCCCACCCATTCGCCACGTTCGACCAGCTCTTGATAGAGGTCGCGGTCGTGATCGCTGTGCAAGTGGGCGGTGCCGAGCTGGCTGGCGAGCTTGTGCTTGAGCCAGGCGCCGGCCATCGCCTTTTCGAGCTGACTCGATTCGTAGGCCGGACGGTTCTCGAAGGTGACGTCGTGCCCGGCCAGGCGGCCGATGTGCAGGGCCGACTTTTTGTCGTTGGGCCAGATGAGGCGGCGTTTGGTCGAGTCGTATTGTTCGCTGGCCCGTTTGACGCGCGGAGCGGCGGCGGCGGCGGTGGAAAAAACTTGGGCGGGCTGAAGTTGGGTTTCGGTCTGCATGGTGGGGGTTCCTTGGATAAAGAGGTCTTGGGTCTTGGGACTTTGGTCTTGGTAGGTGGCTGGGGCAGAGCGTGGCGCGTTGACGGTCTCGATTGAGACGGACGTTGCCGCCACGCGATGCCCCGGTTGAACGGGCGCACCGGGGCATCGCTTGGCCGGTAGCGCGGTTTGGTCGTTGTCCGTCCCAACGCGGCCAAGCTCTGCCCCAGCCACCGCCGAAGCGGCGCAGCCGGTTGGGTTGCCGTCGTGGTAGCTCATGCCGCCGCCGTCGTCGTCTTGCAAGTTGGAGTCGAGCACGGCGTTGAGATGTTTGACGGCGCCGCTGGCCAGCGCGGAAACCTCGGCCGTGGCCTGTTCGTGCTGGGCGATCGCGCCGCCGTGCTGGATGGCTTCGGCGAGACGGTCGGCGTTTTCCTGCGAGACGACGCGGCCGGATTTTGGCTTGCTCCCGTCGCCGTCGAGTTGATCGAGCATGTCGTCGAGCGGCAGCGTGGCCTTTCGGGCAAGCTCGGCCACGGCGCCGCGACTGTCGTCGTGGTGTTCGATGGCTTTGAAATGGAAGCGGGCCGCGCGGACGCGTCGTTCGTTGACCGCATTCAACGCGCGGCCCGCTTTTTGATGCAACGTCGGGTTCATGGATTGGATCTCCGGGATTACAGGATCGTTAGTCGGTTGCGCGGGATCTGAAGGCGTTAGGCTTTGGGCGTTAGGCGTTGGGACTTCCGCGGTGGACGCCTGTCCTAACGCCCAACGCCTATCGCCCAACGCCTTTTCCTCGGTGGGCCGGCGCTCGCAAGCTCGCTGGTCCCACCCTACGCGTGCTTGAAGATCGGCGCCGCTGACAACCACCGGACGGTTCTCGAACCGGGTCCCGGCCCAGGCTTTCACCAGCGGATGGGCCAACTTGGCGCGGCTGAAGGCCTCGATCACGGCGTCGGGATTGCTGGGCACGCTGACCAGCGAAACTTCGAGAATCTTGAACTGCAGTATGTGATAGCCGCTGTAGGGAACGGACTCCGTGCCGTTCCGCCCGGCATCATCGCCGTCGAGCGGCTCCCACTTCGTCGGCAGGAAGCCGTGACTGATGCGCAGTGCGCCGTGCTCGGCGAGCAACGCCGCGTCTTGGCCCAGCGCGGTATCGGCGATCGAGAACGTGCCGGTCAACCGCTGCGCCGTGCGCTCGCCGACATCCAGCAACCGCCCGATCGGCAAGTCGGGCAAGTGTTGCCACAACAGCGGCGCCCGCGGATCGAGTTCGGCGCCGGCGGTTTCCAGCACGTCGCCGTCGAGGTCTTGCCGCGTGGTGGTGATGACGGCCGGAAAGGTGGCGAGGGTATGCGGAGGAAGTTCGTAGGGTGGGACCAGCGAGCTTGCGAGCGCCGGCCCACCATCTTTAGGCGTCAGGCTACAGGCGTCAGGTATCGGGGGCCTGACGCCTGACGCCTGTTGCCTGACGCCTTCTGTGAGCGGCCGCATGTCTTCATGATGATAAACGAGCTTTCGCCGCGCGGCCTTGAGCCACGCCCGCCATTGCCGTCGCGACACGCCGTCGAGCAATCCCGACGGGCATCGTCCGCCGAGACAGACTTCGAGTTCGCGCAGATAATCGGCCGCCGTACCGATGCCCAGCGGCCGCGATCGGCGGCGAATGTGTTTGATTAGAGTGAGAGTGGACATGGAAGAGATGAGAGATGAGGGATGAGGGAGGATGGCCTTCCTAGGCCGTCACGTTAGACGAGGTCTTGGGTCTTAGGTCTTGGGACTTTGAGATACCTGCAGTTTGCCGCGCGAGTGGCTTGGGATGTGTTTGCGACGAGAAAGTTTGCGATGCTAGCCGCGAAGCGGCGTGACTCATCAGCCCAGGGCAACGCCCTGGGTATGCGGTGGGCGACAAACATGTTAGCCCTGAAAGGGCGTGACCGGTGTTTCAACCGTTACCGGTCGCACCCCGTTGGGGTGCAAGGATACGACATCCACACCACCCAGGGCGTTGCCCTGGGCTGATGAGTCAGACCCCTTCGGGGTCGGAATCTCGGCGAAAACACCGGTGAAAAAGCAGGACGAACTCTTTAGCCGATCGGGCCTCGATTCAACCACTCCTGAGCCGGCTTCAGCCGGGCTTCTCGATCGGGCCGATGTCTGCAAGCTACGAAGCGATTGGCTTGTTGTGACGCGGCGAGCATTGGGTTGCGCGCCGGTTTTCTTGAACCGCCGCGCTGCCTTACAATGGCCGCATGCCTTCTCGCCCGCAATTCTCGCTGCGCGTGCTGCTGTTCGTGACGCTGATGGTCTGCCTGGCGGCGGCGACGCTGAGCGAGCCGCCGGCGGAAAGAACGTTGGCGAACCATGTTCAAGGGTCGCTGCGAATCGCACTCTGCGTGGCGCTGCCGGCGATGCTGGTCGCCGGGGCGGCTCAGCGAGGTGGTTATGCCAGATCGTTTTGCATCGGCGGGCTGTTCCCGGCGCTGGCCGGCTTGGCGCTGGTATGCACCGGGTCGAACGCTTATCTGGCGAACGTCGACGAGTATCTCGAACATTTGGGCAATCGCGGCTGGCCGGTCATCCTCGGCGGATTGTGGAAGTCGCTGCCTGGCATGCGGCACGTCATCGCGCTCACCTGGATTTTGATACCGTGCTCGGGCTGCGCCACGGTGTTCCTCCATAGGCTGTTTCGGCTGAACGAGCAAGAAAACCAACTCGACTCCGAGGCGACGGGGCCGCGGTCTTTGGTGCGCATGGCGTTGGTTGCCGCAATCAGCGTTGGTCTTGTCGTCTTGGCGAGTGGCAGGCCTCCCGCACCGGCCTTCGCGGCCAGCGCTCAGGCGTTGCTGAGAGTCGCCCTGAGCATGGCCTCGCCAGGCATGCTGACGTTGGGTGCCGTTCATTCTCGCGGCTGCTTCAGGACTTTTTGTGTTGGAGCGGCACTCCAGTCTTTCGCGGGCAGCGTGCTCATGTGCGAAACGTTGTTCCAGGACACGGAGCACAACTCGAGCGACGCATCGTGGCTGCTGCGCGAGCATTATGCCTTTGCCGTCGTATGGGCCTCGGCGCCATTATTCGGGCTGGCGTGCGTCTTTGTCCACTTGCTGTTGCAACTCGTCAAACGCAGCGCGGCAAAGGAATGACGCCCTTACAGGGCTACGAGGAGGTTCGCTGCCCGAGATCCCAGGGTTCCGCTGCGCTGCACCCTGGGCTATCGAATCACGCCCGTTCCGGGCTAAGATCGTGGCACGGTTTACCGGCAAGGCGAGCGTCGAAGGCGACAGGTTCATTCATCCTGCCGGGCATCGTCATCGGGATCCCATTTGCCCGTCACATCCTCGCGCAGCACCGGTTTCTCTCCCATGGGCGCGCCGGCGTAGAGGCCGAGCGAGACCATCTCGAACCCGCCATAGGCCCCTTCGATGCTCACGTATTGGTACTGCCGCTCGTCGCTCTCGACGCTCCAGTAGAACTCATGCACTTCGTCGAAAATCTCCTGCATGGCGAGCAGGTCGATCCGGCTCAGATCGGCGTCGACGAGCTTTCCGTCGCGGCGGCCGCCGACCTTCTCGATGGGCGTGGGATAGATCGACACGTCGAGGATCCCGAAGCCGAGGTCCAGCCGCCAACGGCAGCGCAGCGGTCCCATCGTCACGTCGGAATGGACGCAGCCGCTCATCAAGTCGAAGAGCGATTGCACCGCCGCGCTCATTCGGGCGGCGTCGGGCGGCGGACTGAATAGCCAATCCCGGCCGCTGCGCATCGCGGAGGCGAACTTGCAGGGGGAACGCCGCACCGTGACGGCCAACTGCGTTTCGCCGTGTTCTTCCAACTCTTTGAGCAACCGCAATCGCCATGCTTCCAGCGCCTGGGCGTCGTAGGCATGCACCTCCTCCGCCGGACCGGCCAGGTCGGACCTGAACAGCGCCTGCATGGCTTCGGCGAGGCGGCCTTCGATCGAGTCGGCGTCGGGCGGCGGCTTGTCGCGCGCGATCTTTCCCTGTTCCCAAGCCGCATCGAGCTGGGTCGCGCGCTCGTCGATCGGCGGCCCGTCGCCGCCGGCCGCGCGCATCATCCGTTCGTCGATCGTGAAGCACACCAGAAAGGAGCCGACGTCCTCGTGCAAGCAGCCGTCGTCGCGCACGGCCTGATAGACGGCCAGCCGCTGTTCGTCGGAGGAGTTCTGCGAGAGTTCCAAAAACCGCGGCCACCAGTCGGGCAAACGCGGCAGCTCGCGGCCGGCGGTCCGCAGGAGGGAGTCGATTTTATCGTAAGGATTCTGGCTTCCGGCGGAACTCATAAATGCGGTGCGCAGTCACATGCCGAGTATTGTTTTGAGCTCTTGCTGTAGTCGTTGCATATCAGAATCAGCAAGGCGTCCGAGGACTTTCACGATGCGTTTGGTGTCGATCGCGCGAATCTGATGACTAAGAACCACTGACTCCGCATTCAGACCGTTCTCCTGCGATGGGCTGACGCGAAACGATCCTTGAAACGACATGGCCTTCATTTGGCTTGTCAACGGCACGATGACCAGCGTTGAGAGATTGGCCCTTGCATTGTCGGCATGAACGACGATGGCCGGTCGCGCTCCAAACTGTTCCCTGCCGGGACTTCCGCCAGGGCGCGGGATTTCCGCCAAGACCACGTCGCCGAACCTCATCGAGCGCTACTCCATTCTGCGTTCGAATGCCACGAAATCCTGGTCGCTTGCCTCCTCCCAGGCAGCCAACTCGGCGTCAAGCGGATCAGAAACTCGGTCGTAAACGTGAACCGCAGTCACTCGGCAACCAGTCGACTCGATTTCATCGATCGCAGTTGCGACGGCACTGCCCAACGATTCGGCCTGGCGGTCGAAACTGAGAGAAACTATGCCGTCCTGGGTCGCCAGAACCGCATCATCGCAACCGACCGCGGAAAGTTTGCCTTCGACGTCTTTGACCGCATTGGCTGCGGCATCGAGCGCCACACTGAACGCGAAAACCTGGCGGCCGGAATCGGATTGAGTTGCCATTGCAGTCGTCCCCGTAAAAGGAAGAATTCATGTTACTCTATCGCGCGACGGGAGAAAAGCTCACGGCCCGGCCCACCTGCCGAGCGTGGTTGCATCGTCGTCGCGACATTGATTTGAATGGCCGGCCGCGGACGGCTTACAATGCCCGCCTGCCTTCTCGCCCGCGATGCTCGTTTGCGCATTGAACTCATTGGAGGACAGGCGGGCGGCCGATGGGAACCCGTTCTCTTGTTTCCAATGCGCTATTCCATCGTCGTGATGTGGGCACTGGCGCCATGTTTCGGGCTGATGGGGGCGTTGTTCTATTGGCTGATGCGAGGGACCCAGGCGAACGGATCGAGAAGCCCGCCAGCGGCCTAGCGATCGTCGCGAACGACATAGCGCAAGGCAGCGAGGATTTCAGCCATGCGAGCCGGCTTCAGCCGGCCGATGGCGCCGCGCCCGACGTCGAATCGCGATTTATCAAGCGTGCTGACTTCGTCCGCCTTCACGACGCAGTCTTTGTCGAGACCGCCTTCGCCAGCTTTGAGCAGCACGCAATACGGCAGCTTCGAGCGTTTTTCGAGCTGCTGCGAATAACAAGGCATCACTACGACGCTGTGTCCGCGATTCTGGTCGTCGCGCGAGACGACAACCGTCGGACGTTGCTTGCCGTCCGCCTCGGGCTTGAGCAGGAACACTTGGCCGCGTTCCATATAAGTTTACCACGGCTCCGATGCAGAACGCCGCGCAAGTGATTCTGACGACGCTTTCCGCCACGCGTGCCGCTCGATCCAGTCGCGGGCACTGTCGCGGCACCTCGCAAACTCCGAGACGTTGTCGAGATCGCCGCCCTGAAGTATTTGCTGTCGAATGAGCGCTTGCATTTGCTCGCAACGGGCAAGCCATCCGCGGTACAACGCCTCCAGCGTCTCGTCGAGCTCTGGCGAAAAGTCGATCAGCCCCTGATAGGCCGCCTGGCGAATCGTCTCCTCGGCCTTGACGATCCATTGGAAGGCGTCGATGCCCTGCTGAACGAGTCGTTGGCACGCCACAGCCTTGAGCGACTGCACGTCGCCGTTGGCCAGCGCGGCGGAGTAGTCGTCCAACGATTTTTGGGCGACCGCGAGTTCCAGGGATTCCAGCGTTTTGATAGACATGATGGATCGCGTTGTTTTCCATCGGTATTCTAACCCGCGGCCATGATGGTTTCCAATCGCGATTGGGCAACGATCAGGGACTAACGCCCTTACAGGGCTACGAGGATTTTCGCTGGATCGACACCCAGGGTTCCGCTGCGCTGCACCCTGGGCTATCGAATCACGCACCTTCGGTGCTGAGAGACGGGGACGCTCGGTCATTACACGTCGCTGTCCGCCTCTTCCCCTTCCGCCACCTCCTCTTCTTCCGCCACCGGCGTCACGGGCGGCGGGGCGGCCGGCGATCGCGCCCCGCCGATCGGCGCGTAGCCCGACGTACTGGGCACCAGCGCAACATCGCCGCCGGGCAAGGGCGGCAAACGCAACACGGCCGAACGGAACTCGTTCACCGTCACGCAGGCGTATTTCAGGCCGTCTTCCCACTCGCGCAGTTCCATCTCGCTGTCGCGCGGCCGGGCAGGCTCGATGAACAGCGCGTAGTCGCCCGACGTGTCGAACCGCGGCAACACGCCGATCGTCAGCACGCGGCTCAACAGCTCGATCTTCGGATTGACGGTTTGATAAACGAAGTGCCGGTCGGCCTCCCCGCTTTCCGCCCGGCTGCCCAGGCCGGCGGCGCCGGCGATGTAAGGGTGCGTGCCGAAGGTCTGCTCGACGCGGGCCTGCGTCTTATCCATGTTGCCGCCAAAGTCCATCTCCTTGGGCTTGTTGCCCCAGGGGTCAATCGAGTCGATCAAGGCGTCTTTGATCAGCGGCTCGCCGAAGTGGGCCAGCCCGCGATACCGCGACATGATCGCCTCGCGAATCTGCTCCTGCTGCCACTTCCGCAGCCGCGGGCGAATGGCCTTGCCGTCGCGGGCAACTTGGCTGCCGACCGTGATGATCGCGCCGGGATGAATGCCAAGCTGAAAGGCCCGTTTCTGGGCCTCTTGCACGAACTCGTCGATCATCACGCTGCGACCGCCGGCCTCCAGCGGTCCCAGCCCGCGGAGCGGATTGGCCGGATCGGGATACCAGAAGGGCACGATCTCGTCGGCCGCCAGCAGGCTCTCTTCGGCCTGCCCGTCGGTTTTGACGGCCCAACCGTCGACGATCCGCGAGCCGCTGATGATCGGCCGCACCCAATGGCTGGGCAGATACCAGATTTCGCGACGAGTACCTTTTGGGCCGGCGACCGTGGGAAACCACCAGTAGGCATAGCCGGTCACTTCCAGGCTGGCGATGCTGACGTACTTCAGGCACCAATCGTTCCAGCCCGGAATGCTCGGCGCGGGGTTGTGCAAAGCGTCGAGAATCGGGTGTTGATCGACCAGCTCGACGGCGTTCTGTAGGGAACGGGGCGCCCTCTGGGCCCCGTGCCGTTCCGTTGCCTTTCGCGCGATGGCCAGCTCGCGGACCCAGGGCGGCAAGAGATATTGTCTCGGCTCCGGGCCGCGTCGACCGCGGCGGCCGATGCGTGCCAGGCGGATCGGCTGGCCGGCGATGCGTTGCGCGATGGGCCGCACCGAGGTGTAGACTTGCCCGCGAAAATGCGATTGCTGTGTACGGGCGTCGGCCAGTCGCTGATAGCCGTCGGCCTTGAGATTGATATTGCCGCCGCTTCCGACGAGCAATTGTTCGGGCGAGATGCCGGCGTGCTGGGACTGTGCCGCTTTGAGGCAGCGTTGATAACCGGAATCGGCGTCGCGAAGGGCGTGGTCGCGGTGGCTGGTGAAGGAGGGCATGGGTCGATTTTGGATTTTGGATTTTGGATTTTCGATTGGGCGCCGTTTTTAGCCCCGAAGGGGCGTGATTCGCGTCGCCCAGGGTGCAGCGCAGCGGAACCCTGGGTAGGCGATGCGATTAAGAATGGTCAGCCCTGAAAGGGCGTGACTCCCCGCATCGTAGGACGCGGGTGGCTTGGGCCGGCGTCAGACCGCGACGAGATTCCACAGGTTGGCGATCAGATCGCCGTTTTGAAAGGCGATCGTCGTCCCGGCATCCGGCTTCGTACAGACGGTTGGCAAAACGATCGGTTGGATAAACATCCCGGGCTCGGCGGAACCGCAACTCAATGCGACGCCATGCGAACGCCGTCGACGAATTCTTGCGTTATTCGGTTTCGCTCATCGCAAAGTTCCATGAGATCACGATGAGGCGAGCCTCCGTGAAAAAGGTGAATTACCACTCCCTCCGGTTTAGCAGCCGCAATGGCCGGCAAAAAATCGCTGTCGCCTGCGAGAATTGCAGCGTCTGTGATTTGATGTTTGGCGGCGAGCAGTGCGAGGTCCACACCCAACAAAATGTCTACACGCTTTTGTTCGAACCGCAACTTCCCGTTTTCATCTCTACCGCGGCACTCTAATCGGCCATGCCGCACCTCGAATCGAGGCAGCAAGTCCAAGCCTGTGCAGGAACGCTTGTTTTTTGGAAAAGCGTTCCTTTTCCTCCTGCGTCGGTGTCGGCGACTGGTAAGGCAAGCAATCGTACAAGTACGTGCGAAGGATTTCACGGCCTCCGGCCATCTTGTTTGCAAGGCTCTCAAAGTCGATTCTTGGGCCACGGAATTCGTCGCGGAGGACATAGTTCAGATATGCACCGTCAATGAAGTTGGCAATTCGTCCCATCGAGTTGAGCCTGTGCGAAGGGGTCTGAGTGTTGCACGAAAAAAAAATGGCCCCCGGATGCAGATCCTGGGGCCAGTATAGTGCAAAACCAAATAGAATCCTGGCATCCTCAGAAGAACACCAGGGAACATTGTCACTCAATAATAACGGTGATCGGCCGCGTGTCAATCGTTCGTACAGCTTTTTTCCATCGCGTCGCCCATGCTCTAGCCATAACCCCTTTTCGTGCAACAACTTGCAAAATAGCAAAAAGCGCAAGTGCAGAGGTCACTCCTCCGCCTGCCCCACGGTGGCCGCCGTTTCGGCCTCGGCGCGGGCGCGGTCGAGCAAGGCACGTTCTTTTGCCACGCGGGCATGGTCGCGCTGGCAGACCGCCCACAACCGGCGGTTCTCTTCCTCGGCCACGGCCAACGCCTTCGAGGTCTTATCGAGCTCGTGACGCACCTCGGACAACTCGACGGCGAGCTGCTCGGCCTCGTGCCGGGCGCGATCGCGCTCGGCCGCCAGCACCGCCGCGGTTTGGCCATGCCGGCTTTCGACGTCGGCCAGCCGCTGTTGCAGGGACGTCAGGCGTTCGTCACGCGCGACAATCTCGCGCTGCATTTCGGCGAGCTCGCGGACGGCCGAGGCCAGCTCGGCGTCGAGGTAACTGAGAACGTATTGGCGAAGACGGGTGAACATAGAGGCTCCGATGAGAGATGAGGCCGGTGAAGTCGATGCACAGCGAGCCGGCTTTAGCCGGCTTTGGGTGTTTGCCACCAGCTTTAGCTGGTGGTGGGTCAGAGCAGAGACAATTCTTGGAGCCGGCTTTAGCCGGTCTTCTCGGGCGGGGCTTCAGCCCTTGAGGAAGGATGTGTTCCTGGAAGTCGTCGTGCTCTACCTACCCAGGAGCCTGGTGGCAAACGCGCCAAGCCGGCTGAAGCCGGCTCAATAAGGTCCCAGCGATTGCCATGTATAAGGCCAATCCAAAATCCAAAATCCAAATTTCAAAATGGCACCGCCCTACGGATACACCAACGGCCGCCTCACCCGTTCCAGCCGCTGGTACTCCGCGCTGCGCGTCCAGGCGAACCAGGCCAGCACCAAGGCGTCGCCGCGGTCGGGCGAACGGCCGTTTAAACGCTCGCGCACGCTCTTCTCGCTCTGCGAACTGGTGCCCGGCCGGCGGTCCTTCGGCGGCAAACGCATCATCCCCTCGCTGTCCCACTCGTGCGGCAACACCGCCAGGTCTTGACGCAGTTTCGCGTCGTCGGGCGGCAAGGCCAGGCATTGCACCTCCGCCGGCCACTCGCTCACCGGCAACGTCAGCAATCGCCGCCGCTCGTCGGTCGCTTCCAACGCCGGCCGCAGCTCGCCGTACAACTCCGTGCGACGATTGCAATACTTGCCTTTCGAGAGCGGCTTGGCGCCGAACGAGACGTCGACGATCTCGCCGAACTCCATGTCGTTCTGCGCGCGGAGCATGTCGGCGATTTGCTTGCCGCCGCCCCCGGAGTCGAACGCCACCGCCCAGGCCTTGATGCGAAACTTCCGCATCAACTTGATCGTGTAGCCGGAGATGTTCGCCGTGTTGGGCGTCGGGCAGGCATAGACCTGCCGCACGCCCCAACGGCCGAGCAGCACCCAGGCCGTCAGATCGCCGCCGCCGTACGCCACGTCGATGCCCAATGCATAAGGATCGTCATCGCGCCATCGCTCGTCCCGCTCGATCTGTTCGCACAACTTCTTTCCGAGCTGCTGGGCCAGGTCGAGCCACGAGGGAGGGTAGAGTTTTTGCTCTTCCTCGTTGGGCAACAGGCCATACAGCCGCACCCGTTTCCGCGGCTCGTCCCAGGTCGCGTTCCACTCGTCGAACTCCTGTCGCGACAACAGACCGGGCAAGTCCAGCGGATACTCGCCCTTCACGCCGTCGCGGTCCATCTCGCGCGAGCGAATCAGGTTCGGCGACTCTTCGGGATGAATGTGCCGCACCCACCGCAGGAGCTTCTGCGGCGATGCCTCTGTAGGGAACGGACTCCGTGCCGTTCCGTCCGCCGGTGCGTCGTCGATGGTGGGCCGGCGCTCGCAAGCTCGCTGGTCCCACCCTACATTGCTCCCCTTCGGGTACGCCTCATTCCCTTTCTTGCATCCTTCGTAGAACCAGCCTTCCACACGGAGCGGGTTGCCGATGGCCAGCAGACGATGCGACTGCGGCAGCAGGGCCTCGATGAAGCGGTCGGGGATGGCCGAGGCCTCTTCGCACACCACGAGCACGCTCGGTTGGCCGTCGTCTCCGGGCGGCAGATTGTGTCCTTGCAGCGACTCCGGCTCGCTGGCCGCGCAGCCCAGCACCTCATGCTTCGGCACAAACTCGTGGGGCGGCCTTCCCAGGCCGTCTGCCGCGGATCGCGTGGTGACCGACGGGCTAGAAGCCCGCCCCACGTTGCACTCATTATCGTTGCACGCTTTCATCCGCAGCCGCAGCCGATTGACCGCGATCGGCAGCCGCTCGCTCGACCGCTGCAGCAGCGTGAGGATTTCGGCCCAGATCACCTGCTCGAGTTGCTGCTCTTTGGCCGAGATCAACAGCACCGTGGCCGGCGAGCGCGTGAGAAAGAACCACATCGTGGCCAGCGCCGCGACAAGCGACTTGCCCATCTTGTGCCCGGAATGGACGAACGTGTGCTTGTTGTCGCGCACCGACTCGAGGATTTCGAGCTGATACGGCGGCAGCTCGATGTAGTGCCACAGCCGCTCGACGAGCGCGGCGGGATCGTCGCGGTATTGCGTGAGATCGTGGAGGGAGAGAGGAGTTGGATCGTCAGACATGGGGAGGGGGGAATTGCGAATTGCGAATTGCAAATTGCAAATTGCAAATTTGAAATCGGGGAGCGGCGCCGTGAACGCCGCGTGAAACGTCGGGGCCGCAGGCCCGTTCTCAGCCCCGAAGGGGCGTGATTCGATAGCCCAGGGTGCAGCGCAGCGGAACCCTGGGTAAACGAGAACCAGAAACCTTTGTCAGCCCCAACGGGGCGCGACTCGACGACGGCGCGCTGCCGCGATTATTCGCTACAATCGTTCGCCGCCGGCCCGCGGGGAACGTACGGATAACGCCCGGCCAGCCAGAACGCCCAGGTCAAAAAGACGGACAGCACCGCAAACTTCGCTGGTTCCGGCAATGGGAGCCGGACGATGCCCAGGCTCACCGCCGCGGCCGTAATGAAGGCAAACAGCCGGCGTAGCGAGAACCGAAATCGCGGATTGACTCGGGCAATTGCGCGGCCCACGAAAAACAGCGGTACGGACAAGATCGCCAATACGATCGCGAATGCCGCCGCGATGCAGATCAGTTTGTCGGCTGTGTTGAACAATTGAAGTCACCGCCTTGCGAACCGCTTGCCGGCCTGGCCGGGGCCATAGCGAACAAGGTCGGTCACCTCGCTGCCGGGGAACAGCGAAACATAAAACGCCATCGCCTCTTCGGCGTTGCCTTGAAACATCAGGAAAGGAAGGATTCTTGGTTGCATAGGTTATGATCGTCGCCGAGTTCGCGCCGCCAGTCAACCTTGCGCGAGCGGAATGACGCCCTTTCAGGGCTACGAGATTTTACGCGACCCGTTTCCCAGGGTTGCACCCTGGGCTATCGAATCACGCACCTTCGGTGCTACGCGCCCACAAACTCCGCCGACACCACCGGCCGCCCGGCACTGGAGCGGTAATTCGCCGAAGGAATGCCAGACCGATTGCCGCCCAGCGGCTTCACGGCGCGAATCTGCCAGTCGGGCGACGAACGCAAGTGGGCGATCATCGCCGGATGACTGGTGGTGATCGTCGCGCGGCGGCCTCGCTGGCGAATCAGCTCGCAACAGGCCCGCAAGACGCGGCCACCAATGCCAACGCCCTGGTATTCGGGCAACACCACCAACCGGGCGACCCGCCACACGTCGCGGCGGCCGAACATCGGCAGGCAGGCGCAAAACACGGCGGGACGCTCGGAAATCAAGCCAAGATATATGGTCACGCCGCGCGGCAGGGCGGCGTCTAAATAATGATGTCGAGCAAAGAGCGGCCAGGCGTCTCGCGTGCCGCGGACCAGTCGCAGGCGGACCGGCGGCCGCCGAAGCCGCCCTCGCGTCAGCTCGCGCGTACCCATATCGAGCACCCAATCGGGCGCCAGCCATCGCAGAATGTCGCGATGGCAGGTGACCGCCACCATTCGGCAGGGGATGTTGTCCGAACGGATCGCCCGGCTGATCGCGGCCGAGGCGAACCGGGCGGTGGTGCGGTCGACGACGCTGGTGAATTCGTCGATGACAAGGAGGGAGGATGGCCTTCCCAGGCCGTCCCGTATCGGTTGTTCGTTACTGGACGGCCTAGGAAGGCCATCCTCCATCAACGCTCTCGCGACATCGCAGCGAAAGCGCTCGCCGGTCGAAAGCACGTGATACGGCTTGATCCAGGCCGGCGGACTCGATAGCCCGACCGCCGACAACACGCGCGTGATCTCGCGGATCGAACGATCGCCGAAGCCGTCGATCACCGCCCGATCGCGCGGCCAACGATGCCGCCGGGTAAAGCGTTGGCCGAACGCCGCTCGGGCGACCGTCGTTTTTCCGCTGCCCGATGGGCCCACGATGGCGCCGATCTGCCACGGTTCATCGAGACCGGGCACTTCCACCGAGAAGCTTTCGCGGCAGCTCTTGTTGACGGTCAGCCTGAACATGCCGGCGACTTGTTGCACGCGGAAGCTGTCGTGGACGGGACATTCGACGGTGACGTCAATGATCATTGGTCCGTGGTCAGTAGCCCGTGGTCAGTTGTCCGTAGTCAGTTGAGCAGGGCTGTTAGAGGGTGAGCACGCGGCATTTGAGTCCGCGGGCTTTCAGTTCTTCGTAAACGCGGCGCTGCTCGCGCTCGTCGGCGCATTCGACAAGCACGTGGTAGATTTCGCCGATGCGCTGCCGGCGACGAGCGGGCGGCGATTGGGACGACGGTCGTCGGGGGTTGAAGGTGGTCATGGTTTCTTAGCCCCGAAGGGGCGTGATTCGATAGCCGACTCGTTGTTCTACACATCTCGCGCGTCAGCCGCGTAGCGGCGAGATAGTTTAGCCGTGGGGCGCAAGCCCACGGTACCGATGCGGTAGATTAGGCAAGCCGCGTAGCGGCGACAGAGGTGTCGCACCACGCTCTGTCGCCGCTACGCGGCTGCGCGGATCGTTGGCGTCCCTTTTCCGTGGGCTCGCGCCCACGGCTAAACTCTACCGTCCCTACGGGACTGGGAAACGCCATC